>CEUN01154581.1_pt1 | contig 54024 bp, 56 predicted proteins | sample 361501 | NCBI WGS metagenome assembly CEUN01 (sample SAMEA2622801, study PRJEB7988) | marine metagenome | biome: marine biome (ENVO:00000447); feature: marine epipelagic mixed layer (ENVO:xxxxxxxxx); material: "saline water (ENVO:00002010), including plankton (ENVO:xxxxxxxx)" | depth 120 m | reverse complement strand
CGACGAGGGCGCGGACTGGGCAGGCTTCGTGCCCTTCAATCCCTGTGCCGAGATCGAAGCCAACCAGGGCAAGCTCGATGTGTGCGCATCGGCTTCACTTCGATGATCGACACCGGTCATGACGACGAGGTCCACATGTTCTACCTCAAGCGCTACTGTCGTCCGGGCTGTGGCGGCCACGACTGGATTGACCGTCTACAAGGTGCGCGATGGTTACGTTTTGATCTGGGGCATCCCGCGCTACGATGGCGACAGCGATCTCTACTACGAAACTGTGCAGTAGCTCAGCCATGACCGAACCCTTTCCGTTCATCGACGTCCAGGGCGGCCCGGCCCAACGCGGGCGCCAGTACGGGCAGCAAGCCCGCGAGCGGATCGAACGAAGCGTCGCGCTCTACAGCGGCCGCCTCGACGCACTGGGCCTTTCACGCGCCGACCTGGAGCGCTTGGTCGCCGAGATCGCTCCGGTTTGCTCCCACTTCGGGGACGCCATCGTCGAGGAAATGCACGGCATCGCCGACGGCGCCGGAGTCTCTTTCGAAGACATAGTGCTAATCAACGCCCGTACCGAGATCGTCGCGCGCGCACGGCTCGAAACAGCACCCGATGGACAGCCGGACGGATGCACCGGCGTGATCGTTCTGCCGCATCGTAGCGCCTCGGGCCGGCTGATCCACGCCCAGAACTGGGACTGGCTCACGGCCTGTTCGGAAACCGCCATCGTGATGCGCGTGACGCCCGGAAACGGACCCCGCTATCTCACCTTCACCGAGGCCGGGGGCGTGGCCCGCAGCGGGCTTAACGAGGCCGGCATCGCGATCACCGCGAACTATCTGGAGTGCGACCGCGACTACAGCCAACCCGGTATCCCGCTGCCCTTCATTCGCCGCGCCGTTCTGGAAGAGCAACATCTCGCCTATGCCCTGAAGGCCGTCGCCACCACGCCCAAGGCCTGTTCCAACAACATGATGGTGAGCTGCTCGACAGCAGGCAGGACAGACGGCTTCGGGATCGATTTCGAATGTGCGCCCGACGAGGCCTGGCAGCTGATGCCCGACGACGGCCTGCTGGTTCACGCGAACCACTGGATCGGCCCGGTCGCACGCACCAAGATCATCGAAACGGGTTTTGCCGACTCGCCCGACAGCCTCTACCGCGACTGGCGCGTTGCCGAACATCTCGGGGCCCACCGCGCGATCACACCCGACGACGTGAAAACAGCCCTGTTCGACGGCTTCGCCGCCCCCTACGCCGTCTGCCGCCCGCCCCGCGACAACGATGCCTATTCCACCGTCGCCATGATCGTCATGGACCCCGGCCAGGGCATTATCGAGATCGCCCCCCTGCCCGCCATCAACCGCACCTTCACCCGCTACGCGCTGGAAGGGGAGCCGGAGATGGTGTCGAACTGAGAGATTGCCATGGAAGGGTTTGTTGCCAGGAAGGACATCTGCTCGTTCACCGAGATCAGGGCGATGTCGGAGCGGTCGGATCCCAAGGGGCTGGTGCAGCTTGGCAGCCATGTGGCGGCCATTGTGGCGGCGGGTGTGCTGGTCTGGGCGGTGCGTGATCACGGGTGGCTGATGATCCCGGCCCAGATGGTGCTGGGCATCCTGATCACCTTTCTGTTCTGCCCCCATCACGAGTGTATCCACTGGACCGCCTTTGCCAGCAAACGGCTGAACGACGGCGTAGCCTGGGTGCTGGGGCTGATCGGCTTTCTGCCGTCGCTCTGGTTCCGCGCCTTTCATTTCGAACACCATCGCGAAACCCATCTTGAGGACCACGATCCCGAACTGGTCGACGTGAAGCCCGACACGAAGGGCGCGTTGCTGTTTTATCTGACCGGGCTCAAGTCGTTCTGGTATGCCTCGCTGCGCATCATCGTGCTGCATGCGATGGGCCGCATCACCGATGGCTTCGTGCCCGACGACACGGCGCGGCGCGCGATGGTGCGCCAAGCGCGGCTCTACCTTCTGATCTATGGGCTGGTCGCCGCCGTGGCCATCTGGGCCGGAAGCTGGGCACCGCTGATCTACTGGATCGTGCCAATGGTGCTGGGTGCATGGTCGCTGCGGCTCTATCTGCTGGCCGAACACACGCTGCTGCCCCACACCCAGGACATGCTGCAGAACACGCGCACCATGCGCACCACGGCACCGATCCGCTGGCTGGCCTGGCAGATGTCCTACCACACCGAACACCATCTCTTCCCCGCCGTGCCTTTCCATGCCCTGCACAAGGCCTTTGGCAAGATCACGCCGCGCCACGGTGCGCTGATCCCCGGCTACTGGCACTTCACCCGGGAGTACTGGGCCAGCCTCAAGTAGCGCGGCCGCGCGATCCGTGACACCCTCCACCCGCGCCGAGGAGGGCCATGATGCCGTTCCGAGTTCTGACCGCCCAGTTCATGCACGAGACCAACACCTTCGCCACCGTAAAGACGGATGTGGCGGCCTTCGAGCGCATCATCTGCTGCCGGGGTGCCGATGAGATCGTCGGGCACCTCAAGGACACTAACACCGAAACGGCCGGCTACATCGATGTTGCCGAGGCGCACGGCTGGGAACAGATCCACACCGTGGCCGCCGCCGCCAATCCGCTGGGCCTGGTCACCGACGAGACCTTCGAACATTTCGTCGGGCTGATGACGACAGGCCTCGAGGAGGCCGGGCCGGTCGACGGCATCGCGCTGGCGCTCCACGGCGCAATGGTGAGCGAATCCCACGAGGATGCCGAGACCGAGATCGTACGCCGCCTGCGCACCATCGCCGGGCCGGACATCCCGATCTGCTGCACCTTCGATCTGCATGCCAATGTCGGGCCGGATTTCGTCGAGATGGTCCAGATCGTCTGCAGCTATCTGACCTACCCCCACATCGACATGCGCGAAAGGGCCCGCAAGGCCGGAGACCTGCTGCAGCGTGCCATGGCGGGCGAGATCAAGCCGAAGCTCGTCTATGCCCGGCGACCGATGGTGCAGGGGGCCGACGGCGGACGGACCGATGTCGAACCCATGATTGGCCTGCGGGCGAAGGCCGATGCCGCGATGGCCAGCGACCCGCGCCTGCTCGACATCTCGATCAACGCCGGCTTCAACCAGTCCGACATCTTTGATGTCGGGCCCAGCGTGATCGTCACCGCCGACGGCGACGACCCCGCCTTCACGGGCATCGCCGAGGACCTGATGGACGACATCTGGGAGGCCCGGCATGTCATCAACAACCGATACCTCCGTGTCGGCGAGGCGGCCGAGGTCGCGCGCAGCTTCAACTACCGCAACAGGCCACTGGTGATCGCCGACTATGCCGACAACCCCGGCGCGGGCGCCTATGGCGATGCGACCAACCTGCTGGCGGCCATGCTGGATGCCCGCCTGGACAACGCCTGTTTTGGCGCACTCTACGACCCCGCCGCCGCGGCCGATCTGACCATGGCCGGGCTCGGCGTCCGCATGACCCTGCATCTGGGCGGCAAGACCGATCCCGCATTCGGCGGCCCACCCCTGCTGCTGACCGGCGACATCGTCTCACTCACAGACGGCGTGACGACCTTCGATGGACCGATGATGGCCGGCGTGACCAAGAGCTTCGGGCCCACGGCCGTGTTCCGTGTCGACGGCATCGACATTCTGGTGGTCTCGAACCTCATGCAGATCACGGATCTGCAGCAATTCCTGGCCCACGGCATCGACCCGAGTGAGAAGAAAACCGTGGCGTTGAAGTCGATGCAGCACTTCCGTGCGACCTATGAGCCGCTGGCCGAGAAGGTCATCGTGTGCGATTCCGGGGCACTGGCCACGCCGGACTTCACCCGCTTCACCTTCCGCAACGCGCGGCGGCCGATGTTTCCCTTCGATCCCGACGAGGCGTTTTTCGACACACCATGACCGAACGCTTCGACATCTCCCGCGAAACGCTGCTCTCGGGCGAGCTTTCGCCCCACCTGCAGGCTGCCCAGGACTCGGGCCTGATCCAGCTCCTGACCGATGAGGAGCGCGAGGCCACGCGCCATGCCTTGCTGGAGCGCCACACACCCAGTGACGACATCTTTGTCTTCGGTTTCGGTTCGCTGATGTGGAACCCGGCCTGCGAGGTTGCGGGCTTTCATCCCGCACTGGTGCGCGGCTGGCACCGCCGCTTCAACCTCTGGACCCATCTCGGCCGTGGCACCCCGGAGCTCCCGGGGCTGACCCTGGGCCTGGAGGCCGGCGGCTCGTGCCGTGGCATGGCGCTGTGCATCGAAGCCGGCAAGGTCGACAGCGAAACCGAGATCATCTGGCGCCGCGAGATGATTGCCGGAGCTTATATCCCGATCTGGGTCCAGGCCGACCTCGGCGACCGCACGGTCCCTGCGGTAAGCTTTGCCATCAACCCTGACTACTACCGATACGGCCACCGTGTGCCATTCAACGTCCAGGCCCACCACATCGGCTGTGCCGAGGGGCCGCTGGGACCGTGCATCGAGTACCTTGAGAACACGGTCACAGTCCTGGAAACCATGGGCCTGAGGCGCGGCCCGATGCACGATCTTCTGAAGGCCGCACAAAAGGAACGAAGGAAGCATGGCGCCGGAGCGACCGGTTGACCGGCTCCCAAAATCAGACGGACCGGCCGCTCCAGGGCATCCTGCTGCTGACCATGGCCGTCTGCATCTGGGCGACTCATGATGCAGCGGCCAAGTGGTATGCCGCGACCTATCCAGTGTTTGTGATCCTGTTCTGGCGCAGTCTCTTCGGAACCGTCCCCATCTTCCTGATCGCCAGCCGTCAGGGAGGTGTGCAGTCTATGCCACTGCGCCTCCACCTGCTCTGCACCCTGCGCGGCTGTATCAGCTTCTGCGCTTTCTCCAGCTTTGTCTTCGCTCTGCCCCTGATGCCCCTGGCCGACGCCATTGCCGTGGGCATGTCGGCTCCCATCTTCATCACGGCAGCCTCGGCCTTCGTGCTGAAGGAAAAGGTCGGGCCACACCGCTGGGGGGCGGTGCTGGCCGGATTCGCCGCCGTGCTCTTTATCGTGCGTCCGGACGGCCAGATCCCATTCGAAGGCGGGGCCCTGCTGCTGTTTTCCAATATCATGTTCACGACCAGCATGATGATGACACGGCGTCTGGGTGCCGTGGTCAGCACTGCCACCTTGTCGATCTACACCGCCGTCGCCTTTGCAGTCCTGAGCGCCATCGCCGTCTGCTTCGCGTGGGCCACACCGACCTGGCAAGATGTGACGGTCATGGCTCTGGTCGGCATCATGGCCGGGCTGGCGCAGTACGCCATGACGGCGGCCTTTCGCATAGCGCCTCCCAGTGTTCTGGCGCCGTTTGAGTATACCGGCCTGGTCTGGGGCGTGATCCTGGGTCTGATAATCTGGGGTGAATGGCCAAGCCGGGATGTGATGATCGGTGCTGCGGTTATCGTCACAGCCGGGCTCTACATCGTGCATCGCGAACGGCTCGCATCCAAACGCGAGAAACCCTCGCCTTGAAGCCCAAGAGCGCTGCTCTCTCCGGTATTCTATGCATGCTGATCGCAGTCGGGCTCTGGACCGGCCACGACGCCGCGAGCAAGTGGCTCACTGCGGTTTATCCCGTTCTGGTCGTGCTCTTCTGGCGCAATGTCTTCGCCCTGATTCCAGCCGGGTTTCTGGTCCTGCGCGCCGGACGCCTGCAGCCACTCCCGCCGCGCCTGCGCCTTGTCTGCTGGCTGCGCGGGATGGGCGGCGCCTTCGCGTATGGCACCTTTGTTTTCGCGCTGCCCCTGATGCCTCTGGCCGATACCATCGCAGTGGGGCAGGTCGGACCGATCATGATCATCGTGCTCTCGGGCTGGCTGCTGAAGGAACGGCTGGACCGGGCGAGCTGGATCGCCGTCATCATCGCCTTTGCCGCCACGCTCTACATTGTCCGCCCGGGCGGCGAGATTCCGCTTCTGGGTGCAGCCCTGTTGCTGGGCGCGACCACGCTCTATGCCTTCATGATGGTTCTGACCCGATACATCGGCGGCCAGGTGGATGGCGTCACACTCAACTGGCACACAAGCTGTGCCACCCTCGCCACCATGACCCTGGGCATCCCGATCGCCTTCGCCTGGCCCGCGCCCGGTGATTTGCTCCTCTTCGTGCTGGTCGGACTGATCACCGGTCTCGCCAACTTCTTCATGATCCAGGCGTTTCGACTCGCACCCGCACCGACGGTCGCGCCCTTCGAATACAGCGCCGTTCTCTGGGCCATGCTGCTCGGCCTTCTGATCTGGGGTGATGTGCCGAGCTGCAGCGTAACGGGCGGAGCGGCCGTTCTGGCGGCCAGTGGCATCTTTATCATGCGCCGCGAAAGCCTGATCAGGAAGCGGAGCCGGACAACCGTTTGATCCTGTCTGCCAGCAGCGCGACAATCGCGCCCGGAGGACGACACCATGGCATCACGCAAGAAGGCCCCGAAGATCACACGCGACGACATCAAGGGTGCGGAAAGAGTGATGGCGGTCCGCTTCCGCAAGGCCGAGCGCAAACGCCTTGTCGTTGCCCTCACCGATCAGACCGGCCGCGATCTTGCCCGCCGGGCTGTCGATCTCGGCAACGCCGCCAACCCGGCCTGCCAGTTCGAGCCCTGCCTGCCCGGAACGCCGCTGCCCTCGCGGGAACGCTTCCGTCCTTCACGACCCACGACCCGCAAACTTCCGGCGAACGATGCCGACATTGCCTTTGCCCCGCTCACAGAGCTCTCGGCCTGGCTGCGCAAACGGCAGATCACGAGCTTGCGGCTGACTGAACTCTATCTCGCCCGCCTGAAGGAGCACGACGACCGGCTCAACGCCGTGGTGACGCTGATGGAAGATCACGGCCTGAAGCAGGCGCGACGCGCCGACCGTGACATCCGCCATGGCATATGGCGCGGCCCGCTGCACGGTGTCCCCTGGGGTGCGAAGGACCTGCTCGACACCAAAGGGGTTGCCACTACCTGGGGCGCAGCGCCCTATGCCGACCAGGTGCCGTCGTCCGACGCCGCCGTGGTGCGCCTGCTCGACGAGGCCGGTGCCGTCCTGATCGCCAAGCTCTCGCTGGGCGCGCTGGCTTATGGCGACATCTGGCACGGCGGCCGCACCTGGAACCCTTGGAACCTCGACGAAGGCTCCTCCGGGTCCAGCGCAGGGTCCGGCGCCACGGTGGCGGCGGGTTGTGTCGGCTTTGCGATCGGCTCGGAAACCCTGGGATCGATCATCAGCCCGGCCGATCGTTGCGGTACGGTGGGCCTGCGCCCCACCTTCGGACGCGTGCCCCGGACCGGGGCGATGGCGCTGTGCTGGTCGCTCGACAAGCTGGGACCCCTGACCCGCGGTGTGGAAGACACCGCCTTTGTCTTGGAGGCGCTGGACCGCTTCGATGCCCGGGACCCGGGGTCACGCGACGTCGCGCTTGACTTCGATGCCCGCGAGGCAATCGACGGCATGGTCGTGGGTTACGACCCGGACTGGCTCGACGGGCCCGGCGGCGCGCAAGCCGACCGCGATGCGCTGAAGGCTCTCCAGCGTGCAGGATGCCGGGCCAAGCGCATCAAACTCCCGGATTTGCCGTACGATTCGCTCGAAACCATTCTTTTCGCCGAGGCCGCCGCGGCCTTTGAAGACCTCACGCTCTCGGGTCGCGACCGGGAGCTGCCCGACCAGATCGATGTCTCCTGGCCGCTGGAGTTCCGCATGGCCCGCCTGACATCAGCCATCGAACTGATCCAGGCCGACCGCCTGCGCCGGCGTGTGATGGAGGCGATGGCTGATGCCATGAGCAAGGTTGATGTTCTGCTGGCACCCCAGGAGGGCAATCCGCTGCTGACCATCACCAACTACACGGGCCACCCCGCGATCGCCGTCCCGACCGGTTTTGCCGCTCGCAAGGACGATCACTACGGACCCGCAGGGAACAAGACTAAGGGAGCCAGGCTCCTGCCGCATTGTTCCGTCCTGTGGGGCCGTCTCTATGACGACGGCCGCCTGATCCGGCTCGCCATGGCGCTTGAAGCAGAACTGAATGTGCGCAGCACGATGCGGCCGCCCGGATTCGAAGCATGAGCAAAGGAGCTTTCAGCGGCGGCTGCCAGTGCGGCGCGGTCCGCTTCCGTCTCGATGCGTCGCCCCGCGATTTCATGCACTGTCGTTGTTGCATCTGCCGCAGGGGTCATGGTGCGCTGTTCGCCACGGCCGGTGTCTATGACAAGGCTGCCGTGACCATCGAACAGGGTGGGGACGACCTCAGCCGCTACGAAAGCTCTCCGCGCAATCACCGTCTGTTTTGCAGCTACTGCGGCGGCCAGGTCTTCCTCACCATCGGGACTTGGGCCGACAGGATGTCTGTCGTGCTGGGCTCTCTCGACCCGGGCCAGCATCCCGGTCATGATCCCGCCTGCGAACGACATATCTTCTGGGATGAGAAGGTGTGCTGGCATGATGTCGGTGACACCCTGCCCAAACAGGAAGGATACGGATCGACATGAGTGACGCCATCAAGGGCGGCTGCCAGTGCGGTGCGGTGCGCTACGAGATTTCGGAACCTCTGCACAATGTGTCTCACTGCCACTGTTCGATGTGCCGCAAGCAGCACGGCGCACTGTTCGTAAGCTTCGGGACAACAGCCGTGACGCATCTTTCCGTGGACGGCGAAGACAGTCTCTCGAGCTATGAAAGCTCAGCGAATCTGACCCGCCAGTTCTGTTCGAACTGCGGCGGCCAGGTCCTGATCCGGGCCGAGGATAACCCCGACAACGTCTTCGTCGCCCTGGGCAGTCTGGATGCCGGCCAGTCACCCGGTCATACCGGCGGCGAGCGGCACATCTTCTGGGAGTCGAAGGTCAGCTGGTACGATCCATCCGACGACCTTCCCAAGATGACCGGCTACGGCGAATAGGATGGCCGTGTCATCCGACCATCTCCTCCAGTGCGGGCGCCTCTACGGTGCCGTTCGCTATGATGTTCGCGCGCCAATCGAACAGGTCTGGCACTGTCATTGTTCGATGTGCCGCAAGCTGCACGGCGCGATCTTTGTCAGCATCGGCCTGGTCAAACGCGCCTATTTCGCGCTCAGCGGCGAAGACAATATGGGGATGCACAAAAGTTGGCCATCGGTGTTGCGGCGCTTTTGCAAGACATGCGGCAGCCAGATCATTTCGGAGTCCGACAAGGACCTCTACATGGTTGAGCTGGCGCTCGGGAGCCTCGACCCCGACCAGACACCGGGGCATGCAGACGACAAGAAACTGCATATCTACTGGGAATCGAAGATCGCCTGGTACGAACCGGCTGACGATTTGCCGAAGACCCGGGAATACGGAGATCCCCTTGATGACAGCCAGCCCTAACACTCCGATCAGCGGCGGATGCCTGTGTGGCGCAGTGCGTTTTGAGATGACCGGACCGGCCCACGATGTCTACCACTGTCATTGTTCCATCTGCCGCAAGCTGCAGGGGGCGCTCTACCCCACCTATGGCGTGGTAGCGCGCGCGGGCTTTCGGGTCCTGAAAGGCGCGGACAACCTCAGAACCTTCGATTCCTCTTCGGAGGTTCATCGTCACTTCTGCATGACCTGCGGCAGTCACGTCTTCGAGGACACCGATTATGAGCCCGCCAGTGTCTGGTTCAGCGTGGGCACTCTGGATGACGGAGCGGATCCCGGCGGCCGCGACGGGACGGAGCGCCATATCTTCTGGGAATCGCGGACGGGCTGGTATGAGCCCGCAGACAATCTGCCCAAGGTCAATGAGTTCGGAGATGACAACGCATGATTGATGTTCTGAAGGGTGGCTGCCAATGTGGCACCGTCCGTTTCGAAGTGAGTGAGCCTGCCACCGACCTTTATCATTGCCATTGTTCGATGTGCCGCAAGGTGCACGGCACGGTCTTCGCGACCTACGCCGTCTGCCCGCGTTCAGGCATGCGCTTCATCCAGGGTGAGGACAACCTCTCGGCTTTCAAGTCTTCGCCCGATGTGACACGCCGGTTCTGCAAGACCTGCGGCTGCCAGATCGCGATCGACGTGGCCTACCAGCCTGATGACATCTGGTTCATGCCGGGCATTCTGGATGACGCCGATCATCCCGGCGCAGACCAGACCGAACGCCACATATTTGTCGCCGACAAGCTGCCCTGGCTGCATCTCGACGAGGTCCTGCCCCGAACCGATCAGGCATGACCGCCGACGTCTTCCGTTTGTCAGAGGCGCCGTTCGAGCCCTACGCAGGCCCGCCGGGACGTGTCGATGTTGCCGATGTCGTCACGGTCGGCAACAGCAGCACGATTGCGGCAGGTTACGTCGAGACCGAGGGCGGCCCCTTCGCCTATCGCTGCGATTACGAAGCCGTGTGCGTGCCGCTCGATGACGCCATGACCTGGGATACCGGGACCGGCGAGGCGGCCACAAAGCCAGGAGACGTGATCTGGATTCCGAATGGCGGGCGGGCATCCTACCGCTCGCGGGGCGTGTCCCGGTTTGTCTATGCAACCTTTCCCGTGAACTGGCCTGAGATTGTCGGCTGGGTTGCGGGCCAGGACATCAAAGACTTCTCGATGCTCGACGACATCGGCGAACTCGATGCGGTCGGGTTGGCCCGGGCGGGCAGCGAGACCGAGCCCTGGCAGAGCTCACCTAGGGCGGAGGGGTTTCAGCATGCCATCCTGACCCGGCCACGCGGCGGGGCTGCGATGACCACGCTGGCGCTGCGGACAAGCCAGGCCACGACGTGGTCGCTGGGGCCGGGCGAAGGTCTGCTTGTGGTGCTGGAAGGCGATGTGATGACCCGCGCCTCTGATGATGTCAAACAGGGTCTGGGCGCAGGTGACCTGCTTTGGAAACACGCCGCAGGCGTCTTGCAGCTGAAGACCTGGGGCGCAGCGCGCATGCTGTCGATCTCCGCCGCTGATGAGCACGCGACGGCCGCCGCGCACTGACCGTCAGATCAGTCGCGGAAAGACCTCACCGGCCGGATGATCTCCGTGGGTCTTGCTGTCATCGCGGAATGGCGGGTCCGATGTGCCGGGGTCGGCGTTGTAGCTGGCGTCATCGCCGAACAGGAGCAGCGCAGCCGCGCGGCGCCGGCTGGGCAGGCTGTTGACCGGGGCGCCATGAAGCGTCCGGTGATTGAAAACCAGGGCGTCACCGGGCTCCAGAGCCCACCAGATAGGATCGTGGACCGCCAGGAAGTTGTCCGGTGGAGGGGCAGGCGCGCGGTTCCAGGACAACGCGGTGTCGTAACCGCCATCAGGGTCGAAGTGGTGGGGCGCATGAACCGGGCCGCCGCGACGATGAGAACCACGCAGGAAAATCAGGGTTGTGGCGGCGGGTATGGTGTCCAGAGCGACCCAGAAGTTGAGACACTGGTCGCCATCGATGCGCTGGTAGGACGCATCTTCATGCCACGGGCTCGCAATCTCCGAACCGCCATCCTTCACGAACAGGTTGGAGTAGTAGAGCGTGATGCCCGGCGAGCCCATCAACTCGGCCGCGAGCTTCGGGACGCCGCTGTCGTTCACGAACCAGTCGAAGGCCTCATGACGCTCGTGGAGCTGGAAATCATAGTAAAAGAAGCCGGGCTGACCGGGTTCACCGATCCGGTAGCCAAGCGGACCTGGTTCGCGCGCCGAGGCGTCAGCCGCCTCACGCAGTTGAGCGACGTGACCGGCGTCCAGAATTGACCGCAGACAGACCACACCGTCGGTCTTGTACGACCTGATCGCGTCAGGCGGCAGAGTAGCCCCCGCGCCCAGCGTATGGGCGGGCGGCGCATCGGGCGCGGGCACCAGCCGGTCGGCCGGCGTCACCGCATAGGCATCCTGTGTCATGGCGTCACCATGCCCTGAGACTAGAAGCTGGTTGGAAGGGTTGACAATTGTCACAATCCACCTTACATTTATTTCAGTAATTTCTGAAATGACAGGTTTAACATGAAACTCACACCAACCATGGAACGCTTCATCCTTCATTGGGGTGAGATGGGCTCGCGCTGGGGAGTCAGCCGGTCGGTGGCGCAGGTTCACGCTCTGCTCTATCTCGCCAACGATCCGCTTCATGCTGACGAAATCACCGATACGCTGGCCATCGCACGTTCAAACGTGAGCATGTGCCTCAAGGATCTTCAGGGCTGGGGCCTTGTCGAGATGGTTCATGTCCTGGGTGACCGGCGCGATCACTTTTGTGCCGAACAGAACACCTGGGAGGTCATGACGCTGATCGTCGAGGGTCGCAAGGAACGGGAGTTTGATCCGCTTCTGGCCACCTTGCAACGCTGCCGAGACGAAGCGCTCGATGATCCCGAGACCGACGGCAGGACGGCCAAGCGCATCACCGAAATGCACGATTTCGTCCGTGACATGACAAGCTGGTACGATCAGGTCCGCAAGTTGCCACGCCCGGTGATCGCCAAGTTAATGGCGATGGGAGCCAAGGTTGCACGGGTCGTGAGCTAGGGGTTTTTTGCCATGTTCTTTCAAAATTTCCTGAAACTTCCGGCATTGGCCTTCGCGCCGATCTGCCGGAACGGACCAGGGCATGGACGCGATGACCGGCGTGGGTGAGCTGGTCGACGACCTCGCGCCCGACACGGCCGTTGCCGCCGATCACCAGAAAAGTCTCCTCCATCGTTCCGTTCCTCTTGCCTTGGTTCCGGGGCTATCATCGGCCATGGACTCACGCCGCGATAAGGACTACCCATGACACGAGATCATCTCACCGCTGCCGCCTTTGCCGAAGGGGAAGCCTTGGCGCGTCCGGTACCCGCCGCCGCCTTCGCCCGACCGGAAGGCGCCACAGAGGCCCAACACGCCTTCGACGGGGTGCTTGTCCTCGCCGGCGCCAAACTGGAGACAAGCGACGACCGGGTGCTGGGCTATTTCGTGATGGGTGGACGACCCGAGCGCTTTCCCGCCGTCGACCTCGACTTCACATCGCTGGAGGGCGAACTCCTGCCAGTCGTGCGAGGCCTGATTCGCCGTCCCGATGACAGCAGCTATTGGGACATCATGGTCGGCCCCGGGGCCTTGTGGTCGGAAGCAGAAGACCGAGGCAGGAGCCGCGCAGCCTTTCCGTTCCAGCTTTCCAACGACCGCGAGAACGACAGTCACCACGGCCTGGCCACCTTCCTGTTTGATGACGAGAGTGTCAGCGACGTGATCATCGAAGTCGTGACCGAAACCGAGCCCGATCATCTGCCCGAAGCCTTCGATCTCTGGGGCCGTGTCCCGGCGCAGCGTGCGCCGATTGAAGCTGACGGCCTACCCGCCGCACATGCCACGCGCAAGGCCGAACGCGCGCAGGAACACGCCTACCGCCCCATCGAGGATCTGGCCGGCACCGTCGGAGTCGATTTGGTTGATGCCCTCTATGAAGGCGTGGGCAGTGACACGGAGGTCGCCAGCGGCCTGGTGATGGATGATGTCATCTATGCCACCGATGTCAGAACCCGCCACGGCAGCTTCCCCTATCCCCGCGCCATGCGGTTCGGCCTGTGGTCGGCGACCAAGGCCGCCTTTGGCACGACCGCCCTGCTGCGGCTTGCAAAGCATCTGGGTCCCGAAGTTGCTGACACACGCATCCGCGATGTCGTCGAGGTCAAGGCCGACCACGATGGCTGGGACAAGGTCACCATCCGTGATTGCCTCAACATGGCGAGCGGCATCGGCACGAACGGGCGCAACGCCGAACCGATCGACATCTATGCCGACAACCTGACCGAACCAAACTTTGCGCAGGCCGCGCCCGAAGAGGTCGCCTGCTATCGCGCCTATCAGGCCTGGTACGCGGCGCGCTCGCTGCAGGACAAGCTCGACCGGGCCTTCGCCTGTCCGAGTTACCCCTGGGGGCCGGGTGAGGTGGCGCGTTATCGCGATCAGGATCTCTTCATGGCCGGTGTCGCGATGGACGCGGTCTGGAAACGCGAACGAGGACCCGGGGCCGATCTCTTCGCCATGGTCGCCAACGAGGTTTACGCGCCCATCGGCATCCAGTACGCCGATATGAACCGGACGCTGGAAGACGGCGACGCCCTGGGCGTGCCGTTGACCGCCTTCGGCCTCTATCTCGGCCTCGACGATGTTGCCAAGCTGGGCAGGCTTCTGACCGACGGTGGCCGGCACGACGGCGAACAACTACTCGAGCCAACCCTTCTTTCGTCCTGCCTCGACGGCGCCTTTGAGAAAGGCTTCCCGAGCGGAACCTTCACCGCCGAACAGCGGGAGGTATGCTATCACCTCGCCTACTGGCAACTTCCCATGAAGACACGCAGCGGCCGCGATGTTCGCATCCCTTCGATGCGCGGCTACGGCGGCCAGATCATCCAGCCGCTGTGGAACGGTATCACCTGCTTCCGCTTCGGCCACGATCAGCCAAGCCAGGACGACCGTTACGACTCTCTGAAGCTGCCGCGCATTGCCGATGCCCTGAGGCCGCTTTGAGCGCACCCCGTTATCTCACGACCCGGGAGGTCGCGGATCTTCTGCGCATCAAGGAGCGCAAGGTCTATGACCTCGTGGCCGACAACACGATCCCGGTCTGCCGCGTCACCGGCAAGCTTCTGTTCCCGCGCGATGTCATCACAACCTGGGTCGAAGCGAGCGCCGAGTTCAACGGTGACCTCGAGGCGCTCAAGGCTCTGCCGCCCGTGATCGGCGGCAGCCACGACCCCTTGCTCGACTGGGCTCTGCGGGAGTCACGCTCGGGCCTTGCCACGGTCTACGAAGGCAGTCTGACGGGCCTGGAGAAGCTGGCCCAGGGCAAGGTTCAAGCCGCCGGGCTCCATGTCTTTGAACCCGAGAACGGCGGCTGGAACCGGGTACACATCGCCAAAACGCCCGGCCTGACGTCGGTCGTTCTGATCGAATGGGCGCGGCGGCGTCAAGGCCTTGTGGTGGCTGCGGACAATCCGCTGGGCGTTCAGGGCGTGGGTGATCTCGCGGGGCGGACCGTGATCCCGCGCCAGGCCTCAGCCGGGTCCCAAGTCCTGCTGGAACACCTGATGGGCAAGGCCGGTGTGAGCAACGATGTCGGTTTCCTTGACACGCCGGCGAGCAGCGAGACCGACATTGCACACGCTGTCGCCGGGGGCAAGGCAGACGCAGGCCTGGCGATCGAGGCTGTGGCACGCCAGTTCGGCCTGGGTTTCGTGCCACTGGCGGAAGAACGGTATGATCTCGCGGTCTGGCGGCGCGCCTATTTCGAAGAGCCGTTCCAGAACCTTTTGGCCTTCGCGCGCGAAAGCCGCTTCGCTGAACGCGCCGACGAGCTCGGCGGTTATCACATCTCCGGGCTGGGCACCGTGCAGTTCAACGGCGCACGTTAGGCCAGCCTACAGGGTGTTCGGCACAAAGAGCTGCTGGCCTTCGAGCCGGAACCCCGCGATGGCAGCCTGACCCGGCTCCGACAACAACCAGTCGATGAAGGCCTGGCCGTCATCCGCCCTTACATGGTCAAAAACCTCCGGGTTCACCAGGATCACCCCATACTGGTTGAAGAGGGCATCGTCGCCTTCAACATGGATGACAAGATCGCCCTTGTTGGCGAAGGCCACCCAGGTCGCGCGGTCCGTCAGCGCATAGGCACCCAGCCCTGAGGCCGTGTTGAGAGTGGCCCCCATGCCCGAGCCTGTCTCGTTGTACCAGGTGCCGCTGGCCTCCTGGGGTTCGACGCCAGCAGCCTGCCACAGGGCATGTTCTTTCTTGTGGGTGCCGGAGTCGTCACCACGGGATGCAAAGGACGCCTCAGCATCGGCGATCATCGTCAGGGCCCGGGCGGCGTCGTTCAAACCGGCAATATCGGCGGGGTCGTCTTCGGGCCCGACAATCACGAAGTCGTTGTACATCAGGTCAAAGCGTTCAACGCCGAAGCCGTCAGCTACGAAGGCCTCTTCCGCCGCCCGGGCGTGGACCAGAAGCACATCACCGTCGCCGTTTGCGGCATTGCGGATCGCCTGACCCGTGCCGACCGCCACGACCCGGATCTCGATCCCCGTCTCCGTCGTGAACAGGGGTAGGATATGATCGAACAGGCCGGAGTTCTGTGTCGACGTCGTCGACTGCACGATGATGAACCGCTCATCAGCCTGGAGAGTGTCGGAAGCCAGGACCATCAAAGACAGGAGCAGGAGAAGCGACAAACACCGAAACAGCATGGATGAGCCTTTTCTGAGAAAGTCTAGAGAACCAGCCGGCCCTCAATGAAGGCCCGAGCCTCCCCGGTGGCGGGATGATCAAAGAAGTCGGAGGCCGGGACCGGCGCCTCAATGTGGCCGGCGCACATGAAGGCGATACAGTCACCAAGCCGCCGCGCCTGGCCGGGGTCATGGGTTACGAGCAGCAGGCGCGTGCCCTGGTCGGCGGCCTCCTGCATCACCGTCTCGATCGCCAGGGTCGAGGCGGGATCGAGGTTGGCGGTGGGTTCGTCGAGCAGGAGCACGGACGGTCGCGGCGCCAGGGCGCGCACCAGCGCCAGGCGCTGCTGCTCGCCGCCGGAGAGAACCCGCGCCGGGCTTTCTGCCAGGTGCGAGAGGCCACCACTGTCGAGCGCGTCCATCGCCTGCTCCATCCGCTCGGCGCGCGGCACACCGGCGGCTTTCAGAGCAAAGCGGATATTGGCCAGTGCCGATCTGCGCAGCATGACCGGACGCTGGAACACCAGCCCGACCCGGCTTGCCCTGCTGCGTTCGGGCGAGGAACCCGCCCAGGTCACGGTGCCGCTGTCAGGCGTCACGAGCCCCGCCAGCAGGCGTAGCAACAGGCTCTTTCCGGCACCGTTCGGACCCATGAGCACAGTCATGCCAGCGTTGTCCATGGTCAGACTGGCGTGATCGACCAGCAACCGGCCGCCACGGCGGACGACAAGGCTATCACCGATGATCGGTAGTACGGCTCCCGCCGATGGTGTTGCAAGGGAGTCAGGCATGGGCGCGGCCCGCCATCGTCAGACGCAGGGCGCCGGCAGCTCCGTTGACCGCGAGAACGATGACCAAAAGCACGATGCCAAGACCAAGCGCGAGGTCGAGTGCGCCCTTGGAGGTTTCCAGGGCGATGGCTGTCGTCATCACACGGGTGACGTGGTTGATGTTGCCACCAACGATGATCACCGCACCGACCTCGGCCACCGCACGCCCGAAACCCGCGAGCAGCACGGTGAACAACCCGATCCGCGCTTCCCAGAGCAAGGTTGCGACCACGCTGCTCCAGCCCAGGCCGAAGGCGCGGAGCTGTTCGTCATAAGCCCCGTGCAAGTCTTCGATCATCTGGCGGGTGAGAGCTGCAACGATCGGCGTGACCAGCACCGTCTGCGCAATGATCATCGCCTCAGGTGTGTAGAGCAGCCCCCAGTTGCCCAGCGGGCCTGCACGGGAGAGCAGCAGATAGATCGCCAGACCGGCAACCACCGGCGGCAGGCCCATCAGGACATTCAGCACCGCGATGACAACACTGCGGCCGGGGAATCGCACTACCGCGAGTGCCGCACCCGTCGGCAGCCCGATCAGCGCCGCCATCACCACCGCCGAAAGACTCACACGCAGCGACAGGCCCACGATCTCGATGAGATCGCTATCGAAGGTGGTGATCATGACAAAGGCAGCAGCAAAGGCCGCCGACAGATCGTTCATGGTACAATCCCAAGGGAGCGGCACGATGGTGAAACGACTGTGATTCCTCCAGATTTTTGCTCAATATCGGGACGAACACATAAATTAACATGAAAATAACAAGACGAATCCGCAACTATTTTGATCAGACCTCACAAGCGGCTAGCGCCGCTTCATCCATGACAACACACAGGCCGGGCACATCGCCGAGCACAGCCGGGCCGTCCGTGACCGTCATGGCGGTTTTGCCAAGGGTCTCGCAGAACGCACCCGTACTGGGGAAAATACTCGCCGATCAGGGCGTTGGGCAAAACGGCACAGGTGTGAACCATGGCGGCCGCGCCCACCAGAGTACTATTCCAGCAGTGCGGCGCGATAAGCACGTCATGGGCTTCTGCCTGCCGGGCAATGTCGAGAAAGTCGAGCAGGCCACCCACGCCGACGATGTTGGGGCTGAAGATATCGGCCGCCTGTTTCTCCAAGGCAGCGCCGAAGTGGTGCAGACCAATCTGTCGCTCACCGGTGACGATAGGCATGGAGATCTGGCGACGGCTCTCCGCCATATCATCGAGCCGTTCCCCGGCGATCGGCTCCTCGAACCAGCCGGGATCGAACGGGGCGAAGGCATGGGCGGCCTCAACGGCGAAAGCAGCAGCATCAAGTGCCCAGACATCGACCATCATCTGCATGTGATCGCCGATCGCTTCTCGCACGCGACGGACCGCCTCCGTGGCCCGGTCCAGCGGTTAGTACTCCATGGGATAGAACTTCAGGGCACTGCATCCCGCCTGTCTGATTGCCAGACAGCGCTCCACCAGAAGGTCGACGGGATTCTCCGGTGTCAGCGGATCCATGTTGGCGGAGAGCGGTAGCGACCGTCTGATGACATCACCCAGAAGGTCACAGACAGGCAGCCCCGCACGTTTGCCCTCAATGTCCCACAGGGCGACCTCGAGTGCACTCGCCGCCGATAACAGATCAATGCTGAGGTGACCTTCGTCGTACCAGACCGTGACATTGTCCCGAAAAATCTGGGGCGACGGTTCATGGAGATCGATCAGCATGGCCCCAAGCCCCTTGATAAACTCAGCAATGCCCCGCTCGCGGCGGAGAATTGCATAAGCCTCGCCCCAGCACAGAAGCCCGTATTCGACTTCGACGCGACAAAACAGGAAGATCTTCTGCGGCGGACCCGCAGAACGCGGCAGATAGGTTTTCACAGACCTGATCTTCATGGGCTCACCGTTATCCCTGTTTTGGTGCCGCGGGGATGTGCTGCTGACATCATCATCAGCCACACGACCGCATCCAGCCTCCCTGGCCAGGAAGGGACTTGAGCCCAACAGTTCTGATGAACAGTGAAGCTGGCTGGGGCGCCTGGATTCGAACCAGGGATCGCGGGATCAAAACCCGCTGCCTTACCGCTTGGCTACGCCCCAGTAGCGAGGCCTAGTAACCGGAAACCGACGCCCCGCGCAAGAACAGCCTGGCATGATCCCCGGATCAGGCCGGCGCGATCTTCTCCTGGCCCTCGGAGACGAGATGGGTCGCGTTTCGCGTATCGACAACAAGCGGGCTTGCGGCCACCAGAGCCGCATAGTCGAGATCATCGTGATCGGTGACGATCAGGGCCGCATCATGGCCACCGGCGAGCACGGTGTCCCAGGGGAGGCTTTCGCGGCCCGACAGCGCTGCATGTTCACGGCCGGTCTGGATGACCTGGACGTAGGGATCATGGAAGGAGACCATGGCGCCCCGCTCTTCCAGCAGAGTCATCAGTTTGAGCGCCGGGCTCTCGCGGATGTCATCAACATTCTTCTTGTAGGCCATGCCGATCAACACGATCTCAGCGCCGTTGAGTCCCTTGGCAAAGCGGCGGTCGAGCTCTTCAGCCAGGCGCGCGACCACGCGGCCCGGCATGGCCGTGTTGATCTCGCCGGCGAGTTCGATGAAGCGTGTCGTCACTTCGTACTCGCGGGCCTTCCAGGTCAGGTAGAACGGATCGATCGGGATGCAGTGACCACCGAGGCCCGGACCGGGATAAAACGGCATGTAGCCGAATGGCTTGGATTTGGCGGCGTCAATCACCTCCCAGATGTCGATGCCCATCTCGCTGTAGACAACCTTGAGCTCGTTCACGAGCGCGATGTTCACCGAGCGGAAGATGTTCTCCATCAACTTCACGGCTTCAGCCGTGCGCGTGTCACTGACCGGCACAGTGCCGCCGGTGGTGGCGGCCTCGTAGAAAGCACAGGCTGCGTCGCGCGCCGCATCGCCTTCACCGCCGACAACCTTGGGAATCTGCTGGGTGCCGTACTGCGCGTTGCCCGGGTCTTCTCGCTCCGGTGAATAGGCGAGCAGGAAGTCCCGGCCGCAGACCAGACCGCTCTCCTCGAGGATCGGTTTCATCATCCCATCGGTGGTGCCGGGGTAGGTTGTCGACTCCAGAATGACGAGCTGGCCTGGACGCAGGACATCAGCGATGGTGCGCGTGGTGACCTCGACATAGCGCATATCGGGCTCACGGTTGGCCGTGAGCGGTGTGGGCACGCATATCAGGATGATGTCGGCATCAGCGAGCCGCGCCGAATCCGTGGTCGCTCCGAACCGATCCGAATCGGCGAGCTCGCTGATGCTCTCTTCAGGGATGTGGCGAATGTAGCTGTGGCCAGCTTTCAGATCCATGATCTTGCCGGGATCGGTATCGAAGCCCACGACCGAAAAACCGGCATCATGCGCCGCCAAAACGAGCGGCAAACCAACATAGCCCAGTCCAATGACGGCAATGCCGGCGTCACGGGTCGCGATGCGATCCTGCAGAGTGTTGATGTTGTTCATGGCCGCTCGTTTATCGGCTCACGCCGCGCAAGGGAAGCCACTTGATCAGACCACGGTGACGGCTGCACCGCCGTATGTCCACCAGTCCGGGTGACGCTGCGCTATAGCGGCGGCCAACGCCTGCGCCTTTTCTGGACCCTCGGTGATACCGAAACAGGTCGCCCCGCTTCCGCTCATTCGAGCCAAGAGCAAATCGGGCTCCGCTTCAAGGGCCTCGAGAACCCGTCCAATCACCGGCGCCTCCAGCCAGGCCGGTTCCTCAAGGTCGTTGCGCCGTTGTGCGAGCGCCGCAACGAGACTGGCGATGTCGCGTGGCGAACCATCCCACGGCATTGCTTCGGAGAAACGACCTGTGCGCCGGCGGAACACGGCTGGGGTCGAGACCGGCACACCGGGATTCACAAGGACAACACCAAAATCGGGTAGGGCCGGAACCGGAGTCAGAATCTCGCCGATCCCCGAGGCCAGAACCGGTGTCTCGACCAGGCAGGGCGGGACATCCGCACCCAAGGCGAGGGCTAGCCGGTCGAGTTCGATGCTGCCGCCGAATTCGGCTGCAAACGTCTTCAGCATCGCGGCAGCGTCGGCAGAGCCACCACCCAGCCCGGCAGCCGCTGGGATGTTCTTTTCCAGAACGATCTCGGCGCAGAAGGTTCCCCCCGTGGCGCAGCGGACCGACTCAACGGCCTTCAGAACGAGATTGTCGCCGGCCGCATCAGCGCTGAGCGCTGCCGCAAACGGACCTGTAACCTGGAGCCGGTCCGTGTGCGCCGGCCGCCACCATATCCGATCGGCCAAATCGATGCGGACAAATAGAGAGTCGAGCAGATGGTAGCCATCATCGCGGCGGCCGGTAACATGGAGATAGAGGTTGATCTTAGCTCTTGCCGCGATCGGTCCGGCATAGCCGGACCCGGGCTCAGGTATCGTCACCGTCGACAAGGCCGGACTGCAGCTTGGTCTCGATCAGATCAATCAGACCCAGGTCGTCAGCACCCAACGACATGGCTCGACGCCACTGGAACCGGGCCTCTGCACGGCGTCCGACCTTCCAATAGGCATCCCCAAGGTGGTCGTTGATCACGGGATCATCGGGCTGGTACTCGACCGCCCGTTCAAGCTGGTCGACGGCTTCTTCGTATCGACCCAGGCGATAGTAGGCCCAGCCCAGGCTGTCGATGATGAATCCATCGGTGGGTTGTTGCGCGACCGCGCGTTCGATCATGTCGAGCGCCTCCTCGAGCCGTTCACCACGGTCGACCCAAGTGTATCCAAGGTAATTCAACACGAAGGGATGATCCGGCTGAATGTCCAGGGCCGCGAGGAAATCCAGCTCGGCTCGGGGCCAGTCACCGGAGCGCTCCAAAGCGATACCGCGGACATAACGCAGGCGCCAATCACCCTCGGCCACGGCACCCATGCGTTCGAACGCCTGATTGTAGGCACCCACAGCCTCCGGCCAACGCTCCTGAATGCGCAGGATATCACCCAGGACCACCAGCGCATCGGATCGCTCAGGGCGTTCATCGACCATCTGGCTCAGCAGTGCGATGGCCGGATCACTTTGGCCAGCGTCATCGAGATTCAGCGCGATACGAAGGCGGGCACTCCAGTCAAGCGGTGAGGATGCACTGATACGCCGATAGGCAGACACGGCCTCTTCGTTTTTGCCCTGCGATTCATAAATATCACCGATCAAAAGGGCGACGACATCGTTCTGGGGCACCAGGTAGCCGGCGAGCTGGCCATATGCCAGGCCGATTTCCGGGCCGTCACTGGCCTGGGCCGAACTGGCGACGGCGAAGAGAACCTCCGCAGCACCTTTACGCGCCTCATCGATCTGGAACAGTGGCGGAGTGTCGCCGTCGAGGCGTTCAAGCGTAGTGTCCAGCCAAAGCGAGTCCGGGTTCGCAGCCAGAAAATTCTCATAGACCCGGCGGGCATCATCGACGCGGCCCTGACGTTCGAGAAATCCGCCATAGGCCAACACGACCCGATAGGCGCCGCCTTCCTGGCCTGCGATCGAACGCTCGAACGCCGCAACCGCCTCGTCGGGCCGACCGGCCAGATCCTCAATCAGACCAATGTGATAGGCGCGCAGCGCATCAAATCCATCGCCCACGTCTGCCACGCCGATTGCGGCCAACGCAGCGTCATATTCGCCCTCAGCGGCAGACACCCAGGCTTCGAGAAGGGGTGCCAGGATGGTGTTGTAGCCGTTGAGCGGCAGAGCCGAGAGCGCATCGGACGCGGCCGCAAGGTCATCGCGATCCAGCGCATCTGCGGTGAGCGTGAGCGGTGAGAACTGATCGATGCCTTCGCCGATCATCAACTTGCGGGCGATCGATAGGGCCTCGGGAATCCGGCCCGAAGAAACCAGCGCGAAGTGTGCCTGGCGCAACAGATCCTTGTTGTCGAGATCAGCGGCCAGAGCAATCAGCAGATAGTCCGACGCCGCCGCCATGTCGCGTTCCATGATCGCAGCCTGGGCGGCAAGATAAGCGCCCGACGACGAAGCGACCGGCGACAGCGGCGCATCGGAGGCACCCGACAGATCAACAAACTCGTCACTGGCCTGCGCCAGGGTCAAAGCCAGAACATCGTTCTGGGCGTTTTCGTCAGACGCGCCGGATGTCTTGCAGGCCGCAAGAGCAAACAGCGCGGCCGTCGCCAGAACGAGCAGAGAGAGGGCAAGGTGACGTCGAGCTCGCATGGTCGCGCAACCCTTCCATGGCATGAACAGGGCGATGACGGGCCGACCGGCGCACGTCATCGCTAGCTTACTCTAGACGAGCACAGGCGGAGTCTCAAAGAACCACCCTCTCAAAACACCGTGTGGCCGACCTGCGGGCCCGCATAGAGCTACATGTTGGGATAGTTTGGTCCACCCCCGCCCTCGGGCACGACCCACACGATGTTCTGGGTCGGATCCTTGATGTCACAGGTTTTGCAGTGGACACAATTCTGCGCGTTGATCTGCAGACGCGGTTGGCCCTCATCCTGACCGACGATCTCGTAGACACCAGCCGGGCAATACCGCTGCTCCGGCGCATCGTATTCCGCGAGGTTGATGTCAATCGGCACGCTCTGGTCTTTCAGCGTCAGATGGGCGGGCTGATTTTCCTCGTGGTTCGTGGCCGACAGGAACACCGAGCTGTTGCGGTCGAACGAGATTTTGCCATCGGGCTTGGGATAGTCGATCGGCTTGCACTGGCTCTTGGGCTTCAGCGCAGAGTGATCCGCGTGATTGTGGAAGGTCCACGGCGCACGGCCACGCAGTAGCACTGTATCGATGGCCGAATAAAGGAACCCTGCCAGGAAACCCTTGTGGAAGCTGGGCCGAATGTTGCGCACCTTGTAGAGTTCGTCCCAGACCCAGCTATCCTTGAGATTATCCTCGTAGGCGGTGACCTCTGTGGTCCCCGGACTTTCCTCACCAAGCCAGGCGAACACGGACTCGGCGGCCAACATGCCTGTCTTCATCGCGGTGTGGCTGCCCTTGATCTTGGGCACATTCACGAAACCGGCCGAACAGCCGATCAGTGCGCCACCGGGGAAGGTGAGCTTCGGAATCGATTGCAGGCCGCCCTCGTTGATCGCACGCGCGCCATAGGCGATGCGTTCGCCCCCTTCGAAAAACTCTCGAATGGCGGGATGTGTCTTGAAGCGCTGGAACTCCTCGAATGGCGAAAGATACGAATTCTCGTAGTCCAGCCCGACGACATAGCCAACCGCGACCTGATTGTCTTCCAGGTGATAGAGGAATGAACCGCCGTAGGTGTTGCGGTCCATCGGCCAGCCGGTGGTATGGATGATCGTGCCCTGCTTGTGTTTGGCCGGGTCGATCTTCCAGAGCTCCTTGATGCCAATGCCATAGGTCTGCGGGTCGATCCCCTCACGCAAACCAAAACGCTCCATAAGCTGCTTGGAGAGATGGCCGCGGCAACCCTCGGCGAACAGGGTCTGGCGGGCGTGGAGTTCCATGCCGGGCATGTAATTGTCGGTCTTCTCGCCGTCCTTGCCGATACCCATGTCGCCGGTGGCGACGCCCTTCACCGAACCGTCCTCGCGGAACAGGACTTCAGCGGCCGCAAAACCGGGGAAGACATCAACGCCTGCCGCTTCGGCCTGCTCACCCAGCCAACGGCAAACATTGCCCAGGCTGACGATGTAGTTTCCGTGGTTGTTCATCTGCGGCGGGGTCGGCAGGCGAATGGCGTTGGACTCCGTCAGGAACAGAAACTTGTCGTGTTCGGCTGGTGTGTTGAGTGGCGCGCCTTTCTCTTTCCAATCGGGAATAAGCTCATTGAGCGCACGCGGTTCCATGACTGCGCCCGACAAAATATGGGCGCCGACTTCCGAGCCCTTCTCGATGAGGCAGACGCTGATCTCCTGGCCCGCTTCCATGGCCAGTTGACGCAGCCGGATCGCCGCAGCCAGACCCGCAGGGCCGCCGCCGACGATCACCACGTCAAATTCCATGCTCTCGCGTTCCATCTCACTCATCGACCTGCTCCAGCCGCTTGTCATTCAATCAGAAGCGCTCCTCTTAGAGCGGATTCGCCTTTGAGGGAACCACCCTTGCAAGCCGGCACAACGTGCTAAAAGAGAGAACATGACGATGGATCGTGAACAGGCTGCCGCCCTTCTTCGCTGGTACGGCGAGATCGGTGTCGACGAGGCAGTGACCGAAGGCCCGGTCAACCGCTTTGCCGTGCGTGCGCCGGATCCCGCACCGCAGGCGGCAACTGCGTCCCAGCCCGAGGCTGCTCCTGTCCAGACACAGGCTCCCGCGCCACGCCCGGCAGCGCCCGCCCCCATCGCGAGCAATGCCGATGTTGTGGCAGCGGCAGCCGCCGCGAACAGTCATGACGAATTGATGGCGGCTATCCATACCTTTGACGGTTGCCCCCTGAAGCGCACGGCCACGACCACCTGCATCTACGACGGCAATCCTGAAGCCCGGATCATGATTATCGGCGAAGCGCCGGGCCGCGACGAGGATGTGCAGGGCAAGCCCTTTGTCGGCGCGGCAGGCAAGCTGCTCGACAAGATGCTGGCGGCGATCGGGCTCGACCGGACCAACACCTACATCACCAACACGCTTTACTGGCGGCCACCGGGCAACCGCACGCCGACGCCCGAAGAGATCGCCCTGTGCCTGCCGTTCCTGGAGCGTCAGGTCGCGCTGATCCAACCGGGCCTTTTGGTCTACACCGGCGGCACAGCGGCCAAGGCGATGCTGAACAGAACCGAGGGCATCACGCGTCTGCGAGGACGCTGGTTCAGCCTGGAACGCGAGGGCCGCACGGCCATCCCGGCGATCGCCATGTTCCATCCGGCCTATCTGTTGCGCCGCCCGGAGAACAAGCGTCATAGCTGGAAGGATCTGCTGGCGATTCGGGCAAAGGTCGACGAACTCGACCTGCTGCAGGACGCGACTCGCCAGAAACCTTGACCCCGTGCCCATCAATTTGGCGATCCCCGCCGAAGACCCTATAAACGCGGCGCTTTGGGGCAGGCGACGGAAGGATTGATGGGGGCAACCGCCGCAGACAGAGCCAGGGTGGCACGGTCGTTGACGACCATGGCCACTGCCGGCCTGACAGGCTTTCTGATGATGGGATCGGTGCTGGCGCAATCTGCGCCGCCTCTGCCCGGCATCAAGCCCTTGCCTGCGTCTGAACCGGTGACTCTGGCCGCGGCGATCAGCGATGATGACCTGATGCTCGTCGAGCCCGTGCGCGCGGCAGCAACCATTCCGGTGCCCGGCCTGAAACCGACGATCCCCGACAGTGCCCTGTTCGCCGTGCTGTCCGCGAGCGACGCCTCAGCCTATCAGCGCATCTTCGAGGCCCAGCAGGTCGCCGACTGGGCCACCGCAGACCGTCTGATCGCGGGTCTGAGTGACCCAGTTCTGATCGGCCATGTGTTGCTGCAACGGTACATGCATCCTACGGGCTGGATTTCGAGCTATGCCGAGTTGAGTTCCTGGCTGGCTGTCTACGCCGATCATCCTGGTGCGGACCGGATCTATCGTCTCGCGCTTCGGCGGCAGCCCGAAGGGGCGGCCTCGCCCGTGGCACCCCAGAGCGGTCGCCTGGATCATGCCGAGGATGTTTCGATCGCCCTGCGCCGGACCAGCGAGACTGTCGATGATTCGCTCTGGGGTCATCTGTCGTCCTCGGAGCGCGGCATGCTTCGGGATTACGTTACCGAGATCCGTCGACATATCTGGAACGGCAACAATGACACCGCCCGTTTGGTTCTGGAGAACGGAACCTTCGTAGCACTGGCCGATCCCGTGACTCACGACCGCATGGCTGCCGAGGTCGCGCGTGGCTACTTCATCGGCGGTGACGATGCGGCGGCCCGTGAGCTTGCGGTGCCCGCACTCGAGCGATCCGGCAGCCAGGCGACTCTGTCGGGCTGGATTGCCGGGCTGGCAGCCTATCGCCAGGATGATCTCGAAGCCTCGCGTCTGGCCTTTGAGGTGCTCGCTGCCGGTGAGCAGGACGAAGATCTCGTCGCTGCCGGCGCCTATTGGGCCGCGCGCATCAATCTCTTGATGGGCAATCCCGATAAGGTACGCCAGTACCTCACGTTGGCGATGACCCGGGCCTACAGCTTCTATGGTCTTCTAGCGCAACAGGCACTGGGCGACGACATCGTGCTCGACGACCATCTGCCGGTCCTCTCCGACATCGAGCGCGCGTCGCTGGCGGCCCTGCCCGAGGTCCGCCGCGCCATCGCGCTGGCCCAGGCCGGCCAACAGCACCGTGCCGATCAGGAATTCAACAGCCTGAGCGCCTACGACCGACCGGGCCTGTCGGTCGCCATGCTTCGTCTGGCCGCCGATCTCGGTCTGCCCGCGACGCAGTACCGCCTGGCCCGCGAACTCCTGGGTGGCTACTCCGAACGCTTTGATAGCGGGCTCTACCCTCTGCCGGACTGGCAGCCCGAAAGCGGCTTCATGGTCGATCCTGCCCTGCTGTTTGCGATCATGCGCCGTGAGTCCGAGTTCATCGCGTTTTCCGCGAGCCATGCCGGCGCCCAAGGCCCGATGCAGATCATGCCCTCCACTGCCGCCTACATTTCGGGCGACGACGCTTTCAAGAGTTCGAAACAACACATGCTCAGCGAGCCGGTGATCGCACTGGAACTCGGCCAGGACTACGTCCGTTATCTGCTCAACCTCGACAGTGTCGGAGGCAATCTGTTTTTTGCGCTGGCGGCCTACAACGGCGGACCGGGCAACCTTGCACGCTGGAAGGAGAACACCGACGCGACCTTCGACCCGCTGCTCTTCATCGAGACGATCCCGTCGCGCGAGACGCGTTTTTTCATTGAGCACGTGATGGCGAGTTACTGGATATACCGCTTGCGGCTGGACGCGCCTACACCCACGTTGGATATGGTGGCGGCCGGTGAATGGCCGCTCTATCCCCATGACGCCGCGGAGACCAGCCTTGCCGGGTATTGATGACAGCAAAGAGTTCCTCGCCGTTCGCATCGCGGTGCTGACGGTCTCAGACACACGCAGTGAAGCCGACGACAAGTCGGGCAACATTCTGGTCGATCGGCTGACCGTTGCAGGCCACGAGCTGGCCGACCGCAGGATCATCCACGATGAGCAGGCCGAGATCGAAGCGGTGCTGTGCGGCTGGATCGCCGATGACAGCGTCGATGTCGTGATTGCCACCGGGGGCACCGGCGTGACTGGCCGCGACGTCACACCCGAGGCCTTTGAGGCCGTCTATGAAAAGGCCATCCCGGGCTTCGGCGAACTGTTTCGCTGGCTGTCGTTCCAGAAGATTGGCACCTCAACCGTCCAGTCACGCGCTACGGCCGGTGTGGCCGGCGGGACGTATCTCTTCGCCCTGCCGGGTTCGCCCGGCGCCTGCAAGGATGCCTGGGACGACATCCTGGTCCATCAGCTCGACTACCGCTTCCGGCCCTGCAACTTCGTGGAACTGATGCCGCGGCTGACTGAAAGCGGTCGCGCGACCGCCCGGAAGTAGGCTGTGCCCACGGCGCTGACAGCAGCGGAGGCCGGACCGCTGGGGATGGCGATCTCTGTGGTCGCGCGTGACAATCCTGATCGCCCCGCGATCATCGCGCCTAAGGGCAACCGCAGCTTTGCCGAGCTCAACGCCAACGCCAACCGCGTCGGGCGCCTGTTGCGCCGGGTGGGCTTGAAGCCTGGCGATGGCGTTGCCCTGCTGTGTTCGAACCGGCCGGAGTTCGTCGAGATCATCATGGGCGTGATGCGCTGTGGCCTGAGAATCACGCCGGTCAACTGGCACCTCACCGCCGATGAGGTACGTTACATCGTCGACGACTGCGAGGCTCGCGTGCTGTTTGCCGAGGCCACCTTTGGCGAGCCCGCCCGCCTGTCGCTTCAGGAACCCGGTGTCGACATCGGCTTTGCCATTGGCGGTGAGATCGGCGGATTCCGGTCGTTCGATGCGGCGCTGGAGGCCGAGAGCGGCGAGGATATCGGCGACCCCGTGATTGGCGAGCGCATGCTCTATACCTCGGGCACCACCGGCCGGCCCAAGGGCGTGAAGTTCCTTCACAAGCGCAGGGTGCCGCTGATCCCCGCGCTGACGGCATCAGCCGACCTGCGCCCGGACGAGGACCTACTGCTCAACCCCAGTCCGCTCTACCATGCCGCACCGATGAGCCTGAACCTCTGGTGGGCGCTGAACCAGGGGATCGGCATGGTCGTGATGGAGCGCTTCGATCCGGAAGAGTTTCTGGTGCTGATCGAACGCCACCGGGTGACCCACAGCCATGTGGTGCCCGTGATGTTCCAGCGTCTCCTGGACCTGCCGCAGCATGTCCTGGCCCGCCACGATCTTTCGAGCCTGCGTTGGATGCTGCACGGCTCGGCGCCATGCTCGACCGATCTCAAGAATTCAGTCATTGCCTGGCTCGGTCCGATCCTGCACGAATTCTTCGGCGGCACTGAAGGCGCGCTGGTCTACAGCACTCCGGCGGACTGGCAGAGCCACCCAGGCACCGTGGGCAAGGCGGTGGAGGGCGGCACCATCGCGATCCTCGATGACGACGGCAACGCCCTGCCGACTGGCGAGATCGGAACGGTTTACCTGAGAGCGCCGGAGACCGAGCGCTTCGTCTACTTCAAGGCGTCGGAGAAGACCGAAGCGAACCGGCGCGGCGACTGGTTCACCATGGGCGACATGGGTTTTCTCGATGACGACGGCTATCTCTACCTTACGGGCCGCGACGCCGACATCGTGGTGTCAGGCGGTGTGAACATCTACCCCGCGGAGATCGACCTGGTGCTCAACACGCACCCCGCTGTCAAGGAGGCCGTGTGTGTCGGCATCCCAAGCGAACGCTGGGGTGAAGAGATTCGCGCGGTGGTCAGGCCCGCCGAAGATGTGGTTGCCGATGACACACTGGCCGATGAGCTGATAAGCTTCAGTCGCGACAGGATCGCAGCCTTCAAGGCGCCGAAATCAATCGACTGGGTCGATGACTTCCCGCGTTCCAGCGTGGGCAAGGTGATGCGGCGTGACCTGCGGGACCGTTACTGGCCAGCCAGAAGCTGAACTATCAGCCCTTGCCCTTCCACGGGATCAGCCTTGTAGGCATTGTTGGCCGCTTCGGTGACTTCCATGAACTTCGCGACAAGGTCGGGATGTTCGGCGGCAAAGTCATCGGTCACGGTCACGATGTCGAAGGTGTTGATGCCGATGGCTTCCTGCTCAGCGCTGGTCATGAGCGGCGAACCGACCGTGCGCATACGGTCAAGTGCGCCACCGAAGCCGCAGGCCATCACAACATCCCCACGAATAAGCGCAACAGCACCGTCAGCCGGATTCATCTGGACGAGATCGACCTTGTTCACATCGACGTCAAGGTGATCGAGCGTGCGGAGCAGCTTGTAGTGGGTCACGTTGCCGATCGGCGTGGCGACCTTCATGCCTTCGAGCTCCGAAGCGTTCTCCTGCGTGATAACGGAGTCGTCACGGATGATGCAGAGGTCGTTGTCGGCATAGGTCACGGCAATGCCGACGAGCTTGAGCGGCGCGCCATTGGAGGCACCCACAACAAAGGGAACAAATCCCTAGCTGTAGGCAATGTGAACATCGCCCGACACCGTGGCCTGAGTCATTTCGTTGCCATTGCCGAAAGCACGCCATTCCAGGTCGACGCCGAGCGCCTCGTCATAGGTCTTTTCGAGCTGGGCAACCTGGTTGGCTGTGGGCCACTCCAGGAAATAAGCCGCCGTGATGGTGTCATCGTGTCCTTCCAGAGTAGCAGCCGTGCCACCCACCAGAGCCATGGCGCCAGCGGCAGCGCCAAGAACCAGTTTCGTTAGATTCATGTCTGATCGTACTTCCCAGTTGGCCGGACCATTCCGGCATAACGATCAAGAAGCCCCTGCACACACCACCTTGGTCCCTTGCAGGAACCTCGTGTCAGCGCTCGTTGCCCCGAAGGAACACCTCAAAAATTCGACCCCTCGTAATGCGGGGGCTTCCCGGACCCTGACAGTGCACCTCAGAAGCTGTTCCAAGGATGGCACCAACCGGACGCCATATCTCGGACCATAAACTATCCGGTTTCCGACACAGACAATGCTGTCGTTGCTGTCCTCAGGCAAAGACCTCAGTCGCAGGCCCCCGGCGCGGCCCGCGGGTGATGATCATGACCGCGACGATCAGGAAGAGGTTCACGACATTGAAGCCAAATCCGACAAGGAAGGCCCATCGATAAGTGCCAGCGTAATCAAAAAACGACCCGGCCATCTGACCACCGACGGCCATCCCGATGGCGCCGAACAGGAAGATCGCACCGACACGCCAGCCGATGCTGTGAGGCGGATAGATCGATCGCAATGCCACAGCATACATCGGCACAAGGCCACCGAATCCGATGCCGAACACGGTGGCCCCGAGATAAAGCACCCACAGACTGTCGAACGGCACCATGACCAGGATGCCGAGTGCCTGAAGTCCGGATCCGACCAGCATCGCGCGCAGGCCGCCGATGGTGTCGGCGAAAAATCCCAGCCCCAGCCGACCGATGAAGGACAGCGCCATGATCCACGTCAGCAGAAAAGCGCCCTGGGTGCGGGTGTAGCCGACGTCCTGCGCGTGGGAGGCGACATGCAAAAGCGGCATCGCCATGGCGATGCAACAGCAGGCAATGGCAGCACACAACAACGCCAGTGGGACATTTTCAGCCAGCGAGCCGAAACGAAGACCCCTGCTGCGCGCGTGCTTGCGCTCGTTTTCCAGGGTCGACCAGCCGGGCGGACGCCCCTTCAGCAGGAGCACTAGAGGCGGCATCGTCACCATGGCAAACAGGCCGTAGATAAAGAGTGACCCGCGCCAGCCATAGAGTTCGATGAGATAGTCAAAAACTGCCGGCCATATCGCCCCGGCAATTCCCTGGCCCGAGGCGACCACGGCAACGGCTAGCCCACGATTGCGATTGAACCAGCGTGTCGCTGTCGTGATCAGCGGGGCAAACAGGGTGGCGTTGCCCAGAAATCCGATCATCAGGCCAAAGATCAAACAGAACTGCCAGGGTTCTGTGACGTGAGTCAGTACCAGAGCGCCCGCAGGAATCATCATCGCGCCGATCAGGACAACCAGGACTGCGCCCGAGCGATCGCACAATCGGCCCATGAAAATTCCGCCGATCCCGGTGCCCAGCATCTCCAGCGCATAAGCTGCTGAAGTGGTGCCGCGCGACCAACCCATGTCATCGGAGATGGTCTTGACGTTGGACCACAGCAGGTACTCGATCCCCATGCCGCAGGAGATCAAGAGCAGGGACGCCAGGGCCACGCGCCAGGCCGAGGGGCCATCCGGCACGCCATCAGCCGGGGCCGGACTTGCTGCGACGTCACTCATGATCGTGTCCAGTTCATCGTCATCGCCGGCTGGAGGCTCTGCGGCGCCAGCGTTCGAGATCGTCTGAGGTGTCGATATCACCCAAGCGATCTACCATGGCCACCTTGGCCCATGGCGGCAAGCCCTGGAGCGTGTCGTTCAAGGCATCGGCCGTCGACCAGCAGACCTCTGAGAACAGCGGCCTTTGGCGCAGTTTCTCTGACACACCGATCAGCCAGTAGCCGCCATCCAGCGCAGGGCCGAACACGGCGTCATGATGCTTGAGGGCACGGAACGCCCTCGCCACATGCCGGCTCCGAAGATCCGGGATGTCGCTGCCCACCATGACCACAGGACCCGGCGGCATGGCGTCGAAAGCCGCCTGCATGCGTTCGCCCAACCCGCCGCCGACCTGTGCGATTGCGGGCAGACCCCGGGTCCAGGGTTCGCGGCCCCGGGCTGCATCAGGCGGCGTTGCAGCGATTACGGTGATCCACCGTTCATCGCGGGCAAGACAACGCAACGTGCTGCACAACAAGCGGCGATAAAGAGCGAGCGCCGCATTATCGCCGAGGTCGGCAGCCAGGCGCGTCTTCACCCTGCCCCACTCGGGACGCCGCGCCATCACGACGACATGCTGCTGAGGCCTCATCCGTAGAGCCTCACAAGCCAGCGGGGCGGCACACCGGCAAAGTAGGACGCGAGGCAAAGCAGATTAAGCAGCATACGCGCTGTGTAACCCGTCCGGCGGTAGCGCCGGGCACTGGTGATGGCCTCACCATCAAGCGTCACCAGGCGGTGACGGCCGATGCGGCGTACGATGTCGACATCCTCCATGATCGGGATAGTTCGGAAACCGCCGAGCGACTCGTAGAATGTCCGGGAGATCAGCAGGCCCTGATCACCATAGGGCAGGCCCAGGCGGCGGCTGCGCCATGCTGCGATCCGCGCAACTCGCTGCGCTGCGGGCGACAGATCATCGAACCGCAGGTGAAACACAGCAGCCCTCTCTGCATTGGCGGGATCTGTAATGAACGCCGACGCCACAGTGTCCCAACCCCTCTGGAGTCGTGTGTCGCCATGGAGAAAGAGCAGCCATGGTGCATCGACTGCGGCCGCCCCGGCAGCAAGCTGGTGACCCCGGCCGCGTTCGGCTTCAAGAAACTGCACATCCAGTTCTTCGGCCAGCGTACAGGTTCCATCGGCCGAGCCGCCATCCACAACAAGAACCTCAGGAATTAGGGTTGTGGCAGCACAGACCGGCGCCAGCGTTTCCTCAAGGAACGCTGCCGCATTCAGGGTCGGGACGATGACGGAGAGCCGGATCATGACAGCGATCATAAAGCTTTGGGGGTCGCCGCCCATCCTGCTTGCAACATTATGATTTGTTCTTCTATTGTTCTTTGCCCAATTCGTGAGGAACAATGGATCAACAACGGACACGTCTCCTGCAGCGCAAGGGCCGCGGTGCCGCCAGCAACGAGAGCGGACGCTACCAAGCGCACCAGCGCAAGGCGTTCGACGACGGATGGGGGTCGATCGATGACAACCTGCCACCGCTCGACACCCAGATTTCCATCGATTCGAGCCGCACGATCATTGCGCGCAACAGCTCGCCTGACATTCCGTTCGACCGTTCGATCAACCCCTATCGCGGCTGCGAACACGGCTGTGTCTACTGCTTTGCGCGGCCCACTCATGCCTGGCTGGGACTGTCGCCGGGGCAGGACTTCGAATCCAAGCTGCTCATGAAGCCCAATGCTGCCTTGCTTCTGCGTCAGGAACTCGCCAAGCCGGGCTATCGGCCGCGCGTGATCGCGCTGGGCACCAACACCGATCCCTACCAGCCGATCGAGCGCAGCTACGGGATCACACGCCAGATTCTTGAGGTGCTGCAGGAGTGCCGACATCCGGTGGGCATCGTGACCAAGTCATCGCTGATCGCACGTGATGCCGACATTCTGGGACCGATGGCGAAGCAGCGGTTGGCCCGGGCCTACATCTCCGTCACCACGCTGGACCGCGATCTCGCACGCCGTATGGAGCCTCGAGCGCCGACACCGGCCAAGCGGCTGCAGGCCATGGAGGCATTGGCCAGGGCGGGTGTCCCCGTGGGCGTGATGTTCGCCCCCATCGTACCGGGCCTGAACGATCAGGAGATGGAGGATGTGCTGCAGGCCGCATCCGATGCCGGCGCGACGACGGGAAGTTACGTGCTTCTTCGTCTGCCGCTGGAGATCAAGGACCTTTTCCGGGAATGGCTCGAGGCCCACTACCCGGACAAGGCTGGACGGGTGATGACGCTGGTGCGCGACTGCCGCGGCGGCCGTGACTACGATTCCGAATGGGGCAAACGCTTGAAGGGCACCGGTCCCTTCGCCGACATGGTCGCCCGTCGCTTCACCATGGCCTGCCGCCGCTACAGTCTCGACAAGCGGAGCTGGGAGATCGACACGAACCGATTCATCAAACCGGCCGCCGACACAGACCAGTTCGCCCTGCTGTGATGACAGGCCGCTGCCGGGCCGTTCATACTGACCGGGGCAACAACGGGCAAGGACGGTGCAACAATGTGGCAGCCATTTGATCTGACGGGGCGCACAGCGGTCGTCACCGGTTCCGGTCGAGGATTGGGCAAGGCCGCCGCCCTCGGGCTGGGAGCCGCCGGCGCCCATGTGGTGACCAACGCCCGCACCCCGGAAACCTGCGCCGCCACAGCCGCCGAGATTCGCGATGCCGGTGGCAGGGCATCGCATCATGTTGCCGACATCACAGAGCGGGCTGCCTGTGACGATCTGATCGTTGCAGCGCTGGAGGCCACGGGCCGACTCGACATTCTGGTCTGCAACGCGGCCAGCAATCTCCACACCGACGCGGCCGAGGTCAGCGAGGAGATGTGGCGCACCTGCCTCGACATCGAGCTCACCGGCTACTTTTTCATGTGCCAGGCTGCCTACCGGCCCATGCGCGAGCGTGGCGGCGGCTCCATTGTTTTCATTGCCTCGAACTCCAGCGTCGTGGGTTATGCCGGGCTGGTCACTGTGGCCACGGCCAAGGGCGCCCTGGGTCAGCTGGCCCGAAACCTCGCGGTCGAGTGGGGGCCCGACAACATCCGCGTCAACACCATGAACCCAGGCTACACCGAACACCTGCCACCGGCGGGAGACGTCAATCCCGGCGAGGGTGACCTGGAGGACGAGGTCCGCAACCTGACTCCCCTGGGACGGCGCGGCCGGATCGAGGAGTTCGCCGATCCCGTCGTGTTCCTGGCCTCCGATGCCTCGGCCTATGTCACGGGCCAAAGCCTGATGGTTGATGGCGGCTACTGCATCAAATAGGACGGACCCGATGAGCTCTCCCTATGACGTGGCCGTTCTCGGTGCCGGTGTTGCAGGCCTGACGGCGGCCTACCGCCTGCGGGATCTCGATGTCATCGTGATCGACGCCGACAGCCATGTTGGCGGGCGCACGCTTTCGCAACAGTTCGATGATGGAAGCTGGGCCAACTTCGCAGCGCAGTATGTCAGCAACGACAAGCTCAAGGTTTTCGAGCTGGCCGACGAACTCGATCTTGATCTCATCCCCAGCGGCTTTCATTCGGACTCGTCAAGGGTCGCGGGCAACGACGACCTGAAGCGTGCCCTTGCGCCCTGGCTGGAGAAACTCAACGACGAGATGGCACGGCCACGGCCTGCCGACGCGGCGGAGCTTGACGGACTGACCGTGGCGGAGTGGCTCGAGGGTGCGCCTGACAGCGTTCACGACTATTTCGAACTGTGGTGCGGCCAACTCCTGTTCGCCTCCAACATGGAGACATCGCTGCACGGCCTGATGCTGGTCTGGGGCGATCAGCGGGTCACACCTTTCACGACCGAGCAGGTTCCCCGCAGCAATCGTGGCGAGGTCGTGTTCAAGGGCGGAACGAACACCTTCACCCGGGCTCTGGCCAAAGCATCCGGGGCGACCATCGAAACCGAAACCCTGGTGATCGCGGTCGAGGAATCTGAAGGGCTGTGTCGTGTCGTCGTCGAAGGCCCGTCAGGTGACCGCACCATCGAAGCCCGTCATGTCATCAGCGCCCTGCCCGGCACCGTGGCCCGCGACGTGATCCGCCATCTGCCGCCGGCCAAGGTCAAGGCGCTGTCCCGTGTGCGTTATGGCTGCAACATCGCCACGCCGATCAGTGTGCTGCCCGAAGGACAGACAGTCGAACCTCTCCCGCTGGTGCCGTCACGCCACAGCGCGATCTACTGCTCGAACGACTACGTCCTCCGGACACCCGGCGACATTGCACGCGACGGCGGCTGCTTTCACGCCTACATACACGACAGCCACGCTCGCGTGGTGTGGGATGACGATCCCGCATCGATCCGGTCGGGCGCCTGGCGCTCCTTTGCAGCCGCCTTTCCGGAGCTGGCGGACCGCGTCCACCACATCGGCTTCAAACGCTGGCGTCACGCGCTGCCGCACAGGCACGCGGGCCGCATGGCCGACGAGGAGGTGCTCAAGGCCTCCTGCGGTGCGATCCACTTCTGTGGCGACTACACCTGGACGTCGAACATGGACGGCGCGGCACGGAGCGGCGAAGCTGCGGCGCAACGAGTACGCGATACGCTTTCAACATCAGGGAACCCGACATGAGCACGGTCTTCCACCACCTCGGCGTCACGCCGATCATCAATGGCAAGGGGCCGGCGACGCGCCTTTCCGGCAGCCTGCTGCGGCCGGAGGTCGCTGAAGCGATGGTCGAGGCCTCGCGCCATTGCGTCGACATCGCAGAGCTCCAGGCCGCCACCGGGGCCTACATCGCCGAGGTTACCGGTGCCGAGAGTGGGTATGTCAGCAACGGCGCGGCAAGCGGGCTCATGCTCGCGGCAGCAGCCTGCATCGCGGGTCACGACCTCGCCGCCATGAACCGGCTTCCTGACACGACCGGGCTCAACAACGAGATCATCGTCGCCCGCAGCCATCGCAACATGTACGACCACGCGGTCCGGACCGCAGGCGCAACGCTGGTCGAGATCGGTGTGGCCGACCGTTATGCCGGGGCCGGCGTGCGTGATGCCGAGCCCTGGGAGTATGCCGCCGCCATCACCGAGCGCACAGCTGCCGTCTACTACGTGCAGGCGCCGGGCAACCGGCCTTCGCTGCCCGAGGTGGTTGCCGCCATGAAACCCCATGACATTCCGGTGATCGTGGATGCGGCCGGACAGCTACCGCCGATGAGCAATCTCAAGCGCTTCATCGCGGAAGGCGCAGATCTTGTGTGTTTCTCTGGGGGCAAGGCAATCGCCGGGCCGCAGGCGTCGGGCATCATCGCCGGGCGTGACGATCTCATCATGTCGGTTGCCATGCAGCATCTCGATATGGATACCGCACCCAGCCGCTGGAACCCGCCGACCCGGCTGATCGACCGTGATGCCATCCAGGGCATGCCGCGCGATGGCATCGGACGCATCTGCAAGGTCGGCAAAGAAGAGATTGCCGGATTGGTCACGGCCCTGCGTCTGGCCATCGAAGACGACGCGAGCGGTGCCATGCGACAGAGCTGGTCACAACGCATCACCAGCCTAGCCGAAGGTCTTGCCGGCCTCAACAAGGCACAGATCACGGTACGGGACGACCCGGCGCGCGATCCCGTGCCGATGCTGGCCATTGACCTCGACGAAGCTGCACTCGAACGCAGCGCGGAAGCGGTCCTGATCGAACTGGAGACCGGCAACCCGCCGGTCTACTTCGAACCTGGCGAGATCGAGGCGGGAACACTGGTGGTCAACCCCCAATGCCTGCGCGACGAAGAGGTTGCCACCATGGCCGGGCGCCTGCGTGACGTTCTGCGGGATTAACGTGACAGCTCCCACATCACGCCACAATTGCGCGTGATAGAGTACCACCATGGAACACGGTCACGAGCTCACGGAAATCGCTTTCGTCGTGACGGTCGCGCTGGTCTGCGGGCTGGCGCTGGGCCGACTGAAGCAGCCCGCGATCGTGGGCTACATCCTGGCCGGCGTGGTACTGGGACCTTCGGTGCTCGGATTTGTCGAAGACCGGGAGCAGATCACCCTGCTGGCCGAAATGGGCGTGCTTCTTCTGCTGTTCAGCATCGGTATGGAACTCGACGTCAGTGACTTCCGTTCCGTCCTGAAGTTCGCCGCGATCGGAACCGGCCTGCAGATCATCATTGCCACAGGCGTGATCCTGCTGCTGACCTGGCCGCTGGGCTGGCCATGGGAGCGCGGGGTTCTCGTCGGCTTTGCCATCGCGCTGTCCTCGACCGCGGTAACGATCAAGATGCTGGAGGACGTCGGTGAACTCAAAAGTGAGGTCGGCAAGCGTGCGATCGCCATTCTGATCGCCCAGGATCTCGCCATCGTACCGATGATGCTGGTGATCTCGACCCTGGCGCCCGGCCAGTCGATCACGCTGCAGGCGACCCTGCCACTGATCGGATCGGTCCTGACCCTGGCCGCCTTCCTCTGGTTCCTGAGCCATAAGGGAAAGATCACCTTGCCTTTGCGTCAACTGGCACGCGACCAGGCTGACCTAATGGCCGTCGGCGCCGTGGCCCTGTGTTTCGCGGCAGCGGCGATCAGCGGCCTGTTTGGTATGTCGACCGCCTATGGCGCGTTCCTGGCGGGCCTGCTGCTGGGCAACAGCACCGACCGCGCGATCATGCTGCGCGTCACCCTGCCGATCCAGGGCGTGCTCCTGATGCTGTTCTTCCTGTCGATAGGCCTTCTGATCGACCTTGGTTTCATCTGGGACAATCTGGGCGAGATTCTCCTGATGCTGCTGATCGTGACCCTAGGCAAGACGGCCATGAACGTCGGCATCCTCCGCTTCCTGAAGGAACCTTGGCCTCGCGCATGGCTGGGCGGTGTGTCGCTCGGGCAGGTCGGTGAGTTCTCCTTTGTGCTGATCGCGCTTGGCCTTTCGGTCGGCGCGATCAACAACGAGGCCTACCGCATGTTACTGGCCGTGATCGCGCTCAGCCTGATCATCAGCCCGCTTTGGCTTGACAGTGCGCGGCGCATCCAGCGGCTCGCCGTCCATGTCGACAACCTGCATGACCTGATGGAACGGCTTTATCCACGCGCGACCGCCAGCGCTGTCCAGGGCTTGATCTGGGCGGGCGAGAAGAAGCAGGCCCTGGCCAGACGGCACCAAAAGGCCCCGCCTGAAGTTCGCGTCGAGGACACACCTACGTCAGGGCCGGCTGATCCCGCGAATGCATCTGACACCGATCCGGCGGACGATGCCGCCAAATCTTGACCACGAACAAGCTGTCACGGCACCGGTTGCGGGCGTCGATGAAGTGGGGCGCGGCCCCTGGGCGGGCCCGGTGGTGGCCTGTGCGGTCATCCTCGACTCCAAAGCGATTCCCGCCGGCCTCGACGATTCCAAGAACCTGAGCGCGGCGCGGCGCGAAAGCCTGGCTGCGGAACTGCTCGCCAAAGCTGAGGTCGGACTGGGTCAGGTCGAGGCCGCCGACATCGACCGCATGAACATCCTGGCGGCCTCGATGCTTGCCATGGAGCGCGCAGTGGCGGCCTTGCCACGCCGGCCCGCCCATGCGCTGGTTGACGGCAACCGAGCGCCCAAGCTCTCTTGCCCCGTCACGACCGTTATTAAGGGCGATGGCCGCAGTGTCTCCATTGCTGCCGCTTCGATCGTCGCAAAGGTCACCCGCGACCAGCTGATGGCGGAGTTGGCTTCGGCCCATCCCGGCTACGGCTGGGAGCGTAACGCCGGTTACGGCACGGCCGAACACCGTGCGGGCCTCAACAGCCGGGGCGTGACCGAACATCACCGCCGATCCTTCAAACCGATCGCCGCCCTGCTTAACGGCCCGTAAGCACGTGACGCACGACCTTGCGTGTCATGGTCGGCAGCGCGAGAGCATCGAAGTCGTCAGGGTAATGCCACGCACCGGCGCCGGACGTTGTCTCACCGACGAGGACGGCAACCTTCAGATCGATGGTGAAATGGGTGAAGCCGTGACGCACGACATCAGGCAGAAGACGCCACGAACCGGAAAGCGGAGCGTGGGCCATAGCTTCATCCAGCGTCCAGGCAACATCCCGCCAGGGTGTTGACGGCACCTCAAGCATCCCGCCAAGCAGGCCGTCATCGGGTCGGGTCCGCAACAGAACCGCACCATCGGGACGGACAAGCCAGAACGTAAACCCGTGTTTGTGCGGCCTCTCCTTTTTGGGCGCCGTACGGGGCAGAGTCTCAGCGATGCCCGCCCGGCGTCCGAGACAGGTATCCCGCCAGGGACACAGGCCGCAAGCAGGCTTGCGCGGCGTACAGAGTGTGGCACCCAGATCCATCAGAGCCTGGGCGAAGTCGCCGGGTCTATCGGTGGGTACCATGTTGTCTGTCCGCGAGCGGATCGCCTTCTTGCCCTGTGGCATGGGTTCATCGATCGCATAGACCCTGGCCATAACCCGCTCGACATTGCCGTCGACCGCGGCGGCAGGACGGTTGAACGCGATCGCCGCAATGGCCCCTGAGGTGTAGGCGCCGATCCCCGGAAGGGCGCGAAGCCCGGCTTCGGTCTCCGGGAAGCGCCCGCCGTGCTCGTCAGCAATCAGACGCGCGCAATCGTGAAGTCGCCGTGCGCGGGCGTAATAGCCGAGTCCTGCCCAGGCCGCCATGATGTCGTCACGGGGAGCAGCAGCAAGCGCCTCGACCGTGGGCCAGCGCTCTAGAAAGCGCAGAAAATAGGGAATCACGGCCTGAACCGTGGTCTGCTGCAGCATGATTTCCGACAGCCAGACCCGGTAGGGATCAGCTATCTCGCCCGCTCGGGCACGCCAGGGCAGATCACGGCGATGGCGGTCGTACCAGGCCAGAAGACTGGCTGCACCCGGTTCTACTGTTGACGACTCCGTCATGGCCTCGCCACATTCTCTGGTCACACCCAAGACCCATGGTTACCACAGTCCCGGGGAAGCCGGTGCCCGCAATGGCGCAACGCAAGACTCAGCCGTCGAAGGAGCCCGCCAAACGGCGCGGCAAGCCGACCCGTGCCGGTCTGTTGCTGCCGCAGGCAGCGGCCACGGCCTATCGCAAACACGGCTTCGCCGAGTCTCGTCTGGTGACGGACTGGCAGGCCATCGTCGGTGAACGGCTGGCCGAGGTCTGCCTACCCGACAAGCTGGGCCGCGACAGTGTGCTGTCCATCCGGGTCGCTCCGGCCTTTGCCCTGGAGCTGCAGCATCTTGAGCCAAAGATTCTGGAGCGCATCGCAACCTTCTTCGGCCATCGCGCCGTCACCCGGCTAAAGCTGCGTCAGGGTGACGTTGTGCCACCCGACAGACCGAAAGCTCGCACGCCACGGCCACTCACTGACGCCGAGGAAGCCAAACTCAAAACCCAGCTCGATGGCATTGACGACCCCGGCCTGCGCGAGGCGCTGGAACGGCTGGGCCGTGCCGTGCTGGGCACCAAACCCGCAGCATGAACCCTAGGGACAACCCGTAATTTATCCACCACCAACACCCCGGCAGGGGATGGAGGAGCGCTTGAGGCGCCGGACTCCCGCCCCCTATACTCAGCTATGCCATTCACTTCCGGCGCCTCGATTCCCAGAGAGGATCGAATCTTGCTGACACGACGCCAAATTCTCGCCGCCGTCGCCGCCACGGCGGTTCTTCCTGCTGCCAACGTATGGGCACAGGATGCAGAGCCGTTGCCGGACATGATTCTGGGCGACTCCGATGCTCCAATCGAGATCATCGAATACTCTTCTATGACCTGTTCGCATTGCGCCGCCTTCCACACCGAGACCTATCCGACGCTCAAGGAAGAGTACTTCGACACCGGACGCGCCAAGCTGGTTTTCCGGGAGTTTCCGCTCGACCGCATCGCACTGGCCGTCTCGGCCATCGCGCGCTGCAGCGGCGAAGACCGCTTCTTCCCGTTTGTCGACGTCATGTTCCAGACACAGGAACAATGGGCGCGATCGAGCGATCCGCTCGGTGAAATCAAGAGCATCATCCGCATGGGCGGGCAGGATCCCGCCATGGTCGACGAGTGTCTGGCCGATGATTCGATCATCAACGGCATCCTCGCCGTCCGCCTGCACGGCAGCGAGACCTACGACATTGCTTCGACGCCGACCTTCATCATCAATGGCGAGAGCCACCCGGGTAACATGAGCTTCGAAGAGTTCGACACCCTGCTGCGCGAGATCGAAGGACATATCTGAATGATCGGAACCACGGTCTCACGTCTCTGTTTCACGGCCAAAGGCTGACGACCGTGCATTTTTCTCGCCTCAGGCTCAGCGGTTTCAAATCCTTCGTCGATCCGACCGAGTTCGTCATCGAGCCGGGCCTGACCGGTGTCGTGGGACCCAACGGTTGCGGCAAGTCGAACCTGCTGGAAGCCCTGCGCTGGGTTATGGGCGAATCCTCCGCCAAGAAGATGCGCGGCGGCGGCATGGAGGATGTGATCTTTTCCGGCACCGACTTCCGGCCCGGCCGAAATGTGGCCGAGGTCTCCCTGACTCTCGACAACGAGGCGCGCGATGCGCCGGCAGCCTGGAACGAAGAAGAAGAGTTCCAGATTCTGCGCCGGATCGAACGCGGCGGCGGCTCGTCCTATCGGATCAACGGCCAGGACACTCGCGCACGCGACGTGCAGCTCTTTTTTGCCGACATCGCCAGTGGCACGAAGAGTTCGGCCCTGGTCAGCCAGGGGCAGATTGCCGATCTGATCCAATCCAAGCCCGCTGCCCGCAGACACCTGCTCGAGGAAGCCGCAGGCATCGCCGGACTACAGTCGCGCCGTCATGAGGCCGAGCTCCGCCTGCGTGCAGCCGAGACCAATCTGGAACGGCTGGGTGATGTGATCGGCGGCCTAGAAGGTCAGCTTGCCGCCCTCCAGCGTCAGGCTCGTCAGGCCCAGCGTTACCGCCGCCTGAGCGATCGCATTCGTGAAGCCGAGGCTCGTTGGCTGCTGCGCCGCTGGGAGGATTCCGTAGCAGCCGTGGAAGCCACAACCGAAAGCCTGAACGACGCCGAAACGCGCGCTGCTGAGGCGACGCGTATCGTGGCAGCGACAACAACAGCTCAAGCCGAAGCCGCGGAAGCTCTACCGCCTCTGCGTGAGGCCGAGGGAGAAGCCGGCCAGGCTCTCAACGAACTCAACGTTGCCCGGGTCGCGCTGGAAGCCGAAGAGCGGCGGATCAACGAGCAGCACCGAGAGATTGCCGACCGCCTGCGCCAACTCAAGGCCGATCATGAACGCGAATCGACACTGGCTGAGGATGCCGCCCGTGCGCTCGCTGAACTCGACAGCGAAGAAAGCCGCCTGAACGAACAGCGTGCCTGTGAGGTCGACGCCATTCGTAAGGCCGGTGAAGCGGTCGCGGCCATGCAGACCAAGGTGTCGGAACTTGAGGACCGCGTGACGGCACTTGCCGAGGAGCGGGCTGCACGGTCGGCGCGCCGACAGGCCCTGGAAGCCCGTGTCACGGACCTTGAAGGACGGATCGCCAGGCTGGATCACCAGACAAGAGACGTCGAAGCCGAACGTGGCCAACTCAATCTCGGCCTCGATGACACCGATTCGCTCGACCGCCTCCGTCGTGAGGAACAGGAGGGCGAGCAGGCACTCGCCGCAGCGCGGAAGGCTCTGGCCGCGGCGCAGACCCGATTGCAGGACTGCCGTCAGACGGAAGACGAAGCCCGCAGCCGCTTCCGAGATGCTGACGGTCGGGCAACCGGTCTCACGGCCGAACATGATGCCCTGGCCGCCCTGGCAGCCGATCGCGACGGCACGGACGGCACCCCCGTCCTTAACGCCGTGCGTGTGACCGATGGTTATGAGACGGCGCTGGGCGTGGCCTTGGGCGACGACCTCGATGCACCAGTCGGCAACAGCGGTTCGGTCGGCTGGTCACTCTTGCCGCCGTTCACGGATGTCCAGCCGTTGCCGGAGGGAGCCGAACCGCTCAGCAGCCATGCTGCTGCGCCGCCGGAGCTGGCCCGACGGCTATCGCAGATTGGCGTGGTTGACGATTCCCGAGGCGCGGAACTCGCTGCGCGACTTCGTACGGGCCAGCGCCTTGTCAGCCGCGAGGGTCGGCTGTGGCGGTGGGATGGCTTTGTCGTGAACGATGCTGCCACAAGCGCTGCGGCCCGGTTGGCCCAGCGCGCGCGGCTGGAAGCGCTCGCACGCGAGATTGAGAGTGCCAACGCATCCCGTGACCAGGCCCACCGGGCCATGCAAGACGCCAACGAAGCCGTGGCCGAAGCGGTTCGCCGTGAGAACGCACAACGGGCGGCAACCGACGAAGCCGCTGAGACCTTGTCTCATGCCCGCGAAAACCACCGCAGCGAAGAAAGCCGCAGCCAGGCTGCCGAAGCCCGCCGCAACGACCTGACGGCCATGGCCGAGCGGATCTCCGCTGAACGGGGCGAACTGGCTGTTTCGCTTGCCGAAGCCCGCCAGCAGGCCGCCGACATGCCGCCGGCCGATGCTGACGATGGCCTTGAGCCTCTGCGTGAAGAACTTGGCTCGGAACGCGGCAATCTCTCACGTCTCCGGGGTGAATGTGATCGGCTTCAGCGCGAGGCCGAGTTCCGCGAACGCCGGCTTTCAGCCATCGCTCAGGAACGTCAGTCGTGGCAGGGCCGCGCCAGCGGCGCAGCCACCCGAATCGGCGATCTCGAAACCCGCTTGGAAGCTGGCGAGGCTGAAGCCGCGGCACTCGACGACAAACCGGCTCGCATCGCCGAGCACCGCTCCGGTTTGGCCGACAGTCTGGAAGCGGCTGAGAAGGTTCGACGCGACGCGGCCGATCGACGCGCTGCGGCAGAAGACTCCCTGGCAGCGTGTGATCGCGCCCTTCGTCAGGCGGAAGCGGGCCTGTCGGATCTGCGTGAGGAACGCGCCCGTCGCGAAGGTGCAGTGGAACAGGCGCGCCAGGCCGCCGCCGAGATCACCCGCCAGATTCGCGAGAGGCTGGAGGTCGAACCCGAATCCCTCACCGAGACCGTGGTCGATCACGACAAGCTTCCGTCAGCCTCCGAACTGGAAGAAAAGTTCGGGAAGGTCGTCAGAGAGCGCGACAACATGGGCCCGGTGAATCTGCGCGCCGAGATCGAAGCCCAGGAGGTCGAAGAACAGCTTTCGGTTATGGTGTCCGAGCGTGAAGACCTCGAGGAGGCGATCCAGCGGCTTCGCCGGGGCATCACCGAACTCAACAAGGAAGGCCGGGAACGGCTGCTCGCGGCTTTCCACGAGATCGATGCGAATTTCCAGCGGCTGCACAAACGCCTGTTTGGCGGCCATGCCCGCCTTTCCATGGTCGATTCGAACGACCCGCTTGAAGCAGGCCTCGAGATCGAGGCCAGTCCGTCGGGCAAGAAGCTGCAGTCGTTGTCATTGCTTTCGGGTGGCGAACAGGCCCTGACGGCGCTGGCCCTGATCTTTGCCTTGTTCCTGACCAATCCTTCGCCCGTTTGTGTGCTCGACGAGGTCGACGCCCCGCTGGACGATGCCAACGTTGACCGATTCTGCGATCTGCTGGACGAGTTTGCCCAATCCGGCGACACGCGGTTCCTGGTCGTGACCCATCACCGGCTCACGATGGCTCGGATGGACCGGCTTTTCGGCGTCACCATGAGAGAACCCGGCGTGTCGCAACTGGTCTCCGTCGACCTTACGGCTGCGGAGCAGCTTCGAGCCATCGCCTGACTGGCCTATATCGTTGAAATATAACGACTATTCGACTCCAGAAAGAGTCGTTCGGTCGCCTTGACACGCCATGTGGCCATCCGTATGGTTCGCGCGCTCTTTCGCCCGGTACCGGGGCCGCTGCGCAAGACGAAAGGGCGGGGGTCAAGACCATGACAGACCAGCCGCCAGACCTTTCAGACCTGCAGCAGCGGATCGCTGCGGCACGTGAAAGGGAAGAGGCCGCGACCCGGCCCGATCCCCAGAAACGCGCAACGGCATCCGGCTACGGTATGGCCATGAGGCTGGCGATGGAGATGGTTGCGGCGCTTGGCGTTTCCGTCTTTCTGGGTATCTGGCTGGACGGGGAATTGGGCACAGCACCCCTGTTCATCATGATCTTTCTGGTCATGGGCATGGGCGCAGGGTTCATCAACGTGTACAAGACCGTGAGCGGATTTACCCACGGATCGCTTCGCGGTCCAGCGAGTGACAAGAAGGACGGGACGACGCGTGGCGACTGATTCCCATGGTGACGGAGGGCATAGCCCTCTTAGTCAGTTTTCGGTTTCCAAAACTGTCGATCTGACGGTCGGCGGTCTGGAGCTGCACATCACGAATTCGGTGTTGTGGATGTTCGCGGCGACCATTCTGGTCATCGCCTTCACCACCATCTTCATGTCCAAGCGCGCCATGGTTCCCGGGCGCATGCAGTCACTGGTCGAGCTTTCCTACGAGTTCATCGCGAACATGATTCGCGACAACGTCGGCAGCGGTGGCCGGCCCTACTTCCCGTTCATCTTCACACTCTTCATGTTCATCCTGTTCTGCAACATGCTGGGCATGCTGCCGTACAGCTTCACCGTGACCAGCCAGATCGTCGTGACGTTCGGTCTGGCCTTCGTGGTGTTTATCGGTGTGACGATTATCGGTTTCATGAAGCACGGCCTGGGTTTCTTCGGTTTCTTCCTGCCGACCGGCGTACCCGGTTTCCTTGCACCTCTGGTCATTCCCATCGAGGTGTTGAGCTACCTGATTCGCCCGGTCAGCCTGGGCCTGCGTCTGTTCGCCAACCTGACAGCAGGCCACACCATGCTGAAAGTGTTCGCGGGCTTCATTGCTCCGCTGGGCGCCTTCTACATTCTTCCGGCGATTGTCCCCATGGCGGCGACGATCGGCCTGACCATTCTCGAGTTCGCCATTGCGTTCCTGCAGGCCTACGTTTTTGCGGTCCTTTCCTGCATCTACCTGCACGACGCTCTGGAGATGCACTGAATCACCGACGGGATCGAAACCGTCGCAACCCCATCTACCGTTTAACGCAAGAGGAAACATTCCATGGAAGCTGAAGCTGCAAAGCTCATTGGTGCCGGTCTGGCTGTGATTGGCCTGGGCGGCGTTGGCGCCGGTATCGGCAACATCTTCGCCTCGATGATCTCATCGGTCGGTCGCAACCCGGCTGCCGCGGGCAACGTCCAGGGCTTCATGTGGATCGGCTTTGCGCTGGTCGAGGCCGTGGCGCTTTACGCCCTGCTCATCGCGCTTCTGCTGCTCTTCGTGTTCTGATTCCTGTGCCGGCTCGGTAACAGGCCGGCACGTGTTCGTCCGAACAGGAAGGCCCAAAGCCCATGCCCCAGTTAGAGTTCTGGCATTTTCTGCCCCAGTTCTTCTGGCTCGCCGTCTGCTTCACCATTCTTTATCTGGTGATGGCATTTGTGGCGTTGCCGAAGATCGGTGGTGTGTTGGCCGCGCGTAAGGAAAAGATCGAGAGCGATCTCGATGCTGCCCAGCAGGCCAAGTCGCAGGCCAATGCCGCCATGGAAGCCTATGAGGCGTCGCTGGTCGGCGCCCGCCAGAGTGCGCTGAGTGCGGTCGGTGAGGCCAACCAGGCCGCCGCAAAAGCTGCCGAGGCCCGCAACCACGAACTCGACGGCGAAATCGCCGCCCAGATCGAGGAAGCACAGCGCACCATCAGTGCCGCCAAGGCCGACGCGATGGAGAACCTAACCGATATGGCTGCTGACGCTGCACGTGAGGCCACAGTCAAGCTGATCGGCGTCGATGTCAGCGATGATGACGTCGCCAAAGCCGTCGTTGCGGCGCGGGAGGGCTGAGCATGGACAAGCTTTTTGCTGATCCCACTTTCTGGGTCGCCGTCTCTTTCTTCCTGGCGATTGCCATCGTCTGGAAACCGCTCTCGAAGATGATTCTGGGTGGGCTCGACGGTCGTTCCGAGAAGATCGCCAACGAACTCGACGAGGCCCGCCGCCTGCGCGAGGAGGCCCAGGAACTCCTGGCGTCCTACGAGCGCAAGCAGCTCGAGGCGGAGAAGGAAGCCGAAGCGATCGTGGCTCGGGCTCGCGAAGAGGCCGAGCGCCTCTCACGCCGCGCCGCCGAAGAGCTGGAGCATCAGGTCTCACGCCGTCGCCAGATGGCGCTGGACCGGATCGGTCAGGCCGAGCAGGACGCCGTGCGCGACGTTCGCAGCGCTGCCGTCGACCTGGCACTCAAGGCGACACGCAAGCTGCTCGACGACAAGATCGGCGACACCGAACAGGCCAGGCTGGTTGACGACGCCATCGGCGAAATCGGCAAACGCCTGCACTAGATCTCAGTTTTCTGGGGGGCACTGGACGAGAAAGGGCGCCTGGCGGCAAGGCCGGCGTCCTTTTTCTTTGCCTTGGAGCAGATCGCGATCCGGCTAGGTCGCCCGGTTCGTCTCCGGATCAGGCTTCCAGGTCAGCACCGGACGCCGCGCTGCCGCCGTCTCGTCGAGACGGCTCCAGGGAGCAAGATGTGGTGCGTCGTGGAGCCATTCAGCATCACCGGACTGCGCACGTTCCATCAGGTGCAGCATGGTGTCGCAGAAGAGATCCAGGCTCTGCTTGCTCTCCGACTCGGTCGGCTCGATCAGCATCGCGCCATGCACCACAAGCGGGAAGTACATGGTCATCGGGTGAAAGCCTTCGTCGATCATGCCCTTGGCGAGATCGAGCGTGCTAACCCCCGTATCCTTGAGACTATGGTCGTCGAACAGACATTCGTGCATGCAGGGTCCGGGGAACGGTGCGTTGTAGGTGCCCTTCAGGCGGGCCATGACATAGTTGGCGTTGAGCACAGCATCCTCGGCGACCTGACGCAGGCCGTCCGCTCCATGGCTCATCATGTAGGCCAGCGCGCGCACGAACATGCCCATCTGGCCATGGAAGCTGCGCAGGCGTCCGAAAGACTGACCGCTGTCGTCGTGCTCGACCAGACGCCAGCCTTCGCCGTCGGCCACCGCATAGGGCAGCGGAGCAAAGGGCACCAGCGGTTCGGACAGCACCACCGGGCCGCTGCCCGGCCCGCCCCCGCCATGGGGCGTGGAAAAGGTCTTGTGGAGATTGATGTGCATGGCATCCACGCCCAGGTCGCCGGGCCGCACCCTGCCGACGATGGCGTTGAAGTTGGCACCATCAGCGTAGAAGAACCCACCGGCGTTATGGATCAGCTCTGCCACCTCGACCACCTCGTCCTCGAACAGGCCGCAGGTGTTGGGGTTGGTCAGCATCAGTGCGGCGACATCTTCGTCGAGCGCCTCCTTGAGTTCCTCAATGTCGATCCGGCCACGCGGATTGGCGGGGACCGCCTGGACTTTGTAGTCACACAGCGCCGCCGTGGCCGGGTTCGTTCCATGGGCCGATTCGGGCACCAGCACAGTCTTGCGTGCATCACCCCGGGCCGTCAGTGCCGCACGTATGGTCATGAGCCCCGCGAGTTCGCCATGAGCGCCGGCGGCCGGCGACATGGCGACACCGGGCATGCCGGTCAGGGTCATCAGCCAATGGGCAAGCATTCCCATCAACTCGAGGCAGCCCTGCACGGTCTGTTGCGGCTGCATGGGATGCGCCATGGCAAAACCCGGCAGGCGCGCGGCCTTTTCGTTGAGCCTGGGATTGTGCTTCATCGTGCACGATCCCAACGGGTAGAGCCCGGCATCAATGGCATAGTTCTTCTGAGAGAGGCGTGTGAAGTGACGCACGATCTGGGGTTCGGACACGCCCGCTAGGCCGATGCGGCTCTTGCGTTCCAGTCCCCCCAGCTTCAGAGAACGGCCCTCGGGTTCCGGTAGATCGACACCTGTCCGACCCTCGACATCCATCTCGAAAAGCAGTGGCTCATCCATGACAAGGCCACGGTGGCCCGATGATGTGACCTGGCTCATGACAGCGCCTCCCGGAGGCCCTCGGCCAGGGCCGCGATCTCCTCATCCGTGGTCATTTCGGTTGCCGCGATCGCCAGAAGATCGGTATAGCGGCTATCACCGGGCATGAACCGAGAGAGCGGCACACCGGCAAGAACACCCCGCTCGGCCATGGCATCAACAATCCCGGCTGCAGGCTTTGCCAGCCGCACGGTGAATTCGTTGAAGTAAGTCTCGTTCAGAACCGTGACGCCGTCGATGCCGGCCAGTTCGTCAGCAGTGCGTTGGGCCGCCTCGTGGTTGAGCCTGGCCAGTCTGGTCAGGCCCGCTTCGCCCAGGAGCGAAAGGTGAATGGTGAAGGCGAGCGCGCAGAGGCCCGAATTGGTGCAGATGTTGCTGGTCGCCTTCTCGCGGCGGATGTGCTGCTCGCGGGTTGAAAGGGTAAGCACCCAGCCCCGCTTGCCTTCGGTGTCGGCCGTTTCACCAACAAGCCGGCCCGGCATCTGGCGAACGTATTTGTCGCGAGTCGCAAAGAGCCCAAGATAAGGCCCGCCGAAACCCAGTGGATTGCCAAGCGACTGGCCCTCGCAGACCACGATGTCGGCGCCCGTCTCACCCGGTGATTTGACCAGCCCCAGCGAGACGACCTCGGTCACCACCGCCACCAGCAAGGCACCAGCGTGATGGCAGGCATCCGCCAGCGCTCTGAGGTCACTCAGCCGGCCCATGATGTCGGGCGCCTGGACCACAACACAGCTCGTGTTCTCGTCAATCAGAGCAGCGAGGTCCTGTGTGCCGTCGGGATCGAGATCCTGGCTAGCGATTTCAAAATCGCCGTACCGCGCATAGGTTTCGACCGTCTCGCGGTAGTGCGGATGCAGCCCGCCCGACAACACGGCCCTGTGCCGCCGGGTTACCCTATTCGCCATCAGCACCGCCTCGGCCGCGCTCGATGCCCCGTCATACATTGACGCATTGGCGACATCCATGCCGGTGAGCATGGCAACCATGGTCTGGAACTCGAAGAGCATCTGCAGCGTGCCCTGGCTCACCTCGGGCTGGTAAGGCGTGTAGGAGGTAAGGAACTCGCCCCGCTGGATCAGTGCGTCGACCGACGCCGGCACGTGATGCCGATAGGCGCCACAGCCGACAAAAAACGGCGCATTGCCGCCATGAAGATTCTTCGCCGCCATCGCACCAAGCGCCCGTTCAACCTGCAACTCACCCTGGTGGTGAGGCAGGTCGACCGGGCCGTCGAGCCAGGCGCTGCGCGGCACATCGACATAGAGGTCATCGATACTCTCGACACCAATCGTGGCCAGCATCGCCTGCCGGTCGCTGTCCGTCTGGGGCAAATAGCGCATCAGTCGAGCTCCACCAGGAACTCCTGATAAGCCTCTTCGTTCATCATACCGTCGAGCTGGCCTGGGTCATCGACCTTGATGCGGATGAACCAGCCGGTGCCATAGGCATCGGCGTTCACCTGGGCCGGGTCTTCGGCCAGCAGCTCGTTGACCTCGACGATCTCGCCGGAGACCGGGGCATAGACCTCACTGGCGGCCTTGACTGACTCGACCACACAAGCCTCCTCGTTCTGCGCCACGGTGCGCCCCACGTCGGGCAGTTCGACAAACACCACGTCACCAAGTTGTTCCTGCGCATGATCGGAGATACCGACAGTCGCGATGTCGCCATCCAGTTCGATCCACTCATGGTCCGTGCTGTAGACTCTGTCTCTCATGGTTCAAGACTTCCCTCTTTCTTGATGTGCAACGTCGATAACCATTCGGGACAAAGGGCAGCGCCGCCACGGCAGCCGGCACACCCTTGCCCCTGAGATCCAGTTCCACCGGCGTTCCCACTGCAGCATGGGCTTCCGCCACATAACCCATGGCCACGGGCCCGCCGACCGTCCCGCCGAAACCCCCACTGGTGACGACACCGATGTCGTCACCGGAGGTATTGCGGATCGTCGCGCCTTCACGCACAGGTGCGCGGCCCTCGGGCCGGACGCCGACGCGCAGCCTCCCGGGCCCATCTGCCAGCTGGCGCTGGATGGTTTCGGCCCCGGGGAAACCGCCTTCCTCTCGCCGCCGCTTCTGGATTGACCAGGTGAGTGCGGCCTCAACAGGCGTTGTGATCGCATCGATGTCGTGACCGTAGAGACAAAGACCGGCTTCAAGGCGGAGGCTGTCGCGTGCGCCGAGCCCGATCGGCGCGACCTCCTCCTCTGCCAGAAGCCGGCGTACGAGCTCCTCGGCTGCACCACCGGGTACGGAAATCTCCAGCCCATCTTCACCGGTGTAACCGGAACGACTGACCAGAAGACGATGACCATCGAGATCCCAGGTCGCCGACTGCATGAACGACAGCGCTGCGGCATCAGGGACGAGACGTGCAAAAACCTCGACCGCTTGCGGCCCCTGCAGTGCGATCAGGGCACGTGAACTCAGGACTTCAATCTCACAACTGTCCGCGAGGTGTGCCTCCATGTGGGCGACATCCGCCGCCTTGCAGCCCGCGTTGACCACGAGATAGAGGTGATCGCCCATCGCCGTCACCATCAGATCATCAAGAATGCCGCCTTGGGCATTGGTGAACTGGGTGTAGCGGATACGGCCGGGCTTCAGGTTCACGATATCGGCGGGAACCAGAGCCTCGAGCGCCCGTGCGGCCTCTTCCAGGCTGCCGCCGTTGCTAGCCGTTATGCGGACCTGGCCCATGTGAGAAACATCGAACAAACCTGCCGCGGCCCGTGTGTGCTTGTGCTCGGTCAGAATGCCCGTGGGATACTGCACCGGCATGTCATAGCCGGCGAACGGCACCATGCGTGCACCCTGTTCGCGGTGCAGGGCATCCAAAGGGGTCGTCAGAAGCTCGGTCTGGTCGGTCAAACGGCTCTCCACACGGATACAACGGAAAATCCCGACTTGCATCTCCGTTGCCCCCTCTGTCGCAGAACCTGAGAGCGTTCACCGGCACTGCCGGTTTTCCCCTTCGGTGAGACGGCAAGAAACCGCCTGCTCTCCAGAGTGGCCATCTCGCTGCGGTCCGTTTGCCTGAGAGATTCCGGGGCAGGTTGCTCCTTCGGCGCCGGATCAGATCCGGTCTCTACCGCAGCGTTCAGCGGCCGCCGCCATCATGGGCGCGGGCCGGGCCCGGGGTCAACCTTCCGCACATGACTGTGACGTTGCAGGTGTGAGCGAATCCGGCGCTTCAGAATCCGGCGCCGGCGCGAACATCCTGAAGCTGTTTGGGCGTGAGCTGGAATCCGATGTAGACCGTGTAGCTCTGAGCCTGACTCAGGCTGGCGTAATGCAGGTGCTGGAACACGGTCTCAACATGACCGATCTCAAGTGCGTTGCCCGGGAACTCGGATTCGATAGCGAAGACCTGCTTTGCCATGATCTCGCCCTGCGGATCGGCCACCGCCACAAAGTAGGGCAGTCTTGCGACCGAGCTCTCCGCTGCCGGGCCGCGCAGTGCGAGCACGCCGAACCGGACCTCAACATCGACCCGGTTTTCCTCGGCATGGAACTCGCATACCCATTCAACGGTGCCGATCTTTGCGTCATAACGAATGTCGAGCATGTCGCGGCCGTCACCGGGGGCGTACTGCGTCAGGCGCGACGCCTCATCAACGATCAGGACCTGTGGGCAGGTCAGTACGACCACTTCTTCCTCACCGCCGCACGCCGCAAGAACAAACAGCAATGCCAGGACGGGCAGGAATCGCCAACGGGTCAAACAGGATGTCATATCGATTGAGGGTCCGAACTCTGGAATCTTAGAGCTTGCTGTGCGCGCCGTCGCAGAACGGCTGCGTGCCGCTCCGGCCACAGGTGCAC
>CEUN01182269.1_pt1 | contig 54114 bp, 51 predicted proteins | sample 361501 | NCBI WGS metagenome assembly CEUN01 (sample SAMEA2622801, study PRJEB7988) | marine metagenome | biome: marine biome (ENVO:00000447); feature: marine epipelagic mixed layer (ENVO:xxxxxxxxx); material: "saline water (ENVO:00002010), including plankton (ENVO:xxxxxxxx)" | depth 120 m | reverse complement strand
AGACTGACTGCACCTGTTTCTGTTCGAGCGCTTCAGGGTCGAAGCTGACACCAGTTCCGGGTTGGTCACCGCAGACCGCCCAGCCATCTACAATCGTGATGTCAGAAGTCATCACTCCATCGTCAGGCACAGCGTTTTGAGCTTCGAGAGTCAAGAAGTTGGGGATCGACGGTGCCAGCTGGGCGTTTAGATTTCCAGGTGATCCACCAAGAGTGACCGGAAGTTCAAATCCATATGCAGCATCAGCCAACTGTAGGGCACATGTGATACCTGTCATCCCATGGCTAACCTGTACTACGTCTGCGGATCGGTTGTGGAAATATGGCAGAAAATCTCCGAGCGTGTCGAGGTTCTCACCGGCACATACAGGAGCCTTGATCTGGTCTGAAATTCTTCGTAACCCCAGAAAGTCCCAGCGACGCGCCGGCTCTTCAACCCAAGCGATATCGAACTGTTCCTCCATTTCTCGAACCTTGCGAATTGCCATCTTTGGGTTCCAAACCTCGTTGGCATCAATGTAGAGAAGGGGTGTGTCGGTAATTTTTTCAAGACCTTTTTTCATGCGACCAATACGGCGAATATCGGCATCCTGATCGAGTCCAACTTTCAACTTTCCGCCTTTGAATCCCCATTCGGAAGCCATCATGCCGTACCAGTCTTCGATCTCGTCATCGGAGAGTGGGTAGTCGAGACCAGAAGCGTACGCGTAAGCCTTCGGATTTGATCCACCGAGGGTTTTCCAGAGCGGCTCGTCGTTTGCTTTTGCTTTGAGATCCCAAAGTGCGACATCGAGAACGGCGATGGCGTCGTTCACCACGCCGTCGTGCCCTGCCTTGAACGCCCGGTCGACCATACGCTTCCAAAGACCGGTCACGTGGCGAGGATCTTCACCCATCAGCATCCCCTCGACCATCGATTTGATTTGGGGCCCCGCACCACCACCGCCGAATGCTATGCCAGTGAGCCCTTCGTCGGTGAATAGCTGAAGAACGTTTGAACTACCGCGAATTCTTCCTGACGGAGAGTTAGCGTCTCCCATCCTTCGATTAAGAGCGTGTTCGTAAAGGGTTACTGAATATCCGGTGATCTTCATCGTGGTTTCGAGTGACTCCGCTTGCGGGATAGGTTCCCTGATTTTTGCGCGAAGATCTGATTGGGTAGATCGGACGCGTGAGTTTAGGGACGGTCCGTAACACGGTCAACGGCTCATTGACATGGGATGCCGCAGTATTGCTCAGAGCAATGGCCTCCAAAACACTCGAAATCTGCACCAAATGCAATCTGCCGGCAATCGAGACTCATTCATACCGTTAAGAGTCTGACGGAAGTCGAAACCGAGCTATTCACTTTTTTCCGTGAATGATCTAGTCGACAGATATCAACATCCCGGAGCCCGAAATGCGCCGCCCATCCCTGATAGCGCTAATAGCAATAACAGTTCTTTTTGTTGGAGCAGCTTTGCCTGCCCATGCAGCCAATCCCGTCGGTCAAGACGGAATCATGGTGATCCTATTAGACGAGGGAGCATCGCCAGTCCAGCGAGACCTAGACGCTGCCGAAACAGTCGCACTCACCATGGCGCGTGACACTACAGCTGGAACGGTAGCATCTGCTTCTTACGGTGTCGAATCCAACGAGATTGTTACAGCAGAATCAGGGCCTGCCGGTGTTCGATTGGTTGACGACGTGATTACCAGTGTTCGAGGGATGGACATTGGCCCGGCCCGATCTGATCAGTTTACGGCACTGGCCGACGCGTTTGCTTTCCTTTCACGTGTTGATGCTGCTGAAGGCTCACGAGTTGCATTCGTCACTGCTGGACGAATCCTAGGGGAGTCGGAGAACACCCGGGAACGTCTCATCAGCGTTGCTGATTTATTTGCCGCTGAAGGATGGGTTATCGATGTTGCAACTCTACCTTCGACTGAACCCGTTCTTCGTGAGTTGATGAGTGGGTTGGCTGCAGGCTCAAATGGTTTTTTCTACGACACAGGCACCGCTGCGGGTATTGCAACTCTGTTCGAGAACTACTCTCAATTGACTCTTGCGAACTCAATGAATGTCGAGATGCATGACAACTCGGCGGCTATTGTTAATCTCGATATTGCTCCTCACACAAATGAGTTCACTTCCGTATTTGTTCGACAACATGAGTCGGTGGATGTTGCGGTTTTCTCACCCAATGGCACTCGTGCCGCGGCGGAAATGGAGAATGTTGATATTCGAACAACCCCATCGGCGGTGATCGTAAGAATTGCTTCCCCTGTTCCGGGCAACTGGACGTTGCAGGGAATTGGTCCTGCATCGAAGTTGGTCGCAAGTGTAGATATCGATAACCCACTCGAACTTCGACTTATTGAGCAGCCGCCGTTGCCGGTTGGCGAAGCCGCGGTAATTGAAGCAGCAGCGTTCAATGGGGAATCGGCACAGTTGCTCTCAGGCGCTGACATTGTCGCCACAATTAGCAAGGCGAGCGGCACTACTGAGGTTGTTGCACTCAACGACGAAGGTGTGAATGGTGACCGGCTTGCTAGCGACGGAATTTACTCTGTCAAACTCAGCGCTCCGAAAGCGCAAGGTATCAATCATGTTGATCTGCAACTCTCATGGACCGACTACGCTGCGATCCTGCGCAGCGACACTGCTTTCCGTAGCGAGTCGTTCCCGATCATCAACCTCACCGAAGTCAAAGATGTAGAAACTTCCTTAGGTAATTACGCTACGGTCGCACGTGTACAGGTCCTTGCAGGTGACTATCCGTACCTGACGAGCCCCGGAGACATTAGCGCGGTGATGGCAGGTGCAGGTGGCAAGTTTGAAGCAATTATTCTCCCAGTCGACGAGCCAGAGCCCGGTCGAGCCTGGGAGTTCGATATTGCCGCGATCATCCCAGAATCAGGTGCCTACGAGGTAGAAGTGACGCTCGACAGCGTGTTTGAGGGTCGTCCATTTACACGAACAGCTCCGATTGCGACATCTTCTGCGACTATCGTAATCGAGCCAGACACCATTCTCGGTGTACCAGTCTGGGAGTTTGGTGCACTTGGTGCTATTCTCGTTCTGATCGCTGGGTTCACTATTTGGGTCGCTCGCAAGACCGCACCGTTTGGATACATAGTGGACGACTCCGATCGCATCGTTGTCGATTTCGCTCGTATCAACAGGAGTTTCGTAAAACGGATTTTCTCAAAGAACGTTTTAGCTGCTTCTGATCTCCCAGATCTACCGTTTTCCGGTAGTTCTTTCAAATTCAACGGCTCAGACGTGACGCTGATCCACAAGCGCGCAATTGGTGATCCTTCAATGCGTGTAAACAGTCGTCCGGTAGGACCTGAAGTTGAACTTGGTGAGAACGTCTGGTTGGGTGTTGGAGGGCGACTCCTAACGTTCCAGCTCTCGAGCCGCCGCGCGGAAGAGGATGTCAGTGAGGACTCGACAGGTGGCGAACCGGCACCGGTTCCTTCACATAGTGACTAATAGCCAGGCACGAGATACTAAAAAAGCCCGGACAAAACGAGCGGGCTTTTACTTTTTGCGGGATCTTTAATTACTTTTCGTTTCGTTAATCTCGACCGCTTCGATGAAATCCCCGGGCTCTGGGTCACTCATCGGATCCCGCTCTCGGATTGACTTCACAACGTCCATGCCTTTGATCACCTTTCCGAATACCGAGTGTCGGTTGTCAAGGTGTGGTGTCGGTCCGAACGTGATGAAGAACTGACTGCCGTTAGTTCCAGGACCAGCATTTGCCATCGAAAGAATGCCTTCTGAGTCGTGGCGAAGGCGAGAGTTGAATTCATCGCCGAATCGGTATCCCGGACCGCCAGTGCCGGTGCCCGTCGGGTCACCACCCTGAGCCATAAATCCTGGAATCACTCGGTGAAAAGTGGTTCCATCGTAGAACCCGGAGCGTGAAAGGTTCACGAAATTCTCTACGGTAAGCGGAGCATCGTTTGCGTACAGCATGATCTCGAACTCACCACGCTCAGTCTTGAACGTGGCTGTGTACGACTTCGACTTGTCGAGATCGCCGGTTGGCGGAGCTAGGTCGACCATTGTTTCTCCTGTCGGAATTTCTACTTTCATAGAATTCCTGAATTAGCTTTCGGTAATTATGACTGAATTGATGAGATCGCCGGGAAGTTGGGCAGTACTCGGGTCTCGAATCTCAATGTTCATTACGTTTTTCATGCCCTCGATAACCTCACCAAATACGGTGTGGGCTCCATCGAGATGAGGGGTTGGAACGAACGTGATGAAGAACTGACTGCCGTTAGTGTTCGGTCCAGCGTTCGCCATCGAGAGAATACCCGGCTTGTCGTGCTTTCTGTCCGGGTGGAATTCATCTCTGAATTGGTAGCCAGGACCACCTGCTCCGGTTCCCCTAGGGTCTCCACCTTGAGCCATGAAATCCGGAATCACACGGTGAAACATCACGCCTTCATAGAAGCCAATGTTGGCGAGGTTGACGAAGTTCTCGACAGTCAGAGGTGCTTCATCATCAAAGAGAAGAATCTTGAACTCACCGGCTTCAGTGTCGAATGTTGCCGTGTAGGTTTTTGAAGTGTCCAGAGCTCCCACCGGAGGACTAGGTTCGTCTCCGCGGCTAAGCATCTTGGCTTCCGGTTCAATCTGACCACTTACACCGCAAGCGATCACTATTACCGAAATGGAAAGCAGGGCAACAAGTGGCAACAGCCGTTTCATTCTCTCCTCCATAGTTGATTACGTTTGTTTGTGCTTGAGAACCAGCACTGGAATTACACGCCGAAAAGTATATCCAACAACTTGCTTATACCGGCTGATTTAGCACGCAGGATGCCTGTCCGATGGCGAGTTCACTCCTATAATGATCGTCCATGTCTGCAACTGCGAATCAATCTTCAAAAACTTCCAACACAACCGGTCGACTTTCGGGTGATCGCCTTGTCGAACTGTACCGAACTATGGTCCTGAGTCGGTATTTAGATGAAAGAGTCTGGTTGTTGAACAGGCAGGGCAAGGCGGCGATAGCGGCGTCAGCTCAAGGACACGAAGCCACTCAAGTAGCCTGCATTGAAGCCACCGATCCTTCACAAGATCACTACCTCATTTACTACCGACAATTCACTGCGATGCTTGCGCTTGGTACGGAACCAGAAGAAATGCTGAGAGGATTCCTTGCCAAGGAAGCCGATCCAATGAATGCAGCCCGACAGTTTCCGCTGCACGGTGCGCACCCAAGGGTTGACCTGTTCAACTTCTCAAACGTGATCGCAACACAACTACCTCAAGCGGCAGGGGTGGCTCTTGCGGACAAGTTGAAAGGATCGGATGCTGTAACGATTGTGTTCTTCGGCGACGGGGCTTCATCGCAGGGTGACACGCATGAGGCGATGAACTTCGCGGGGGTTCACAAGTTGCCGGTGATTTTCTTTTGCGAGAACAACAGGTATGCAATTTCCGTCCCACTCGAAAATCAGATGGGAATCGAGAGCGTTGCAAGTCGAGCTAGTGGCTACGGATTCCCAGGAGTTCAGGTCGACGGTACCGACGTTTTGGCGGTTCATGAAGCGATGACCGCGGCCGTTGATCGAGCAAGAGCCGGAGATGGTCCGACACTCATTGAAGCCTCAGTCGAGCGACTTCTGCCTCATACGACGGACGATGATCACACGCGGTATCGATCAGCGGACGATATCGAGAAAATGTCCGATCGTGATCCCATTAGCATCATGTCTGAACTGCTAAAGCGTAGCGACTTGCTCACCGACTCTCAAGATGAATCGATTCATGCGAATGCGAAGAAGCGAGTCAACCATGCGACCGATACAGTCGACGCCGAACCATATCCAGGTGTCGAATCTATGTTTGATCACGTGCTCGAGGGTTCGGCAAATGGAGGAAACTCCTAAGTGGCTGAACAAACCGTAATCGAGGCAGTGCGACAAACCATGCTCGCCGAAATGAAGCGTGACGACTCGGTAATCGTTCTGGGAGAGGACGTTGGTAGTAGGGGAGGGGTTTTCCTCGCGACCGACGGCCTTGTTGAAGAGTTTGGCGAGAATCGTGTCATTGATACACCGCTGGCTGAGTCGTCCATTTGTGGCGTTGCGCTGGGTGCGGCCGTCAACGGTATGCGACCCATCGCCGAAATACAGTTTGCTGACTTCGTTTGGCCCGCAATAAACCAGCTAGTGGGTGAGGCGTCAAAAGTACGTTACGGGACTAACGGCGTTAAAAATGCGCCCATGACGGTCCGTGTGCCTTATGGCGGCGGCGTCAGAGGCGGCTTGTATCACTCGCAGAGCATCGAGGTACTCTTTGCCCACACGCCGGGTCTCTCCGTCGTCGCCCCGGCCACTCCGTACGATGCCAAAGGACTACTGGTGTCTGCCATCCGCTCTAACGATCCAGTCATCGTTCTAGAACACAAACGCACCTATCGACTCGTAAAAGGTGATGTGCCGGAAGAGAACTACTCGATTCCGATCGGAAACGCGGAGATTAAACGTCCGGGGTCAGATCTTTCGATATTTACTTATGGGTTAATGCTCCACTATTCGCTTCAGGCGGCTGAAATGGCGGCAGCGAGTGGTGTAAATGTCGAAGTTGTTGACCTGCGAACGTTGCGACCTCTCGATGAAGAAACTATTGCTGAGTCGGCATCTCGCACGGGTAAGGCTTTGATCATCCAGGAAGACACTCCAGCGGTCAGTATCTCCTCTGAAGTAGCTGCGATCATTGGCGAAAAATGTTTCTTCGATCTTGACGGTCCGATTACCAGGTTAGGACCTCCTGAAATACCGCCCATGCCGTTCTCACCCGTCCAAGAGGCGGCATTCATGCCTTCGCCAGAGAAAATATTGGACGCAATAAACAAGTTGGCACAGATTTAGAGATTACCTTGAACATTGAACTGCCACATGTTGGAGAGTCAGTTACAGAGGCGGTGATTGGAAAATGGCTGAAATCGCCGGGAGATCGTGTCGAAAAATACGATCCTCTCGTTGAAGTCGTTACTGACAAGGTCAACATGGAGGTTCCATCTCCAGCTTCTGGAACACTCATCAATATCATCGCTAAAGAGGGCGAGACGGTGTTGATGGGCGCGGTCATTGCGGAGATGGACAGCGAAGATGCGTCAGGTGAACCAGCAACACCTGGCTCGAATGTTGAGTCTACGCAGTCACCCGCTCCAAACCGTATTGGTACGCTTGTCCAAGGATCCAACGTGGGGCCTACCGGTGGAGAATTCCTCGATACGAGTCTCGGCGTAACTGAGACGTCGTCACCAACATCGACTCCAACCACAGCTAGCGGGGCTGCGAATGGAAGCCGTAAGCAAAAAGGATTCTCACCAGTCGTTTCGAGGCTCGCAGCACAACACGGGATTGATCTCTTGACAATCACCGGAACTGGCCTAGGCGGAAGAGTTACCAAGAAGGACGTTCTAGCTGCAGTAGAAAATGGTGGTTCATCAGCCCCGGGTTCTGCAGCGCATAGGCCCTCAGAGGAAGACACGATCATCGAACCAAGTCCGATTCGAAAAATGATCGCTGACCACATGGTCAAATCGATGTCAGAAATACCTCATGCCTGGTCTGCGATTGAGGTAGATGTGACAGGAATGGTCAAATGGCGCGCTCAGAATCGACAGGAGTTTGAAGCTACTAATGGGGTGAAACTCACGTATCTCCCGATAACACTTTCCGTGGTGGCAAACTCACTGGTCTCGAATCCTCGAATAAACTCATCTTGGCAGGATGGCAAGATCGTCTTGAAAGGTGATGTGAACGTCAGTGTTGCTGTTGCCGCAGAAGGCGGACTGGTGGTTCCTGTTGTTCATAAGGCTGCCGGAACCTCTATTGCCGACCTTGCAAAAAAGATTGCTGGAGTCGTTACACGCGCACGATCAGGCTCTATGTCGCTGGAAGACGTTCAGGGTGGAACCTTCACATTGAACAATACAGGGGCCCTCGGTTCCGTGTGGGGTGGAGCGATCATTAATCACCCGCAAGCTGCCATCCTGACCACAGAAGCGATCGTGAAACGCCCGGTTGTGGTGGTCGCGAACGGAATCGATTCCGTCGTAATACGTTCTATGATGAACATTTGCTTGTCGTTCGATCATCGGATTATCGACGGCGCTGAAGCGTCGGAATTCCTGCAGTCAGTGAAATCGGGTATCGAGGCGATCACTGCCCAATCCGAGTTGAAATGAACTCTGCTCAGTTGGGAGCCATCGAAACGGTGTTGCGCTCTGAGTGGCTCGGAACTATTGATTACGAGTCGGCATTAAAAAAACAGCGTGAGGTTCTAGCAGCTGTTAAATCTGGTGAAAATCCAGATTCGCTGCTTCTACTTGAGCATCCGCACGTAGTAACTCTGGGGCGGCGCTCCGACGATTCTCAATTGGTCACGAGTCGAAAAGCGCTTATAGACGCATCAGTAGAAATATTTGAGACAGACCGAGGTGGCGAAGCTACTTATCACGGTCCCGGTCAGTTGGTTGGGTACCCAATAATCGACGTACGTGCCGCCGGATTAGGACCTGTCACTTACGTGAGAATGCTTGAACAGACGATCATCGAAACTCTGGCCGAATATGGCGTTGAAGGTCACTTGGTTGATGGGGAAACCGGAGTTTGGGTTGGCGGGACACAGAACGAAAAACGCGGTGAGGAAAATCCGGTCGGCAAAAAGATAGCCGCAATAGGTGTCCGTATTACTGGTGGGGTGACGATGCACGGCTTAGCACTGAATGTGTCGACCGACTTGAGTTACTTCCAGCACATCATCCCGTGCGGGATGCCAGATTTGCCATTCACCACAGTTGAGCGTGAATTAGGCGACTCGGTGACTGTTAGAGACTGTTCAGTGACAATTGCCGAAAAGCTGGCTGAAAATCTCGGTCGTGAACTTCGGTGGGATTAGTGCATTCAAAGGCGGATAGTAACCACGGGGCGGCCTCAAATTCAGATTCAGTTCAAACGATTCCTATGAATCCAGTTTAGATTTCCTAGTGTTTCGCGATGTTCGTGTGAACCCCATGTTCGACTGAGTGACCACGTATGTGCCTTTGTTCGCTGAACACCACTGTTGTAGTAACAGGGGAATTGGTACGAAATCCCTATTTAGAGACGATTCGTATTGATATTTGTCACAGAATAGAGTTGGTCACGCATAAGTTTCATATTTCAATTGAATCGGAGTTTGCTCTGTTAAGAATCGCTATACATGCAATGAACGGTCGCCAAACGCGTGTACGGTATGTGCTGATGCCGGTCATTATGATTTTTTCAGTCTTTGCAATGGCGTGCAGTTCACCACCTGTGTCGGAGTTCAATGCAACAACGGATTCCGGCAATGCTCCCCTAGACGTTTCGTTCCTGTTGGGAGAGCTCGCTGATGCTGACAGCTATCGATGGGATTTTGGCGATGGCAGCGGTAGCACGGATGAAGAGCCAACTCACACGTTCGAGTTTGCAGGAGAGTTCATCGTTACGCTTTCTGCGCTGCGAGGTGATCAAATCGCAACATCGAGTGTGACTGTACAGGTTGAACCTGGTGTTGCCGGTTGGGTGGTAGTCGAAGGCGAATCTTCTCCGGTCACTTCGTTTGAAACCATCGATTTCTCCGCCAATGCTTTCGACGCGCTTGGTAATCCGATCGAAGACGTGGAACTTCGCTGGAGCGTCGATGAAGCGGTCGGAGTAATCGATGCCACTGGAAGGTTCACCGCGGGAACCCAACTTGGTCGGTTCCGTGACGCTGTAACTGTTGAGTTCGAACGACTAGGCGTAACAGTTTTCGCATCAGCTGGCGTGGAGATCGTCGAAGGATCGCTCCACGCCATTTCTTTTACGCCCAACGAAATTGACGTTCAGGCGGGTAGATCGGTTTCGGTTGATGTTCAGGCAGTGGATGAAGCAGGTCACGTACTCGAAGATGCTCTAGTGCTGTACACAGCTCTACGAACTGGCGATGAAATCGATATAACCGGATTGTTCGAACCAAATCCAGTCGTCTCCGAAGAAGAGATTGATCTCATCGCCATTAAAGTTGAACTCGATGGAAACGTTATTGAAGCCAACATTCCGGGTCATGTTCGCGCAGGGATCGTCGACCAGGTACATATTTCCAGTCTTCCCACGACGATGGAGATCGGTGAGACATTCCAGTTGTCTGCCTACGGAACCGACAGGTTTGACAACTTAGTTGAGTTGGACAACTTGGAATGGTCGGTTTCCGATGCAGCGATAGGGTCGATTACCGAGGACGGATTGTTTACGGCCGGGAGTACAGCAGGCACACACTCTGAGGAAGGTATTCACGCCCGAGCTTACCTTGACGGTATCGAATCAGTGGCACTTGCTCCAGTGACCATCGTCGCCGGGGCAGTTGAATCAATACATATTGTTCCAGATGCCGACTCAGTGCCAATTAACGCTGGATCCCCATTTGTCGTTCTTGCGACCGATAAAGATGGAAACATAATCGATATTCCGGAAGAAGAGTATGTATATGAATATTCAGACGCCGGACGCGGCAACGAAGTCGCCGTATTTATCGCTGGGTATGAGATAGGTGATTTCGAAAACGCAATCACGGTGACGCTGCCCGCAGGCGTTGCCGGGAACGAAACAGATCTGGTGGTGCAGTCGGACATCACGGTTCGCCAGCGTTCATCGAACATCATTGCCGTTGAGGTTGTCGATCAGGATGGTGGTGGAATATTCTTTTTCGATCTGGAAACCGCTCAGATTGGCGCGGCTGACCTAAGTTTTAATAACAACGGATTTGTGGAAATGTCGCCATCGTGGTGGCCAGACGGATCGCGACTCGTTTACGTTTCAGATCCAACTGGTGAGCTTCAGGTTTACACGCTCGACATAGATACACGAGAAATCGTGCAGTTAACTGACGTCGCCGGCGGCGTGTCAATGCCACATATTTCAGCCGATGGATCGTCGATCGTGATGGTCGGACTGGAGGACGAGTCTTGGCAGTTGTACACGGCCGATATTCCGGAAGATGTCGACATCAATCCCATCACCATGGAGATGGCGACGAGGGTTAGTGTGGACGACGAGGCACAACACATTCTTCCTTACTGGTCCCCCGATCGTTCCAAGATTCTTTCTTCGTTGAATACCGGCTCCGGTTTAGTGCGTGTTGTCCTTATTGACCCTACACTGCAACAGGAACCGGATGTGATTGGACCGTTCGGCAGTGTCGGATTTGGATGGACCGTCGACGGCTCAGGAATCCACATCGGCCTGTCGAGCACCGACGAAGCGCTCGATCTTGGAACTCTTGAACTCGGGAAATCGACCCCTGAATTCATTGATTCGAGTCTTAAGTTCCTAATTGCGGCATGGGCTCCGGATGATTCTGAGCTCGTCGCCATTGATTCACTTCTAGGGGCAGGATGGCTCATTGATTCCGACGGTTCTGGTCTTCGCCGAGTGATTTCAGCCGAGCAGGTACCGACGAGAATGTCGTGGCGACCTCGGGAGTATGGAGAACCCGTTGCAATTCCAGAATTGGAAGGCGAACCGACAATGCTTTCTGCGGGTGATGAACTTCGCGGTCCTGTAGGAGCACTCGATACGTCACTCGACTACGGCGCGGTGATTTCGACTCCTCTGGGAGATATCGAAATAGAACTCTATGATGACGACTCGCCAATGACGGTCGAGAACTTCATTAATCTTGCTAGAACAGGTTTCTACGACGGACTGGAGTTCTATCGCGTGGTTACCGGGTTCGCTTCGCAGACAGGCGACAAAGCCGGTGATGGTACAGGTGGTCCCGGATATATGTTCAATGATGAGTTCAATCGCAGTTATTCGCACGATCAGGCTGGTGTTCTGTCGATGGCAAACGCAGGGTCGAATACGAACGGAAGCCAGTTCTTTATCACGCACGATGCAGCAACTTGGCTCGATGCCTACGATGAAAATGGACTCTTGAAGAACTGTGCAGACAATGCAGTATCGTGCCATTCGATATTCGGGCGTGTGACATCTGGAATAGACGTTGTAACCGGTATGGATGAGCGCGATCCTGAAACAGCGACCGAGCCGGGTGTGATTATTCTCGGCATCACGATCACAGAGAGCTAACCGAAGATCTTCTATCTTGTAGACCAGTCGGTATCTAAAGTACGGAGAAACGATTGTCGAAAAACGCTGAAATTCGAAGTCAGATAACTCACCTAGAATGTTCACTAACAGGCGAAATCGCAAATCACGACCACCCCCTCAGGTTGAGTCCAAGTGAGAAACCGTTTTTGGCGCGATACGATTTAGAGAAGGCTTCGCAAACTCTCACGAAGAAGTCGCTCGCAGGTAGAGAATCCAACATGTGGCGCTACCGGGAAGTGATGCCAGTCCAGGATCCCGCAAACATTGTCACACTCGGAGAAGGGTTCACTCCACTTCGACGCGCTGAACACCTCGGGAAGCATCTCGGTATGAGCAACCTTCTCATAAAAGACGAAGGAGTGAACCCAACAGGCTCTTTCAAGGCACGCGGGCTTTCCGCCGCAGTATCGAAAGCATTTGAGCTCGGGCAAACAAAGTTGACGATGCCTTCTGCTGGAAATGCCGCCGGTGCTATGTCAGCGTACGCCGCCGCAGCTGGCATGGAAGCGCATGTGTATATGCCACAGGACGCTCCCATGGCGAACCAGATCGAGTGTGTCGCCTATGGTGCCAAACTCAATCTCATTGATGGATTCATCACGGATGCCGGCAGAATTTCTGGTGAAGATGCCGAGAAATACGGTCGATTCGATGTTTCGACTCTCAAAGAGCCATATCGAGCTGAAGGTAAAAAGACGATGGGGTACGAGATCGTCGAGCAGCTTGGTTTCGAGGTGCCAGACGTAGTTATTTACCCTACCGGCGGTGGAACTGGCATTGTCGGTATCTGGAAAGCCCTCGACGAAATGGAGAACCTCGGCTGGATCGGTTCTGAACGTCCGCGAATGGTATGTGTCCAAGCTGAAGGCTGCGCACCACTCGTGACCGCCTACGACAATGGTGAAGAGTTCGCTGAACCTTTCGAAAACCCGGCAACACTTGCCGCAGGCATGCGAGTCCCCGCTGCCATAGGTGACTTTCTGGTGATCAGAGCCGTACGAGAGAGCGGGGGAACAGCGCTGACGGTGAACGACGACCAAATGGTCGATTCTGTCCGAGATATGGCGACCTTTGAAGGTATATTCCCCGCTCCAGAAGGCGGCGCGACATTGTCAGCTCTTCAGAAATTGCTTGAATCCGGAAAAGTGATCAAGGACGAAAGAGTCGTGCTGCTCAACACGGGTTCAGCCCTGAAATACCTCGATGTGCTTGGCCCCGCGCTGGGCCTATAGCGATATATAGGGCTGAGTATGACCGAGAGTTCTAAACCCTCGGTGCGTCCCAGGAAGTTACATGGCTAAGTGTTCCGTTCGGGAACGCAGATGCATACTCGTTTGCCAGCATTCCTAGAATCACGGAGTTGTGTCGTGCCCCATCGTGAGGTCGGCTCTGCCTGAGCGTTCCTTCATGTCGGAAGCCAATGTGTTCGAACATCGTTCTGGCTGAAGTGTTGTACTCTGGTACATCGACCCAAGCTCTATGCAGCCTCAGGTGTTCAAATATGTGCTCTAGCATGGCTATAACGCTGGAAGTACCGTATCCGTGATGCCAGAGCTCTTTTTTTCCGATCAGAACAGATATTTGTGCGTCGCCCAGTGCTTCGTCAATGGATAGTTGACCTTCGCCGATGTGATCACCAGAGAGGGTGTAGATCGAGAAAATGTCTCGGTGAGGCTCATGGTGCGGATCATGAAAGACCTCGTTCCACTGATCTTCAGTGGCGTCGATCATATCCTTCGGTTCGTAACCGAGGTGGGCCGCATCACCATAGGTGTATCGCCCGAACCAGGCGTCGGAAACTTCGAGATCATCGAGCCAATCACCAAGGCGCTTTACATCATCACGTGTAACCGGGCGCAACTCAACTAATGAGGGCACTTCGTCCTCCTTAAATCTGTCTGTGTCAGAGCCACTGGATGATCGGTCCACACTGTTCACAGATTTGCACACCATATCCGGCCAGAGCCGCAGTATATAGGAAGAGAGCATTCAATTAGTAGATCGGACGTAGTACGAAGGAAAGACACGTCAAGGAGTTACTCCGAATTTGGATAGCCTGATAGGATTTGTTTTCTGAAATGGTGCGACTCTCGATGCTTCAAGCTCGATACGCCGCCCTGCAAATCTAATCACTCTTGAGAGGTAAATATGTCAGACCACTGGAAGATGGAAGCTGAAATCGAGTACTGCGTACCTTGTGGATACGCCAACCTTGCAGCAAACATGGTTAGTGAACTGTTTCAGGCAGCTGGTCCTGCACTTGCAATCTCACTGAAGCCAGGTCACAGCGGTGCATTCAAGGTAACCGTCGATGGTCGCGTTCTCTGGGACAAGAATGAAGCCGGACGTTCTCCACACATCATGGAAGTCAAGGAACTCAAGGCAACCGTTGCGAACATGCTCGAATCTGGCGCTGTAATCCAGACTAACTAGGCTGGGACTATAGCGAAAAGAGTCGGATAGTTCGGCTGGTGCGATCTCTTGTTGGACGATATTAGGTCACTAATGGCAGAAGTACCGGTCAAAGTCCGAGCAGAAATCGAGTATTGCGTACCTTTTGATCTGACGTTCGATCGAGATCTCTTGAGCGAGTCTATAAAAACACCTCTGTAGTCACTTACCGCGGTGTTTTTTTGTTTTACGTAATGACGAGATCGCGGGGTACCATTGATTCGCTAGCATGCCGTCCAGACAAAAAACAAGGATCTGGAGCGTAAGCACGCAATGCTCTTGCGATCCTCAACGGAGAAAATCACTTGGAAGCCGCTGTATTATCCGAATCTAAAAAGCCCATGCGAATGATGCAGCTTGATCAGTCAGAACCGAAGACCGGTGAAGTACGAGTCAAGATGTCAGCGGCGGGTATTTGTGCTTCCGACCACCACGTGATGACCGGAGACAACCCAACTCCTATGCCGATCGTATTGGGCCATGAAGGTTCGGGAGTGATAGAAGCTGTCGGCACCGGAGTTTCTAGCGTCAAAGTTGGAGACCGATGCGTCCTATCGTTCGTTCCGAACTGTGGTCACTGCCGTTCGTGCCGGCAAGGTCTTTCAAATATTTGTGATACCAACCGACTGACCGGGACAAGGCAATACGACGGTGGATTCCGACTCCACACCGACGAAGGTGTAGAAGTGCACCAGTTCGCGAAACTGGGCGTGTTCGCTGAGTCAATCGTTGTGCCTCAGCAGGCGTGCTATCCCATGCCCGATGACGTTCCAATGGAAGTAGGTGCGTTGATCGGATGTTCTGTGACCACCGGCGTTGGTGGGGTAATCAATCAGCCGGGAATGCGAGCCGGAATGACGGTCGCTGTTATCGGTGCCGGTGGCGTCGGTCTCAACGCTATACAGGGGGCAAAGCTGGTCAACGCAGCAAAGATCATTGCCGTTGATATTCATGACCACAAACTTGAGTTTGCATATAAATTCGGTGCTACGGACGTTATCAACTCGAAAGACCAAGACCCGATCGCGGCTATCCAGGAACTAACCGATGACGGCGTTGACTTCGCTTTCGACACGTTTGGTCACAAGATCACTACAGAACAGGCTTATAAGGCAACCCGTAAAGGCGGCACAACTGTGGTCGTCGGTCTCGCTCCGGATGGAATGGGCGCGGATATTCCTCTTGTAGAGCTCGTTCGTAACCAGAAAACACTCGTTGGCAGCTACTACGGATCAGCCAGCCCCCACGAAACTTTCGGAAAGCTCCTCGAGTTCTACCGGCAGGGCAGAATCGACGTTGGCGGTATGGTCACGCGCAAATACAAACTCGAAGATATCAACGAAGCGTATGAAGCGCTTGAACGTGGTGAGGACGGCAGAGGAGTGATCATTTTCGACTAGAAAGCAAGTCGTCTTACACAGGCACTTTAAAAATGGAACCCTCGATTGTCGATCGCTTTCCGCCATTGAAATGTGTCGATTGTTCAAATTTTCACTTGCTGCTCAATCGGGCGACTGCTATGCTCCACACCTACTTTTTCGAAGGCCTTTGAACCGTATGTTTTCACTAGTAATCGGTACTTGATGTTCGAGGATTATTTCAGGCAGTACGCGCTGCTCATTATTTTCGCCCTAGCGGCGGTTTCCGTCCCAATTGGGATGATGACAATGAGCTACCTCGGTCAGTTCGCTAGGATTAGACCTTCGCGACCTTCCGAAGTTAAGGAAAGCGCGTACGAAGGTGGAATGCCTCCGTTCAGCGATCGACCCGCTCGGTTTAACTTCCGTTACTACTACTACGCTCTACTGTTCGTCGTGTTCGATGTCGAAACGATCTTCCTATTCCCTTGGGCGGTTAAGTACGGAGTGATGTCGCAGCAGTTCGGTTTTGCCGCTCTTGGAGCAGTTCTTGTGTTCCTTATCGTTGTTACTTTCGGTTACGCCTATGCGTGGCGAAAGCAGGCACTTGAGTGGGTGACTAACGAATGACTGGTCCAAAATTGATCGACCCGTATGGTGCACCTCCGGGTGCGGACCCGCGAGGCGCTCTCCAGTCGATAACGCTGGATATGGATCGCACAGAAGGTGCGACCGTAAACAGGATGAAATCGACTCATCTTGAGCCGTTCCCGGATCCGGTTATCGAAGTCCCGGATGAACTTAAAAAGAGCGTTATTGTTAGCTCGGTCGACTACCTTCTCAACTGGGCGCGAAAATCTTCAGTGTTTCCGCTGCAATCGGGTCTCGCTTGCTGCTCGTTCGAGATGATCAGCGCCGCAATGGCTCGATTCGATCTTGCACGTTTCGGTATGGAAGCACTTCGAGCTTCACCGCGTCAGGCAGATCTGCTCATCGTTGCCGGGACGCTTACATGGAAGATGGCAGTTCCGCTGCGACGCTTGTACGACCAAATGGCGGAGCCGCGGTGGGTTATCTCAATGGGGGTATGTGCGACGTCCGGTGGTCCTTACTACCAGAGCTATTCGGTTGTGCCGGGCGTGAATCACATAATGCCGGTCGACGTTTACGTGCCTGGTTGTCCGCCGCGTCCGGACGCACTTCTTTACGGAATCATGCAGTTGCATGACAAGATCCGTCGTTACAGCCTCATTGGTCAGGCGGCAGGCCAGGAATGACCACCCCTTGGAGCGGTTCAACTCTTGCCAAAGCAATCGAGGCGTTTGCGCCGGGTTCCGTCGAATCTAGCGCAGGTGCCGATGTTTGGGTCAAGCCTGATTCGATTTCTACTGTTTGCGAAGGTCTCAAATCTCGCCCCGAATTCAAGTTCGATTTGCTTAGCAGTTTGACAGCCGTCGACTATATTGATCACTTCGAGGTTGTTTACCATCTCACATCTTTGCCAATGAACGCATCGGCCGTCCTAAAGGCGAAAGTAGGACGAGGTCGAACTGAAGCATCTGTCCCAAGTGTTGTGCCGATCTGGCGAGGCGCCGATTACCAAGAACGTGAAGTCTGGGACCTCATGGGTATTCGCTTCGAAGGACACCCGAACCACAAACGAATCATGTTGTGGGAGGGTTACCCTGGCCATCCTTTGCGCAAAGATTATGTGACTTACGATCAGTCGATTACTTTGTCGATCCCTGATGATGCTACTGAGAAGTTAGGCGGTGACGAGTAATGGCTGTAAAAACGCAGCCAGTAACAGTCAACCTCGGTCCCCAGCACCCGTCAACTCACGGTGTGTTCCGGATGCGTGTGATGTTCGATGGTGAGGAAATCGTCGATGTAGAACCGGTTTTCGGGTACCTTCACCGCGGTTCCGAAAAACTTGCGGAGGAGCGGACATACACGCAGATCGTCACGCTAACTGACCGCATGGACTACGTGTCGTCGATGCTCAACAACCAGGCTTACATTCTGGCTGTTGAAAAGCTTGCGGGTATTGAACCTTCACCGCGAGGTGTCTGGCTACGAATGATCGCCGGTGAGCTCCAGCGAATCGCAAGTCACCTTGTCGCCACTGGGTTCCTGCTACAGGACCTTGGTGCGCTTGGCACACCTTTGATCTACTCAATGCGAGAGCGGGAAAACATCCTCGATCTGTTCGAGATGCTCTGTGGTGCTCGGATCACGAACTCGTACCTGCGCCCGGGTGGTGTGTTCATGGACGCACCTGGTGAATTCTGGCCCGCGCTCGATCGTGGACTCGACGACATCGTCCGTTCGATCGACGATCTCGAAACGTATCTGAGCGGCAACGAAATCGTTTTCTCTCGAACAAAAGGGACCGCCGTTCTTCCGCAAGAGTTGCTTATCAATGCGTCGATCACCGGTCCAATGCTTCGTGCGAGCGGTGTTGACTGGGATTTGCGCCACCGTGCTCCATACGACTACTACGACCGTATTTCGTTCGAGCGGAAGCTACACACCGCCTCGGATAACTACGCTCGTTACTGGGTTCGAGTTCAAGAGGCGAGAGAAAGCGTTAACATTATTCGCCAGTGCATCGATCAGATCGAGCCCGGTCCGGTACGTCCGTCGTTCGATGATGTGCCACGGTTGATTAGACCTCCATCTGGCGACGCTTACGCCGCTATAGAAGGTTCAAAAGGCGAGCTTGGTTTCTACCTTGTTAGCGACGGGGGAATCGCTCCATATCGCATGCACGTGCGCTCATCTTCATTGATAAATCTGACGCTTCTACGTGACATGCTAATTGGTGGTCAGTTCGGTGACCTGTTCGTCACATTCGGTAGTGTCGACTTGAACATGGGTGAGGTGGATCGGTAATGCCTGAAGCATTCCTCGACAACTCGCTGTGGCGCAACATCTACTGCGTACTAGCTGGCGACAGTTCCACCTGTGCCGCACGAGACTATTCTTCAGGATTCTTTCCTGCCGGGATGGAGTGGCTTGCCTTTCTGGTCTCGGCAGCAATCATTATCTTCCTTATCGTGAACGCGGTCCTCGGTGGGGTAATCGTTCTCATCTGGGGTGAGCGTCGACTGTTCGGTCGGTTCCAGTCACGAACAGGACCAAACCGCTGGGGTCCATTCGGAACTCTCACTTCGGTAGCTGACGCAGTCAAGACGATGTTCAAGGAAGATCTTGTCCCCGCTGAAGCAGACAAGATCCTGTTCAATCTCGCTCCGGTGTTGATTGCTGCGCCTGCCCTAACCGTATTCGCGATTATCCCGTGGGGTGTCGGAACTTATGTCGCCGATCTGAATATTGGCGTTCTGTTCATCATGGCGATCACATCGTTGACGACTCTCTCTGTGCTGACCGCCGCATGGTCTTCTGCAAACCGAATAGCGATTCTTTCGGCATTGCGATCTGTGGCCCTCCTGATCAGCTATGAAATCCCGATGGCTCTGGCGCTTGTCGGTGTAATCATGCTTGCCGGCTCAATGTCTCTAGGCGACATCATTGCTGCACAAGGCATTCCGTTCATCATTGTCCAACCACTGGCATTCTTCGTCTTCTTTATCGCAGCTATGGCAGAAATGGCTCGAGCACCGTTCGACCTTACGGAGGCGGAATCTGAACTTGCCGCCGGTTACCTGAACGACTACGCAAGCATGAAATTTGGGCTGTTCTTCCTCGCCGAGTTCATGGCAGAAATCAGCACGGCGGCAATCGTCACAACACTGTTCCTGAGCGGCTGGAAGGGCTTTGACCCTATTCCGTCCCACTTCTGGTTCGGCGCAAAGCTGATATTTGTTCTGTTCGTCATCATTTGGTTCCGAATGACACTTCCACGTCTGAGGGTTGACCAGGTACTGAAATTCGCCTGGAAGGGCTTGTTCGAACTCACGATGATCAACATCATCGTCACGGCAGTACTTCTCGCCATTTTGCCTAACCCTTCAACTTCGGAGTTGTGGATCATGGCTGCAATCAACTGGCCGGTAGCGATCATTTCGATCTGGGGTGTAAGTAAGCTTCTGGGCACGGCACCGTACAGCCATCCTCAGCCGGATCCGAACGCACCGTCGTACCCTGTCGGTAGCGAGTCGATTCCAACTGACGCCGTACTTGGTGCTGAACCGTCAAATGCCGCAAATCAGGCTCCACAGGCCCAGCAGGAAGGAGGCAACTAATGATCGGACTTGGGTTACCTCGTGGCTTCTTGATCACACTGAAAAACTTCGTGCGCCCGCCGGTTACTGAACAGTACCCGGATCGACATGTTGGGTTACTTGGAGCAGCCAAAGAAGCGGGAATGAACCCAGTTCATTTCCTGTTCAAGCGTCCTGGCGACTCGATTAAGGCGATTGCTGGACTGGCAACTGTTCCTGTGGCTGTAACGCAGTCGTCGCGATTCCGCGGAAACGAATTTACCTTTTACGAAGACCGTTGTACCGCCTGTGCCAGCTGTGCGAAGTACTGTCCGCTTGGAATCATTGAAATTGCGAGCGTTCCGGGGCAGATCGATGCACAGGAAGGCGAGAGCTACAAGCTCGAAGTGTTCGACATTGATATCGGACGCTGCATGTTCTGTGGTCTCTGCGTAGAGGCGTGTCCGTACGACGCTCTTCATATGGGAACTGACTTCGAACGATCGAAGTACGTTCGAGATGAGTTGGTAATTACGAAAGAAGAACTGTTCGCTGCTCCGAAACGACCGAGTGCTTTCTATCGTCCGCAGTTCGAGGAAAAGAGGTTCGATCCGTTCCAGGAAACGATCGATGATTACCACAATGCCGGTCGCCACGAGCGTCCATCAGACGAAGAACTCAAGCGAAAGTGGGTCGACGAACGATGATGGAAGTTTCATCACTGACTACATTCGCATTCTGGCTCGCGTCGGCAATGACACTCGGTCTTGCAGTGGTAGTAGTCACACAAAAAGACGTGTTCAGGGCTGCAATTGCGCTTGCTGGATCATTCCTGGGCGTCGGAATCCTGTATTTCATTCTTAGTGCCGAGTTCGTTGGTGTAGTTCAAATACTCGTTTACGTAGGCGCAATCTCTGTATTGATGGCGTTCGCAGTAATGTTTATTCAGGACATAGCGTCGGGTAGTCGACCGTCTCAAGGCCGAGTAATCGGAGCAACCGCAGCAGCGCTGATATTTGCAGCTCTGGCTTTCACTGCCTACAACACTGAGTGGTCTTCGATAGATGACATTACCGATCCGGTTGCCGTCGCCGCTATGACAGAAGGCTACGTTGAGGTTGGTACAGGAGACTATGCACTAATCTCCGGCGAAGCGCCGACTGACAGCAATGAGGTCGTTTCTGAGAACAGAGGAGTGCTGGTCGACAGCACAAGTGCGCTTGGCGTGATGTTGATCCGTGAATACATGCTCGCCTTCGAAATAATCGGTCTTCTCTTGGTAGCTGCGCTTATTGGCGGACTGCTGCTCATGCGTAACCCGCCATCTTCGAGCAAAACGGAGAAAGGAGACGCCTCGGCATGACGATCGAGAACGTACTTCTGGTTTCTGGCGCGCTGTTTGCAATCGGTGCCTACGGTGTCGTATCCAGACGCAGTCTCGTCACCGTGATCATGTCACTTGAACTGATGTTCAACGGCGTTGTGATAGCCGCAGTGGCGTTCAGCCGATTCACTCCAGCTGCCGCACTCCTGAACGGCGATCCTCTCACTGCTGAGGCGATTCGCTCCGCACTCACCGGTCACGCATTCGCAATTTTTGTGACCGCAGTAGCTGCTGGTGAAGCCGCACTTGCATTCGCTCTTGTATTCGCCATGTACCGGGCTTCGGAATCGGTTGAGATTACCGATGCGGCGGAGATGAAGAACTAACTATGTGGGTTGATTACAAGAAAACGCCGAACTTGATGACGGCTCAGATGTGGAAGGACCTTCTGGAAGGAGAAGGGTTGCCGACAAACATCATTCCTGAAGGTGACATTCTCGATTGGTCGGAACACTCTACTTTCCGAGTGATGGTTCCAAAAGGTCGGGAGCATGTGGCCGACGAAATATTGAGAAAGCTGTAACAGGGAACATCCGTGGTAACTGAAGGCCTAGTCTGGCTCATAATCGCCCTGCCCATCGCCGCAATGCTGGTGAATGGAGTACTGGTGCGCGCCTTCATCGGATCCAACTCCCCCTACGCCGGATACATCACGGTCGCTGCAATTGCCGGGTCGTTTGTCCTATCACTAATGACCCTGAACAAAGTGATGTCAGACGGCACCATGCATATCGAATCGCATGATTGGATTGCCATTGGCGGCTTGAACCTGACGTTTGGATTACTAGTTGACCAACTGACGTCGATCATGCTTGTCGTTGTGAGCGGAGTCAGCCTGCTTGTCCAGATTTACGGACAGGCGTACATGCACGGCGACAAGAGCTACACCCGCTATTTCACGTTCATGGCCTTGTTCACAGCGTCGATGATCGGGCTGGTGCTCTCTCGCAACCTGATTCAGATCTTCGTGTTCTGGGAACTCGTTGGAGTTTCGTCTTATCTACTGATTGGGTTCTGGATGGATCGACCTTCAGCTGCCGCTGCAGCGAAGAAGGCGTTCCTGATGACGAGGTTTGGTGACTTCGGGTTCCTGCTCGGAATTCTCTATCTCTATTCCCGGAACTCGTCCTACATGGACATTCCTACTTTGTATCACGCGATCGAAACCCATGAGGTTGCCGTCGCCGTCGCCACGTGGGCTTCGCTTGGACTACTCGCCGGTGCCATCGGTAAGTCGGCACAGTTTCCACTCCACAACTGGCTTCCCGACGCAATGGAAGGTCCTACATCTGTATCTGCCTTGATTCACTCGGCAACGATGGTTACTGCTGGAGTGTTCCTAGTCGCCCGTTTCTTCCCGCTGTTCGAGCACTCGGATGTGATGGACCTTGTTGCGTTGATTGGTGGACTCACCGCTGTCTTTGCTGCAACTATGGGTTTGGTTGCAAACGACATTAAGCGTGTTCTGGCGTACTCGACAGTTAGTCAGCTCGGTTACATGATGCTGGCACTAGGTGTTGGGGCATATGCACCTGCAATATTCCATCTGTACACGCACGCGTTCTTCAAAGCAGCATTGTTCCTCGGCGCGGGATCGGTTCACCACGCTTCCGGTACGTTCAACATGAACTACATGGGTGCACTCAAGCAGCACATGCCTAGAACCTACTGGGGCATGGTGATTGCAAGTTTGAGCCTTGCTGGTTTGTTCCCACTGTCAGGTTTCTGGTCAAAGGACGAAATTCTGGCTCACGCTGCCGAAGTTGGAACGACCACAGGCAGCGTCGTCTTAGTACTCGGACTTGTTGCTGCTTTGATGACAGCGTTCTACATGTTCCGAGCCATTTTCTTGACATTCCACGGCGAATGGAAGGGCGGGGGAGAGAAAGAAGAACAGGACGCCGAAGAGCAAGGTCTACCTGCTCCTGTCGGAAACGCACACTCTCATTTCGGAGAGTCGCCATGGCTGATGGTTGGTCCGATCATGCTGCTCGCGGTACTGGCAATAGGAATCGGTTTCTTCTCAAACCCGGTGATCGATGTTGGATCAATCGACAAGCACGCGTTTGCCCACTACGTGACGGTCGAGAACCACGAAGTATTCCCGCATGACGCAGACGGTGGTCACTCGAAAGCAGATCACGCAGGTGCTGCGCCTGAGTTCAATTCAATTATTGCTGGTATATCTACAGTACTGGCGCTTGCAGGTATTGGTCTCGCTTATTTGATGTACATCCGTGGATCGATATCACCTGAGGCTATGGGAGCCAGGTTCCAACCGATCTACAACCTGATCTTCCGCAAGTACTACTTCGATGAACTGTACGAGAACGTCGTCGTACGCCGTGGCTTCTACAAATACTTAGCCGACGCTTTGCGATGGTTCGATGAACACTGGATCGACAACGCAAACGTTCATCTTTCCAACTGGGTAAGTCGAATTGGAAAGAGCGGTGCGTTGGTTCAAAACGGTCAAACACAAACTTACGCAATCGGCATGGTTGTCGGCGTGGTCGCAGTTGTTGCTGCATTCCTGCTATGGGGCTGATAAAGCACGTGAAAATTAGCTCGATCACAACCGAATACGCTCAGTGGGTAAAGAACGAGGTGAACCTTGTTTGATGGCTTACTGACTATCACCGTATTCCTTCCAGCATTAGTAGCGCTGCTGGTGACTCTGTTCGCGCGCGGATCTAACGCTGACCAACAAATCCGCTGGATATCTATTGGCGCGACAGTCGTGACGTTTGTGCTCAGCGCAATGGTGTTCTTTGGATACGACCAGGACGCTGGCGGTATCCAGATGGTCGACTATTTCCAGAGCTGGATTCCAATCGACGCTCTGCGTTCTTCCTACATTCTTGGTGTTGATGGTCTCAGCGCCCCTCTCGTATTGCTTACCGGAATACTGGGAATGGCGGCTGCGTGTGGATCGTGGCGTATAACTAAACGGGTCCGCGAGTACTTCCTCTGGCTGTTGCTGCTCGAGACGGCGGTAATGGGCGTGTTCGTATCGCTCGACCTGCTTCTGTTCTTCATATTCTTCGAGTTCGAACTTATTCCAATGTTCATGCTGATTGCCATTTGGGGCAGTGGTAGACCTCGTTACTCAGCGATGAAGTTCGTGTTGTTCACTCTTGCTGGTGGCGCGTTCATGCTCGTCGCGATTCTGGCGCTGTACGTAACGCCAGACATAAACACGCTGGCGATGGCTTCGATTCCTTCTAATGCGCTGGGTGGGGCAGAAGCGATAGTCGGTATTCCCGAACTCATGGCTGCTGCCGATCTTGCGGCTCCTGCTGCTCTGATATTCGGCTTCTTTTTCATCGCCTTCGCTGTGAAGCTGCCGCTCTGGCCAGTTCACAGTTGGCTCCCGGACGCTCACACAGATGCTCCGACGGCAGTGTCGGTGATGCTTGCCGGTGTCCTGTTGAAAATGGCCGGTTACGGACTGCTCCGAATAAACCTCGGCTTCTTCCAAGAGACGCAAGGATTTACGATTCATGACTTTGCCGGAGCAATGTCCGTCCTCGCTGCTATTTCTGTTATTTACGGCGGAATCATCACCATTCGACAGACCGATATGAAGCGGTTGATCGCCTACAGCTCAGTTAGCCACATGGGATTCGTGATGCTTGGAGTAGCGGCTGTTGGATCGTCTCCGGCTGATACATCTGCCGGTGGTCTCAACGGTGCTGCTCTCCAGATGTTCACCCACGGTACGATCACTGGACTAGCGTTCCTCATGGTTGGTCTCTCGTATGACCGCACTCACACTAGACACATTCCGCATCTTGGTGGACTGTGGAAGAAGATGCCACTTATCGCGATCTTCTTCCTGGTCGCCGGATTCGGTTCGCTCGGTCTTCCTGCTTTGTCGGGCTTCGTAGCCGAAATTATGGTGTTCCTCGGTACATTCTCAGTGTGGCCGTGGGCAACTGGAGTTGCGGCATTCGGAGTCGTATTGGCTGCTGGTTACACGTTGTGGATGGTCCAGCGCGTGTTCTTCGGCGAGCGTCCGGCAAACCCAGGACTGTCCGACGAGGTTTATGAGGAATTGACCGATGCCAACTGGGTAGACATGATCCCTGTGATTGCATTATCTGCCCCGATTTTCATTGTTGGAATTTGGCCTTCGGTTGTAACGGATATGTTCGATCTCGGTATTCAGGCGGTGCTTAAGTAATGACTGCACAGGACTTCTGGGTACTGTCCCCTGAAATAGCCATGGCGTTGCTGGTGTTGCTGGTGGTAACTGTCGACCTCGTGACTCGAAGCATGGGTAAGGTGGCAACTGTAGCGTTTATCGGACTCGCTGCTCCTGCCGTGTTGGCACTGAACTTGTGGTTCGGATGGTTTGGTGATCCCGCAACTGGTGCTGCCGTGTTTGGGACGTTCGAATCCGATCGATTCTCGCTATTCTTCAAGTTCCTACTACTGGTCGTAACGGCGGGGACGATCCTCGCGTCTGTGAAGTACATTTCCAGTGACCGAGTGAGGTCTTACGGCGGCGAGTTCATCTCGCTGGTTCTACTCTCCGTAACGGGTATGATGATCCTTGTTTCGGCGACGGAACTAATCACGATTTATGTAGCGCTCGAACTTACGGCACTCCCCGTCGTCGCACTAGCGGCAATTCATCGCTCAAAACAGGGAGTCGAAGCGGGAACCAAATTCTTCGTACTATCGGCGATATCCAGCGCAATACTACTCTACGGCTTCGCATACATTTACGGATATACGGGCAGTACCAATCTCGACGTAATAATGGATCGACTTGCTGTCCTTCCAACTGAAGCAGGAGTGCCGTTCGGCTCCTATGCGGTGCTGTTGGCAGTGATCATGATCACTGCTGGGTTCGGCTTCAAAATGGCAGTCGTCCCGTGGCAAATGTGGGTTCCTGATGTCTATCAGGGCGCTCCGACTCCGGTAGTTGCCTTTCTTTCTGTTGCTTCGAAATCAGCAGCGTTCGCGGTCGTGATGAGGGTCATGTACACGGCATTTGGCGATGCCGACCTGATGCAGGACTGGTCGGGGCTATTCGCTATTCTTGCGGCCGTCACCATGACACTCGGTAACACGCTCGCGTTGTCACAGTCGAACATCAAACGGCTGCTCGGTTATTCAACAATCGCCCAGGCGGGTTACATACTCGTTGGACTTGCGTCAGTTCCGGCAAATCAAATAGGTGCTTCCGCAGTGGGAGCGGGTCCTCAAGGCGCGATGTACTACCTTGCTGGCTATGCGTTCACGAACCTAGCGGTCTTCTTCGCAATTATTGCAATAACTTCTCGCACTAACGACGATTCGATTGAAGGACTCAACGGTTTACTGAAGCGATCTCCACTTCTAGCGGGTCTGCTCGTGTTCGGCATCCTCTCACTACTCGGTATGCCGCCAACAGTCGGATTCATGGCAAAAGTTGTCGTGTTCGGCGCTGCGGTGAACTCCAACCTCACGTGGCTCGCTGTGGTTGGAGTGATCAACACCGTAATTGCCGCTTACTACTACTTGAGGGTTATTCGAGCCATCGTGTTTGAGGATCCTGCCAACGAATCAACTTTTGGGGCAGACAAGCCACTCCTTGCGGCGACGGCAATTGCAGCTGTGGGAGCAGGAGTCTTTGGTATTGCTCCATTCTTGCTGCTTGATCTCGCCGACAAAGCTCTTACTATCGTCCCTGCGCTCTCTTAGTTTCAGATTCATCGAACTGGCTACAGACCCTCAAATGTGCGACAGTAGACTGTAGGCAATAACGGTCACGTGTAATAGACGAGCGAATATGTCCAGCTACCAAAACATTGGAATCGTTCATAACGGTGAGCTCGCCGCTGCTGGCGATCTTGCGAACAGGATTGCTGAAAAGTACAGCGCGGTTCGAACTTGGTGGCTTGCGACTCAGGCGGATCTTGACGATCAAACAACCAACCTCGCCAGTTCCGATCTGATCATCACCATTGGCGGCGACGGTACTATCCTCCGAGGTGCACACGCCGCCTCTTCGCAGGACATCCCCGTTATCGGTATCAACATGGGACGAGTTGGCTTCATGAGCGATGTCGAACACGAAAACGCGCTCGACGAGATTGGTTGGTATCTAGACGGCAACGCTCGAATCGAACAACGGTTTATGGTCAAAGCGGTTATGTCGAACGGAAACGGTGATTCAGAGCCGCTTCTGGCAGTGAACGATGTGACTGTCGCCCGCGGAGCCGCACTACGTGTGATCGAAGTGACCACGGTGGTGGACGGTGTTCATCTTGCTACCTATCGAGGCGACGGCGTGGTTGTTTCTACCGCTACAGGGTCGACTGGTTACAGTCTGGCGCTCGGTGGGCCAGTGATGGATCCGACGTCTAGAGATTTTTTGATCAAGCCAATCGCTTCGCACATGAGCCAATTCGGTGGCGCCATTTTGCAGGCGTCGTCGACGGTTGAACTAACCGTTGAAGCGTACGAGGATGCGACTCTCAACGTTGATGGCTTCGTGGATCGAACCTTGAGTGCGGGCGAGAGAGTGACGATTACCCAGGAAGGCGATTCCGTGTCGTTCCTACGCCGGAAGCCGCCAGCAGATTTCTGGGGTGATCTGTCTACTCGTCTTGAACTGCGCAAAGGCTCCGTCGATACGTCACGTCGACGACCAACATAAAGTTGTCAAGAAAGAACACGTTCTCGTCATATTTTGAGCGTGGAAATTCGGTAAAATAATTACGTTTTGCGACCCAAACGTCCGACCATCGTTGCAGTTGACCGCAAGTACGAGGGAAATCGAATTTCCCTGCGAGTTGATACGGCTCGATTCGAAGATGGCCCAGAGTTTGATCGTGAGATAGTCGAGCACCCAGGGTCGGTGGTTCTTGTTCCAGTCACTGACGACGGTCATGTTCTCCTGATTCGACAATATCGACTGGCGGCTGAACGATTCTTACTGGAAGCATCAGCCGGGACAAGAGAAGCAGGTGAAAGCCCGGAAGTAACAGCCCACCGGGAGTTGCAAGAAGAGGTTGGATACAAAGCCGGAAAACTAATTTCAATTGGCGGTTCGTGGGTCGCACCCGGCTACTCTTCTGAGTACACACATGCCTACATCGCGACGGATCTCGAACCAGCGGCGTTGCCCTCGGACGATGGTGAGGACATAGCTGTTGAAGAAGTTAGTTTCGATGATATTGAAAGACTGATAACCACCGGCGAGCTTGAAGATCAAATGTCGATTGCAGCACTGCTAACGGCAAAGTATGTGTTCACAGAGCGCATCAAAGACAAGAAGTAATGACACTCAGACACTACAACAGCACGAGGCGAGCCTATGTATGAGCATGATGTCCTGATTATCGGCGGAGGACTCGCCGGTCTTAGGGCAGCCGTTGAAGTAACCAGGGCTGGAGCCGATGTAGCGGTTATTTCTAAAGTCCATCCGGTACGCAGCCACTCCAACGCTGCCCAGGGTGGTATCAACGCTCCTTTGACCGACCGAGGCGAAGACTGGAAAGGTCACGCCTTCGACACCATCAAGGGAAGTGACTTCCTCGCTGACCAGGATGCTGTCGAGGTGATGTCGAGCGAAGCCGGTGAAGCAGTTCTCGAACTCGAACGTATGGGCGTTATTTTTAGTCGAGACGAAAACGGCAAGCTCGGAACACGAGCATTCGGAGGCCAGAAGGAAGCACGTACGTACTTCGTAGGCGCCATTACCGGATCGGCGATTCTCCACGTTCTTTTCGAGCAATCCCTCAAGCTGGGTCTCAACGTCTACGAAGAATGGTTTGTTACCAAGCTGATCATCGAGGATGGCGCTTGCCGCGGTGTCGTCTCTATCGACCTCAAGACCGGCGAAATGCACACGATCAAGGCAAAGGCGGTCATCATTGCTGCCGGTGGCGCCGGTCGAGTGTTTGAACCATCGACCAATGCTCTGATTTGTACCGGTGATGGTCTCTCCCTCGCTTACCGAGCGGGAGTTCCTCTCATGGACATGGAGATGATCCAGTACCACCCGACGACGCTTGCTCGAACGGGAATTCTTATGTCGGAAGCGGCACGAGGTGAAGGCGGATACCTGCTGAATTCCTCAGGTGAGCGCTTCATGCAGAAGGTCGCTCCTGAGTACATGGAGCTGGCATCACGAGACGTTGTCTCCCGAGCGGAACAAACTGAAATCGACGAGGGTAGGGGAGTTGACGGTAACGTCCTACTCGACCTTCGCCATCTTGGTCGAGAGTACATCGAGGCAAAGCTCGGTTACCTGCAAGAAGTGTCGGTTGAATTCCTCGGCATCGACATGGCAGAACAACCAGTTCCAGTACAGCCTGGAATGCACTACATCATGGGCGGAATCAAGACGAACATTGATGGCGAAACCGTCGTACCGGGTCTCTACGCCGCCGGTGAGTGTGCAAACGTTAGTGTTCACGGAGCCAACCGGCTCGGTGCGAACTCACTCCTCGACACGGTCGTGTTCGGACGACGATCCGGAGCACACGCGGTCGAGTACATCAAGACCGTTGGAGACCACTCCAAATCTGAAGAAGACATCAAGTCTGAGAAGGCTCGAATACAGGCTTTGCTCGACCGGCCCAAGGGTGAGCGAGTTGCAACCGTTCGGAACGACATGGCTCGTGGCATGACGAAGGGAATTGGAGTGTTCCGAGATCAAGCGTCAATGGAGGGTGCTCTCGAAAACCTCGTCAACGTAAAGTCTCGCATGGACGGATTCTCAGTTGAGAACAAGGGAAAGGTGTTCAATACCGATCTCATGTTCGCACTAGAACTCGAGTTCATGGTCGACTGTGCAGAAGCAGTTGTTGCCGGTGCTCTTACTCGAAAAGAGAGCCGTGGAGCGCACTACCGTACCGACATTACTGAGCGGGACGACGAGAATTGGCTGAAGCACACGCTGATGTACAAGGACGAAACTGCCGAGAACGGTGTCCGCGTCGAGACGTCCGATGTGACGATCACGCAGTGGGAACCAATCAAGAGGGTTTACTAAATGACGGACGCTACTGCAAACACTATGAAAGTAAAGCTAAAGATCAAGCGATTTGATCCTGCTGAGAGTGGTGGAAAAACCTGGTGGCAGGATTACGAGGTTGATGTTCACCCGGACTCAACCGTTCTCGACTCGCTGATCGAGGTTCGTGAGCAAAACGACGGAACACTCGCACTGCGTTGCGCCTGTCGAGCGTCGATTTGTGGTTCCTGTGGAATGAAGGTCAACGGTTCGGCAAAGCTCGTTTGCAAGACTCGAGTTGTTGACGTTGCTCCAAATGGTGAACAACTAACAATCGAGCCGATGGGCAACCAGCACGTAGTGCGTGACCTCGTTGTTTCGCTCGACACGTTCTTCTCGCAAATCAACCGGGTTGAACCGTACCTCCAACCTAGCTTTGTACCTGAATCAGGTGAGTACACCGCTTCAAACGAATCGATGGAAAACCTGCTTACTGGCATGAACTGCATCATGTGCGGATGCTGTGTATCTGACTGTACGGTTCTCGAAGTCGATGCGAACTTTATTGGTCCCGCAGCGCTGGCTAAGGCATGGCGATTCACTGAGGACCCTCGAGACTCGAAGCGCGACGAGCGTCTCAAGAATCTCAACGATGAAGATGGTGGAATGTGGGACTGCACACGCTGCATGAAGTGTGTGGAAGTTTGTCCTAAAGGCGTTGCTCCGATGGACCGAATCATGGAACTCCGTGAAGCTGCTATTGAAGCTGGAAACACGAACACTTCTGGGTACCACCATACCGAGTCCTTCTACAACTCAGTAAAGAAGCATGGTCGACTGGACGAAACCCGCTTGGCGATCGACTCAGCGGGTTGGACGAATATTCCACGACTATTGGATCTCGCTCCAATCGGCATTGCAGCAATGCGAAAGGGCAAGCTGCCGCCAGTGTTCCCGCATAAAGCTGAAGACAACAAGAAAGTGAAAGACCTCTACGAACGAGTGGAGGATGCAGACTAATGAAGTACGCCTTCTACCCAGGATGTGTCGCCCGAGGCGGCGCACCGGAACTTTACGATTCAGCTCTGGCAGTGATGGCGAGGCTCGGTATCGAGCATGTCGAACTCACCAAAGCCGCCTGCACAGGTGCGGGAGTACTTCAGGAAAAGAACCTCAAGATGGGCGACATCTTAAACGTTCGAACCTTCGCCTTGGCGGAACAGATGGGGTTGCCAATCATGGTGCTCTGTTCGACCTGTCAGGGCGTGATGTCGCAAGCGAATCACAGGGTCAAGAAGGACCCTGAATACCTCGCAGAGATCAACGAGCACCTCGCTCCCGAAGGACTTGAGTACAAGGGTACAACTTCGGTGAAGCACCTTTTGTGGGGGCTGATCGAAGATATTGGACTCGACAAACTCAAGAAAACGTTTACCCGAGAACTGACCGGTATGAACATGGCTCCGTTCTACGGCTGCTACATGGTTCGACCGTCCGATGCTCTCGAGTTCCCTGCTTACCCGCAGCGTGAAACTTCGATCGAAGATTTGATCGAGAGCGTAGGCGGTAGCGTTACAGACTTCGCAGGCAAGACGGCGTGTTGTGGATTCCCAATCCTGTTCATCAACCAGGCCAACTCGATGAAGATGGTTGCCAACCACACTGGTACCGCAAAAGATCTCGGTGCAGACGCAATGGTCACACCATGTCCTCTGTGTCATTTGAACCTCGACGGTTATCAGCCAAAGGCTCGAAAGCAGGTACGCGGAGACAAAGCCGACCTGCCCGTCATCCACGTTCCTCAGCTGATCGGTCTTGCGATGGGTATGAGCGAGAAGGAACTCGGTTTGCAGAAGCATATCGTTTCGACGAAAGAGATCGTTCGAAAGGCAGAAGCCGCTCCTGCAAAATCTTAGTTACGGTCCATTCGAAAGCAATTAAAAACACCCCGTAAGACTAATCCGGGGTGTTTTTTTATTCTGGTTGCTGAGCGGTGATTTGGATGAACCGTCGTTTTGTCGTTGAACGGTGAGTTATCCCAGTCGGTCAGCATGATGCTGTTCTTTTCGACCATCTTTCTGATGCGATCGTCGTTCCATAGGATTTCTACAGTTTTTGAGACTAAAACCGACACCATGGCAACGCTTGAATGTCCTCAGACGTCGTGGTCGAAAAATTACAGGCTCATTGCCCCGTCGATCACGTGGATTTGCCCAGTCGTGTATGCAGACTCGTCGGAGGCTAGATAAACGGCGAGATGCGCAATTTCTTCTGGCGTACCAACTCGGCCCATAGGCTGACGGGAGATAAAAGCTGCGCGAGCCGCTTCGGCGTCACCGGTTGCTTCGATTCGTTCTTGCAACGAGGGAGTCTCGACCGTGGCCGGTGCAATTGCATTTGCCCGAATATTGTCCGGTAAATAGTCCTTCGCTACCGATTTTGTGAGTCCGATTACTGCAGCTTTGGTGGCGGTGTAAGCCGCTCTATCGGCGACTCCCAGCAAGTGGGATGCGAGCGATGCCATGTTCACGATCGAACCACCGCCGTTGTCGATCATGGGAGGAAGGAAAGCTTTGTGCATTCTGTAAAGCGACTTCACATTGAGTTCGAACGAGAAGTCCCAGTCTGCTTCGCTTGTCTGAAGGATCGAGCCAACAGCGACGTAGCCGGCGCAGTTGAAAAGGATGTCTGGGGCGCCGGTTTTAACCAACAAATCGGCAATCGAAGCATCATCAGTCACATCGCATCGGCGCGTGGTGATACCTCCCACCGCTTCGAAGTCATTGAGTTTCTCGAGGTTGACGTCAGTTGCCCAGACTTTGGCTCCCTCGGCAGCGAATGCTCGGGCTGTTGCTTCACCTATACCCTGAGCTGCTGCGGTAACCACCGCTGTCTTGCCTTCAAGCCTTCGGGTCATACGAACAGATTCTCCTCGGTAGGAATCGCACTCGCCGGCCGAGCGCATAAATTTGCTTATTCAAATCATGAGGCGAACAAGCTGGTCGCCTCTTTCTTTTTCGTTGATTCAGGGAGTCGGATGCTGTGAAACGACGTATTGACTTACCCTCTAACTCCCTACGTGGTAGGGAGAGAGGAATTCTGATTGGGGTTAGGCTTTCGCCATTATGTCGACAAGTTCCTGTACGGAATCTGCAGACGCCTGGAGGGCTGAAGCCTCGCTGTCGGTAAGTTCAACCTCGATGATCTCTTCGATTCCAGCGGCTCCCAGCTTTACAGGAACACCCGCGTAAAGACTGTTGATGCCATATTCGCCTTCGAGGAAGGCCGCACAGGGCAGGATCTCCTTTCGGTCAAGCAGAATTGCCTCAACCATTTGTGCTACTGCTGCTGACGGCGCGTAGTAGGCAGACCCTGTTTTGAGCAGACCCACTATTTCAGCACCACCGTCACGAGTTCGCTGAACAATCTCTTCTAGGCGGTTTGCCTCGATCAGCTTGGCAACAGGAACGCCGCCAACCGTCGTCGAACCAATCAGTGGAACCATCGTGTCTCCGTGTCCACCGAGAACATAAGCGGAAATGTTTGTGACTGAAGCGTTCAGTTCCTGTGAAAGGAAAGTACGGAATCGGGCGGTGTCGAGAATTCCTGCCATCCCAATGACGCGCTCCTTGGAGAAGCCACTAACCTTGAGAGCATGCTGAACCATCGCATCAAGTGGATTGGAAACCACGATGATGATCGAGTTTGGAGAGTACTTCGCCACTTCTTCGGTAACCGAACCAACTATTTTCATGTTGGTCACCAGCAGGTCATCACGGCTCATACCTGGTTTGCGTGGTAGGCCTGCAGTTATTACGACAACATCGGAGTCAGCAGTGTCTTCGTATGTGTTTGCGCCTGTGACCTGCGCATCGGTTCCAATAACAGGACCCGATTCGAGCATGTCCAGCGCTATTCCCTGTGGTTTGCCTTCAACAATGTCGACTAGCACCACGTCTGCGTAGCCGGTTTCGAAAACCCGCTGCGCTGTGGTTGCTCCGACGAATCCGGCACCAACAACTGTAACCTTGAACTTCATATCTTTTTTCCTCAGCTCCTCACGAAGAACAGTTTCATTTTTATTCGTCCCGAAACTATCGAGCCGCTACTGCCACTTGTGAGGCTTTCCTTCTTTGGGTAGTACTTTGCCCGTATCTGGACGTATCGCATGGGTATCGTTGGTCTTGGCCGCCGACTTGTTGGTCACTCGGTCCATGCCCTCGATCCCCGGTGTGCCCATCGCTTCTGCATGACCCATTGCCACGAATAGAATGTCGGCTGTCTCATCGGCCACCGAGTCGTCCCCTTCGTTTTCAGATATTGCCTGCGCTAGTTCATTGAATTCTTCGTCTAGGATACTTGTTCTATTGGCGATAATTTCGGTCGGTGATTGCCCTTCGAACTGTCCTGAGCCAACTTTGAACCGGTTGTGGAAATCCCACACTTCACCAGCCATACGAGCGACCGAATCGACGAACTGCTCCCGTCCAACAGTGTTTGGTGCATACTTACGTCCGTGGTCTTCCCGCTGTGCGGGATTTTCGTTGTCCAAATCAGGCAATTGATTGACCCAGGCGTGTCCTAGAGCGGGATGTTCCCGTGCTTCTTTGGTGGCAGACTGTCGACCTTCGAATCCAGCATTCGCAAAGCTTTGATCATCTCAGGTCGAGTTTGTGCCGGGTCGATAACATCATCGAGATATCCACGGTTTGCTGCTACGTAAGGGTTGGCGAACTGCTCACGGTAATCAGCGACGAGTTCGGCTCGTTTTGCCTCAACATCCTCGGCATCAGCGATTTCACGACGGCGAATGACATTGATTGCCCCTTCGGGACCCATTACCGCAATTTCAGAGCTCGGCCAGGCAAGGTTGACATCCGTTCGCATTTCCTTCGAGCCCATGACTATATAAGCACCGCCATACGCCTTACGAAGAATCACAGTGATCTTCGGCGTTGTTGCTTCCACATACGCATAAAGCAGTTTTGCGCCATGGCGAATGAGTCCGCCGTACTCCTGGTGAGTACCGGGCATGAATCCAGGAACGTCGACAAATGTGATGATCGGGATGTTGAACGCATCGCAGAATCGTACGAATCGGGCTGCCTTATCAGAAGCGTCGATGTCGAGCATTCCAGCCATTTTAGCGGCCTGGTTAGCAACAATCCCGACGCTCTTGCCGTCGAGCCTCGCAAGTCCGACAACTACGTTTGGTGCGAAGTTGTGATGGACTGGTAGGAATTCACCGTTGTCAACAACCTTCGAGATAACGTCCATAACGTCGTAAGGCTGGTTGGCAGCTTCAGGAACAACGTCTCTCAGGGAGTTGTCGGTGCGATCAGGCGCATCCGAGTTATCAACTGACGGAGCGGATTCGGCGTTGTTCGAGGGTATGTACGAAAGAAGCTGCCGAACGTGGGCGAAACAGGCTTCTTCAGATTCAGCGGTGAAGTGAGCGACACCGCTTCGTGAGGCGTGAGTAGCTGCACCCCCAAGATCTTCGTGAGATACCTCTTCTCCCGTAACAGCTTTCACGACATCGGGACCCGTGATGTACATCTGCCCGATGCCTTCAACCATGTAGATGAAGTCAGTGAGGGCGGGAGAGTAGACCGCACCACCAGCGGCAGGACCAGCAATGATCGTGATCTGCGGAACGACACCCGAAGCGAGTGTGTTCCTACGGAAGATTTCACCGTAGCCGGCAAGGGAGTCGATGCCTTCCTGGATTCGGGCTCCACCGGAGTCGTTTATACCAACGATTGGAGCACCGACCTTCATGGCGTGATCCATCACCTTGGAAATCTTCTGCGCCGCGACTTGAGACAGCGAACCACCAAGTACGGTGAAGTCCTGAGCGTAGGCGAATACCTGGCGACCGTCTACAAGGCCGTATCCGGTTACGACAGCATCGCCTTCGAACTTCTGCTTGTCGAGTCCGAGGTCCGTCGAACGGTGGGTTACGAACGAATCTAGTTCGCTAAACGAGCCGTCATCGAAAAACGAGACCAAACGTTCGCGAGCTGTGAGTTTGCCCCGCTTGTGCTGCGACTCTATCCGCCGTTCTCCTCCACCGAGGTGGGCAGATTTTCTGCGGTTCTGGAGGTCTTCCAGCTTCGTGGTTGGGGCTTGGTCTTTGGTGGCGTCGGACGCGGATTCGGTGGCTATTTTGATGCCTCTCGGACTAGGGATTTTCAGCCTGTTTCGTTTCTAATTTGACCTGCTTTTCGAAAGAGGTTCATTTGAACGAACAAGCGCCAATAAATCCTAACTTACGACCAGTTGCGCATCAACTACGGGATTCAGAATATCCACAGTGGCCTCGGTGTTAAAATCGAGTCCTTGAATATTTAACCTTCTCAGGTCGATCGACAAGCGAGAAATCGTGATCAACTTCTTATGAGCAACATGCAGCGCACCTCAACTAGTCAATTTCCACCCACGATGATCGGCTCATGTGAATTTGAATGGGGTAAACGGACATACGTTATGGGAATTGTGAACGCTACACCCGATTCGTTCTCGGGTGACGGCGTGCTGCCGACGACCGGAGATGCCCAAACTGCCGTCGATCAGGCACTACGGATGGAAGATGAAGGTGCCGACATTGTCGACGTTGGTGGTGAATCGACTCGACCAGCGAGTGTTTATCCCGACGCAAAACCGGTTGCTGTAGGCGATGAGATTGCGCGGGTCGTGCCAGTAATCGAGAAACTGTCTGGGAGACTTGGAGTTCCGATTTCAATCGATACTAGAAAAGCCGCTGTGGCGGCAGCTGCGTTGGATGCGGGAGCGGTTCTGGCAAATGACGTTTCCCGGCTTGGTGATCGGGAAATGGCTAGTGTCGTTGCAGCACATCAGGTTCCGATCGTTCTCAGTCATATCCGCGAGGGAGGTCACTCTGGATCTGTGGTCACCGACGTGCTGAATGACCTTACTTCGGCTATTGGCCAACTGCTGGATGCCGGGGTTAACGAGAGCAAAGTGATCGTCGATCCTGGTATCGGTTTTGCTAAAAACGCAGGTCAGTCACTTGAGCTTATGCGGAATATCGATTGGATTAGGTCGTCGCTCGAAAAACCGGTCTTGATCGGTTCGTCCCGCAAATCGTTCATTGGGTCAGTTACAGATGAGCCTATCGACGATCGTCGATTCGGAACGGCTGCGACGGTGGCTCTCTCGGTTCAAGGTGGTGCGGACATCGTTCGCGTTCACGACGTGGCTGAAATGGCACGGGTGGTGAAAATGAGCGATGAATTGACGAGGCGGGATTCCACTGGTGTCTAGCGGATCAGTCACTGCCTATATTGGTCTTGGAAGTAACCTCGGGGATCGAATTCGCAATCTCCAGGGTGCGTTGGACCGATTCGGAAGCATCGGCGTGATGAAGTCGGTCAGCTCTGCGTACGAAACGAAACCCTGGGGAGTGGAGGCTTATCAGCCTCCCTATCTTAACCAGGTTGCTGAGGTTGAAACGACTCTCGATCCGCTTGAAGTCGTCACCGAGTTATTGTCGATCGAATTTGCCATGGGGCGTGAGCGCGAAGAGAAAAACGCCTCCCGCACTCTCGATCTTGATTTGTTGATCCACGGTGACACGATTCTGGAGGCGAGCGGCGTGACCGTTCCGCATCCTCGAATGCATGAACGGGCGTTCGTGCTGGTTCCTCTGGCGGAAATAGCGCCGAGTCTTGTGCACCCCGTTTTAGGTAAGACAGTCTCTGAGTTGGTCACTGACTCTGATCGTTCCGGAATAAGCGGAATCGCCTAGCCCGCAAGTTCCCGATTTCCCGACGATAGGAGGTATATGGGGCGGATGAGCGCTGCAGACGGCACCGTTATCCACGGCGAGGATTTGCTTCTGATGGGCCCCCTCGAGATTTCACGAGTTGGTGTTGGATGACTGGCGAGAGACCACCCCAGGTCCCTCCTATCGTCGGGACGTCGTTGTGTGGAAGTTTGCCAAAGAATTCGAGTGAGTTCAGACGGAGATTGCTTGCTGGTTGCGGGCGACTTCTTGGCAGGATGGAATTTTGCGCCGAGAGTTCCCTCCACTTCGCTTGCCCTTCGGTCGGGAAGTCGAGTTTTGCGTGTGATCTGCGAACTGAGGTGTCAGAAACTCGATCGCCAGACTAGCTCGCTATTGAATTTTCGAAGAGGACTCGGAGTACTGAGGCGAGTAGGAATATCACGACCCCGAAGAACACCATTGCGTTGTAGCCAATGAGCCACGAAATCCTTGAAGCGAGACCATTCGGCCGCTTAGTTGGATCAAAGTCCGACTGGCGGAAGTGCCACACGAGATAAAACATCCAGACCGCCAGAGCGAGTTTTATCCCCAAAACGATGAACCAAGCCGGAGTAGCGTCGTCGCCAGTGAGCCGGTCGAACATGAGCACAATGCCGGTCACGATGATGGCAATGACAGAGATATCGACCAGTTCGCGGTAGACCGAACCAAGCGGGCGAAGCACTGGACGCATCAGTTCAGGGTTGGCGCGCTCCACAGGACGTAGGACGAACGCAAAAAAGGCACTGCCACCTATCCATGCAATTGCGCCAATGGCGTGAGCCCAGCGGACCAGCAGCATTAGCCACTCGCTGACAGATATATCTCCAAACATGGAATGATTATGCCAGCAGGGACACGAACACTGCGTTGGCGAATCCGTGCTGATTAGCCGGGAAGCAGAACGTCGAGCTGTTCAGCAATTTGCTTCTGGCCAATGATGCCCGTCCACGTTCGAGCCAGGTTGTGATCTTTGTCTAGGAAGATCGTCGCGGGGTAGGAGAATATCTCATAATTGAGCTGAATTTTTGACTCGACATCCGGCAAGTTCGGGTAAGTCAGACCCAGCTCGCGAACGAAAGCCTCGCCGTTGGCCGCTGAATCTACACCTAGCTGCTGAACACCCAGAAATGCGACTTGGTCGCCGTACCGCTCGTAACTGGCTTGAAGATCGGGCATTTCTGCTCGACAAGGTGGGCATGAGGGGAACCAGAAGTTGATGACAACAGGTTTGCCTTCATGCTGCTCAAGGGAGAATAATCCATGCTCGAAGGTGTCACCAGAAATCGCTGGTGCAGGATTGTAGGCGGCATTGGCTGCCACTTCAGCCACCGAGGATTCTTCGGAAGATTCATCGCTTCCACACGCGATAAGAGCAAGTACCACAATACCCATCATGGTGAGAAGTAGCGCTCTCATCGTTATTTCTCGAATTCTCTGATGTTGAATATAGTATGCCCGAGTCATAAAGACCATGTTTACTGGTGAATTTCGTTCTTTTCGGTGAGTGTCAGTTAGATGTGATGACGCAGCCGGACGGTGCGTGACCCACAAACTGAGTTGATGTGGGGCCGAGAACCGTGTGATTTGCGGTGTGTCGTTAAGTCCTCCGCAACGACACATCAATCGGATCACAGCATTGGACGGTCCAATGTAGAAAGACAGACTACCCCTGGCAGTCGATTCGCATCTGGTTTAGCTGATCACGAATAGCCGATTCGAGGTTCTCAACTGGAACTCGAACCTGCTCCATCGTGTCTCGGTTTCGAATCGTCACCGCATCGTCCTCTTCTACAGTTTCAAAATCGACGGTCACACAAAGGGGGGTGCCGATTTCGTCCTGACGACGGTAGCGTCGACCAATACTTTGCGAGTCATCGTACTGCGTGTTGAAGTGCGGACGTAGAACGTCATATACGCGTCGTGCCGTAGGTGTAAGCTTTTCGTTTCGAGACAACGGAAGCACTGCGACCTGGAACGGCGCAATGTCCGGGTGGAAGCGCAGAACCACCCGCTGCTGCTTGCCTTCACCTTCCTCGTCATAAGCGTCAGCGAGGAACGCTAGCGCTGATCGATCCGCTCCCATTGCTGGTTCAACGACGTATGGGATGTATCGCTCTTTCTTCTGGTCGTCGAAGTAAGAGAGATCTTTGCCACTCTTCTCTGCATGAGCTTTCAGATCGTAGTCGGTTCGGTTTGAGATGGTCTCAAGCTCGCCCCATCCCCAGGGGAATTCATACTCAACGTCAGCCGAAGCCTTTGAGTAATGCGGTAGTTCGTCGGCATCGTGGACGCGGAGCATCAGCTTTTCGCCGCGGAGACCGTGCGACTTGAACCACTCCATCGAGAAGTTCATCCAGTAGTTGTGCCATTCGTCATCAGTACCGGGCTCACAGAAAAACTCCATCTCCATTTGCTCGAATTCTCGAGTTCGGAAGGTGAAGTTACCGGGAGTGATCTCGTTTCGGAATGACTTCCCTATCTGTGCTATTCCGAACGGGATTTTCTTTCGAGACGTTGTTTGAACATTCTCGAAATTCACGAACATTGCTTGTGCAGTTTCGGGTCGCATGTAGACAGTAGCAGTATCGTCTTCGACCGGACCCATGAACGTTTTGAACATGAGGTTGAACTGACGTGGCTCACCGAATGGACCTTCACAGTTCGGGCATGAATCGGTTTCCAGCTGGTCCTGACGGAACCGTCGGTGGCAGGCCTGGCACTCAACGAGAGGGTCGCTGAAGCTTTCGAGGTGACCTGAAGCTACCCACACGTCCGGGTGCATAAGAATCGATGCGTCAATACCGACAACGTCGTCGCGCTCACGCACCATCGACTTCCACCAAGCGTCTTTTACGTTGCGCTTCAGTTCAACTCCTACGGGCCCGTAGTCCCACACGCTGGCGAGTCCGCCGTAAATTTCCGAGCTTTGAAAGACGAATCCACGTCGCTTAGAAAGGGAAACGAGGGTATCGAGACTGGTGCCGGGAAGAGTGCGCTTGACCAATTTATTGCTCCTACAGTCCACACCGGGCTGGCGTGTCTGCACAAAAAAATACGTCCGCAGGCTGCGGACGCTAGATAAATTTTACAGTCGCATCGTGAGAAAGACAGTCCAATTCACGAGCAAGGAAAAACAGCGTGATCTATTATGCGGCGATTACGATTCATATCCGGGTTCGTGATCGAACCTCGGTATACACCCATGGGGACCTAAATCATGGCAGGGGCAATGGCAGGACAGCTTCAGGACAAGGTCGCACTCATAACCGGTGCGGGACGTGGAATCGGCGTGGGAATAGCGCAGGTTCTCGTCGAGCGAGGCGCCGCTGTCGCCGTTTGTGACCTTGATGGAGCCGCCGCACAGGAAACTGCTGATGCAATCAACACTGCCGGTGGTAAGGCAATTGGGGGAGCGGTGGATGTCACCGATCCCGACTCTCTCGATCATTTCGCCGGGAGAACTATTTCCGAACTGGGCGGGATCGACATTTGTGTACCGAACGCCGGTGTAATTGGTGGTCGAGGATTCAACGAGCGCCAGGATTTCACGAAGGAAGACTGGGATCTGACCTTCGCGGTCAACGTGCAGGGTCTTACGAACACCGCCGATGCGGTGAAAGAGCACATGAAGGATCGAGAAGCAGGGAAGATCGTAATCATTGCTTCGCACGGTGGCAGGAAACCACGTGGAGTTGGCGATAAGGGGCGCGGTAATGCACAGCATCCGTATCTCGTGTCGAAAGCCGCGGCGATCCAGTACACCCATCTTCTCTCAATGGAGCTCGGTAGCTACAACATCAACGTGAATGCCGTTTGCCCGGGCCGACTCTGGACTGCCATGTGGGAGGCGATCGCCGTGAATCACAAAGAGCTAAATCCGGCATTTGCTGAAATGACTCCGTACGAAATATTTATTGACCAAATCAAGGCGACCATGCCATTGGGTCGACCGCAGACACCTGAGGATATCGGCAAGGCTGTTGCGTTTCTGGCATCGGATGACGCATCAGAAATCACCGGTCAGGCTCTGAACGTAAACGGCGGTGCTGCATTCGACTAAGGATTCGCACCTAAATGGGGATCGATCACGAGGGAGGGAGAGAGTTACGCCAACGATTTCTGCAACTGAATCGGGAACGATAAACAAACCAGCGACGGTTATTTGGGATTACATGGTTGCGCCGGAGACACTTCACGAGTGGGTCACGGATGTGAACTCACCGGGTGAGTGGATTGACTATGGCAAGCTGGACGTGATCGGTTCGCTGTAACGGATCGACTACGCCTACGGAAAGAAAGTGAACGAGATCATTTTCAAGGTACGAGCCACTGAGCGACCGACTCTATTCGAGGGCACGACGGTAGAAGGTCCGTATCCGATCGATTTCGACTACCGACTGGAAGAGTCGAGTGACGGTGAATCGACAACGGCGAATTGGCGACTGACCGCTGGTTCCGACAGTAAGGTCACCGCCGTTGCGTTCGTGCTCACGGGGTGGTTTGCAAAATACTTCATGAAGCGCCGGATGGTCGGCGAACTAAAACGATTTGCGATCTGCACTCGAAAGATAGAGACATGTGGAGCGTTTGAACCAGCGATTGATTCGGGAGGTATCGGTAAATGAACGATCGAGAGTTGATGTTTTTGCCGGCGCACAAACAGCGCCAAATGATCGTCGATGGCGAAATATCGTCAGTGGAAATGATCGAAGCTTCGCTGCGTCGAATTGCAGAGTTTGAACCACAACTGAATGCTTTCATTACCCTTGATGAAGAAGGCGCCCTGAAATCTGCTGAGGCAGCCGACACCAAACTTGCCAGTGGTGACGCTGCGGGGCCGCTTCACGGTGTTCCTGTTGCCGTCAAAGATCTCGAAGTTACGAAAGGTCTGCGAACGACATTAGGAAGCGCTTTCTTCAACGATTGGATTCCTGACTACGATTCGGTAGTTATCGAGCGGCTTCGAGCGACTGGAGCTGTGATTCTCGGCAAGACCAATACTCCCGAGTTTGGAAACCGTGAAGAGACGTTCACTAGCATTGCTGCGACATGCAACAACCCTTGGGACATCGAACGGATGCCAGGCGGTTCGAGTGGCGGTACTGCGGCGGCTATTGCTTCTGGAATGTGTTCGATTGGAACCGGTTCGGACGGCGGTGGATCGATTCGACTTCCCGCATCGTTCTGTGGAATCTTTGGGCACAAGCCGACCCATGGTCGAATCCCTCGCTTTGGCGGACAGGCAAAGCCGGCGTACAACTCAGCTGGAACCAGCGGTCCAATGTCTCAAGACGTGAGAGATTCAGCGATCTTGAACCGGGCGCTAGCTGGTTTTGATCCTAGAGATCCGGGTTCCGTGAAATCAGATGTCCCTGACTACCTTTCTGAACTCGAAGACGGTGTTGCAGGGATGAAGATTGGCACCACCATGACTCTTGGTATTTCTGATGTGAACGATGATGTTGCCGGGCCGGTTGAATCGTCGTGGAGTGCGTTCTCGGAACAAGGAGCTGATCTTGATCCGCTTGATATCAGCTTCGATCCGATCCCGAGGGACGCGTGGTGGACGCTCTGGACGGCAGGGCAGGTAGCAATGTACGGACACCTAGCCGAGGAGAGTCCGGAAACGCTAATGCCATACACGCTCGAAATGATCAATCACGGTATATCGCTGTCGGGTGCGGATGTATCTGCAGCGTTACGCGATGTACAGAATCTTCAGTTGAAGTTACACCAGCTTTTCGAAGAGTTCGATCTGGTTCTTGCACCTACCAACGCCGCGGTTGCATGGCCGCATTTGGATCCGCCTACCGAGATCGGTTCCAGGCGCAATGACGACGAAATGGCGGGGATCAACTATGGAGCGATCCCGTTCACGATGATCTTCAATTCATCTTTCAATCCCGCTTCTTCAGTGCCTGTTGGCTTTGGTGAAGGTGGAATGCCGGTCGGGATGCAGATCATTGGCGGCTACGATGAAGACGCGACGGTGTATCGAGCGAGCAGGGCGTTTGAGAAGGCGCGTCCGTGGACCGGAGTGCGTCCGGCGGTTTCGTGAGTGGCGCGCGACCCCGCATCAGGTCCCTCCTTGCGTCGGGACATCGGGCTTGTCTTTCATGAGGATTCCCTTCAAAAGCATCGATTTCCCGAGGTACTCGAGGGGTCTCTGTTAGGCGGATTGGCTCTTGTGGGCGATTCGTGTGCATAGGTGATTGACCTCCAATGGAGATCCCTCCACTTCGCATTCGCTACGGTCGGGAAATGGAGGCGGGAATCGTGTGGAGAGGGGTGAGGTTCCGGGCTCGCTAGACCTTAACGAAGCGACCAGATCAGTGTCGATCTGGCCGCTACGTTGTTAACAGGTTCGCTTCGGACCGGTGACTACCAGTCTGCTACCGATCCGTCGTTGTCGTAGTAATACTCGCCGCCGAGCTCTTTGTGATAGCCGTATGCGTCGCCATCGTAGGTCTTGGTCGCTTCAGCTTCGTCGAGTTCGACTCCGAGTCCCGGGGTAGTCCAGAGATCAATGTGACCTTCTTTGACTTGCCATGGGTTCTTGAGGAGTCCGACACCAAGACCAGCGTCAACCTGTTCCTGAATTAGGAAGTTCGGAACCACAGCGTCGACCAGCATGCAAGCCGCAAGAGCCAGAGGCCCAATTGCGCAGTGAGGCATGATGTGCTGGTAGTAAACCTCTGCGTAGTTGGCGATTCGCTTAAGTTCGGATGGGCCACCGCAGTGCGCAACATCGGGTTGCAGGAGAGAAACGGCTTGTTTCTCGATCACTTCTCGGAACTCCCAGCGTGAAAGCAGCCTTTCACCGGTTGCCAGAGGGAACGGAACCTGTTCCTGAACCCGTTTTAGGGCATCCGGGTTTTCCTGCGGAATTGGCTCCTCAACGAACATTGGGCGCATGCCCTTTATCTCGTTGCAAACTTCGGCTGCAAGACCTGGAGTCATCTTGCCGTGGAAGTCGAAGCAGAGTTCTACATCGTCGCCAACCCACTCTCGCATCAAGTAGGCGGCCTTCACGAATTCGTCGATTCGGGACGGCGGTTCGTGGGCGCGCCACGTCCCTGCAGGTCCTGCCTTGTAGCCGGTGTAACCACTCTTCTGGAGCATGTCGAGTCGCTCTCGTGAAGCTTCCAGTCCCTCATCAGAAAGGTCACGAATTCCCCAGTGAGCGTACACGCGGATTCGATCTCGAACGTTTCCGCCCATCAACATGTAGCTCGGCACGCCGAAATGCTTTCCGGCAATGTCCCACAATGCCGCGTTGATCGCAGCGATCGCCGACATGTTGTTAGCACCACCTCGGAAGAATGATGATCGATACATCTGCTGCCAGTGGTGTTCGATCCTCAACGGGTCTTTACCGATCAGGTATTCGGCAAACTCGTTAATAGCTGCAGGCACACTCTGAGGTTTTCCCTCAAGGGTGCTTTCTGCCCAGCCTTCAATTCCGGTGTCGGTAGCGATACGAATCAGCCGCGTGCGATTTCTCGGTGCGAACTGATCAACTCTGGTGATTTTCATGGTTTGTTCGATTAGGTCGTATGTACAGGACGTAAATATCGCGCGAACACCCAAAAGCTGATGTCACGACATGGCTAAAGCTCGACACTATTGCCGAGCGGGTAAGATAGTAGACCTGTTCCAGCCTTTTTGGGTGATCTTGGAGTGAGATTTCAGTTTGACCCGGAATAACCGATTACCTAAGATGCTGGTATGTCCACAGAGTTATCGGTTCCACAAACTGGCGCAGAAGTTCGGAAGCTAATCCGAGAGGGTAGATTCCGTCAGCCAACCTCAGGTGTCGCTCCTCACCATGTTCAGGCGAACGTTGCGATCCTACCGAAAGAGGTAGCGTTCGAGTTCCTCTTGTTCTGCCAGCGGAACCCGAAACCATGTCCGGTTGTCGAAGTTATTGAGCCGGGGCAGGTGGAAGCGTCGTTGACTGCTCCCGGTTCCGATATCCGAACCGATGTGCCTCTGTACCGCGTTTACAAAAACGGGGATTTAGTGGACGAGCCGGACACGTTAGAACATCACTGGCGGGACGATCTGGTCGCTTTCTTGCTCGGATGCAGTTTCTCGTTCGAACATGCTCTGATGGCGAACGGTATTGACCTGCCTTACTACGGATCAGATCGAAATGTGCCAATGTTCATCACCGATATCGAAACCGAGAAATCGGGACCTTTCGGTGGCCCGATGGTCGTTTCTCATCGATGGATTCCGCAGGACAGGCTTGTGCGAGCGGTCCAGGCGACTTCTCGCTTCCCGGACACTCACGGCGCGCCTGTTCACATTGGCGATCCCGCCCAGATTGGGATTTCAGATATCAACCGTCCCGATTTCGGGGAGGTTTGGGAACAGGAAAGCGACGATCAGGTACCAGTTTTCTGGGCATGCGGAGTTACCCCGCAGTCTGTAGCCATGGCATCAAAGCCCGAACTGATGATCACTCACTCGCCGGGGCACATGTTTGTAACCGACTTGAAAGATGAAGATCTGGCGGTTATTTAGACGATCCGGTAGCGCCATCAACCAACTCAATCTTCGGCATTTGCCGGAGGAGCCTCATGCCCGACTCTGTATTTACTCAAATTGAAGACATCATCCTGCAAGACGACATTCGCGGGATGAAGACGCTGCGTGAGCACATGAGGGAAGACTGGCTTGAGCGATCGGCGCAGTTGCTGCTCGATCATCCCGGCAAAATTCTCATTGCGACTGGGTTTTACATTCTTCGCGCTGGTGAGCCCGAGACTGATGGTCCTCCCGGAGCGATCGCAATTGGAGAAGCGCTCAAAGAGTTGGGCAACAAGGTTGCTTACGTGACCGACGAAAAATGCTCGACCGCAGTTCGTGCTATCGCTGGCGACGACGAAGTGATCGAGTTCCCGATTACGACTCACCATGAGTCGAGCATGTTTGCACACCGACTTCTCGTTGAGCACGCTCCGTCGGCAATCGTGTCTATTGAACGGGCCGGACTTCTCGGTGATGGGACTTACAGAAACTGGAAGGGAATCGATTTCTCAGAGCACAACGCTAAGATCGATCACATGTTCGAGGAGCACCCTTACACCGTTGGAATTGGCGATGGTGGGAATGAGATCGGTATGGGCAATATGCGCCATGTGATCCCCGATATCGAAAATCTCCCAGATGATCCGTGCGTTACGACCACCACCGAGTTGATCACCGCGAGCGTTTCTAACTGGGGAGGTTACGGGTTGATTGCTGCGCTTTCGGTCAAATCAGGTAGAAATATGTTGCCGTCAGTAGAGCAGGGTTATCAGTGGGTCAAGGACATCGTGGAAGTTGGTGCTGTTGAGGGGATGTCTGGCGAGTCTAAGGACTGGGTGGACGCTCGAGCGCCAGAAGATGACGCAACGTGCCTACGAGATTTGCACGCGTTGCTGGAGTCGGAAGGCTTGTAAAGGCGGATTCTTTTCGACTGGAGGTTGGCTCAGGACCGAGCTCAGGGTCGTATTCAAACGAAACGCCCCCTCGTTTCGACCGTAAGCTGAGGAACCTTGGTCGCCTGTTGTAGGTCGATCGAGCGTGATCCCGTGAATGCGGACGGTTGTTCTATAAGTGATAGTCTCAGGTCTCTCCGCTGTGTTGTCGCTCCGGTCGAGACGAGGGTGATAGGGGTGAGTGTGCCGTCCTTCTAGTTCCTCAGGATGGCATTTGGGATTTATCGAAGGTCCCTTACCGATGGTGGAGCGTGCTGTCGTCCTAGATTCATTTTCAGGGTTTAGTTGTCCACTTGGAGGATTGGTCGATTCTGGTTAGTTATCTAGCAGCTTTGTCCGAGCCGCTCGCTGACCTCGGCCTTCGGGTCATTGTTTCTTTTACAACGAAGATCAGCATTAGCGCTCCGAATGCGCCGATTCCGGCTGTAGCAATTGACGCCATTCCGAGGCTGAGGATTTGGGCGATGCCACCAATTGCGATTGGACCACTTGCACCACCGGTGTCCGAGATCAGCCGCCAAACGCCAAGAAATTCGCCTGGGCTTTCTTTAGGAGCTAGATCGGTTCCCGTGATGAGAACAAATCCGCTCGAAAGTCCGTTCCCAAGTCCAGCAAGTAGGCTTACGAGCAACAGCGCACCAAACGAGCCCGTGAGCGGTATCAACACCATCGAAAGCCCAAGAATTATGAACGCTGGAAGACCGGTCGATTTGCGTCCCCACTTGTCCATCGAATAGCCCACGATAGGGAAGAGCATGGAGTCGATGGTGAATGAAGCGGTGGCGATGTACCCGATCTGGTCCTTACCCAGACCAAGCTCACCACCCCAAACCGGTATCAAGAACTCCCGACCTGCTCGGAGGAACTGCAGTGCTACGGCAGCAACGCCAGCCGTGGCGAAATCGCCCCGGTGGCGGGTGACTACTGATCCAAGCTCGGCAAAAACGTTATGACGGGAAGAAGACGAACGAGTCTCAACGAGATTTCTCGTTGTAGCTATTACCATGATTAGCGTCAGGATGGCAACGACGGCCTGTGCGTAGAACGGGACACGAATTCCAACATGTTCAGCGAGGATTCCACCCATCAAAGGGCCGAGAATAGTGGCAATGCGAGAAATTCCACCGAAGAGGGATAGCGCACGACCTCGTACATCGATTGGTACAACCGTCGCTATGTATGAGTGTCGCGATATGCTCCACAGGGCAAAACTAACTCCCGCCAACACACGTGCCGCCATAAGTGACGCAAAGTTCGGTGACAGTCCTGCCCATATCGCAGAAATACCAAACAGGATCACACCTGCGGTCATGGTTTTACGCAGTCCGAGCCTGCTAACGAGGATGCCGGCGGGAACATCGAACGCCATCGTTCCAAAGTGCCGGGCAGCGACTACAAGACCAATCAGGCCAATCGTTGCCGCCATTTCTTCTTCTGCGAAACCGGGTAGGACTGGGATCAGAATTCCCTGTCCCATGGATAGCAGAAATGAAGGTGCGTAAACAGACCACACGAGTGATCGTATGGTTGAGCGAACCGAACTACGGCGCGGTCCGGAATGACGCTCCTGTGACGCTTCTTCCAATGGCATATCGACTAAGCGTATTCTCGTCGAGACCGGTTCGCCGTATCAGCAGCCGATTGAATTGAGCCAGTTTGACAGATAATGTCGATTAACTCCTGAAACTAATTCTTCGGAAGGGCATCGCATTTGGAATATCTCTACGAACGAGCGGTCAAGGTCACGCACGCTACTTTATGGCAAGCTCTGACCGATCCCGCGTTGATCAACGTCCATTTGCGCAACGGCGTAAAAATTTTCTCCGACAGTCCGGGGGAATATCGTGTTTCAATGAAGGTTTCAGTCGGGTTCATGCGCCCCACAGTGAAAGCCGACGTTCGTCTTGGTGAAATTCGAGAAACGCAAGGATTCGATCTTTCGATCTCTGGAAAAGCGATGGGTGCCAGTGTGACCGGCGCGGGAAGCGTGAGACTTGATGCCGTCGCTGGAATTAGCGAAGTGACTCTTTTCGCTCTCTCCGGTTCTATCGAAACAACAGGGTTGCTCAAGAAAATTTCAGACGAAAAGATCCACGCGGCAACGACCGACTTTCTTAAAGACTATTTTTCAAGTTTGGAAAATGCGGCAGGTATCTAGCGCTAAGTCGGGTTAGAGCAGGACACCATTTTCGCTGGTGTAACCGTTTTCGTCTACCGTACGAGGTGTGTCGGAGTGATCGCCCCTGTTGGAAATTTCAATTCGGTTGCCATCAGGGTCGTGAATGAACAGGAACTGCTGGCCGTCGTGACGGGTACCAATACCCTCTACGATCTCAACATCCGCTTCAACCAACGCAGCTGCAGTCGACTCAATGTCTTCTACCTCGAACGCAACGTGCTGGCGACCATCGCCTCGAGGACCGATGGACTTAGGAGGGTCGATCACGTGAACCATCGAGCCATCAGGCATTTCGGTCCAGGAAAGCGTGTTGCCGTCGATCTGATGAGGTATGACCTTGATGTTCAACAGATCGCGATACATCCCCATACAGTCGACACGGTCGTTGATCGGAATACCAACGTGGTTGATGGTGGTAACATTGATCTTGGATGGAGAATCGACGACAACGTCCTCGCCCGACTCCGACGTGTAGCCGAGTGCGTCGACGACACGCGTTGAAGCACGCAATCCACTGGCAGTGGTGAATTCGAGTCGGTTCCCGTCGTTGTCGTCAACGAATATGCACTTTTGACCGTCATGCCGTTCACCCGGATCAGAAAGCTCTGGATATCCTGATCCCCGCAACGCTTCAACGGTAGCATCGAAATCTTCAACCTCGAATGCCGTGTGAGGTCCAACGAGATTTTCGCCATCAGCAGGTTCGATCAGATGGACCATCGTGCCATCAAGCGTTTTCGTCCAAACAATGTTCGGCGAATCGACCATCGAGGGGATCACTTGTAGACCAAGGATATCTCGGTAGAACCTTAGTGAGACTCGGCGATCCCAAACTGGAATTCCAACGTGATTTATAGTTTTTACTGTAATCGGCATGCTTACGGTAATCCTAGACGCGACGGAAGGTTGCAAATAACTTGAGTCGATCAGTTATTTCAGCTCAACGATCATTTCAATCTCAACAGGGATCGCGCCTGGAAGGCTTCCCATCCCTACTGCCGAGCGTGCGTGCTTTCCGTTCTCACCGAATACAGAGACGAGTAGGTCGGAGCAGCCGTTGATTACTTTAGGTTGATCGCCGAAGTCTGGGGTGCAGTTCACCATTCCTAGCAACTTAACGATGCGATTCACGCCGTCGAGGCTGCCACCAAGGTGTTCTTTCAATGCTGCGAGTAGTTGGATCCCGACCAGTCGCGCCGCCTCGTATCCTTCATCGACCGATAGGTCTGATCCCACTTTTCCCGTCACAAGGGAGCCATCTCCCTGATTCGGTCCTTTGCCTGAAAGGTAGACCAGTTTTCCGGTGGTAACTGCAGGTACATAGTTAGCGATCGGACCAACCGGGTGGGTAAGATCGAGACCGAGTTCTTCTACTTTTGCGTCGGCACACATGGGCGCATTCTCCAAATCAGTAATAGAGGGTTAAGTACAACGAGACCGGCGACAGTATGCACCGGTATCGTAGGATTTTCTATTAGAGCAAACGTAATTTGAGTGGACTAGGCCTTAGGTTCTGTCATCGAAAGAGGTTCAAGGACTTCGTCGAGCTGTTCATCAGTCAGGTCGGTAACTCGAAGGGCGACCTGTTTGATGGTTTCACCACTCTCAGCTGCATCATGCGCGATACCGGCGGCGGCGTCGTAGCCGATGATCGGTGCAAGAGCTGTGCAAATTGCTAGTCCTTGCATCACCATGTCGGGGCCCTTGCTTGTGGCAACAAGTCCGTTTACACACTGACGTGCGAGATTCTCGGATGCGGATGCAAGCAGGTTGATAGACTCAAGAAGGTTGTGAGCTGCAACTGGCATCATCACATTTAGCTCGAAGTTGCCAGACTGACCGGCAATAGCGATTGTGGCATCGTTACCTATCACTTGCGCTGAAACCATGGTCACAGATTCAGCAATAACCGGGTTCACCTTGCCTGGCATGATCGATGATCCCGGCTGAACCTCGGGAAGTGCAATTTCGCCAATGCCGGCGCGTGGTCCTGATCCGAGCCATCGTAGATCGTTGGCAATCTTCATCATGCCCACAGCAATCGACTTCAATTCGCCTGAAGCAGCCACTGCGGCGTCGAGCGTGCTCTGTGCCTGGAAATGGTTGGTCGTTTCGGAAAGATCGAGACCCGTCAGTTCGCACAACCGGTTGATTACCCTAGTTGCGAACTCAGGGTGCATGCCAATACCGGTTCCAACTGCCGTTCCACCTAGCGCCAATACGGATAGCTCGGCGAGAGCTTTTTCAGCGCGCTTACCGGCGAATTCGATCTGACCCGCGTAGCCGAGGAACTCCTGACCGAGTCGAATCGGAGTTGCATCCTGGAGATGAGTGCGACCGGTCTTCACGACATCCCAGAACTCTGCGGACTTAGCTCGTAACGAGTCTTCGAGTTCTTTGAGAGCAGGGAGTAGATTATCCTTGATCGAGCCCGCGGCCGCGAGGTGGATGGTTGACGGGAACACGTCGTTAGACGACTGCCCCTTGTTCACGTGATCGTTCGGGTGAACTGGGTTTCGTGAACCTAGTTTCCCGCCCAGTGCTTCGATAGCGACGTTTGAGATGACCTCGTTAGAGTTCATGTTGGTCGAGGTGCCTGAACCCGTCTGAAACACGTCGACCACGAACTGGTCGTCGAATTCGCCATCGATTACGCGCTGTGCGGCATCAATGATCGCATTTGCGATCTCTTCGTCGACGGCACCAAGTTCGAGGTTCACAACCGCTGCCGACTGCTTGATCTGGCCGATGGCCTTGATGAATGATCGACCCAATCGCAGGTTGCTAATTGGGAAGTTGAGTTCGGCCCGACGGGTGTTACCGCCGTAGTAGGCGTTTGCCGGAACCTCCAACTCGCCCATTGAATCTCGTTCAAGCCGCATATCCTGCGATGCCATCGTTCCCTCCTGAAGTACCTAATTTGTTTTTGAACCGTTAAATCATATTCCCGAGTTACTGTTTCGGGAGGGGCTTTGTCAGGGCTAGCAATGCGCCGAAGACGGTAATGCCGGCTGATACCCAGAAAACCATCTCAATTCCAAACGCATCAGCTACGGGCCCAGAGACCGCTGGCCCCATAAGCATTCCGATTGCGTAGAGAGCCTGGTACGAACCCATCGCCGTTGCCCGGATGGCGGACGGTGCTGATGCCAGAGCGAGGCTGATGAGCACGGTGTTCATCAGGCCTCGACCGAATCCGTTCAGCGTTTGCAAGGCACCGAGAGTTACCAAATCCGTGGTCATCGTCATGACGATCAGCGAGAGCAGAGTCGCCATCGCAGCTATCAGTATTGTTACTGTCGTGGTTGAGCGACCAGTGAGCCACGCCGCTGCCCAGGTGCCTATTACCGCTGCGAGTAGTCCTGCAGTGGTGATGTATCCCACTTCGGATTTCGATGCGCCAAGATTTTCCGAATGAACAGGCAGAAATCCGAAGTTCACTGCAAAAGTTACAAACTGCAATGTGATTGCGATTACTGAAACCCGAAGCAGTGTTCGATTGGACAGTACGCGCAGCAGTGTCGAGTACGAATACTTAACTCCGCTCGGCATCTTCGGTTCTGGAGCGGTGACCAGCAACGCCGCACCTCCAAATGCAATTGCTGCAGCGATGTAGAAAGTACTTAGCGTTCCTATGTAATCGGCCACGAGCCCGCCGATGAACGTACTCGATACAAGGGAGATGGTGTTGACGGACATGATCACAGCCATCGCCTTGCTCGTGCTGCCGGACGGGTAGTAAGAGGCAAAGAGAACGCTAATTGCTACCCAACCGGCGGCGGCTACTCCTGTGAGACTCCGAGCTGCGAAGAGCGACCACGGGTCGGGCGATATAGCTAGCCAAATCCCGCCTATCCCACTCAGGACCAACGCCATAATTGCGAACGGACGTCGGCCAATTATGTCGGAACCCACACCAATTGGAATCCGCAGCAAGAGTTGTCCAATTGCGTAAGAGGCGACCACGTAGCCGATCATTTCTAGGGATGCCCCGAGTTCACGAGCGTGTAGAGGCAATACCGGGACGTATAGGTACAACGAGCTCCAGAAAAAATACGTTGCTACTGCAACAGTGACGATGTAGCGGGTATTGGATTTCGCCGACATTCCGGCTTTTGACTGCGATGAAGTTTCGCATGAAGCGGATTCAGCCAATGTATGTATCTCTTGCGGGGGTGCTCGGTCTTTTTGAAATTCTCACGGAGTTTT
>CEUN01051161.1_pt1 | contig 54845 bp, 52 predicted proteins | sample 361501 | NCBI WGS metagenome assembly CEUN01 (sample SAMEA2622801, study PRJEB7988) | marine metagenome | biome: marine biome (ENVO:00000447); feature: marine epipelagic mixed layer (ENVO:xxxxxxxxx); material: "saline water (ENVO:00002010), including plankton (ENVO:xxxxxxxx)" | depth 120 m | reverse complement strand
TTTTTTCGTGATTTTTTAGAATTGACGAAAGTCAGATGGTCATAGAGCGCTTTCCTTCAAGACGGCACACTCAACCGGAATCCATTTCCGATCCCGGAGAAAAGCTTAAATCGATCGATCATTTAAGCTTAATCGTGGCGAATATGCATCGAGACGGTAAGAACGTTGTACTTTGTCACGGCGTATTTGACTTGTTGCATATGGGCCATGTCCGCCATCTCAGTGAGGCCAAAAGTCACGGAGATGTTCTTATAGTCTCAATTACTGCTGATGCTTTTGTTAACAAAGGTCCAGGAAAACCTGTATTTTCCGAAAATCTCCGAGCGGAAATGCTTAGTTCCCTTGCGGTGGTAGATTACGTCACTATTAACCGCACACCTGATGCCGAAAGTTTATTAGAAGTCCTGCAACCAAACATCTATGTAAAAGGCTCCGACTATCGTGACGAGGACACTGATATAACCGGAAAAATTTCTTTAGAGCGAAAAGCCGTTGAAACGTATGGAGGTAAGCTCGTTTTCACCGACAATATCACTTTTAGCTCGACTGAACTCCTTAATAGGCATTTTGAAGTTTTCGAACCTCAGGTGCGCGATTTTTTGAACCGAATGCGTGATGCAGGTGGCCTCGCTAAAGTTCTGAACCTCCTAGAACAGATAAAATCCTTGAAAGTGTTGGTGATCGGTGATGCGATCATAGATGAATATCGCTATGTGACACCGATGGGGAAATCTCCCAAAGAAAACATGATTGCTACCCGTTTTGAAGAATCGGAGTCATTTGCAGGTGGCGCTATTGCAACTGCAAATCATATCTCAGGCTTATGCGATCACGTCGACCTTTTGACTTGTCTCGGAGATGCAGAGGACGAACAAACGTTAATTGAAGAGAGTTTGAATTCGAATGTGAATCTCTATCACCTACAGAGGCGCCAAACACCAACAACACGAAAAATAAGGTTCATAGATCAAAGTTACTTTCGTAAATTATTTGAGGTTTATCATTTTGATGATTCTCCATTGGCACAGGCGCAACAATATAAGTTTGACGATATTGTTCGGGAGAAAACTGGAGATTACGACTTAGTAATTGTGAATGATTTTGGGCATGGTTTAATCGCAGCGAGTACGATCGAACTTCTCAGTCGCAGAGCGAGATTTTTAGCTATAAATGCACAAAGCAATAGTGCAAATTTTGGCTTCAATCTTATAACTCGCTACCCAAAAGCGGATTTAGTTTGTATTGACACGCCAGAAGCGCAATTGGCAGTCGGCAGCAAATTTATGGAACCCGCAGAAATAGTAGGCCGAGCGTTACCCGCGGCTATAAATTGCGACCGCATAATCTTAACTTTAGGCCGTGGCGGTTGCTCAACATGGGCGAAGGCGGAGAACGTAGAATCTGTACCAGCATTTACGAAAACCGTTGTTGATCTTGTGGGAGCAGGTGATGCTTTTTTAGCCGCGAGCGCGCCGATTGCCGCAGTCGGAGGATCAATGCAGCAAATCGGTTTCGTCGGAAATGTCGCTGGCGCTCTAAAAGTCGGTATTGTCGGTCATCGTCGTTCGATTGACCGGTCTGCGATCGTTAAATCTATATTGGGTCTCTTAAAATGAATCGAACTACTGGCTTGTTTTCGCACTATATTTCCGAACTATCGCAGTTGACGGCCGCCACGAAGGCCAGCAGATATGACGGTACACAATTGGACTGCGCGAAAGCTTTCGAATGGACCAGCGATAAATTAGCCACATTGCCTTCGTCTGGCGGCAAATTGATGGTTGTGGGTAACGGCGGAAGCGCTGCAATTGCCAGTCACATCGCGATTGACTTCAGCAAGAATGGTGGTGTACCTGCCCTAGCGTTTAACGACCCCGCAAGCCTTACCTGCCTTGCCAATGACCTTGGTTACGAGAATGTGTTCTCGCATCAAATTATGACGCTTGGTCAGCCTCAGGATTTACTCTTTGCAATTAGTAGCTCCGGGCACTCACCTAATATTTTGAATGCCGTCACCGAAGCTCGTGCCAAGGGTATTGCCGTGCTTACGTTCAGCGGTTTCGAAGATGACAATCCGCTTCGTTCCATGGGTGATATGAACCTCTATCTGTCGAGCAATACTTACGGATTTGTAGAAATCGGCCATCTTACCCTTTGCCATGCCATTTTAGATATTTCAATGGGTTGGCAGCCGGAAAAAAAATGACGGGAAAAGGACGTGTTTTAGTTACGGGCGGAGCCGGTTACGTCGGCAGTTCTCTTGTCCCCAAACTATTATCAGCTGGTTATCCGGTTAATGTTTTGGACTTATATCTTTACGGGGAAAACGTGCTGGAGACCGCTCGAGCCTTCCCATCACTTCGTGAAATCCGCGGCGATTTGCGGGATCCCGTGGCGGTGGAGATGGCCTTAGAAGAATGTCACTCCGTAATACATCTCGCATGCATATCAAACGACCCCTCTTTCGAACTTAACCCTCATCTTGGGAAATCGATCAATTACGATGCGTTCCGACCATTGGTGCAAACCGCAAAACGAAAAGGCGTCCAACGCTTTATCTATGCATCTTCATCCTCAGTTTATGGTATAAAGGAAGAAGCAAACGTTACCGAAGACCTTCCACTTACACCGATAACTGACTATTCGAAATACAAGGCGCTTTGCGAAAAGGTTCTGGCGGAAGAACGGTCACAAGACTTCACAACTTTGATTCTGAGACCAGCAACGGTTTGCGGATACTCCAAGAGACTGCGTCTGGATCTCACCGTTAATATTCTTACGAACCATGCTATTAATAATCGGAAAATTCAGGTTTTTGGCGGGACTCAACGGCGGCCAAATATTCATATAGAGGATATGACTGAACTATATCTTAAGTGTCTTAGTATGCCTTCCGAACTAATTGACGGCGGTATTTACAACGCTGGTTACGAAAACCATCAAGTCATGGAGATCGCAGAAATGGTTCGTGACGTCGTAGGGTCATCCGTTGAACTCGCCGTCCAGCCAACAAGTGACCTGCGTTCATATCACATTTCATCCGATCGAATTTTTGAGGAATTAGACTTTAGCCCAAAACACACAATTCCCGATGCGATCTCAGATCTATCAAATGCCTTCGAGAATGGCCTTGTTCCCAACGCGATGTCGGACGACAAGTACTACAACATTAAGACAATGCAATCCGCGGAGCTGAAGTGAAACTACAACGTGCATTTTTGCCAAAACTTAATCCGGCCTCGCCCAGCTCATTGCCAAATATACTTAGAGGCGCGCTGGTTTCGCTTTCACAAGCAAAAGGTATTCCGCACTTAGGTTCGACACTTTCTTGTATCGACATCATGATTGCGGCTTATTGGCGTTCAATGCGTTTCAATCCCCAATGTCCTGAAGACCCGAAGCGAGACCGCTTCATTTTAAGCAAAGGACATGCTGCCAAAGCGCTTTATGTATGCCTTGCCTACCGCGGCTTTTTTGAGGTTGAAGAACTACAGAGACTTGGTGAGGAAGGCGGGCCAATGGCGGAACACCCCGGACCCGGCTGTATGCCTGGCGTTGAGGCTGCTACCGGATCACTTGGGCATGGGCTTCCAATCGGGATCGGACATGCTTTGGCATCCAGAATTCAAGGACCTAAATATAGAGTTTTTGTCTTGATGAGTGACGGTGAGTGCAACGAGGGTAGCGTTTGGGAAGGCGCGATGATGGCTGCAGCTCGCCGTCTCAATAATCTAACAGTCGTTATAGATTTCAATAAATGGCAGGCAACTGACAGAAGCGAAAATGTACTTCAACTCTCCCCGCTCGCCGATAAATGGCATGCCTTTGGATGGGATGCAGTAGAAGTCGACGGCCACGATATCGATGAAATTTCATCCGCGTTAATAAAACGTTCAGACAGACCACGCGCAATCATCGCGAATACCATAAAAGGAAAGGGCATATCCTTCATGGAGGATGATAACAACTGGCACTACCGAATTCCGACCGCGGAAGAAGTCAATAGAGCGTTTTCGGAATTGAACTTGTCATGAGAAACGCGTTCGCCGACGAAATCACACAAATTGCGGTAACGGATGAACGTATTGTACTTCTGTCAGGCGATATAGGTAACCGATTATTTGATAACTTTAAGGCCAAGTTTCCATCCCGGTTCCTCAATTGTGGGGTTGCTGAAGCAAATATGACAGGCGTTGCTGCTGGCTTGGCAATGAGCGGTTTACGGCCGATCACATATACCATCGCACCCTTTGCAACCACACGATGCCTCGAGCAAATTCGGGATGATATTTGTTACCACAACCTACCGGTTGTCATTGTTGGTATTGGTGCCGGTCTTGGATACGCAGAATTAGGAGCAACACACCAATCGCTTGAAGACATCGCTTTTATGCGAGTACTTCCTAACATGAACGTCCTATGTCCAGCAGACCCAATAGAAACTAAAAAAGCACTTCATGCAGCATTGAAAACAAATCAGCCGACCTATCTCCGACTTGGGAAAAAGGGTGAGCCGGAGCTTTTCGATAATTCTTTAGAGTTACAGATTGGAAAGGCAATCACGCTGCAAGAAGGGGCCGACCTTTCACTGATCTCGACCGGCACGATTTTGCCAATGGTAATTCAAGTTGCACAACAGCTAGAACGCTATGACCTCTCCGTCTCAGTTATCCATTTTGGAACCGTCAAACCTCTCGATATCGACGCACTTAGACACACCGCTTTAAATCACTCAATTATTGTGACGATTGAAGAACACAGCCGTATCGGCGGATTTGGTGCTGCCGTATCAGAATGGCTCTCAGACAATAATATATCCAAGCTGCGACTATTAAGAATTGGAACGCAAGACAAGTTTCTACATGAAGCCGGTGGAACAGACTATGCCCGGAACCAACATGGATTATCAGTAGAGGCAATATCAAGGCTCATTCACACTGAATTTTCAAAGTCCCAAATTCGTCCATGCTAATGCGTATTGGTATCGACTTCGACAACACGATTGTTTGTTACGATCAAATATTTCATGCGGCGGCGGCTGAACGTGAGTTGATTCCAGCCGAAACCCCAAAATCAAAACAAGCCGTTCGAGATTATCTCCGGCGGTCAGGCAAAGAAGCGGAATGGATTGAACTGCAAGGCTATGTATACGGCGTCAAACTTGCCGAGGCGGAAGCTTTCCCAGGCCTTACCGAATTCATAAAAGAATTCGCAAAACTAAAAATTCCCGTATCAATTATTAGTCACAAAACGCGAACTCCATACGCCGGACCCGCATACGACCTGCACCGATCAGCAGAAAATTGGATTAAGGCACGCCCCGACATTTCATCCAATATTACTAACTTTAGTTTCCAGGAAACAAAAATTGAGAAACTCCAACGCATTCAATCTTCAAGGTGCACGCATTTCGTTGATGATCTCTCGGAATTTCTCACAGAACCCGGCTTCCCTCCGGATGTAAAACGCCTTCTATTTGATCCAGATAATTGCAACCATGATCACCCAAAATACGTGCGCCTTAACTCATGGAAAGATATTTCTAAAAATTTGCAGAGAGCAATTATAAACGAAGCGAATGCGTTGAATGAAAGTTAAAGAGAAAGCTACCCGTCTTTTACAAGCAAATGAATTAGGTCCAGTCATGAGTGTGAAACAGCTTACTGGCGGCCGAAATAATAGTGTTCACCTCATAAACACTTCAACTCAAAACCTCGTTCTAAAGATATTTTTTCATAACAAATTAGACACACGCGATCGATTTACCGCAGAAACGAGTTTTTACGCGCATTGCAAATCGTTGAACATCACATCCGTTCCAAGACTATTCGCGGCTTCTCGTGAGGATCAAATGCTACTGCTCGACTTCATCGTTGGACGCAAACTTGAAACCTCGGAAATATCTAAAATTTCGTTAATTAAAGCTTTAAACTTTCTCATCGAAATCAATTCACAAAGCTCTTTAAGATCTAAAATCCCGACTGCCTCAGAAGGCGGTTTTTCTTTAAAAAAACATATCGAGATGATTGAAATTAGGCTCGGAAGACTGGAGAAATTTGTTATCGATGAGGCTGCTTGTGATTTCATTCACACGAAGTTACGACCTCTTTGGAATCGATTAATACGCCCTATCGCGAGACATAAAATTTACAATTCCGGACATACGGAACGATGTATTTCACCTTCGGATTTTGGTTTCCATAACTGTCTCGCCCAACCAGACGGTAATCTTATTTTTTACGATTTTGAATACGCCGGTTGGGATGATCCAGCAAAACTTATTTGTGATTTTTTTTGTCAGGTTGAAATCCCAGTCCCATTCATATTTTTGGAATTTGCAATCGAAACCTTAAATTTTCTCGCCAAGGAAAAAAGGGATTTTAGTGAACGGACCATGCTGCTACTTCCAGCCATTAAAATAAAGTGGTGCTGTCTCTTGCTAAACGAGTTCCTCTCCTCTGAGGAGAAAAGACGGCGTTTTGCTGAGCAACTCAACTCACCCCAGAGACTCACCACACAACTTAGGAAAGCCAATGCCGTGTTAGATGACGCAAGACGATTAGCCGAAGCTCACTAAACACCAAGGGAGAAATTTCAATATGGCTGAAGAGGTCGATTTTATTACCCAGATCCATACATCAACAACCCGGGACTATATTGCTCGCGTTAATGAAGCGGATAAATCCGAATGCGCGGAAAGAGCCATTCAATGGGATTATGATTATTGGGACGGCGAACGCAAGTATGGATATGGCGGATATACCTACGATGGCCGATGGAGAGCCGTCGCAGAATCAATGGCTAAACGTTACGCCCTTGATGAGAGATCTCGCATCCTCGATGTTGGATGCGGCAAAGGATATCTTTTGTATGAATTCACTCAAGTTGTACCTGGCTGTCACGTCACTGGCATTGATATTTCCCAATATGCTTTGGATAATGCCAAAGATGAAATTTGTGGTTCATTAAAAACCGCTAATGCCCGCGATCTTCCATTTGAGGATGCAGAATTCGACTTTGTTTATTCGATAAACACGTGTCACAACCTCTATGTCCAAGAACTGCATTCAGCCCTTTCAGAGATTACTCGCGTTTCAAAAGCAGATGCATATATAACGGTGGAAGCCTATCGATCGGAACGCGAAAAAATGAATCTTCTTTATTGGCAATTGACCTGTCGTGCATTTCATACGCCAGCGGAATGGCGTTGGATATTCGAACGTGCGGGGTACACAGGTGATTTTGGATTTATCTATTTTGAATGACTTCCTAAAGTCGCCGCAAACGATTTAGCAACGGCGGCACATACCTCACGCATCGGTGTAATTGATAATTCACTCCCAAGCACAGAAATAAATTTCTCAATATTTAGCGAACAATCAAGCGGACGCTCTTCTAATAATTCGGAAAACTCGTGGATGCTGCAACGACGCATTTTATGTTTCACCTGACCATACCGTGAAAGTTCCTCAACTAGGAGATCAAATAACCCCGCCCTAGACCAAACTTCCCGCCCCGCCACATGAAACAATCCAAATTCACTGGCATCGATTAATCCAGTGATTGCATTCGACAAGTCAGACAGCAATATAGGAGAAAACACTTGATCGGTAGCGCAGCGAATTTCTTGCTCTGAATTGATCGCGCTTAGCCAATCGGCGAATAAAGTCCCCTTTTGGGGTTTTGAACAAACCACTTTCGGTAATCTAAGTACAAGATGTGGTTCATTTGATTTTAGCAAAAATTGTTCAATTTCGAGCTTTTGGCACCCATAAAGATGAAGTGGATTCGTCTTAGCTTCTTCGACGTAATTGCCGTTTTTACCATCAAATACGGAATCACTCGACATATAGACTGGCAAGAAACCAGCACTCATCACCTTTTTAAAATGATCAATCATAATTTCTACATTTAACTTCCTCGACCCAATTGGATCGCGGGCGCATTGATCAATTTGCGTCATACCCATCAGAAAAAAGACTGGTGACCCGGCTGACAATTTTTTAAGAAGCGGATCAAGCGAATCCGTCGATGCGTCAAATTGGAGCAATCCCGGTACACCGCTGGTACAACAGGTACCGATCGTCCCTGTCATACCAAAACAGCGTATCAGTTCTTGGCCTATCAGGCCACTCGCACCCAGTATGATTCGTTCCGCCGGCACTCCAACTACCTTTTCCTGCGACTGACAGCAATAAAGGTAACTGCTTTCTAAGTATACAAAAAACGCCCGAGATTATAAAGGCTAACGCCATTTGGTATTCTTCCACTTACACATTTTGCTGTAATAATTTCTTGAGATAAATCAAAAAATTCCGGAATGCAGATAGTGTCAATAATTTGCTTTTTTTAGATTTAGCAACAAAGCAAGCGGCCCGCTAATTGCTTGGTTTCTTAATACGCAGACAATCTTTAAATTACTATTTAAAATTATGTCGGCTTCAGCAAAGAAGAAAACGCGTCCCGTGACGATCACATTTAAAGCCTCATTAAATGTCATCACAGATTTTAACAGTTTTCTCTTCTAGGTATTCTAAAATGCCATTCGAAAATTCTGCGGCGTCTATACCGTAAGAAAATCCGGCGTGTGTATCCACACCTCAAGAAGCACCTTATAAAACTTCCTTAGTCCCATATTTTTTTCGGGCTTTAGAAAATTTTGTCGAGGCAAACCTTCAATTAAGAACCCGCTGAATTTAAGCTAAAAAACTTGAATACTTCTTCTTCCGAGGTCGATATATTAAATTTCAATCATCCGGAGATATGATGACCGATAATAATTACCCACCGTTTGGCGGCAGCCTTTCCGAATTTCATGCGAATTATCGAAAATCGCCCCGAGAAAGAGACAAAGTCGGTCTATCAATCTTAAAAAATATTTGTGAAAAGGTCGAAGACACAGCCACAATCGTGGATATAGGTGCCGGTTGGGGAAGTTATGCATATCTCATCGATAAGAATATTAAAAACTGCAAAATTTCCGCCATCGAAATAGATCCAAATTGTGTTAAGTCCTTAAACAATGATCCGGAGTTGCAAAATATATCAGCAATTTACGCGAACATTATTGAAACAGATCTCGCACAAAGTTGGGATATTGCAACGACCGTTGCTGTTACTTGTATGTTTGCTCAAAATGAATTTGAGGAACTTATGCATGCTATCACCCAACTTATTAAACCTGGGGGATATTATGTTGGTTGGGAGTTATTCCACGATATAGACCAAGAATTGGAAATTAAAGAAATCCACGAAGGCATTTCCGATTTACTCTGCATCCGCTCAAACCAATATATCGAAAATCTATTTGAGAAACTTGGTTTTATTAATCTAGAATTTATCCCCTTCGAAATGCCATTCGATATGGAACCAGTATCTGAAACGATCGCGTGGTCTCACAAGGCAACTGATATTCGTCTACCGCACTTAAAGTCACATACAGTTAACACAGAACAAGGGCGCTATTCTTTCCGTGGCTCGATGTATCAGCCATGGTGCCATGTAATCGCCGAAAAAATTTAATCCCACAAGTTTATGAAAAAAGAAAACCCACAAAAACTGATAGAGGCAGAGCTTTGCCACCCTTCATTTTTGGAGGAACAAAAACGTAAATTCGAGCTGGATATTGAGCGCCTGATTCTATCAAGAAAAGACGAATTTGTAACCGTCTCATGCCCCGCATGCAATTCTGCTAGAGCTGTTATCGAATTTAAAAAATATACAATGACTTTTAATCGCTGTCTTGAATGCCAAACGATCTACGTGTCACCCCGTCCCTCGGAAATCGTCTTAACCGATTACTATATGAATGCAGAAAGTTATGCTTTTTGGGCGGAAAAAATTTTCCCAGCTTCCGAATCCTCACGCCGCATAAAAATCCATGAACCTTGGTACTCGAAAATTAAGGACTATTGCGCGACTTATAATGTCCAATGCGAAACACTTTTGGAAATAGGTGCCGGGTTTGGAACATTTTGCAAGGTCGCCCAAGATGCAGGGGAATTTGAAAATATTATAGCCATCGAACCTATGCCAAAACTTGCAGAACAGTGTCTGCAACGCGGTATAAACGTTCTTCAGGCACCAATTGAATCTATTTCCGAAGGTCTCATTAGTGCTGATATTATAGTGACCTTCGAGGTTATCGAACATATTTTTAACCCAACGGAATTTGTTAGAAAAATTTATGGCTTTTTAAGACCCGGAGGGTTGCTGATCCTTTCGTGCCCAAATGGGCACGGTTTCGATATATCTATACTTGGTGAAAATTCACTTGCTGTTGATGCAGAGCATATTAACCTTTTCAATCCTCATTCCTTATCAACGCTATTAGAAAAAAGCGGATTTGAAACATTAGAAATTACAACACCCGGTCGGCTAGATGCAGAATTTGTTCGCGATGCAGCTCTTCAACAAAACCTAGATTTGAGCGATAATCCATTTCTACAGCAAGTTCTAATTGACGATTGGGACAAATTGGGTTGGCCGTTTCAAATGTTTCTTGCTGACAACGGACTATCTTCTCACATGTGGACCGTCGCCCGCCGCCCTATGGATTTGTAGGTCATGGCGTCTAATGAAGAAAAAACAGGCCGACTACAGGTTCAGTCCTGCTATACAAATTGGAGTAAATCGTATTTCGAAGAGTATCTAGGCGAAAACGCCGAATATCCGCCTATCCACGTATCTCTTATCGATACGCTTTTAAAAGATGTAAATGCTAGAATAATTTTAGATGCTGGCTGCGGACCTGCATCAATGATCCGATTACTACATAATGACGAAAGATCGTTCTTTGGCTTTGACCTAACCCCATCCATGATAGATGAAGCAAAGAAAGTTGGAACCGAACTCGGCATTTCTCCGGAAAGATTTTGGGTCGGAGATACTTGCAACCCTAACGCCTATTCGCCTCCCTCAGGCCTTAATCCGGAAAACGGCTATGACGCAGCGGTATGTAGTGGGGTTTTACCTCATCTTACATATGATGAAATAGGAAATGTATTCGAAAATTTACACGCTGCGGTAATCCCAGGAGGCCGCGTTATTGTCGAGGCCCGGAACAAACTTTTTTCATTGTTTTCTTTTAATCGGTATTCCCACGAATTTATTCTCAACGATCTTATACAAGCAACAGACCTAAAATCGTCAATGAACGGATTAGGCATAGCAGATGATGATGTATTCGAAGAGATTGAAAGATTATTCCGTACGGATTTACCTCCGATTCGTGTAAGTGAGAGCAATGACGCCGGTTACGATGAAATCACCTCAAATACCCATAACCCATTAACTTTAAAGCCTTATTTTGAACAACACGGATTTAAAAACGTTGCTATAGATTTCTATCATTTTCATCCATTACCACCGATATTCAAAAAACAATTACCGGAAGTCTTCCGTAAATTCAGCATCAAAATGGAGAATTCCAAAGATTGGCGTGGGCATTTTATGGCTTCCGCTTTTTTGCTGTCAGGTGATCGGGAATGATCCGAAACGACGGGTATCAAATATACAATAGCTGGGCACATTCGACCAAGCTTCAAGCACTTTATCGACGCCGTTGCAGGCGCGAAGAACCTGAAATGACTTGCGCAGCGCAAGCTGCGGAATTGATAGCCCCCCTTTCTCAATCAGGTAATAAAATTCTCGATGTTGGATGTGGGAGTGGATATTTCTACCATTCACTGCGGGACCGTGAAATTCCATTAACTTATTTTGGGATAGATGCCACACCCAATTTAATTGAAATCGGCCAACAAGAACTCTCAAAATTTGGTCTTCCAAAAAGTCGATTAAAGGTTTTAAGAATAGAAGACCTTATTGGCACCAGTGATTTTATCCTCTCGATGAATTTTTTAACTTATCTAGATAATTTCCATGCACCGCTCGAGCGTTTGTTGGATATGGCGAAAACAGCCGTAATCTTACGTGAATCTCTCTCAGACAACGCCCGATACGCTTTTGTCGTTGATGATAAGCTCGACCCCGGAATTAATTTATCTGTCCATATAAATACCTATAATCAAAGTGAATTTTACAAATTTATTCGTTCACGCGGATTCAATGTCCAAGAATACACCGATCGACGAACGTCGGGTCAACCTGAAAATTTTCTTGGGCAGCCACATCATTGGAAATTCCTTGTCGCAACTCGTCAAAAAAACGATTAAGGAAAAATAATCATGTCCAGAATCGCTGGTAGGACAACACAAAGGGGCAAGAACCATTCTATTCAAGCCGTCAATCAAATGTTGTCACAACTTCCTGGCAGCACGAAGCAATTTACCGCAACCGACACAATTGGCCTCGGAATAAAAAAAACCGATAGTGCTCTGACACACGATTTGTATTCGGACGAAAATGTTTTGTGTGTCGTGGACGGCTGGATATTCAACAGCAGGTTACTCTCCGCATCTATATCAGGCGTATCGCCGTCAGAACCGGCAAAACTCATCGCTAAAATGTTCCTAAGGTTCGGGTTCGAAAACACGTTAGTGAAACTGAACGGCGACTTCTCAATAGCTTTATATGATGTCCGAGCGTGCAGTCTTTTACTCGCAAGAGATCGGTTTGGCGTCAAACCACTATACTATTCTAATACCGCGGATGGATTAGCCTTCGCATCGCAACCATGGGCCCTCATCAGTGACCCGGACGTTTCATCTGAGATTAACCCACACTTCGCTGCTGCATTCGCAAGCTTGCATTATCGAACATTCGACAATCGGCCTGAAGAGTCCCCCTACCGTTACATATCTCAACTACCTGCCGCTTCCTACTTATTGCATTCAAAAAAGTCTTTGTCTGTTAAAACCTATTGGCAACTCGAACCTGCCCCCGACTTCGAAGACGATAGAGCAAACCTGGCAAAACAATATCGTGAATTGTTATTGGACTCCGTTGAGTTGCGAATTAGTACCGGTGCTAAAAATGCTTTTACTCTTTCCGGTGGCTTAGACTCCTCCTCAGTCACGTCCTGCGCGCGGAATATTACCGGACAACAACAAACCGCGTATTCCGCCATTTATGAGGACAAGACATTCGATGAATCTGATGAGATTCGACCGATGCTAAAAGAAAACGTATCTCAATGGAATGCTGTACTAATTGGCAATGAAATTGATTTATCCAAGGAAGTCGAATATCTGGTCCAACAACACAATGAGCCTGTAGCAACCGCAACTTGGCTTGCACACAATCGCATTTGCAAAAAGGCCGCAAGTGATGATTTTGGTCTCATATTAGGCGGTTTGGGTGGGGACGAATTAAATGCAGGGGAGTACGAGTATTTTATATTTCATTTCGCAGATCTAATGGAACAAACCCCAGCCGCCTCTCTTGGAAATGAACTTGCTGCTTGGGCACACCATCACAACCACCCGCTATATCCAAAAACACCGGAAATCGGATTGGCGGAAATTGCTCGTTTGACAGATAGTCATACGGGAACATGTTTGCCGGACTGGAAAAGGGCAAAGAGGTATATCCATACACTAAAACCTGAATACTATTCTGGCGAACTCTTGGACATTCGGATGGAGCATCCTTTCGATAGTCATTTAAAAAACCGTACCTACCAAGATATTTTCTTCGAAACCCTCCCCTGCTGCCTTCGTGCGGAAGATAGAAATGCATCTGCCGTTGGAATGTCTCAGACGAATCCCTTTCTAGATCATAGGCTCGTTGAGTTCATGTTCCGTGTCGACGGTACTCACAAAATAGAAAAAGGCATATCTAAAATTCTTTTGAGAGAGGCAATGAAAGATATTTTGCCTGAGGAGACGCGAACCCGAATAACAAAGGTCGGATGGAACGCACCCGCCCAAAAATGGTTTTCCAGGCGTGAACTGGAGCTTTTACGCGATACCGTTGTATCAAGTGAGTTTGAAAGTTTCGGCATTTACAACAGAGCTGCTGTTCTTGAGATAATAGATGACCACGCCGCAATACTCTCTTCCCGGGAACCGAGGGAAAATCATATGATGTTCCTATGGCAACTCGTCAATCTGACTACATGGTTAAGCATTAATAAGTCTATTAAACGCAGCTTGAAAAATGTCGCAAAACCAATGGATTAAAAGCCTACCGTTCTTCCGGCGGTGGCGCCGACCATTGCGATGGGTCCGGCCGAACGTCTTGTTTGCTATGACCCGGCCATTCATATCGAAATGCGGGAATGCCGGATCGACCTGCAAAGCCGCGAAGTTTAAGATAAAAGTCAACACATTTACGGATTCGATAGTGCCAACGTTGCGCATGCTGACGTTGCCGGCACCTTCGACGAAAATCCAAAATAGCTTTGTTCAAATCAGTCTTACTATCAAACAAATCTGCAATCTTCTCTGAAAGAAATTCATGACTCAATCTGTGCATTTCGCACTCGTCAGGCAGTGCGTCACGGATATTATTACGCACACCCACAGGTACCAACGCCGTCTTTTTACGCGCAGAGTTAGTCGACCAAGAAAACGAAGCATCGGGAAAGTCTTCCGGAAACCATCTTTCAAGAGTCACAAATGTTTTTTCAATCTCATCCACCGGAAATATAAGTAGTTTCTTTTGCTCCATAACTTCTTTGATGCGACTAAGCGGATCGAAAACACCAGGTCCGGCTAAATAACGTGGATGATCTGTTAGATAACTTGTAATTAGAGTTTTCGCAGTCGATTGCTCTCGATCAATAACGAATCGTTTAACAAATTCCTCCAAGGAAATTCCATCTACCTCTGGGAAAGTACAATCGAATTCTTCCATCATACTGTCATAACAGGACACAATACGAGCAGCTGGTTCGCGTATTAACGTTAGACACAAAACATTATTGTTCGGCAAGTCAAACGGCATATCCAAGCTAAACAAGTGACTTGAAAACCATCTACGGTCAGGATGATAACGAATTACATCTGCAATCTGTGATTTTGAAAAATGGCGTTCTGGAATTGGTAACATACAGCTGTCGAGCATCCCTGGCATATTTCGGGAAAGCATTGGAATAATGGTTCCTCCGCCAGCACGGGCCAGCTGTGCATGCAGGTAGACATTCCGTTTATCCATTAGGCGGTCCCAAATTGATATGTTTTTAAGATTGTAATTATCTTTAAAAGTTTAGTGCAGCTTCACAAATTTTTTATTGCCAAGACAGACTTCTGAATTTTACCCGATGCAGTCTTTGGCAATTCGTTTACTACAGTTACAGATTCCGGCAATTTATGCCGCGAGAGATTAAACGCGAGATATTTCTGAAACTCTTGAAGCACAAATTCCTCTCCTCCCTCTCTCAACTGCACAAAAAGAGCCGCGTTCTCACCATAAAATTTGTGAGTTATTGGAACCGCTGCAGCCTCTTCAATTGAACGATAACCTTCGGCGACAACTTCAATCTCCCTCAGAGAGACCAAAAGTCCACCCTTCTTTATCACATCTCTCGATCGACCAGTCAGAACCAGGTTTTCCTCCTTATCCCAATAGCCGAGATCTCCAGTTGCCAAGTAACCGTCTTTACCACGCGGATCGAATATCGTTCCGTCTGGCTGCAAATATCCTTTTGCCATGAATGGTGTGCGTGCATAAACCTCAAGCACTTTACGAGAAGCCTCCTCTTCATCTATGAACGGACGAAGTTTGATATCAGTATACGGTAAGATCGATCCAACAGAACCTTCAGAACGTTTCTTATCTTCGTAGAGCCTTTCAGACGTTATAAACGTGGTTTCAGACAAGCCGAAATTTTCCACTAGTTGAATATTAAAGGTTTTTTCAAATCGGATTTTAGAATCTAAATCGATTGGTGCTGTACCCAAAAAAGCAAATCTAACCTTTTTACCAATTTTAATTCGATCTTTTTCGGACATGCGATCAGCAATCGCAAGTAACCCACGAATTATCGTTGGCACAAGCCAAAGTACATCTATTTGAAATTGATCGATTTCCCGCCAGTAATTAAAAAAACTTTGACCAGTGAACTCACTTGTTATTACGGTGCTTCCGCCACCAGCTAACGGTATGAGGCCAAGATTAAACATGCCGCCAAGGTAGGACATTGGAAGGTTATTTAGATATCTTCCGCCTGCCGCCTTCGTATGATATTCGATAAATCGCTTGCCCGATTCCCAAAGACGTGAGCCATCGTGCACCAAAGGTTTAGGCGTTCCAGTCGTACCACTTGTGGGTATACAAAGGGAACCACCATCGATTTCTGATGGTCCTCCATCATATTTGCTACACCACTCGAACTTTGAATCAATCTGAACAAGATGAAGCTTCATGGTTGGTCCGATTTCAGGTGCCGCACTAGCTGAAGCCACAACCGCCACCGGGTCCACCATATCCAACCAATTTTTCAATTCTCTTGGTGTCGATTGCGGTGTTACAGGCGCCAACAAGTTACCATATCGAATACAAGCCAAAAAAAGGACCAAGGCCTCTGCTGAATTTGGCAGGACTGCGACAACAGATTTGCCGACAGGGATATTTTTTGCCCGTAACCATCCACCAACCTTATCTACCAGCTCGTCTAATTCGGCCCAGGACCAACTCTTATTATTCCGGCTTTCAATAAGCGCAATTTCATCTTTCCGCTCGGCAGCAAAGCTCTTCAAATCACGAGAGAATGAAATCATCTATGCGGCTGTAGTAAGACTGTCACATTAATTGCTCTAACTGATTTTAAAATTCAAAATGAAGTATTAACCTCTAATTAAAATTAGTGATGTTTTTGTTTTTAAATAAATGTTTCGCTCACTACTGATAGCGCTCTTTGTCTGTTTGCATTTTACCTGTAGGACCATCCATTGGCACTTCACCCTCAACAAATTTAGGAGGATGCTCAAGAAAGTAAAAAACGTCTTCACTAAGTTTTTTAATTGCCTCAGAAAAAATTTTCTTTGCAGATTCGATAACGTACACATTTCCACGGCCAAGTGTAACCCGTCGAATTAATCCTATATCTGTCAGATAATTTTCAAATTTTGTCGTATTCTCAATCACTGTAAAGCGTGTGTCTAAATAACGCACTAAACTAGTAATCGTTAGGTTTATTCTTACACCGTCTTCATAGACTGGCGTTGTAAACAATTTATTGTACAAATGTGGAACTCCAAAACGCTGCTGGACATAATATACAAAATTAAGGATCTGATTGGGTGCGACCCCCAAACATACGAATTTCGCGTCATTCTCATATAAACGATCCCACGCAGAACCCACGCCATATGCGGCCCCTGTCCATCCATGGCAAACTTCGTTTGCTAAGGGGCCAATTCCGGCGACAGCATTGAGGGGGCAATAAGAACGAAATGCATCGGGTAAATTTGCCACATACTGACTGATCGCGCCCTGCCCTGCATCAACCGGGCTTCGCTTAGTATCATATTCATGTGCAAATCGCGCGTAATCATCAAAACTGGCGGGCACCGTCAATGTTCCTTCCGGTCCGATAAACTCTTTAACGACGCCCACAATCCGCTCTGGAATGTCGTGAATTGATATACCCTCCATTCGCCCAAGAGCAAAAAACGCGGACGGCATATAAATTAAATCTCCTCGCCGCACGCCAGATGCTTTTAATGCAGCCGCAACATCTACTTCGCAATAGCTACCTATAGCCATTTAGTGTGAAAGTTTTGACCGGATTATCCCAATCAATCCCTCGACAATTTTAAACTCAGGTTGTTCAAAGTCTTCAAATACAAACTCAATTCCAAACTCTTCTTCGATCGCACCTATCATCTCTATTGCACCGAACGAATCAATCAATTCTGCTGCAAAATAGTCTCGCCTGAGCAACTCCGATCGTCTCAGGTCTTTGTCCGGATTCCGATCTAGAAAATAGCTTGTTATGAATTCTTCTATTTTACCTTCCATTAACTAGATCCACTCACTGTTTCATACCCCTCAGGTATGAGATTCACAAACTAACTCATACCAATTTAAATCTGTGTTTCAAAGCTTTAGCATCTCAAAAAATAAAACCAGAAATAAATTTCATTTCCGCAATTCCACCTTTGATGAATTTCTCAAATTCCTTTTTTAAATTATACCTCCAACCTAAATTTAATTTTAAGCTAAGTATCGTGGCCGTAATTAATCTTAAATTTTAGATTGTTGCGATTTACCCATAAAAGACTAGTAAGCATGCTTAAAGGTTCATACACCGACGACAGTTCACTATTTATCTAAGTTTTGCCCAAACATTCAAATTACGAGGAACTCCGCTACTTCGTTAACCACCCTATGCTAGCTTCACCCTTTACGCTGCAAATAACACCCTCGTAATTCAGCAACGGAAGTAAATGTAAAGGTTATTACTAATGTGTAATGAAAAAACATGGCAGTTCGCCAAAGACGTCGTATTCACGCCTTCCGAAAAGGGAATGATTGCTTCAAATCACCGCTCAAAGCATCATATCTGGATTGATCTCAATCTAATAAATGCCTTATTAGGGATGGGCAGCGAGCAGACAGGTTTTTACGGAGCTGACCTTACTACTCCAGCTAATTTAGATGGTTTATATGCCGATCCGACAGGATTGTCAGAACTTAAAATTACAGAGAAAACCTATTTTAAAACGTTTAATTGCGCTCTGGAGTTTTTGATCAAACGTATGATCATAATATCTGATTCCGCAGAATATTCCGCGTATTTTAACAAAAGAGATTCGCTTATAGATACAAGGCACCTTGGTACCTTTCATCAAAGGCTCGGTGCCGACTTGTTGCTACGGCATCGAACAAATCCGGAAGATTGGTGGTACGAACAAAAGTTCAATCGAAAAACTGATACGTTAAAAAATAATTTATATAAATTTGTACAATCCTCCTTTATTGAAGAATTTTCTGCCAAACTTAACCTAATAGATCGGAACGCATTGGATTTCGGCTGTGGTAATGGATTAGCCTCAGAACAATTCATCAAAAACGGCGCTCGAGTATGGGGACTAGATCCTAACGAGAAGCTGTTAAATATCGCTAAATCGAAGCTTAGCTCAAACTTCACAGGTATTCCTCTTCGGCTAGACAATGATGATATTTTATCAGTAATACCTAATATCAAATTTGATCTAATTTGGTTAAGTGATGTTCTAATGTTCTACTTTTATCCGCCTAATGCTGGCGAGCCAATTCTGGATCCCGTCGACCTGTTAAGAAGGCTCAGCAGTTACTTAACTGAAAAGGGAAAAATCGTCATTATGCAGCCTCACGGTTGCTTCTGGCTAGCACCATGGCTTGGTGACAGTAACCGGCCTTATACCGTGATTACAGAATACACTCATCGAGTATATTCGGTCTCTCCATCATTAACTGAATTAAGTAATGCATTTAATGCAGCAGGATTGGTAATTGAACGCATTTATGAACCCTTACCAAAAGCCAATACAGAACCTAATGCCAGACCCATAAATTTCGCTAACGAATTTCCACTTTGGTGGACGTTCGAATGTCGAAGGGCATAGTCTTAGAGCTGCGATGCGAGTACACAAATGTTTTATGCTAAAAGGTACTTCTGGCTTCACTGCCTGTGACATGTATGCAAAAGAGAATTTAAAGACGTCAATTTAGTTTTTGCTTTCGCCATTTCCCATCTTTTACTGTCCAGACACGAGGATCACGAAACGTATCCGAAATACGGTCAAATTCATCCTCATCCATCCCAACATAAGCAAGCCAGCGAGACAAATCGCTCGGTTTCACAGAGTCAAATTGTTCGATTAGTTTAATAGCTTGATTTCTGAGCATTCGACCGGACCTAATATCTTTACAAGTATGATCCGTACATCGCCCGTATCCAAACTTAATATACTTTAAATAATCATGGACGCCATTTTCATGCATATCATCCAAATTCGACGCAAGCCGAAACGTTCGATCAAATGGCGTCTTTGAAATTTCAAATCCATATTCATCAATCATTCGTTTCGTATGTTCGTTTGCTTCCCAGTAAACATAATTACCCAAGTACAGGCCTCTAATTCCAACCTCTAAAAGTTTTTGATCATTGGGATATTTCCAATACCTCATATCTTCGGAAGTAAGGCCTTCCCGCCCTACAAAATAATTCCACTCATAGCCACGACCAAAATGTTCAAGACGATCCCGATAGCTCATTTCTGGGAAATCATTCATGGAGAATTGTCCGCTGAGATCGGTATAACCATGCTCCCCCCAAATCAATGTTGAAATATTATATTCAGCCGCGATCTGAACCGGTACCGTCGTAATACCTATGTGAGCATGCCAATTCATATCTCCCATTACCAAAAACCCGAGACGATTCAGTTTAATCAATGTCTCTAACGGAGGCCTTATAATTATATGATCAACGTTAAAAACCTCCTTCATCCGAGATAAATTCCGCCATCCGACTGTGGTGTAATTATTCCCATGATACGTAACAAGTAACGGGTTATAGCCGAGCTTTTGCTTTATCGTGTCAACCTGAAAATAGCTATCTTTTCCGCCACTTACCGGAATTATACAGTCATAAGTAACGTTTTTCCCGCGGCTTCCACTCTCTATTTCCTGGCATAATAGATCTAGTCTCTCATCCCAAATTTCTCGGGGGATAGCTTTTTTTGCATTTGCCATTTGGCAACCAGTGCAAACGCCATTTTTGTCAAATCCGATCGGTGCTGCACTAAGCGATGGATAGGTGCATTTACGACACCAAATTATATTCGATTTTAAACCTGGTTTTTGATTAATTGAAAACTCAGTGTCGCGGCTTCGAGAAATTCGAGCTTCAATGCGGTGATTTTCGCGAACTGTATCATATATCGGCTCTCTATTTATCCATTGACTCCCAGTACGACTGGGTCTCATAGGCACACCGGCTTCGATGATTGCCTTCTTTGCTAACGGATAGCTCAATTCAAAAAAATGAAAAATATTAGCCGCAGATGCGGCACTTGCTTCCCCATCGAGGATAACAGCCGCAAAATCTTCATAGCGTCCAGCACCACCACATGCGATGACGGGAATTTTGACAGCGCGGGTAACTTCACGAATTAATTCAATATCAAACCCAACACCGCGGCCATCTCGATCGATCGAGTTCAATAATAGCTCCCCACACCCAGCATCTTCACAGCGAGCAGCCCACTCACCCGGGGAAATACCGGTAGCTACTTTCCCATTATGACTGAAGACTTCATATCTACCATCTGCGCAGCGTTTTGCATCAATGGACACCACAATGCATTGGGAACCGAACGCCCCCGCAGCACTCGGAACCAATGCCTGATCAACGAACACTTGTGTGTTAATTACACATTTATCGGCACCGTGCCTTAATCGAACTTCAATATCCTCCAATGAACGAATTTGGCCACCAACAGCCATCGGCATGAAGCATACTTTTGCGACTTCCGAGAGAACATCAAGAATGGATTGCCCGCTATATTGTTGCTGTAGATCATCTCGTCGTAAATCGTGATTATTTGAGCCACCAATATCTAAGATGACAATCTCATCTACGTTCCAATCGGAGAAACGTTTAATTGTACTCATCGGATTTCCGATAAATTGATGCGTTTCAAAACCTTGGCTTCGAACAAGCAAGCCGTTTTTAAGTAATAATAGTGGTATAAGTCGTGGCCGTACCAATTTTCACCACCTATTTTTTAATCCTTTGCAAAAACGCGAAGAGTATATCGAGTCCAAAATCTTGGCTCTTCTCTGGATGGAATTGAACACCAAAAATATTATTGTTTTCGATAGCCGCGGTAATACAACCCTCCCCAAACTCAATCAAAGCAGTTTTAATTTTTTCGTCGCAGTCTAAATGAAAACTATGAGCAAAATAATATGATCCGTTGGAATTTATACTACTAAACAGGGAGGAGCGGTTAACGGGCTGGATATCACACCAGCCAATATTTGGAACTCTATCATCAGTCTGACCTGGGTCTAGCCGTTTACATTCGCCCTCAATCAGTCCTAGCCCTAAATGTGCGCCGCCCTCTTCGCTTCGTCCGGCAAGTAGTTGCATGCCAAGACAAATTCCTAATATTGGGACACCGCACGCGGATGCATGGCGAAGTGGTGCAATCAAATTGCGTTGTTTCAAAACCGACATGCCGTCTGCAAATGCGCCAACACCAGGTAAAACAATGGCATTAGCTTCACTTATTACCTTCGATTCTCCAGAAATAACAACTTCACCACCAACAATCTCGAACCCACGTTTTACGGAAGCCAAGTTACTCAAACCGATATCAATTACGAGCAGCATTACACATGCTTAATCTTAGGTTTAGAAATCTCATGAAACGACAAACTAATAAGATCTTTTTCTTCAAAACGTTTAATATATCGGCGCAATTCTCCGAACGGCAAATCATGTTTGATTGCAATATCAAGGATCGTGGTCTGTCCATCGAAATATCTAAATAAACAGTCTAATAAGTGCCCCCATTTTTCCGATTCTTCCGTAATAACTTTGGCCACCGTAGGATCCGGGCGTTCCTGATAGAGGTCAAACTTTGGATTTGACAGGCAGATTAGCCCATTAAAATTACGGTTCATTACCGCATTACCTTCAAGTGTCAAAACAACCTGTTGTAGAACATTGAACATCTCGTTCAATTGATCCACTTTCATAATATCAGGTGAATCTAAGCTTGAATGGTATTCCCTAAACGGTCGCCCAATACATTCAGATCGTGTGAATTCAACAAATGGGACTTCATAACCAGGCGCTTCCCAAACTACCTCGTCGTTTCCTGCACCCATCCTCCAAGGTACCAATGCGAAATCACGTGAATAGTGGCGCAATGCATTTTCAAACGCTGCATCAATAACATGTCCACCGAGAAATGTGGAGGTAGCTTTGGCAGGTCCCATTGTCCCGGGCATTTCCTCGAAAATTCCACAAATAAGAGAATTAATCTCTTCAAGGGGACGATCTCTAAGGTAGAAAACCGTTCCCAAATGTTCCGGTCCCAATACCAAGCGGTATGAATAATTGGTCTCCTGATTTACCAGCCACTGGAACAATCGAATCAAAATTGCCGTGCCAGCAAAGCCATCGTTGGCCATATGCGGATGACAGGTATTCGACTGCATCACAATAGTCTTATCGCTCTGTCCCTTCTTGATGTGATGAGCGACCAGCATTTCACCAGGCCCATATTCAGTTTTAAGATTAACTCTATAACGACCCGGACCCATACGAGCGAAAAGGTTATACGGGATAGATAAAGCCCAATCCGCATCCCAGGGTCTGTACTGCCACATACAGTGAAACATGTATGCATCCGGAAGATCGGGATTGGTAACTAGATGTGGTTTCAACTCCTCCCAATCGAGTTCCCCCTCGAATGATTTGCTATATCGAGCAACACCCAGTGTATGAGCTGTGCCGTCGAATACCAATTCATCATTACGCCACAATTCAGCCGACTTTACGCGCCAATTTTTTGGGACTTCCCATCCATTAAAACTTTCTCCCGATGAATAACGAAAAAATTCGAGCGGAACCTCAACATTAATTCTTTTAAATAGTCGAGCATTTGCATCAGAAACAACACCACTCGGGAATTGGCAGAGATCTCGGATGAGTTCGAGAAAATTATGAGTGTCCTCAGCAATAAGACTTCTCCGTCAATTTTAAGAGGTTTTAGTAGTTACAAATGCTAGGAGTGTGTACTTGCCACTTGGCTCACAAAGGCGTCGCATCACCAGAAGCTCCATCCCTGCTTGAGCAATCAAAATTGGCAACGAACTCGAACTAAAAACGTGGTGATGTTCTATGAAAAACTCCTCCCGTTGATCACCTACGCGAATGGCTATTTCGCCATCCGGGACCTCGATATAGATAAAGCCCCGCCTCGCTAACAGTTTCTTTGCTTTAGTCAGAAATCCAACAGGATCTTCAACGTGTTCCAAAACTTTATTCAACGACACGCATTGAAAACTCCCAAGACCTTCCGAAGACTCACAGCTGAAATCACAAGTAATCGCATCAACCCCAATATTGCGACGCGCATGTGCTGAAAACCTCTTATCTGGGTCCAATGCAGTGCAACACCATCCCTTAAGTTTCATTCCATAAACGAAGACCCCGATACCGGACCCAATATCAATTAAGCGCCTCTGTGTTTCTCGCGCTTGGAACCACTTATCGGCGAATTGGGTGACACGTTGTACGCGATGAAAATTATCTGAGTTCTCGGGAGGTAAATTAGATATCTCTCTAAAAGTTTCTTTAATTCCTTCCTCACCCCCGTAAGTAACGGTCAAATAGTCGCCTTTATAAAGCGTCTTCATATCCAGGTTATGTCGTGAAAAATAATGGCCACACGTATTGCAGCGATCGTAAGACCGGCGATAATCACCTACTAATGGAAAACAAAATTCGCCCCTCGGGGCTGCCTTATAATGCAAAGCTTCCGTGAAATTTGACTCACCGCAAGGGCAGCGGAGCGTTGGCTCCGGGCCCACCTAACTCTCTCCTACTTTCGAAAATTTTTTATCCAGCTCATTTCCATCATCAAGCCACAAAGTCAAAGTAAGGTCTTGCTCCGACATATACTTTTCAAACTCTCGCTGCTTATTGCGATTAATTAGCAGTACAAAATATCTTCCTAAGTTGTTTCGGACGAGTGCCGACCTGAAACCAAATGTCGAAAGACGCCCATTCAATGAAGGTGTGGCGTAAAAACCCCAATCTTTTCTGGTTACATCGAGTTCAGAGCCAAATTCATCAACAATGGTTACTTGCTCATCTGGTGACAACTGCAGTCGGCCAATATCTTCAATTGAAACAACGTTAAGGTTTCCAGTGGCATAACGACGTGGCGGTATATTTGGTTCAAACTTCATAGCCAATCCCAATCACAAAAAATAAAGTTGCTAATTTTCCAAATTTTACCGTCGCGATGCCAAATGTTTCGATTACGAAAACGCTCACAAACTGCGTCAAATTCCACCAAACTTATACCCGTATATTTACAAAACTCATCAATATCAGCTTCTGGCTTATCGGCTCCAATATTTCGCAAAATTTCGATTGCACTGCATCTATCCATTCTTCCATTTCGGATTTCCAAGGAAAGGTTATCAAATAACCGTGTAAAACCGAATTTATACCATTTCAACCAGTGATGAATTGAAATGAAATCATCGTCTATATCGGCATAGTTATAGTAACCTGTTTTTGCACCTTCTATTCTCACCTCAAATCCATTATTTTTCGCAACGCGGCGGCTCTCTTCTGGATCCCATGGGAAATAATTACCGAGAAACACAGCTTGTATTTCGCGTTCTTTAATAAGCCTATTATCAGGTCGTTGGTATACCGAGAGGGCTTCTGTAGTAAGTTCATCGTCACACCAATCAAGTATATCAAAACCCTGAGCAACCCCATATTTCGAAAGCCAAGCTTCGTCTAGTACGGTGAGATGTTTATCAACGGATCCGCCCCCATATTCAATCGCGGAATTTTCACCCCAAATAATCAATGGAATATTGAAATTAACGGCAATTTTAAGGGGGATCGCAAAAATCGCATAATGCATCGGAATCCCGCTGCTGCCGGCTTCCACAAACGTTTTACGCATAAAAGATGATTCTATTCTAGGATTGATACTGAAATCGATGTGGTCGACACCTAACGATTTCAAATTGTTGAGATTTTTTTGTCCAAGTGATGTTCGGGCCGGAGGCCGCCAAGAGACCGTTAATGGTTTTAAGCCATACTCGAGACATTTGACGACCTGCCAAGTGCTATCCTTCCCCCCACTTACCGGAACAACGCAATTATATTCGCTGTCGGACGATTTCGCTTTATCCGCAAGCGTTTCAAATAGCCGATTTCGTTGCTGCCAATTTATTTCGGTTCGTCTATGAAAAGTCTTGCATGCACTGCAAATGCCATCTGAGGCAATCGTTAAGTTGGGCCGACTGTCCGGCAAAACGCAACTTCGGCACCATTGCACTACGCAAATTCCTCCAAAAACATTTTTGCATTAACAAAATTGAAAAGAAATTTGCTACGACTGTTTGGCAAGTTGGGGCAATTCACCAATTTTTCAATTGCATCTTTCTTAACGATATCAAAGATTTTCCCACTATCTAACAATTCGTCTCTTACTTGAGGGTCATGGACATCTAGAAAATCGTAAATAGGAGCGTTGAATCCCACCTTACGCGGATTGTCTAAAACACGGTCTGGAGCAAGTCCCTTTACCGCTGCCCGCAATACGGCCTTTGCCCGGCCATCACGAATAAGGTGTCGACTAGGAATTTTCTGGCACCACTCAAACAGTGAACGATCTAAGAAGGGAGACCGATTTTCTATTGAAACCGACATCGCATTAAGATCGTCCTCGTGTAAAATAACAGGAACGGATTCATGTAACAATTCATTCGCCATTCTATTCCGCAGCAAATCTTCGCTGTATTCCACTTCATCAAATTTTTCCTGAAACGATGATTTCAAATTTTCAGAAAGTTTTGGAGCATCGAGGTAAATATGTTCCCGTCGATTTCGGTTTTCGACAAAATAGTTGGCGTCCTTAAGAAAAGGGTTTCTGACCATGGGCCGGACGTTGCGTCGCCAATTTTCCAAAGCCAACTGATAATTTGGCTTTTCTCTAACAACACTTAGGTATGCATTGTGATGGTCGAAATAACCACTAAACAACTCGTCCGCACCGGTACCGCTTATGACGACTTTATACCCCTTCGACGCGATTGACCTCATAAGCAGCCAATGCGCGAAATAAGTAATCGTGTAAACCGGCGCGTCATGCATTCGAACCAAATCTCGTAACCGCGACAAAAACTTCTTACGTTCGATAGGCACGACTGAATGGTGGATTCCAAAATGGCTAACAGCATGTTCAACCAATTGAGCTTCCTCATATCTTTCGTCAGTATTGCCGATTGTGAAGCCGTGAACGTCAACATCCAATAAATTTTTTGCGATGCCAACAAGCGCATTCGAATCAACACCACCACTTAAACAAAAGGCTATAGGAACATCAGAGCGAAGGCGAAGTTCGACGGAACGAGAAAGAGAATCGCGCGTCACCTTAACCGCATCCTCAAATGTGATAGTTGCATCCTGTTGATTAAAATCTGGCTGCCAATAAGGAGACATTTTAATCTTGCCCCGTTGACTGACGGTCAGACAGTAACCCGCTGGAAGCTCCTCAACGTCCTGAAAAAATGTAGCCCTTGTTTTGTAAAGCGACTTATAACCATTGACTAAGTACCGCTCCAATTGTTTAAAATTTGGGGAAAACTTTTTCCCTGAAAGAGACGATAAAGCCTTAATCTCTGACGCAAAGAAAAGACCATTTGCCGTCCGGTAGAGGTACAATGGCTTTTCACCAAACCGATCTCGAGAGAGAAGTAGGGTCTCATCTCGACCAGAAAAAAAAGCTAATGCCCACATCCCCTCGCAACGGTCCAACGCTCTAACACCTTCAGTCGTCAACAACTGCGCTAACACCTCTGTATCTCCATCTGAACGGAATTGAGCGCCACGGGCTGTAAGATTTTTGCGTAATTCTCGAAAGTTAAAAATTTCTCCATTAAAACTTAGTACTGAATCACGGTAACAAAATGGCTGAGCCGCCCTATCAGAGATGTCAAGAATGCTTAGGCGGGTATGAAGCAGAACAACCGACCGGCCATCAGATATTTTATTGCGGAGTACGCCGAAGTCGTCGGGACCACGATGCTTCAACTCAGCAAGGGTCAAAGAAATACGTGACTCGTCTGGTGGCGATATCCCGATATATCCGGCTAATCCGCACATGCAAATGATTAACTCAATTAACCAATTCAGCTGTTATCGAACAGCCAGCGGAAAGCGAATCTTTCAATCTCTTTCCTATTAAAGTGCCCTCCATACCAGGAGCAGTATCCCCACCGGGACGCAACCAAGCCAAGTCATTCCATTGAAGGATATGACCAGCGGGCAGATTTCGAACGGCAACGACACTTCTTCGAGCCATTGCATGCGTGTTTTCTTCACATTCAAGTAACCTTTTCTCACCAGCACCCAAAAGAACTTCAGATAATCGAACAGCTTCACAATAAAATTTCATTTCCTGCGGATCACACGAAATTTGATGATCTCGGAAGTCCGAGAAATTCTTATCGATCGTGAAATGTTTTTCGATAATGCGAGCACCGAGCGCTATTGCCAGGCATACGGCTTCAGCGCCAATAGTATGATCTGAATATCCAACTACGTGGCCCAGTGACACCAATTCACGAAGAAATCCAATATTCGCATCGGACGAAATAGTTGGATAGCTTGAAACGCAATGCAACAGTGCAATTTCAGGAATATCGGTAAGGCTAAGTTTCTTCCATTCACACTCTATTACAGCAACGGCCTTGTTAATTCCCGCCAAATCAGACATGCCTGTTGAAAGCAAGATTGGTTTTTGCGTCCTGGCAACGATCTTAAGCAAGGGAATAAAGTTATTGTCGCCAGATGCTATTTTGAATGCAGGAACGAGCGAGTTGAGGAAATCAACTGCCTCGAGATAAAAAGGCGTTGACAAAAAAACTACGCCTTCCTGCTTTGCTATATTGGCTAAACAAGAGTACTCATCTTCTGTAAGCTGAAAACGCGTAAGTTGCTCCAATCGTTGAGTTTCACTCGAAGAAACCAATTGCTTGGGATCTATGGACTGAAATTTAACAGCATCAACTCCCGCTTCCGCTGCGCGTCCAATCATTTCTTCCGCCGCAGTTATGCTCCCCTCATGGTTATTGCCGATCTCAGCAATAACAAAAACTCTTTTAGTCAAATCAAACTCGCCAATTTTCATTTTACTATCCGCAAATCTATTTGCTTAATTAAACTCGGTCCCATGTTTGTGAAACGTCAACTGATATGTTTTTGGAGTAAAGCCCAGGGCTTCATAAAATGCGATTGAAGCTCTATTGTTTTCTTGGGTCGCTGCAGAGATGGAAGTGATATAATTTGGCGCATGTTCCAACACATATTCAACCATTCTGGAGGCAAGTCTCCTTCCCCTTTGATTTTTATCAACCGCAATCAAATCAATGATTAATTTGTTCCTATTCTCTATCAAAAGTAAGTATCCCGACACCTCCCCTTCATTTAATGCGACAATCATTTTGCTGCCACGTGTCCCGTAAAAATAAGCTTCCGTCCAATCGGCTTTGATAGCATCTGCAAGAGCAGATGGTATCAAAGGGTCTTGATGAAAGCGAGAATACGTAAATGCCTGACGCGCTATCTCCACAACTCTCTCACGATCTTCTGGAACGGCTAATCGAACTTGTGGTTGCCTTCCGAATTGCACCTTCGATATAGAGGTTTCAAATGTAATAAGTTGTTCTATCTCTTTGAATCCCAAAAATTGCAGTTTCCCCGCGACTTCCAGCTCTTCCATCGGAATACGAGATTGAATAAAACTTTTTTTTGGGATTTGTTTTAATAATTCAACGGCGAGCTTCTGAATTGGTCTCGTTTGCACATTAAGAATTCGAAACGTCGGAAACCCTAAACGAGATGCAAGCCAGTCGTCCGCTTTTATATCAAAATCTAAAATTTCAATTATTCCGAATTTCACATACGACGACTGAGATAACCAAATTTATGAACCGCCCACAAGTTTGAGGTCAGGTTGTTGCTCTTCGAATAGATGGGCATATGATTTCATGAGCGACTTGTACCATTTGATATATTTTACGAAACCGATCTCGAGAGGAAACTGAGGTTTATATCCAATCAGACGCTTGGCTTTCTCGACTGATAAAGTTCCCCGGTCAGGCATCAAGTTGTCTTTTGGCATGTATTGTAAATCAACTTGCACGAATTCTTTTTTCAGAATTTCAACCATTTCGGAAATCGAACGAGATGCGCCATAAGTTAGGTTTAAAATTTCGTTTTTTGCATTTTCATTTTCCATTATTTTCACCATTCCATCGACAAAATCTTCAACGTAGGTGAAATCAAGGTGGTCTTGACCATCTCCGTGGATTGTCAGCGTTAAGCCCCGAAGCGCACGTTCAATAAAAATTTGGCCAACTCGCCTGCTTACACACCGTTCACCATAAAGCGCCGATGGGCGAACGATTGTGTAAGGCACATCAAATACTTGATTATAAGCAATAACGAGTTTCTCTCCCGCATACTTGAGTGCACCGTATATCCCCATCGGTTCGCAAACTGTATCTTCAACCACTAACCCTGATTGAAAATCGCCATAGACCATACTTGAAGACAGATAGATGAAGTGCTCGACATAATCTCGACTTGAATCGAGTACATTTTCCAGGGTGCGTAAATTATGATCAAAAGTGCTGAAAGGATGCTTATTTGCCCTGCTCGCATGCGCAATTGCCGCAAGCTGAATAATGATTTGTGGGCCTATCGCACCCAACAAAGGACTCAACGTCTGATAGTCACGAGCGTCAATCGTATGCAAGTTAATGCCGGCAGCATATAGTCGCTCGAGTCTGTCCTGTATTAAATGCAAATAAAGTTGGCGGTTCGGAATATTATCGACATTCGTAGCAAACGCATTGAGATTATTGATCTGCAGACTATCGATAATCTCTACTTTTGCTCCACGCTGGTTCAGCGCGAGAGCCAAATTATGACCTATAAATCCCGCACCACCTATTAAGACAATTTTTTTGCCGACTACTGACATATTCATCACTAAAATGCTTCCAATATACAAATAATTTTCTCAGCAATATATCGCATATCATCTGCTGTCAGATGAGGGCCTACCGGTAACGATATTGTCGCGTTGCTAATATCACATGCAATCGGAAAATCAGGTGCCGAATATCCATACTTATCTTTATAGTATGACATCATCGGCACTGGCTTTGGATAATAAATACTGGTTCCTATCCCCTCTCGATTAAAACAATCGATAATTTCCGGCCGTTTCCGCCGCAAATCAGCCTCCAAAAGAATCGAAAGACAATAGTAAGAACTTCTTTCTTCCGAGACGGGTTGCTGGAATTGGCGAATACCAATAACATCTCGAAGTGCTGCTGAAAGAAACCGGAAGTTCTCTCCACGTGCTTTCAAAAAGGCAGGAAGCTTTTTCACTTGCTGTACGCCGATTGCCGCTTCCATTTCATTCATACGGTAATTATATCCAAGCATCGTAACATCATACATGCCAGGAAGTTTTCTATCTCTGTGATGTCGATCTATGCCAAACGCGCGTAACTTTGAAATTTTCTCAGCGAGGTCGGAACTTCGAGTAATAACCATACCGCCTTCGCCGGTAGTCATATGTTTGACTGGATAGAATGAATAACAGCCAGCATCGCCCCACAAGCCCACATGAGTCCCTTTATAACGCGCCCCAATAGCCAAAGCACAATCTTCAAGAACAAATAATCCTGCTGCCCGTGCAATTTTGACCACTTCATCCATTTCAACCGAGACGCCAAGATAGTGAACAATAGAAATTACCTTAGTACGTTTGGTTATCGCGGCGCGGATGGCCGAAACATCAACATTACCTGAGTTTGCTTCTGCGTCGACAAATACAGCCTTTGCGCCGCAGAGCTCAACGGCATGCGCCGTTGCCGTATGTGTTTGAGCCGGTACGATTACTTCGTCACATGGACCTAGTCCTATGGCCAAATAAACGAGATGCATAGCCGCGGTGCAGGAAGAAACCGAAACCGAATGTGGCGCGCCTGTGTACTCCGCAAAAGAGTTTTCGAACTGTGCCGTAACTTCGCCATGAACGAGCGTCGGACCATTTAATACATCCATTACAGATGCTCGCTCCTCCGCTCCAATTTGCGGTCTTCCAAACGGGATATTTCTCACATCGAACTCCGCAGAAATGCGGCAAACATCCTAATTCGGGTACTCAACATTAACAATTCTGGATTTTTGAACGGCTTCCTCGATCGCAAAACATACAGACATGCAATCAAATGCGGCGTTTTCATTCACAATCGGAGTTTCATCATTCAGGATAGCACCCAGAAAGCTCGGAATCAGTGCATGCTTTTCAGCTCCTGGGTATGCTGTTTTGCGTTTCTCGGGGGCAGAAGATGGATCTCGACTTTTAAAAATAAGACCCGCCCCAGGACGGTTTTCAAAACTCGCGGAAGTACCATAGACAGCGACTTTATGGAAATGTGGTGTCATACTTCCAAAATTTACAGATATCTTTCCGACAGCTCCGTTCACAAATTTTAAAGTCGCGACAACCATATCCATATTATTAAAATCCGAGCCCGCACTACTAATAGCATTACCAACCGCGGAAACTTCGACGATCCGCTCATTTATCAACCACATCAGCAGATCAATAACGTGCACCCCGCCACCGTAGACAACTGAGTAATAATCTTGTTTGCCACGCCATCCATTCACGAGTTTGGATAATCGCCCATAATTATAATCGGCTTCCAGATAATAAATTTCACCAAAGGTGCCTTCAGATATTTGAGTGCGAAGATCTGTAAAGCGTGGACTAGAACGAAGCACCAAATTCGTAGATAAGCGAACGTGGGTATTTTGGGCCAGCAGCTCTCTAATGGTGTTGAGTTCCTCACTTGATTGACACAGAGGTTTTTCAACAAATACATGCTTTCCAAGGGAAATAGCTTGGCAAATCTGAGAGAAATGATCCTCATCATAACTGGCAATTGAAACGACGTTGACATTCGGGTCCTCGATCAAATCTCGTGCTGATGTATAAAGACGAAGACCTGGGTGAGAAGTCGCGACACTTTCAAGTCTATCAGTATTGCAATCGCAAAGCGCACCGACAACGCAGTTGGGTACCTGATTATAGCCAGTTATATGCGCTTCGCCGACACCAAGACCGATTATTCCCGCCTCAAGAAGAGTCATACGACGCTTCCGGAATTTATGCTCAAACAATAAAAACGCTCCAGTTCAGCATAACTATATTCGGTATGGTGGAGTTGCATAATCGCAATAGCCTGTGATATCCGCTCTAAATCCTCCAATGTGTCGACACTATAATCAAGGTGATTTAGCAGTGTATTACTCTGAAAACTTTCAATGCGAAAACGTGAAGGATTCAAATAAAAATACGGTGTCACATGCTCAAGACATGCGCTGTCGTTAGTTTCCTCTAGAACTTTCGCCATCGCAGCTGTTCGAATAAGTTCTACGGACTGACCTTTTGGAAAAGTTCGTGGGTGCACATTGGTGACTAGATCCGGTGACCCTTTATTTAACTTTTGGCAAGCAACATTAATCAACCTATAGTCAAGCAAAGGACTATCACCGTTCACACGGACAAAGTGAGAAACCCCCCCTTCGATCGCCGCCCGATACAGGCGTCGTGCTACGTTATCAAGTTCGCCCCGAAAGCAACCTACACCCCTTTCACGAGCAAAGCGCGCGATTGGGTCATCGTCAAGTCCATCTGACGTCGCGATGATTATCTGATCAAGATAAAAAACCTTGCTTAAACTATCTAACAAATAGCCAAGCAAAGGATTGTCACCGATCAACCTTAATACCTTGCCCGGCAGTCTGCGGGACGACATCCGGGCTTGAATGATCGCTGCAATTTTCATCTACCTAATGACATATTCGAAGTATCGCGCTTGATTTGAAACTTTCCACGAAGACCGCACTCCGGCTGTTCATTTTTTTCTTCGAGATAAGGGGTAAATCCAGAAAGCATCTCCCAAAATGCATATTCATTATCATTGAATGAATGCACAGGCCTATAAACACGATACTGACCATTCATTAAATCTTCCCATGTCAATGCACCCGACATGGCTAAAGCAGCCACATCAGCATTAACGGAGACACACATATGCAGATCTTCACACTCCAATATCGACATAGCTACACCAGGCACAATGTTCCAAACACCTTCAACATCGCAGGAAATCAAGTATCCATGCCGCCGATCCCCTTGATTTATAATAAATCCAACTTTGAAGTTATTGTTTACAAGGATTGAGGTGACCATTCGTTGAGGGCAAACGGATAGATATTGTGCCATCATCATTTGAAATTTCTGATGATCAAATAATGCCTTTCGTTCAAATCTCTCGAGTTTTTCCTTCGTTTCCACAACATCCCGGTGGTTTCGCAGCTTATCCGCTTCTTTTATCCATTCGTCCCGATTCTTAAAAAATTTATTAAAATTATCGGATGATTCGACGAACGAATACGTTTCCCCTGGCGACACCAATAAGATTTCTAAATCCACATTATTCAGTCGTACAAAATCACGAAACTCAACTGGTAGTGCACTTGCAAATTGATCGAATTCGGGGTTTCGAAAGCTACACATATCGTTGGCCGCAGGAATCGCTCTCCTAATTCCCATACGTTCCGTGATATCTATCGCACTTAACATTTGAGAATTGATTCTTTTTTCTGTTGCAATTTTTTTAGCGGCGTCATCCATTTCAAAACAAGATGGATATTGACTACCACCCGAATAAAAAATTAAACCCAAATCAATATCAAAATTTTTATCGATCCAAGCTTGATCATCAACTGTGGGAATGCAGTCATTTTGATTAAGCACTGTGTGGGACCCATCAGACACAATTAACAAACTATCCGAACTAAAGGGGTCCGCGACCAATGTCACTTCAAGGTCTTTCCCCAGACAGATACTCTCGCGATGGGACAATTCAATCGTATTCAGGAAGCCAAGACGATGCAGTCTATTTCGTAGAAACTCAGCCGTATTATACCTACGAATTATGATTGGCGTATGCCGTGAAAATGAATCTAACGTACGGAGACAAAAATGGTCTGGATGCTCATGAGAAATATAAATGAAATCTTGTTCAAAATATTCCTTGTCAGAAATTGGACACTCCGGAAATTGCCAAATCATATGGCCGTAAACTGGATTGAATAGCCAAGGGTCTGTCAAAAGACGCAAACCCTTTTCACTAACAAGTTGAAAAGTAGCGTGACTATAATAACGAATTATCATCGTAATTTACTCGAAAAAAGGTTTCTCTATACGTTAATTTTCCACCACCCTCCTTAGCATTCCGTATTTTTTGCAGGACCCTCTCAGGTGAGATGTTTTTTAGCCAAACCTAGGAAATTAAAATACTTATTCAGGAAAATATACAAATTTCAATCGTGTCGCGTTATTTTTTATATAATATAAGATGGACCAGCCTTACATAAACCCACGAACAAAATAAGTAAATGCAGACACAAAATCCGCAGTTAAATAATAAAAAATGACAAGTACTAAACGAAATTTATAATCCGCTAATTTTAAATTTTACCTCAAAGAATCAATTGATCGAAGAGAATTTTTACATTTTAACTTTCCAATCGATTTGACTTTAAGTCATCTTACTCAACAATATGCGCCCTCAGAGATAAAACTTCATACCGTCACATCTAGTTGTTTTTAGATACTCATTTAAATCAGATAGACGTTGTCGAAGTCTACGATTTTCAATTTCCACTTGCGGCAAATCAGCATCTTGAACTGACGCAATTTCTCCAGATTCTGAATGCATTTGGCATACCTGCTTTTGTAATCTTAATATCTGCTCATCTTGGGCTTGAACACATGAGGCATACGAATCACATTTTTCCTCAAGCTCATCAATTCTCGCTTTAAAGTTTTCCAGCCAAGAACGTGCTTGCTCCAATAATTTTCGATAATTTTCCGATTCAGACCTTAATTCTTCGACTGTTTTCATTTTTCTCACATAATTGTAAATCCCGATAGTTCCGGAGATACAAATCCCAATTTAACTCGTCAATTCAACTAAAATGTTAACCAAGGTTTTTAACGATTGAACGAAGACTGCCCACGAATTTCCCTAGATACAAGGACAGATTCTAAAATCTCTCATACAGTATTAAAAGCCAAAGGACGCTTAGGTCATAGCCTAACATACAGGTAGGCAACTCAAATACTGCATCGATAATAAAATGAAGCGGCTAAGAAGCTAAAATTTTCAAGTAAGTCTAACTTTCTTATTCTTAAATCATTAGCACATTTTTTACGATACCTAAACCATTTTTAAAAATTGCTTTATGTCAATTTTAGGAAAGCTTTCGAGCGCACTATCTGGACAGACATTATAAATTGGAGGGAGTTCGACACGGAACATCAGCGCTAACATTCGCAGTGTAACGCAGGAAATTTCATTCACTTGTATCGCGTCCCATTTTACCCAGTCGGAAATATGTTTACGGCGGGATAAATTCGAACGATCATGTGCCGGATAACGTTCGTCCAACTCTTTATAATAAACCATTGATTCTTTTTCGGCAGCTGCGCCTTCCACTCTTTGATCGAAACCAAATAAAAATATTCTCCTGGGGCGACCTAGAACGGCGGCACACAAAGCCAACATCAGAGTGTTAAGACTTGGAAAACCGAGCGGATCTCTCGGCGTTGGTGGCAGTTTATTTGTAGCTCTATATCGAAAAAGTTGGTCTACATGATCATGCAAATACGCGAATTCGGGACGTCTCACGCAATAATAAAGAACAAAATCACTTATCAGCGCCATCGTGGGATAATCCCGCTTTAAAAATTCATTCAGTCGTTCATTATTTCCCAAAAGAACAGCTGGATGCGAGAAACAGGTCAAGGAAAGTTTAGCGCCAGCCGGCTTCAGAATTTCATCTTCAATGATCGAGAATGTATTGATGATGAAATGTATAAAATTATTTTGAGACAATATATTCTTTTCCATAGCAACGTTTGCTACAGAAGGCCCCGCTCCGTAAATACAAATGTCCTTGCCTGCCGTAATTTTGCGCAGCCTATCGAGACGCAAATCTATTGCATCAGGGTAATACTCAATATCGCGAAGGTAGTAGCCTGCACCATCTCTACAGCAAATTTCGCGAATTGCTGCCTCAGCCTCATCTTCCCATCCACCTAAGAATGCCGCCACCGGCTTTAAAGCCGACCCATCGCGTAGCGCGACCGACGGACGATCCGTTGGAATTAAATTAACAATTTTACGAAGTAAAACTTGAGCACGGTCAAAACTTCCATTTAAACGACAAGCCCGCGCAGCTATAAAAAAATTTTCTGGCGTATCTTCTTCAGGGATCATTATTAGGCGCTCGCCAAATTCAACAGCTCGCTCATAATTACCCTGAGAGGCAGCCATCCAAGACAAACTCTTGAGTGCTAAAGCATGTTGAGAATCGAGTTCTAATACTCTCTCGTATGCTTTTTCTGCAATTAATAATCCAGGAAAATAACGACACAGTATTTCAGCGCCTCGACAAAGGATTTCTATGTCATTAGTGGCCAGATCCATAGCTTCTCGAACAGGACGGAAAGCCTCCTCGTCTACATCAAAAATCGTTGATTGCTCGCAATCGTCCAAGATTTGAATAATTTTCTCGCGCTTTTTGAATTCCAATGGAATTGGGGAACTAAAATCTTTCATATTCAAAAACTTATTATATCTATAACACTATGATATTAAAATATAAATTAAATTCATTTGATTACCGAAATAACAAAAACACAGACTTGATATTAGTTCGCCCCATAAACCGACCGAGCAAATTAAATTAGATTTTATGGATATAATCGTGTGGTAGGTTCTTAACCACGTCCCAATGTTGATCAATCCAATTAATAACTTCCGATATTCCTATATCTAGGGATATTTCTGGCATCCACTCAAGTTCAAAACGAGCGCGTGTCGAATCTATTATATATGCCGGATCTTGACCGAGACGCTCCTCAACATCGAAAGCGACATTCGACAGAGATTTTCCTAGATGTTCGGCAATTTTGGAGACGAGTTCACGGATAGAGATACTTCCGTCGGGTGACAAATGATAAGTTCTGCCAATTTTGCCTTTCTCAAGTATGGCTTTTTCGCCTTGTGATACATCACGTATGTGTATGTATGATTTGATAGCGTTACCGCCCCCATGCAAAGGAATTCTTTTGCCTAGTCGAATAAATATAACTGTCCGCATAATTATTCGGTATAGCTGCTGTCGAGCCCCGTAAACATTCGTCGCCCTTACGGTGAGTAATGGTAGTCCCTGATGGTCGGCAAAAGCCTTAACCAACATATCAGCCGAGGCCTTAGAAGCAGCATATGGCGAACTTGGACGGAGCGGCGCATCTTCTTTAACGATACCTTCACATCTGCCATACACCTCAGGCGTTGATATATGCAAATATCGTTGCACATAATCTCGATCGCAGATGTGACGAATTATTCTCGATAGTGCGACACAATTAGTCTGAAACCAATGTTCCGGAAAATCCCAGCTTCGCGACACTTCTCCTTGTGCCGCAAAATTTATAATACGGCATGGTTTTTCCTGATCGAGAAAATCCAAGAAGCTGTCCATATCTTCGTTCAAATCAAATTTTCGGAATCTAAATTTTTCTAATCTTGTTTTTTCCCGATAGCGAAGGAAAAGCTTAAGCGGCTCCGCTGAACGACTGACACCAATCACTTCGTGATCTTCATCATTCAAAAGAAGGTCTACAAAATCTTGACCCGAAAAAGAATTGCTACCAATGACAATATCTTTTGGCATTTTGTTAAGAAAGGCTCCCCAAACAGCTTAATTTACAAAAACTGAACCAGAATTCTCTTGATGCCCAAGACAAAAAATTAAAAGATTATCAAAAAATTAAACTTTAAGCCTAAAATATTGATAAAATCTCTTCAATGCACCAGCCTGATACCTAGTCTACATTTTCACGGCAGATTACTAAATTGAATAACGACACGCTTTGCGCGTTTTATGACCTTGAAGTGTCACCAATTAGCTTCGATTTCACAGTGTTTTTGATTCTAGCTGAATTGGCTCGCAATCGATCAAACGCCAATCAATTAAAAGTAGTAATTGTACCGGGAGGTAATTCCGGTTTTCGTCATGACGATTCGGCCTATGATAGCGACAACAAACGTTGGCGCCTGCACAACATACTCTTACCCGCCACGAGCCTTCTGAGATCAAACACAACAGTCGATATTTGCCCAGACAGAGAATCTGCTACCGAAATCGAAGAGCGGCATAACGGCCCTATATTCCCGGACGGATACTCTGTATCCAATCCCATAACAGAATTTTTTCTTTCTCGAGTTATTGCTGCATCAACAGTTGGTGAAATAATTCCATCTTTCCACGCACCGCCGCAAGCCAAGAAGTACATGAAACACTGGTTGGATAACCAGACGGAGGGGCGCAAACCGGTAACAATTACGCTGCGTGAAGCAGACTATAATGAAAACCAAAATAGCAACATTGATGCCTGGTTGGAATTTGCCAGCGGCTTGGATCCAGACGAATTTTACCCTGTTTTTATTCGTGACACTGACAAGGCATTTGATTGGCAGGACCCTAGATTCGATAGATTTTCTGTATGCATTCCCGCAGCGATTAACCTACAGCTTCGGATGGCACTCTATGAACTGAGTTGGCTAAATATGCTGGTTCCAAATGGACCAGGCGAACTATGCCGACACAGTGCAGCGGTTCGCTATCTTTACTTCAAAGTCATTAACGAGGAAGGCAATACAACTTCAAAAGCATTAATTGCTTCACAAGGAATCGAAATTAACGGGCAGCTACCATACGCAACAAAATATCAGCGTTTGGTTTGGGAGTGCGACGATATCGGTGTCATAGTTCGTGAATTTAACAGTATGGCAAAAATTATAAATAGTTCACCCGCCACCAACGAAGATTTTCTTTTGCCCCAAAATGACCGAAAACCAATTGAAACCGCTGTTCAACTTCAAATGATGGGCCGTTTAGAAGAAGCCACATCTATTTTTCAGGATATTGTTCAAAAGGATCCGCAAAACGCGGATGCTTGGCATTTTTTAGGAATTATCGCCAAGCAGGCTGGCCATACTGATGCAGCACAAAAGTTAATTTTACAAGCGATAAAACTCAATAACTCCCAAGCGAACTACTATATCAGTCTTGCATCAGTTGAACGGTCTTTAGGAAATAACGCCGATGCCTTAGCAGCCCTAAACCAAGCTATTTCTGTTGATCCAAATGATGCCGGGGCTCATGCAGATCTGGCTGATTTGCTTCACCAATCTGGTGAGCAATCGCGTGCTGAAGCCACTATGATGAAAGCATTGAAGCTATCTCCGAACACAGTCGAGTACTACGAACGTGCCGGCTTTATATTACAGGAATCTGGTAATTCGGAAGAGGCGGCAAAATTTTTTAAAACAGCAATTGAGTTGCGAAAGGAAATTGAAGACGCTATTCGAGAACAACGCAGCCATATGTCGGAAATTCCGCAAGTTTCATTGAGCCATACTTAGCATTGATCACGGAGAAGCAATTTTCCTGTCTCCTTCAGGTATAAAATTTTTGTACTTCGCTTATGACGTACTCAATTTCTTCATCTTTAAGATATTGGTGAAGCGGTAGCGAGATGATTTGGTTTACGTCAGTTTCTGTCTTGGGAAAGCTACCCCTCTTATAGCCAAGCGCTTTCGATGCTTCCTGCAAATGAACAGGAATTGGATAATGAATTTTTGCTTCAATGCCACGCTCATTTAAATGAGTAAGGAGAGCATCACGCCGGTCGACGCGCAAAATATATAAGTGGAAGACATGTCTTACTTCCTTTTTTCGGTGAGGAACAAAAACACCGCCATTCATAGAGTTAAAGGCTTCGTCAAACCGTTTTCCAATACGCACACGATTCTCTGTAATACTTTCGACATCCGCCATAAGACGACTTCCGATGACAGCCTGCAAAGTATCCAGTCGACTATTCATACCAAAAAACTTTGCTTCGTCCCTGTTTACCAATCCGTGATTTCTATAAAGCCTTAATTTCTCAGCTAAATTTTCATCTCTTGTTACAATAACACCACCATCTCCCCATACATTAATAGCTTTCAAAGGATGCAAGCTGAAGCCCGAAGCCAATCCCCATGAAGCCACGGGCGCACTATCGAATGAGGCACCAAGCGCTTGGCAAGCGTCCTCAAAAATTAACAAACCATGCCGTTCGGCAATTTTCGTAATCGCTCGCATATCTGCAACATTACCCGTATAATGAACGGGAAGAATCGCTTTTGTTCGATCTGTAATTGCATCTTCGATTTGCTCGACATCCATGACAAAACCATCGTCACAATCGACCAATACAGGTGTCGCACCTAGAGATGCGATTGCTCCTAATGTTGCAATGAAGGTTGTCGCGCACGTAATAACTTCATCACCCGGGCCAATGCCCATTAGTTTCATTGGAAGAATTAGGGCATCGGTACCACTACCAACGCCGACCGCGTGCAGATGACCGGTAAAATCAGCAAATTGTCGTTCAAAGTCCTCGACCGCAGCACCCAAGGTAAAATCGCCTATTTTTACAACTCGACTTATATCGTCTAGGTAGTTTTCAATATCTGGAAATTGGCGATCTAGATAAGAAAATTTAACTTCCATTTTGCCTGGACACCTCTTCAAAATATTCCTCTTTATCGAACGCAAAAAGACCCTAAGTGTCTAATCAAACTTTCGCTGATTTAAAACGAAATAAATACGTCAATACTAGCATATTCTGATTAATTCAAAGTAACACATATCATAAATGGAATGGTATGTTGATTGCATATCTCCGCGTTAAGTTTGGCGAATATTCGCACTGATGATTAGAAGATGAAAAAAAGGTTGGCCCTCGTCGTTCCAAATCAGCTTTGGCACAAATTCGACTTGATTACGACGTGGAATATACCCCCGCGTACACTTTGCCAATTAGGTGCCTGCGTCGAAGATATTGTCGATGTTAAAATCATCGACGCACAAAATTACAAATTGTCTTTAGAGGAATTCAGGCAAGAAATCTTGGACTATGATCCAGACTTCGTAGGTCTTTCAGTCCTGAGTAGCGAATACGCAGATACCCTTGATCAGGCAGCCCGGGCCGTAAAAACGGTCAATCCTGACACCATTGTGATTGCAGGCGGTGTGCACGTTACCACAAAGCATTGCGATGTTATGAAAAATCCAGACGTCGACTTCGCATGTCGTGGCGAAGGTGATTACTTATTGAGAGAACTTCTCCTCCATTTAATAAAAAATGCGCCCTTACCTCTCAAAGGCCTGGTTTACCGCGACGGGGATAAGGTTATAAGCCAAGAAAAGGCGACTGTTGATGATTTGACGGAACTACCGCCTCCAAATTATGAGCTCGTTAATGTTGACGACTATACTCATACGCTGCCGCGATACGGGCCGGGAAGATATCCCGAAACTCCAGGAATATGCTTAACAGTGTCACGTGGTTGCCCATACGAATGCAGTTTCTGCCAAGTACCTATGATTTCCGGACGCAAGATTCGAATGCATTCTCCATTGCAAATAGTCGATGAATTGGAATTGCTGAAAAAAAAATATGGCATCAAATCATTCGTACTTTATGACGACAACCTCTTTGCAATGCGCAAAAAAGCAAAGGAACTCCTTCGCGAGTTGATTTCCCGCAAACTTGAGCTGAAATGGCATGTGAGCAGCTTTGCCATTTTTGTCATAGACGACGAAATGCTCGACTTGATGGCCGAAGCTGGCTGCGTTGGTGTCAATGTCGCTATCGAATCAGGTAATCCAAGGGTCCTTAAGGAAATAATAAATAAGCCAATTAAAGATCTGTATGCCGTCCCCAAACTTATTGAAGGGATCAAATCACGAAATATGTACGTGTTGGCCAATTTTATTATTGGTAATCCTGGCGAGACTTGGGAGGAGATACGCGAAACAATTAGTTTTGCCGAAAATTGCGGCGCTGATTACGTTAAATTCTTTATTGCCGTGCCGCTACAAGGAACTGAGATGTATGAATTGGCGCGTAAACTAGACGCATTCGAGCACGACCATTTAGCTGAAATTCCAAGACTCGATTGGCGTTTCTCCCAGCTCAAGTCCGATGAGTGGACTTCCAAAGATGTGAGCATTTTACGCGTCTATGAATGGGATCGTATTAACTTTTCACCAGATCGGATTGAGAAGACTGCTGAAATCTGGGGAGTTTCCATAGAAGAACTTAGTCAGATTCGCCAAGACACACGACGAGCACTCCAAGCAGAAGCAATGAACTCCTAATACAAGACTCCCCTTACATCCTGATGATAGGGCGGCCAATTTTCCCCATCTCCAAATCCTCAAGGGCATCATTAATTTCTTCCAATAAATATGACTTGGACAACAAAGGCTCTACGTCGATTTTCTTTTCTGTAATAAATGATGCAAAACGTGGAAAATCTCGATCCGGTTTCGCGTCGCCCCCCCAAGTACCCAGCAAGCTTTTTCCTTGGTTGAATTGCCAAGGGTCCAACACAACCGTCTGGCCTTTAGGTGCATTGCCGATAACGATCGCTCGCCCTCCTTGTGCTCGGACAGCCGTGAGTGCAGTTGCCATTACCGCTGGTCTTCCCGTAGCTTCTATTGCCAGGTCCACTCCCATCGGACATAACTTCATCACCTCTTCAATTCCATTTCCTTTTCTGCCATTAATGATATGTGTAGCTCCGAACTCGGCAGCCATTTCCAACTTACTGTCAATTAAATCAATGGCAATTACCGGAGAGCATTTGGATACAACCGCTCCCATAACAGCACAAAGCCCCACCCCGCCAGCACCGAAAATAGCGACAGAGTCACCAGGCTGTGGTCTACCAACATTCATTACGGCGCCAAGTCCTGTTGGCAATGCACAACCAAGCAACGTAGCTTCACGCATATTTAATTCAGCGGGTAATTTGGTTAGGCGATTTTCGCTTACAACAGCATGTCGCTGAAATGTCGTAACCGCACCTGCATTTACCGTCCGGCCATTCCAATTGTATATAGCCCCTCCGGCCTCAATGCCGGATGCCTTAATCCATGAAAGCGCCACACGATCACCTGCATGAACACGTGATACGTCCACCCCGACTTCAAGCACGACCCCACTGGCTTCATGACCTAGGCAGTGCGGCAACCAAGGGTCCTCCCCCCTTCGTCCCCGTGCTTCAAGTAACTGTGTGTGACATGCCCCAGAATAACTGATCTCAACAAGACATTGACCAGATTTCAGCAGCGGTACCTCCAATTCTGCAACCACAAGAGGTTTTCCGGTCTCAACAAGTACAGCCGCTTCGGTCTTCATAAAATCAATCCCGTAACTTATGCGCCTTTCGCGTCAGGATCTCGTAAATCCCATCTCTTTTCGAAATCCCATACTTCTTGGAAACCCATTAGTTCATGCATGGAACGGTTCCCATCTTCGTATGTCTGCACCTCGGTTCCCAAGGTTGTTCCATTAACGCATAAGTGGGTATAGGCCTGCCGAAGAGTCTCGGCGACGGCACTGAAACCTGAACTCGGGTAAATAGCTATATTAAACCCCCACTCTTTCAGTGTTTCTGAGGGGATTACTGGAGTACGCCCGTTAGGCACCATATTCGCAAGTAGCGCTGCATCAATTGATTTTCCAACCTGTTGCAATTCCTCTTCCGATTCTGGTGATTCTATAAAGACAACGTCGGCACCGGCCTCAGCGAAGGCTTCCCCTCGACGAAGTGCTTCCTTGAGACCGTAATCGGTGCGTGAATCCGTTCTTGCTATAATCAACGTATCTTCACTTGTTCGGGCATCGCACGCGACTTTTATCTTCTGAACCATTTCCTCCAGTGGCACGACTTCCCGGCCTAACGTATGACCGCATTTCTTTGGAGTAACTTGATCCTCAATTTGAATGCCCTGAACACCAACAGCTTCATACCCCCGAATTGTGTAATGCACATTGAGCAGTCCGCCGTATCCGGTATCCGCATCTGCAATTAAGGGAGTTTTCGTGCCGCGTGCAATGCGCCCCGCACAGTCAACCATTTGGCTATAAGTTGCAATTCCAGCATCTGGCAACCCTAAAAACGAAGCTGTCGCACCATAACCTGTCATATAGAGCGCTTTAAATCCCATCTGATCTGCGACACGTGCCGAAATCATTTCAAATACGCCGGGGGCAACAATAAACTCGCCAGAATCAATTATTTGCTTCAAAGACTGAATTTCCACCATGACTTCAAATCTCCTACAGAGTTTTTTTTCTATACAATTTAGACAAATGCAGCATACAAATCACCTGTGTCGTTAATCGATGTTGCTTTTACCTATACCGCCGAGAATGCAAATCCATAGCCGTTTCAAACCCCTTCCACTGATCAACTTCATGATCCGTGCGATAGACCGGCAAAGGCATAGGTAACTTATTTCGCGCACGAACACCTGCATAAATACACGCTGTAATTAGCATGGCAAACAACACCGCAGGTATAACGATCAAAGCTAAAGATGACGAAATGCCAAAGGATATATTTATTAAGGTAAGAACTAATAAAAAAGGCATGACCTGCATAAGGAACGCGAGCAGCACAATTACGACCAAAACCAACATATTAACCAGACAGCCTATCGTTAAATTCATTCGCTATTTCCCGTTGAGCCTTCGCTTTAGCTTTTATTAATTTTGATCACCAAAAACTTGACAAACTCTCTACACTTACGGAAGCCGCAATCCTATAAAAATGATTGAATGCCTTTGGCGCCCTCGGCAGGACTTGAACCTGCAACCTTTGGATTAGAAGTCCAGCGCTCTATCCAGTTGAGCTACGAGGGCTAACCTAAAGACCTGATATAGGCACGTGTTCCATTTCAGCTTAAACAAAAGTACAAATATATAAGTTTATTCAGGAAATTTTGCATATTTTCTTCAAACTTGAGAGTTCATTCAATTAGAAATCCCGTGCCCTAACTAATTACGCTAAAAGGGCAACATTACGTTTTTATATGTGAACCGTAAAATCAATGCGTCCAAGGTTCAATCCGGGAAAATGCAAAATTATCTGAGTAGGACTTGGGCTGAATCTTCCGCTCATTACGCTTGACGACAGTAAAGGTGTAACCATTCTCCTTAGCAAATTCTACAGCTTCGACTTCACTTTCGAAGTTAAGCCTAATCTGTCGTCGAGTATCGGGCGATGACGACCACCCCATCAAAGGATCTGGCCTCGCACCTGTAATGGGTTCGAATTCCAAAATCCACCGTTTAGAATTTGCGCGTCCAGACTGCATCGCGTTCTTCGCGGGTTTGAAAATACGAACGTGCATGACCTCTCTCTTAATCTATTGATCCATCCGCAATACATGCAGTTGAATTAAGCTGGTCGGGGCGGCTGGATTCGAACCAACGACTTTCTGCTCCCAAAGCAGACACTCTACCAGGCTGAGCTACGCCCCGTATAACTGCAAGCTAAGGTTTCACGAATTCAGGCGCAAGGCAGTATTTCATTAATCATCGATCTCTAACCTATCACCCATATAAAAATTATCTTCATAGTGCCTGCAAATGGGAACGTGGCCACCAAAAAAAAGATTTATTATCGACAAACAAAGACAATACTTCTTTCGCGTCAATCACTTCTGTTTCAAGCAAATTGGGCGAAAACAAATCACCACAAAATTAACCTGCGCGCAAATTTGCCGCCGCATCTATCAAAGTATTACATGACGTATTAGAAATAAAAAAACCTATAACTCTAAAAGTTACGCGTAAATATAAAAAGTACATGTAGAAAATTTGGAAATTATGTATTCACAAATAATAATTAAAATTATTCTTGCAAATATTAAAAATATTTCTGATTATTAATTTAATAGAAATTGTTAACTAAAGTGTTATGAAATTTTTTATCCGATCTTCCATTATTTTTTTACTGTCGGTACTTGGGTTCGCTAGCAATGCCCTACCTATAGAGACACAGCAGTGCGAACAACGAAGAACGATCCTCCAATACCTATCAAATGAATACTCTGAAAAACCGGTCGCTATGGGCGTAGCAGAAAACGGCGGTTTAATAGAAGTGCTTTCCTCGCAGAAAGGTAACACTTTTACAATTATAGTGACCTCTCCAGAAGGTGAAACTTGTATGGTGGCCGCAGGTGAGGACTGGCAAGGATTGAGCCGCACAGTAACGCCTCGCACTTAATTTTAACGTTTTTTATTTGCCAAATTGACAATAATTGAGTTCGTTTGCTCAAAATTGCCTGCCGCCCTCCAAAGGTATTGGCTAAATGTTTGTTACCTCTTGCTGCTGCCGCCACATCTCTGCGTATTTACCATCATTTAAGATTAGTTCGTCGTGTGTACCACGTTCTACAATAATGCCGTGATCCAGAACGATTATATTATCGGCATGGACGATCGTGGAAAGTCTATGAGCAATAATTAATGTCGTCCGATACCTAGAAACCTCACGCAAGCTTTCTTGTATTTCTCTCTCAGTATGAGTGTCCAATGCTGATGTAGCCTCATCGAACACGAGTATCGAAGGATTTTTTAGAATAGTCCGAGCGATAGCAACGCGCTGCTTTTCGCCACCAGATAGCTTCAGACCTCGTTCTCCGACCATCGCGTCATATCCATCGGGCAGACCTTCGATAAAATTGTGAATACGCGCTAATCTTGCAGCACGCTCTACTTCATTTTGGTCGGCATCTATGCGTCCATAGGCGATGTTGTAGAAGACTGTATCGTTAAAAAGAACGGTATCCTGCGGAACAATTCCAATTGCGTTGCGAAGGCTTAGTTGTCCAATATCGCGAATGTCTTGATCATCAATTGTAATTCGCCCCCCTGTCACTTCATAAAATCTGAATAATAGCCGACTGATCGTTGATTTTCCGGCGCCACTCGGCCCCACGATCGCAACAGTTTTGCCTGAAGGAACATTAAAGGTAACATCCCTCAGGATCGGGCGTCGTTCATCATATGAGAATTCAACATTCTGAAACGAAATTTCACCTCGTTTAATCTGAATAGGACGCGCTTTAATTTTGTCTTCGATTTCCTTATCTACCTTCAAAAGCCCAAACATGTCCTCCATATCAGTCAGAGACTGCCGAATGGTCCGATAAACAAATCCTAAAAAATTGAGCGGCAAGTAGAGTTGAATTAGATAGGTGTTAACCAGAACAAAATCACCGATCGTCATCTCCCCTTCGACAACGCCATTTCCAGCCATTATCATCAATAATGCTAGCCCGAAAGCTATTATAGCCCCTTGTCCGACGTTTACCGCAGACAGACTAACCGTGCTGAAAACAGCAGCATCTTCATATCCACGCATTGACGCGTCGAAGCGTCTCTCCTCATGCGCTTCATTGCCAAAATACTTCACCGTCTCATAGTTCAGCAGGCTGTCGATCGCTTTGCTGTTTGCTTCTGTGTCCCGATCGTTCATGAGACGACGAAATTTTATCCGCCATTCAGTCATTACGAGGGTGTAGGCGATATAGAAACCAATGGTAGCGAAAGTTGCTGCCGCGAACCAAAAATCAAAAAATTTCCATAAAATTGCGCAGATCATCAAGATCTCAAGCAATGTTGGAAAAATGTTAAAAATTGTAAATCCGAGGACAAACTCGATACCCTTTATGCCGCGCTCAATTACTCGTGAAAGACCGCCTGTCCGCCGTTCCAAATGGAACCGGAGACTAAGTGCATGAAGGTGGTGAAATACGCGCAACGCCGCCCGACGCATTGTCCTATATGTAACGCGAGCAAACAAAGCCTCGCGCAACTGCTCGAAAGCGATCGCAACAATTCGAACTATGCCGTATCCAAGTATCAGACCAAGAGGTAACGCAATAATCTCGCTGAATGTTCCTCCTAAATCATCAACCACACCCTTATAAATTATCGGAATGTAAACATTGGCGATTTTTGCACCTATCAACGCGCTCAAAGCCAAAAGTACCCGAAACCGAATGCCCCAATCATCTTCAGGCCAAACATAAGGAATGATTGTTTTGAGCGTACGCCAGTGCATACGACCTTCCCGAGGGGGCACGCGGGTTTGATTTGAAGGCGACGTCATAAAGGAAATGCTCTCACAGCGTTCCAAGAGGCGTCTTGTTAAAATATCCGACGCGCGTTTCGCAGTGTTGGACTAGACGTAGTACAGAACGAGGCAAACAGCGAGCAGAATCATCACCCATAATGCCGAACTGCCAATCTCCCACGTTCTGGCAAGCGCACTTTGGGGGCCCGTCAGGTGAAAACTCGTACGTATAGCTCTTTCGGCCCGAATTCCTGCAACGCTTGATATCGCGTGATAAGCTGTCGAAACAAGCACAATAAATTTATTACATATACTCGGCATCAGTCGACGATAGACCCAATCCGTATCGAGATTTATAGACCTCAATTCCGGTGGATAAATTCGCGTCCACATCAGCACTGTAAACGCAAGAGCTGAAAACATTAACAGTTGAAGCTGTGTGATAACATGCGCCGTGGTGTAAGGAATAAAATTAACCTGATAAGGAAGAATCGCATACAGATAGTCGGGGAACATGCCTATCCCCAAGCATAGTGCCGACGCGGCAGCCATCGCAATCAACATATTAATAGGCGCTTCTTTCACGCGCTTGCCACTGTCATGTGCAAAAAATGCGAAATAGGGTATTTTTATACCCGAGTGATGGAAAACTCCCGCTGATGCAAACAAAAGCACAGCCCAAACGATCCAGTGCCCCTCTTCCGCAGCAGCCGTAATAATAAGCGCCTTCGAAACAAATCCACTGGTTAGCGGAAAGGCGGAGATTGACGCCGCACCCACGATGCAGAAACCAGTTGACCAAGGCATTGATTTGTAGAGGCCGCCGAGTTCAGAGCCTTTAATAGTGTCTGTCCGAAATAAAACCGCGCCCATCGACATAAATAGAAGGGCTTTATAGAGAATATGTGCAAAGGCATGCGCCGCTGTTCCGTTTAGAGCCATTTCGGTCCCAATACCAACGCCGACCACCATAAACCCAAGCTGATTATTGAGGCTATATGCAAGCACACGCCGTAAATCATTCTCAATGACCGCATAAAATATTGGGAATGCAGTCATCGTTGCACCTATCCAAATTAGCATGTCTGTACCTGGATACCCACGTGCGAGGGCATAAACAGCTAACTTGGTCGTGAAAGCCGAGAGAAATACAGTACCAGTAACAGTCGCTTGACCATATGAATCCTGTAGCCAGTTGTGCAGGAGTGGAAATGCGCACTTAACAGCAAAAGCCAGCAGGATTAAATTCGTACCAAGCGTTCCAATTCCAAGAAAGTTAAAGGCAATGCTTCCATTTGCCTGATAATGAATAATAGAGCCCGCTAGAAGTAGAACACCCGACCCAACTTGGATTACTAAATAGCGCATCCCTGCGCGGAATGACGCCGCATCCCGCCGTGCCCAAATTAGAAACACGGATGCGAGGGCAGTTAATTCCCACATCACAAATAGCGTAACGAGATCACCTGCGAATACGGCTGCAATCGCCGCGCCTGAATAGATCAATCCTGTTACCTGTTGTACCGTATCACGGATATGCCAGGCATAAACAATTGAAATAAGAGTAGCTATTTGAAATATATAGGCGAATATAAGACTAAGATCGTCTATCCGCATAACGATTAGCGTGAGATCAAATAATTCAACGGTAAGGTTGTCACCCGAAGTAAGTCCGAGCGTCCACCAAAACGCAACCACCGGGATACCCGCCATGTAAACGTTACGCCAAAGGCCAGCGGCTATAAGTGGCACTAGAAGAGCCGCAAGCATTTGAAAAACACCAGGCGATAGTAGCTCAGTCGGCATCATAGTAATCCTCAGGACGCATAAACAAGATACGCATCCATTTAGCCGCTAAAACTAAGGCGACACACACTACAAATCCGAAGATTGCATAAAATCCAAAGAAATTTTCTGCCTCAAAATGCGAGTGTTTATGGTACAACGCATCGGCAAGAAATAAGGCCACACACAAAATGAATAAGGCATAAATCACCTTCTTCACATTATTGGGTTCGTCCAGCCAGTATTTGCGTTCGTCGCTATTCACTTCGCCTCTCCAGCCAGGGGCAACAACAAGTTATAAAGTTCGTCAGCAAATAAGAATAGTGCGATACACCCAAGCGCACTGATACAAAGCGGCACAACACAGAATATTGGAGCCTCTTTGATACCGCCGGGTACTTCTTCAGGATTGCGCTCTTTAAAAAATCCACGAGCGACAATAGGCATCAAATACGCGACATTCAGAATTGACGAGATCATCAGAGCCGCAATGAAGATTAATTGTCCGTTATCTGCGGCTGCAAGTGAGAGATAATACTTACTCCACATACCACCAAATGGCGGCAAGCCAATCACACTACATGCACCAATCAGAAAAGCCACGAACGTAAACGGCATAGCTTTGCCAAGCCCGTCTAGTTGGCTCACATTGACCTTACCCGTAGCAACATAAATTGCGCCGGCACAAAAAAACAATGTGATTTTGCCGAATGCATGCATAGCAATATGCATTGCGCCGCCAATGATACCCAAAGGATGGAACATGGCAGCCCCCAAAGTCACATAGGAAAGCTGGCTAACTGTCGAATAAGCCAAACGACGCTTTAGATTATCCGCTTGCATGGCGATGATCGATGCAAGTAACAGTGTTCCAGCCGCGACGTAACCCAGCCAGCTGGCATCTTCCGTCGCACCGAGAAAATCTATCCCAAAGATGTAAACAATCACTTTCAGAACAGAAAAAACACCAGCTTTGACAACAGCAACCGCGTGCAAGAGAGCACTTACCGGCGTCGGCGCCACCATCGCTGCCGGTAACCACCGGTGGAACGGCATCAGGGCCGCTTTGCCGATCCCAAAAATATAGAGAATTAACAAAATACCAGCAGTTGCTTCTTCAACCTTACCTTCGAGTATCCCTCCCGGCTTAAATTCTAAAGTGCCGGTTAGATGCCAAGTCCAAATCATTCCAAGCAGCAGTAGGCCAATAGACGTAGTCAACAAGTAGCCAAGGTAAATACGGCCACCCTTTCGGGCTTCTGCATTCTGATGATGTGCCACCAATGGATATGTCGACAATGACAATACTTCGTATCCAATGAACAGAGCCATCATATTGCCAGCCAACGCTATAAAAAGCGCACTGCCAATCGCAATTGCGAAACAAATGAAGAAACGGGTTTGATGCCCTTCGTTTTTGCCTCGCATATATCCAATTGAATAAATGGAACTGACGATCCAAAGGAACGACGCGATCAGGGCGAACATCATACCAAGTGGTTCAAGTTCGAGGCGAATTGTTAGGCCCGGCACGAATTCAAATAATTCGACACTGGAACGGACCCCTTCCATGGCCCCCGGCAACAAATTCAAAACGACGCCAAAGGTAATGCAAGCACCAACCAGCGTTACGGTCTCTCGTTGATTTGGCTTGCTATCCGACATTCCGACTAGCACGGCAGTCACGAATGGAACTGTTATCGCCAAAAGCATTAAAACCTCGGCGCCCATCAATTCGCTCCCAACAAGTATTTAGCAGCGCTCTCGGCCACACCCACGCTTAGGCGTGTATCGATGCCGAAATAGATATTGGCCAAGGCCAAAACCCAAGCTGGGAAAAGCAAAGATAACGGCGCTTCCTTAACCTCCGACCCTTCAGGAGGGTCTCTAAGATAGGCAACCTCGATAATGCGCCACACATAGATAATTGCGAGCAGAGATGAGAGAACTATTAAGCCCGCCAACCACCACCAATCTTTGTCCCACGCGGCGAGAATGAGATACATCTTAGAGACAAAGCCAGCGGTAAGCGGTACACCTATCAAACTTAAACTGCCAATCACAAAAGCAGCCATGGTCCATGGCATGCGACGACCCAATCCATTAAGATCATCTACCGCGACCGAGCCAATTCGATAAAAAACGCACCCCATAGCCAAAAAAAGCGCACCCTTCATTAGAGCGTGATTGAATAAGTGCAAGAGACCACCAGTCATCCCAAGTACACTCACCAAGCTGATCCCGACGACCATATAGCCAATCTGAGCGACACTCGAATAAGCAAGCATCCGCTTCATATCAACTTGAAAAATAGCGACCGTTGAACCGACAAACATGGCGATTATGGCCAGTGGCAGCAGAACCCAATCAAGTGGTAACGTCTCAAAAGAAAACGCCGGGCCAAAAATGGTATAGAAGACCCGTATGAGCACATAGATTGATACTTTTGTGGCGGTCGCAGCTAAGAAGGCACTGGAAACGGAAGGCGCATAAGCATAAGCGTTCGGAAGCCAAATATGCAGCGGAAATAATGCTAATTTTATGCCGATCCCAACGGTCATAAAAGCAAAGGCCGCACGAACAGAGCGATTTTCCGTAAGTTCAGGGACCCTTACTGCTAAATCGGCAATATTAAGGGTGCCAGTCGCCTGATACAACAAACCCACACCAATCAAATAAAAGGTCGCACCAATCGTACCAAGCACCAAATACCGATAGGCCGCGGTAAGTGCCATGGGCTGACGACCCAGGCTGATAAGGACGTAAGACGAAAGCGATGATATCTCTAGAAATACAAAAATATTAAATGCATCACCCGTGATGGTGACGCCAAGAAGACCCGCCAAACACAACAAATACGCCGAGTAGAAAAGTCCGTCCTTACCAGCTGGTAATTCACGCTCAACACTTTGCTTACCGAAGGTTATTACGAGCGCACCAATCGCAGAGACAATGAGCAAAATATACGCATTAACTGTGTCAACGACATATTCGATACCGAATGGCGGTGCCCATCCTCCCATCCGGTAGGAAATTGGGCCCGCCTCAAGTACTAGTGTCAACAACCCGACGGAAATTCCAAAAGCTAACCAAGAGGCGACTAAGGCGATGCTATATGAGAACCAATTCCGTCTAAACAGCAGGCAAAAGGGCGCACTCAAAAGCGGAAGGACGACCTGCAAAGCGGGAAGGTTCGCCGATATCACAGTTTCGCTTCCTTCTCGCTAATCTCATCGTCTTCTATTGAGCCGTATGCTTCGTTAATCCGAACAATCAGAGCCAACCCAACTGCGAGTGTAGCAACACCAACAACAATGGCCGTCAGGATCAAAACGTGAGGCAATGGGTTTGAGTAACTCGTTACACCCTCAATGATGATCGGAGCGGTACCACCTTCGACTTTTCCCATCGCGATATATAAAATAAAAACGGAGGCTTGAAAGATGCCAAGTCCCACCATTTGTTTAATCAAATTTCGCCTTGATATAACAATGTAAAGGCCCGCCATCATAAGTGCGGTAACGATCCAAAATACATAAAGGCCAGGAAGGACCACGCCCCCTACTCCTCCAACTCATCTAACTTATGATTGCGACCAGCAAAGCTAAAAAATATCGCAATCATTACCGAACAAACAGTCACCCCAACGCCTAATTCAACAGCAAAAATACCATAATGTTGGCCATGCACTGAATTATCATTAAGGGTCGAATAATTTAGGTATTCTCCACCCAAAAACATATTCACGACACCCGTGAGACCGTATATTAGAACTCCCCCCGCCATGCCAAAACGAACCACTTCGTCCGGCACAACTTTTCGAGCATTATCGAGGCCAAAAACTAAGGCATATAAGATAAATGCCGCCGCAAAAATCACACCCGCTTGGAACCCACCTCCAGGGCCAAAGTCTCCATGAAATTGAACATATAAACCAAACAATAAAATAAAAGGAATTAGGAGCTTAGATGTGACCCTGATTACGTAATGGTGATTCATTTCGAGCCTCCGCCACTACGCCGATGCCTCCGGGTAACAACACCGCGATCAAGCAGCATTAAAACGCCAATACCTGCAGTAAACACAACAAAAACTTCACCCAACGTATCAAAGCCACGATAACTCGCTAAGACCTGTGTTACTACATTTGGAATACCGGTATCGATGATGCCTTGTTCAAGATAATATGGAGCCACATGCTGGTGGATTGGGGCATTTGGATCTCCATAAAGAGGCAT
>CEUN01119114.1_pt1 | contig 55034 bp, 53 predicted proteins | sample 361501 | NCBI WGS metagenome assembly CEUN01 (sample SAMEA2622801, study PRJEB7988) | marine metagenome | biome: marine biome (ENVO:00000447); feature: marine epipelagic mixed layer (ENVO:xxxxxxxxx); material: "saline water (ENVO:00002010), including plankton (ENVO:xxxxxxxx)" | depth 120 m | reverse complement strand
CCGAAGCTCAGGGATTTGCCGGATGCGTCAATACGCCAAGCTGCTCAATAACTTTCAAGGTTGTAGGCGGACTAAATACGAACCAAAACAGCGTTGTATCAATTGTTCCTTAGCGGAAAAACAGACTTATTTAAGCAGATTTTCCCATCTTAATAGAAGATGCAAACTATAAAACTCAGAGCTTTACGCCCCGTCGACTTTCTAAAATTAATGCCCAATCCAGGGTTGGATTTTCTTTATATTTACGGCCGCACACCTAGTTTTTTCTTTGGACCGGCCATTGTCTGCAATTTGGCCTGCATCGCCTCGACATATCGCGCGAGATAGGGCCGTGTTTCTCTTGGGTCTATGATATCCTCAACGCCAAACGCTTCCGCTGTTCTGAAAGGTGAGGAATAGAACCGAAGTTCTTCCTCAAGCGCCGCTTCCTTAGCTTTCGGGTCATCTGCTGTTTCGATCTCACGCCGATATGCAACCGCGACCCCACCTTCGACAGGCAAAGAGCCCCACTCCGCTGATGGCCATGCTAATTTGAGATTAGCTCCCCGTTGTGGACAAGCCGCCATGCCAGCCATGCCATAGCATTTACGAACAACGAGTGTAATCACTGGAACGGTCGCCTGACTGGCGACAAATACTGCGCGCATACCGGCACGCAGCACACCATGCGACTCCGCTTCTAGTCCGACCATAAACCCAGGAACGTCAACCAGGAAAATCAATGGGATATGGAACGTGTCGCAAAGTTCCACGAAACGGCATTGCTTATGCGCCTCACCAACATTCATTGCGCCACCGTACACCATCGGATTGTTCGCAACGATACCAACAACAAAACCGTCCAGGCGTGCAAAACTAGTGATCAATCCTTTTCCAAACCGCGGCTGGATCTCAAATAAAGAACCCGTGTCAAAAATCAATTCCATTAGGCGACGCATATCGTATGGGCGGCGGCGCTCCTCTGGTACGATATCCTTAAGCTCGCTTTCACACCGCCGTATTGAATCGCCGCTCTCACTGCGAGATGGAATTTCCCAAACGTTCTGAGGCATATAGGACAAATATCGCTTTACCAATTCCAGGCATTCGTCTTCATCCGCGGCAATATTATCAATTGTACCACCCATATCTACAGCAACTTTCGGCCCGCCGAGTTCTTCCTTTGTAACATCTTGACCAAGTGATCGTTTCACAACTGCTGGGCCTGCCGCAAATATTTGGCTTGTGTCTTTAACCATAACGGAAAAATGCGAGAGAATTGCACGACCCGCCGGCCCCCCAGCAGCGGAGCCGAGTACAGCGCCGACAACTGGAACTTCGCCCAACAAATCAACCGATCGGTCAAAATTATCAACACCTGGGAATACAGCATGACCACGGTTTTTTGCCGACGTTACCGACCCACCTGCTCCGTCGATCAAGTTGACCAAAGGAATTCGATATTCGTGCGCAAGATCTTCGCTGAAACCACCTTGCCCGCCTTTCCGTCTGTCGAGACGTGCCGTTGTTCCACCTCTGACTGTAAAGTCCTCACCACCAACGACCACAGGCCGGTCATTAATTTTTGCAAACCCCGCCACATAAGGAGCGGGTGTCACATTTTTTAACTGGCCATTTTCGGAATATTCTCCGGCACCGGTTGTCTTACCGATTTCTTGAAATGTTCCCGAATCTACAAGCCTATTAATTCGCTCACGGACTGTCAGGCGGCCGGCATTATGTTGGCGGCCGACATTGTATTCACCACCCTGCGCCTCCGCCCATTCATGGCGGCGGCGCAACTCTTCAATTTCCTTATCCCAAGGCATTAGGCATCGATTACAATAACTGCCTGTCCTTCCGCGACCGCCTCTTCTTCCTCAACCATGATCTCTGCGACGGTGCCATCATCGCTCGCCAAAACTGGAATTTCCATTTTCATGGATTCGAGAATTATGAGGGTTTGACCTTCCGTGACCTTCGTGCCCTCTTCGACTTCGATCTTCCAAACAGTGCCTGTAACGTCTGATTCAATCTCGATGCGGGCCATACTTAATCCTCGTTTCTAGTTGGTTGAGTTTGATTGTTACTTAAAAGGTCGTCGGCCAATTGGAAAGTAGATGTTTTCCAAGGCCACCAGAAAGTCTGTTACGATGCACCTTTAACATGCGAATAAGCCAATCCCGGGTATCTTCGGCTTTGATAACATGCTGCACACCGTACGAAGCGGCAATATCGTAAACACTATTTTCAAGCTGAAACTTCTCAAACTTCTCCTTAAAGAGGTCTGGGTCTGAATCCTCCAGACGCACACCCGGCTTGCCATGAACGACGTTTACGGCGTAGGCCGGATCCATGAAACTGACCTCCGCTGTCGGCCAAGCAGCCACCTCCGCCGCATTCTTACCGCCCCCCATATTTATATAGGCCTGGCCGTAATTTTTGCGGATCATAACGGTCAATTTTGGGGTCGTCATTAATTGCAATGCGTTCATGAAGTTCATGATTTTACCAGGCGCTTTTTGCCGCTCGGCATCGATCCCGATAACAAATCCCGGATTGTCGACAAGGAAGATAACCGGAATATTGAAGCTGTCACAAAGCACCATGAAACTACAGCACTTGTCACAGCCCTCAGCGTCTAACGCTCCCGCCTTGAACATCGGATTATTTGCAATGAAACCAACAGTCTTTCCGTCCAACCTTGCCAAGGCAGTCGTTGCCGTTTTTCCAAATCGGGCCTTTAATTCAAACATACTATTTTTGTCAGCGACCCGCTCTATTATCCGCCGAACGTCGTACACCTGGGTACGCTTTTCCGGCAGAATATCTAAGACAGTCCGGGCAATCTCATCAGAACCCGACGGCACAGGTTTCTCCGGTGGTAGTTGGGTATGGTTCTCTGGCAAATAAGATAGGAACGTTTTGATTGCATCGAGCGCTTCTTCATCCGTATCGACCGCAAAATCGACAAGCCCCGTCGTATCGGTGTGCATTCGCCAACCACCCAGATCTTCACCGGCAACCTGCTCTCCAATCGCCATAGACACCAATCGCTCTGATGAAACGGCCATGATAGCGCCCTTGCGCATCACGTTGAAGTCGGAGAGGCATCCGTACCAAGTGGCCGAGCCATACGCCATGCCAAGTATGGCGGATGCCCAAGGCTGCTCGCGTGTCCGCTGATACTGGCTTCCGTCGTTACCTAAAATCGCACCCATATTATAGGCGCCCATATTGTCTGGAATGCGGGCTCCCGACGACTCGCCAAGGAATACCATTGGAATGCCGCGTTCTAAAGCGGTTCGGCGCATTTGGCTAATCCGCTTCATATTAATGACGCTTGAAGATGCACCTTTGACAGTGAAGTCGTTCGATACTATGACAGTTTCCCGGCCATCAATTGCACCATATCCTGTTATCTTTCCATCGCCTGGGGTACTTTCCCGATCCTCGGGCAAGTGGGATAACGTGAACAAGCCACTTTCGGTCCAGGTATTCTCATCGACCAGATAATTGATCCGTTCGCGCGCATTTAAAATGCCCGTATTTTTCCGACGCGCCAAGCGATCGGGCCCACCCATGGATAGAGCTTTGGCCTGCCGTTCTTCGTATTCATCGTATAATTCGTCAAACGCCATCAATCGGTACCTTTGCTACCATCTCCAGAAAACACCACCCCATCGGCTTCCAGCGCTATAATTTCGTCAAGGCTTAGTTTGGTGAATTCTCTAAGAACCGATCTCGTATCGACACCGGGTTGTCCTCCAGCTTTGCGTATTTGACCTGGTGTTTCAGAAAGGCGTGGAACGATATTAGCCAGTTTTACACTGCCAAGGTCATCATCCGGTACTTCCACGATCATTTTCCTGTCCGCATAATGAGGATCCTTGAAGACATCCTCCATCGTATATATGCGGGCGGCTGGCACTCCCGCCTCATCGAGTAGTTGTTCCAGGTCCTCAATAGAGTAATTTTGCGTCCAAGTGCCGACAATTTTATCAATTTCATCTTCATTTTCATTTAAAGACACTTGATCTGGCAACCGAGTGTCTTCCAAAAGATCCGCCCGCCCCATAACCGTTGCAAGCCGACGCCATGTCGGCATATTTCCGGCGGCAATATGGATATAGCGGCCATCTTTCGTGGGATAATGATTGTTTGGTGTACTATTCGGCAAACGTCCACCTTGGCGTATCGGCACGAAGCCTGTTTTATCGAATGCTGGTACATACGGTTCCATATAGCTAAACGCGCACTCATACAGTGCCGCGTCGATACACTGTCCCTTACCAGTGGCGCGTTTATGCAAGACCGCCAGCGCGACACCGTATGCGGCGTAGGTCCCAGTAATCTCATCGGTCAAAGAAACAGCGATACGTGCTGCTGGCCGGTCTGGATCGCCTGTGATGTGCCGCATGCCACTAACGGCTTCGCATACGACGCCGTAACCGGGTTTGTGGCTATATGGACCAGTTTGCCCAAAACCGCTAATACGCACCATTATAAGGCCAGGATTGATCTCGTTCAGGTCTTCATAACCTAAGCCCCAACGTTCCATCGTCCCTGGTTTAAAATTTTCAATCAGGATATCAAATCTTGGAACGAGGGTTTTAATAAGCTCACGCCCGCGCTTATCACGAAGGTCAATTGAAGCCATTCTCTTATTTCGGAAAATACTGGATGCGTAGAGTGACTTACCGTTGTGCCGCTTTCCGAATGTCCGGACAGGATCCCCTTCAGGGACCTCAATTTTCACCACCTCCGCACCAAAATCAGCGAGCAACCGGGCGCAAAACGGACCTGCCACCGTTGAGCCCAACTCGAGTACCCGAATACCGTCTAACGGTCCTTGCGCCATAGTTTCCAAACTTTTTTAATCGCATCCGGAAGATGCTATACCCCCCAGCAGGCTGTGAATTATACCGTTTTTCCGGACCGTCAAAATTAAATTTGAACTACGTTCGCTTATCACTGCTTTAAGAACGCTTATTAAGTTGCTCTGGATTATTGCTGATTTGGACCGTATATCCGGACGAGATAAGGAGTCCTGACGGAAAGGTCTAAAGACCCTGGAACACATATCATGAACAAATCAGAGTTGGCGACTTCCGATCCGGTAACGAATGAAAGGCGCGAGCAAGAATCCGATATGGATGCGCTACATGTGCTACCGCTTAATATTATTCCATTCGAACTACTGGGACTTAAACGTGCGAAATTGATCAAAAACGTGCGCCTCGAAACCGTTATAGAAATGTTTCGTGACGCCAGTACGGGCAGCGGACAGGTCCGTGTAGAAGAGGCTGCAAAAATTTTAGGAATAGCGGAGGAAGAGCCCCACCCTGACCTTATAAAGTTGAGAAGCCTCTCCGATTTAAATAGCTTCGATGTCTTTACGTTACGGCTCGAATTACGGAATGCAGGCGTGGCTTTGGACGAACACGCAGAACTCAAGCTTTCAAAGTCAAAAAATAAAGAACTTACTGACTATATGAGCGAATTTACGCGCCCACTCATTTCCCAGGTGTATTCCGGTTCCAACACGGACATTACCGATGTCAATCAGATCATCGACATGTTCAAACACCCGGATCACGGCCAAGCTGCGGAAAATTTAAGAAAGCTGGCAACCACGCTGAATTTGACAATTCCAGAGATCCCGCGCTTTTTGGAAGATTACGGTGATATTTTTCTTTCAGTCGCCTATTTTAAGAATTGCTTTGAAATAATTATTCCAATTATTTTAGATTTTACAGAATCAATGGAAAAATTAAGAATAAACCCGCAAATAAAAGAAGATAAAATATTTATTAATAATTCATTATTTATAGAAAATACTTTAAACAACGTTACTTTATCGATCACCAATCGCTTTGATAGTTTCCAGCGCCACTCAAATGAAATGTGGAACGACATCAACGCGGAATCTTTCAGTCGTGTGAAGGAGCTTATCTCCAGTCACCACTCAACCATAGGCGGGGTCCTTTGTGGGCTCGCTGTTAAAATGAGCATGTGGAACGAACTCTTCGCCGCTCGCAGAGGAAGCCCACAAGCCCGCGCAGATTTCGTTCTTCACGAAATGCTCCCCGGTATTGAGAAGATTGCGGAAGTCGAAGCATCTGCGCCAAAAAGTCTTTAACTAATGAGATAATGCGCCGCTGCGACTAATCACAAAACCCTGCTTTAAGGGACAGTCTTTAAACCAACTTTTTTTGAGTACTCGCAACTCCACACAGCCACAGCGGAGAGTTTCCCGAAAAATTTTAAACTACCGGCATTTAGCTCTGCTTGAATGGCGCGATACTAATTCCTTGGCCCAGACCTGGCGCAAATTATTCGCAACGCCAACTGACACTTCCTCCTGTTTTTAAATTAATTCTAGAATTTCGATATCGGTACAATTAGCGCATCGACCGCACAGGCGCCCTGCCCTTCGGGCAATACAATAAACGGATTTATGTCGATACTGTCGATACGATCGCTATTTTCATAGCCAAAGACCGATAGTTTTGACAACGCGTCAGCAAGAGCGTCAATATCTGCAACAGAACCGCCACGCACACCTTCAAGAAGCGGGTAGCCCTTAACCTCGCGGATCATTTCATGCGCCTCTTCGACCCCAAATGGAGCTAACCGGTAGGAGACATCCTGCAGCACTTCAACGAAAATACCGCCCAATCCGAAGACAACTACAGGGCCAAAGATTGGATCACGCTTTACACCGAGGATCGTCTCTATACCGCCATCGATCATCGGCGCGACTATGACGCCTTCAATCATGGCGTCGGGCTTATGATTACGCCCACGCTCGCAGAGCATCTCAAAAGACGCGCCGGCATTTTCAAGTCCAATGTTTAAAATCACGCCTCCAATTTCTGACTTATGCAGAATATCGGGCGAAACGAGCTTCATCGCCGCGGTCTTATCGAGCGCTTTCACCGCCTTAACCGCCTCTTCAAAAGACGATACAAGGGTTTCGGCAACTACCGGTATACCCGCCTCTGCCAGCAATTTCTTCGCGACTACTTCATTATTTTTTTTGGTTGGCGGAATTTCAACGCCCGCACCGGTCAGCGGCGGCACCGATAATTTGGCAGCAAAGCTTCGCCCAAATTTCAGAAGTGCAGAGGCGATGCCAACCGCTCTTGTCGGTTCTTGCGAAACGATGTAACCGAGTTCTTCCAATTCCTGGCGAAGCTTACGGTCAACATAGACGCCCGCGACAATCGGCACTTCTGGGTGTTTCTCCCGGATATTACGAAAAATCTGCATGAATATATCCGAAAGCGCCGGCGACTGTGTCGCCATAGCCATATAAATGACGATTATATCGCAGACGTCTTCCTCAATCAGAATGTCGAGGCATTTCTCAACTACCGACGGATCATTTAAGGTTTGCCCCGTAATATCGACTGGATTTCGGGTACCAGCATAGGGAATAATTCGGCGGATCCGTTCCTGTGCCCGCTCCGTCAATTTTGGCACATCCATGCCAAGACGGCTGGCAATATCCGACATCAATACCCCAACCCCACCAGAAATGGTCAATAGACCAACGCGGTTACCTTTGGGAAAACTTCGTGTGACGCTGCACGCATAAGCAAGATCGTAAAACTCATCCATCGAATGGGTCCGATGCGCGCCGTATTTAGCAATCACTGTGTCGAAGACAACATCTGAGCCGGCAATCGACGCAGTGTGCGACATGGCTGCTTCCGCACCGATGTTCGAGGCTCCTACCTTAGTCACGATCACTGGCTTCCCTGCTGTCCGCGCCGCTTCCAAGCCCTCCATAAAACTTTTGCCGTCCTTGCAGCCTTCCATGTAAAGCATGATGACCCTGATCGCATCGTCTTCCGCGTAGTAATTAAGTATTTCCGGTAAGCTTATGTCACCCTCGTTACCGGTCGTCGCCCAATGGCTGACACCCAATTGACGATCTCGAGCCTCATAATAAGCGACCGCCCCATACGCACCGCTTTGGCTAACAATTCCAATCGGCCCGGTCTTCGGCGGCATAGTTTCCATCGAAAATCCAAAGGTCATGATCATCCGGTCCTCGAAACCGGCAAGGCCCATACAGTTCGGCCCCATAATCCGCATACCGGCGTCAGCGCTAATTTTGAGCAAACGTGCCTGAGCTTTGGCCCCGTCGTCACCTGTCTCGGCATAGCCCGAGCTAAAGATCACCGCTGCCTTAACTCCCTTATCAGCGCAACCCTGCACCGCCTCCTCAACCATTGCGGAAGGCAGAGCGATCAAAGCCAATTCGACATCACCCGGCACGTCTGCGAGCGACTTGAATGCCTTTAGTCCCTGAATTGCATCGTAATTAGGATTTATTGGATATATATCTCCTTCGAAGTTGTAATGCTTAAGATAGAAGATTGGACGACCACCAATTTTCTTCTCATCCGAAGACGCGCCCATAACGGCGACAGATTTTGGACGGAATAAAACGTCCAATTCACTTTTTCGCATTTTTACGTTGCTCATCTGTTACCTCAAAAAAAATGGGGCCGGCGATCATCCGATCACCGGCCCCATGCAATGCCCTCTCGGACTAATTGCGTCTTCGCTAGCTACCAATGATCTGTTTTGGTAACCAGAGGCTGATTTCCGGATACATAATCAAGACCACCAAAGTCAAAACATCCATCGCCAGGAACCAAAGGATACCCTTAAAGATCGTCTCAAGTGGGACAGCGTCCCCGACCACCCCTTTAAGGACGTAGACATTTAATCCTACTGGTGGCGTAATCAGTCCGATCTCAAGGAACTTGACCATAATAACGCCGAACCAAACGAGGTCGTAGCCTAGGTCTTGAATAACCGGCGTGACAACAGGAAGCGTCAAAAGCATCATGCCCAACGGATCCATAAACGTGCCAAGCACAACAAAGACCAAGGATAAGCTCAGCAGGATCCAGATTGGCTCAACATCCAGTGTGGTCGCCCAACCAGTCAGATGACCAGCGACACCTGTCAAAGCAATAAACCCAACAAAAATTTTCGCACCGAGAACAAGCGCAAACACGTTCGCAACCTGTTTTGCTGTCTCAATTGCGGCGTCTCTGCTGGCTTCCTTTGTCAAGCGGCGGGTGATGAAACCGAGGATCCATGCACCGGCACAACCCGCAGCAGCAGCCTCGGTAGGTGTCACAATACCACTGTAAATGCCGCCCATGACAATTAAGAATAAAACGAGTATAGACCACACGCCTTTGAGCGCGATGAAACGATCAGTCCACGATACGTGCTCCGCCTTTGGTGCTAATTCCGGATTGATCGTCGCTCGGATCCACACCATGCCCATGTAAATTGCAGCCGACATTACGCCTGGGATCAATCCAGCCATCAAAAGCTGGCCAATAGATTCCTCAGTGAAAATACCATAAAGGACCATTAAAATACTTGGGGGGATCAGAGAGCCGAGTGTGCCACTCGCCGCGACAACGCCAGTCGCAATACCGGGGTGATACTTGTAGCGCAGCATCTCTGGCACTGCGAGCTTACCCATTGCGGCTGCAGTCGCGAGGCTCGAACCACTGACCGCAGCAAACATAGCGCAGCCCGCGACCGACGCCATGGCCAAGCCACCGTTTAACTGCGACAGCCAAACTCGGGCAGTGTAGTATATGTCTTTCGTAAACCCGGCATGAAACGCCACATATCCCATCATCAAAAACAATGGCACCGCGATAATCGGGAAGTTGGCAATGAAGGAGAACGGCTCAAACGCAATGTAAGCCCAGGCAGCGTCAAAACCCCTCCCAAAATCGAATTCCTGCCCAGCCGGCCATCCAACCGCCAGAATAATCCCAAAAAAGCCAATAAACGCCATACAAAAAGCGATCGGGACACGAACGGCGATCAGCACCAACATCAGCACCAATCCCCATGCACCTAAGGTAGTAGGTTCCATCGATCTCCTCCCGCTTACTTAATTTCAACTTCAAGCGCGCGATCTTCTTCAGACATCGTCGCTTGAGCTTCACCAGTAAAGAAGCCCTTAGTCGATATAATCGCATCTAAAACGAGGCGGATAGAAAATAAAAGAAGGCCAAAAAAGACAATAAAACGAAATGGCGCTTCAGGTATTTCCAATGAGCCTTCTTCGTAGGCACCAATATCGAATGCCTGCTTGAAATCAGTGTAAACTGCACACGTAACGATTATAAAAATGAAAGCTCCCAAATAGACACCAAAAAGTTCCATCGCTACTTTGGGTCGATTTGGCAACCAATCGGAAAAGATCGTCACAAACACATGTTCACGTGCCGCCTGCACCGCTGCTAGCGGCAGAAAGGCAACAATGACCATTGTGAATTCGCTCATTACAAGATCATCCGGGACTGGTGCCGCGAAGAAATAGCGACCGAGAACCGAGATACAAGTCATGATCGTGATGAACAGAAGAGCAGTAACAGAAAGCCACAGCGCTCCACGGTCAATGAAGTCAAAAAATTTAAACATTAGCAAGTATGAGGCCCCGCTACTATGCGGGGCCTCATCCTCTCAAAAGTTAGGCTTATTTATACAAAGACGCTACGATTGCATGCACACGCAAATCGTTTAGCGCTCCCAAGGATAGCCTTTTTCAGCCTTAATTTTACGGTATTTCGCAACCGCAGCTTCGAAGTCAGCAGCATGCTTGGAACGTTCAGCTTCGGACATGTGCTTCATCTTCCCGAGCAAGGTAGCGCCAATTTTCTTGGAGTGACTGGCCCAGCGGTCTAGTTCCGACTGCGGAATTTTGACGAAATTAAGTACCTTGCCGTCGATACCAGCCGCCATTTCCTTAGCGGCCGCCTTCGAGTATTCGATCAAGTTCTTAGCGTAGTTATCCATATACCGATCACTCGCGGCATTCAGGATGTCTTTTAAGTTCTGCGGCAGGCCATTGTAGAACTTGAGATTGATCCCACCACCATAGCCGATACTCTGCCCCATGCCGGCCAGCATCAAATGCTTGGCAACTTCATAGTGCTTATAGGATTTCACAAAAACCGTATAGTTCACCGTGCAGTCAACGGTGCCACGATCCAGCGCGGAATAAAGCTCACCGAAACCGATCTTTACCGGCACAGCACCCATAGACTTGAACAGTTGGATATAACCACCGATCGCGCGGATCTTTTTGCCTTTGAGTTTCTCAAGGGTATCAATCTGCTCCTTACCGCATAACAGGTGCACCGGACCAGTCACATTCTGGAACAAAATTCTGATTCTATTCTTTGTTTCTTCCGCCCGAAGATGTTTCCCATTCTCCCGGAGATCTTGCATCGCGCGAATACCAACCCACGGATCGGGCTCGTTGAACGGAACGTTGCCGTAGTTAAGAACAGGCATGTCTGCCGGTGTATATGCACCAATGACTGTGCCCATCTCGGCGAGGCCGGAACCGACGCCCTTCAAGGTCGCTTTCGCCTTCATCAAGGACTGGCCCCAGAAAAACTTAATCTTCAATTGGCCCTTAGATTCCTTTTCAATTTCATCCTTCCAGATATTCAACGCCGCGGCCCGGGGACCCCGGTTAGCACCAATATCTGAGTAACGAATTAGATATTCTTTGGCACTAACTACTTGCGTGGTTGCAGGTAGCAACATTGCAGCTGCAAGAGCGCCGGCTGCTAATGGAATAAATCTCGACATGTTTCCTCCCAGACGAGTTATAAAGTGAACCCAGTTAACCAGGCCTCACGGTTTTGATCGATCAGCTGAATAAAGCCCCAAATTGATCGACATGTACATAGGCCAATCTTTCTTTTAAGCCATAAAAAATTTGGGTAGAGAACTCGCAGTTTAGCCACTTTCCAATAACTTGTATCTCCATGCCGCGATTTTTTACTCTACAAAGATCTCAAAGCCCGCCCGCATGGCCTACCAAGGGAAAAAACTTTGTCTAACTAATAGCCAATAGCCATGCCGTCCTTACGCGGGTCAGAGCCGCCGATAAGGATGCCACGATCGTCGTCGATGTAAATCGCCTGGCATCCACCATGGGGCGTTTCAGTCCGAGTAACGCTATGACCCCGGGCTGCCAGGTCTTGTGCTACATCATCCGGTATTCGCGGCTCCAGCGCCAGCTCGCCATCAAAACAGAAGTGCCGGGGCGCTTCGTTGGCTTGTTGAGGATCCATGCCAAAGTCAAACATGTTGGAGAGCAGCGTCGCATGGCCAGTAGATTGATAATGCCCACCCATCACGCCAAACGGCATTACCGCCTTTCCGTTCTTCATCGCCATAGCAGGAATAATCGTGTGCATCGGCCGTTTGCCAGGCTCTATGCGGTTTGGATGGTCAGGCTCAAGGCGGAAGCTATGTCCCCGGTTATGCAAAATCACGCCACTTTCAGGGGCCATGATACAACTGCCAAAGCTCTTAAAGACCGAATTGATAAATGAGATAGCATTGCCGTCACTGTCAACGACGCAAAGATAGGTGGTATCCTTATGTTCTGCAGCAAAATTATTCCAGCTCGTGAATTGGCTTGCACGCTTCAAATCAATCCGATCGCTTGCCCATTCCGCCCGTTCGGCAGACAGCAGGTAGTCGACTGGAATATCTACGTATTTTGGATCACAAAATAGCGCATCTCGCGCTGCATAGGCTACCTTAGTCGCTTCAGAAATTAAGTGGATCACATCAGCGTAGCTGTAGCCTTTGCTGAAATCGTAGCAATCAAGTACTCGCATAATCATCAAAGCACCCAGGCCTTGACCATTCGGCGGACATTCGTAAATCTCGTGATCGCGGAAAGGTGCATGAATCGGATCGACATACTCACAATTCTGTGCGGCAAAATCATCTTCTTCATGAAGACCGCCAAGTTCTTTCAAGCGTTTTATGATGTCTTGCATCACCGGGCCCTCATAAAACCCAGCCCGCCCCTCACGAGCAATATGCCGAAGCGTTTCCGCCATTTGCGGCTGTGAATGTTTGGTGCCGATTGGCATTGGCTTACCACCAGGAAGAAAGCGTTCTGCGAGATACTGATCGCTCTTCATCCGCGCAACCGCATTTGCATGGTCGAAAGCAGTTCGGTCCAAAATCCTGTATCCATTTTCCGCCAGTTCAATCGCCGGAGCTAAAATTTCCGACAGACTGCGGGTACCGTAATCTTCTTGCAGCCGGCACCATGCATCCACCGCACCGGGCACCGTCACGGAATGCGGTGATTCCTGGCCAATCTCGGTAATGCCTTGTTCTCGGAACCAAGCAACATCGGCCCTCGCAGGTGCGCGACCCGAACCATTCAATGCGATTGGCTTACCACGTTTGGGAGAGTAAAGGACGAAGCAATCGCCACCAACACCGGTCATTGCGGATTCCACGACCCCAAGGACGGCAACAGCGGCAAGCGCCGCATCAACTGCATTTCCCCCGGAGCGCAGCATATCAAGCGCCGCTAGGCTTCCTGCCGGATGCGACGTCGCCACCATTCCTTTCTCCGCAATTGCGGCCGAACGGCCGGGCTGGTCCAAATCGCGCATAACTTCTATTCCTTTAGTAAGAACAAAGCGTTGCCTTAGTTCAGCGGGAACGGCTTTGCAAGTAACGGCCACCACCGGAACTGCGCGATAAGTTTACTGAGAAGTCGAGTAATCACTGCGTGCCGATTATCAACAATTTTGTGGCCCACGCACTAAACGACCCGGAAACAAACCGGTCGATGCGCCATCTCGATAAACCATTTGACCCGCTACGATGGTGGCGTCTATCCCTTCGGACCGTTGGATTAAGCGCCGTCCGCCACTAGGCAAATCATAAGCTACTTCAGGATATCCAATCGCGAGCCGGTCATAATCTATAACATTGATATCCGCCTTATAGCCGGTCTTCAATTGGCCGCGATCATTGAGCCCAATCGCTTTCGCATTGTCGCTCGTGATCCGCTTGACCGCCCACGGCAACGGAACTTTCCCACCTCGTGTTCGGTCACGCGTCCAGTGCGTCAACATATATGTCATCGACGTCGCATCGCAGAGAACGCCAACATGCGCTCCCCCATCCCCAAGGCTCACCAGCGTGTTCGGATGCTGCATCATTTCGCCAACCGTATTCAAATCGCCATAAGCATAGTTGCTGAGTGGCCGATAAAGAATGGCCTTACCATCGTTTTCGAGCAACAAATCATAAACGAGGTCTTCCGGATCGCACCTTTCCCGCTCCGCACGCGCGGCAATGCTTTGATCAGCCGACGGCTCATAGTCCGGATACGCGCCGTCCCAAGGGAAAATACGTTCGTAGTTCGATACACGACCCGCCAATTTTTTCGCCGGGCAAATCTCCAGCATAACCTGTTTACGGAAGGAAGGATCACGCAAATGCACCAATTTTTCACTCAGAGACAATTTCGCTATTTTTTCCCAACTAGGTCGGCCAGAGAAAGGGTTCATAGAGATCTCAAAACCAAGCAAAATTCCGGTCGGTCTCGTCAGAACCTGGCCTAAGATCTGCGCACCTTCTTTGTTGGCTTGGTTGATGCCAGCCATTAATTCGCGCCACAATTCCGGCCGGCTGTCTCGTTGCAGGATGGTTATTGCCATAGGTCTTTTTGCCCGAGCATTAATCCGCTTTAACATAGCGAATTCCGCGTCGGGATCATCAAAGTCAGAAATGACCTGCAACCAGCCCGCACCGACGCGGCCCACATACTCGCCAATTACAGCAAGTTCTTCTTCAGCAGCCCGCAAGGTCGGCGTATGCTCACCCGCAAGCGTGCGATGATTTATCGTTCGAGAGGTCGAAAACCCAAGGGCGCCAGCCTTAACACCAGCAGCAGCAATCTGCCCCATTTGCTGACATTCTTCTTGCGTCGCCTGCTCATGCCGCACGGCGCGCTCACCCATGACATAGGTACGAACCGCGGCATGTGGGACCTGTGTGACAACATCCAGGTCGTATTCGCGCCCATCCAGTGAATTTAAGTAGTCCTCAAAGCTCTCCCAGTTCCATGGCAACCCTTCTGTGAGCACGACTTCCGGGATATCCTCAACACCCTCCATCAACTTGACTAAGAGATCACGCTCGTCAGGCTTACACGGTGCAAATCCAACGCCACAATTACCGACCATTGCCGTAGTTACACCGTTCCACGAGGACGGCGAGATCGAATTTGACCATGTAACTTGCGCATCGTAATGCGTATGAGGGTCGACAAACCCAGGCGTTATGATCTTGCCTTTCGCGTCAATTTCTTCAGTGCCCTTCGGCAGAGTACTTCCAACCTCAAAAATTTTGCCACCATCGACCGCTATATCCGCTTCAAACGGCTCACCACCTGTTCCATCCAAGATCGTTCCACCACGGATTACCAAATCTGCCATAGGTCTATTTTCCCCCGTTCCCCATTTTCCCATAGTCAATTAGCACAGAAACAGTTTTTCGAAAGAGCGCCATTGTTACAGGCGAGACAAAACCACTATCGATTTTAGGCCAAAAATACCTGCCATAATTTATACATCTTACCAACTTTTGCATTAGCGTAGCCATACGGATACATTCTGCCCATAGCGCAGGGTATCCGTCTTAATTACTCAGCAAGTTACAGAGTGTTGCACGTTGTAAATGATCTGCACACTCTCCATCGTACCCCAAACTTACTGACCACGTAAACGAACAGGGTTTCTGGCAAGAATTTTTATTACATCAAAAATAATAATTGCAGTTATATTAATATATAATTTTTTTATTAAATGTTTATTTAATTTTTTGTTGTATACTCAAAATATCACGTGTTCTTTTTACTTTTCCTTTCCAATGTCTATCGAATTCTTGTATGAATTCTTTAATCAATTTGGAATTTAAAATGGCATTTGCAGTTGAAAGGTCGGGAAACTCATAAAATGCGGTGTGCATGTTGGGCTCAACATCACTCCAGCCACGCATAGCGCTGACGGCTTTAAAGTCCCGAAAGGCATCGGGTAGATGCTCTGTTTCGTACCACTGGTCAAAACCCTCACGGCTTCCTTCTTCAACTTCGGCACGGACGATTAGATAGGCTGTCATGGTAAATTTCTCCATGGGCAAAAAAACAGATCACATGATGCAAAAAATTAGAAGGGCTGTCACCATTTCCACAGCGGTATACTTTACACCTAATTATTTAAAACTTTGGGAGAGCCCCGATGCCGCTCGATAGCACCCGCACTCACAATGTATCGGACGACCCACTCGACGCAATTGATTACTGCTTTGAACAAGGATGGACCGACGGCTTGCCCGTTGTGCCGCCAAGCGTAGAGCGGGTCGATGAAATGCTTGAATACGAAGGCCGGCCATCAACAACCGTTATCGCATCACATCCGGCAACAGGGTTCGAATGCACCGTCCACTCCGCAGCCGTCAACGCAGTAATGGCTGGCTGTAAACCTGAATATTTCCCGGTAATAGTTGCGGCATTCGAAGCCATGAATGAACCACCGTTCAATTTCCATGGCTCTACGGCAAGTACTGGTGGCTCAGCCCCATTACTGGTCGTGAGCGGCCCAATGACTGAAGACTTAAGAATGAATAGCGATGTAAACTTATTCGGGCCCGGCAATAGAGCGAATGCAACAATAGGCCGCTCTGTTCGGCTTATTCTAATGAATGTGTTTCGAATGATACCGGGCATTTCAGACAAGTCTACGCAGGGCAATCCTGGCAAGTATTGTCTCTGCATTGCCGAGCGGAGTCGTGACAACCCCTGGCCGCTTCTCGTCGAGGAACAGGACTATCCAGAGGGTGTAAGCAGCGTTACGGTCTTTGCTGGTGGCGGTTTCTGTAATGTGGAAAACCACGGGGCGAACACACCTGAGCAGGTGTTGGGCAGTGTCGCTGACGCCATGGCAAATTACGGATGTATCACCCTCGGCCAATCGGCCGTTGTTTTAGCACCAGAACACGTAAGAATTATCCATCGTGCCGGCTGGAGTAGAGAACAGGTGAAGGAATATTTATTTACCCAGGCTTACCGAACAGTGGAAGGCTTAAAATCTGTCGGCAAGTTCCGGCAAAGAGAATATGACCGGCAACACGACAACGGCGGAACAAGCCCGCTTCTTGCTGAGAACCAACTCCACCGCGGATTAACACCAGATGATATTTTGCTAATCGTTGGCGGAGGCGATGCAGGCGGGCATTCGTGCTTTATTCCATCTTGGAGTCGGGCCCGCGCTTCACTCATGCAATCAAAGCCCATCGGCGTCTGCATAGATTGCGATTAAAGGAGAAAAAAATGTTACTCTACGACCCGACCGTCACCGGACCTGAACTTAGTAACGCACGAGCGGTAGCAGTTCAAACTATCGAAGGTAAGAAGATTGGTATTCTCGAGAACGGTAAGCTCAACGCCGTTAACATGCTCAGAGAGACCGCTGTCCTTTTCGAACAACGCCACGGCTGCACCATTGAATCAATCTACACGAAGAGTAACGCCAGTGCACCGGCTTCTGTGGAAACGCTGAATGCAGCTGCAGAAAACGTAGATTTTTTGATTACGGGTCTCGGCGACTGAGGAAGCTGCTCGACGTGCAGTTTGCATGACGGCATCAGCTTCGAACAACTTGGAAAACGGGCCATCGTCGTTTGCACTGAACCATTTGAGATAACAGCGCGGAACATTGCCCGCATGATGGGCCTCCCGGATTACCCCTTCGTAATTGTGGAGCACCCAATCGGCAGCAGGACATTGCCCGAAATAAAGGTATTGGCCGAATCCGCCTATACACAAGCCTTGCCGATTTTAGGTGGCTAAAAATCGCCAGGCACCGGATAAATCTTATACATTAGACCAATACATCACTATTGGGTCAGAGGTCTTAGAGCACGCCCCTGATCGGAGCGACCATTGGCAAAAATGGTCGATTATAATCTCCTCGTTTACTTGCTATAAGAACTCTGACGATTGAGAAACGTCAAAAAATAGCAAAGCACTGTTTAATTGCCGCTAACATTGACGGTTAATAAAAACGACCGTCCTAAAGGCTCGATAGTCGGAAAGAGTCGCGCTCTTGCTTATCCAGCTGATCGACTAATCCGATCTCCCAGTCAAGATAAGCATGCGCCGCTTCCAAGGTACCGCCATTCGGATTATTTCGATGTTGCCAGTGGTAAACTATGTTGATTGTCTCGTCCTCGGACGGGTCCGTTGTGACTGCCACCACTTTTAATCCGGCCGCTACCCAGCTTGCCTTGTCGCCAGATAGCTGGCGGATGTCACTAAAGCCCAGCTCACCGAAACGCTGGGCAGTCAAGGCGGCCGCATTGTCATCTGTTGTTATCAAGACAACTGGTTTATCATTGTTCAGATCAAGCTCATCAAGTAAAGGCCGGATCGACCATACTGCACCGTCTATATGACCGGCACGATAGGCGCGCGGCGAGCGAATATCCACCAACTGCATATCCGCCAAAAGTTCTCCCGGTGTAATGGCCTCCACCCCGTCGATGAAAAACGACTTAAGTTCCGGTATGTTTACGCCCCGCATCGCATCCACTCCGCCGTTCAAGACATAAACGTCGTGGCCAATTTGGTAGAGCCAGTTTGCCATCATGGGCGCACGCACCATTTCTTGGTCCATCAATACGATCCGAGCGCCGCGCACACCAACCCAAAGGTCGATGGCCTGGACAAGCTGACCACCAAGTCCATGGCGGGTGTTGGGGAGACCATCGGCCTCATACTCTTCACGAGAGCGAACATCAATTAAGAATGTCGAACGCCCGATGTCCGATAGCCACGCAGCCGCCTCCTGCGGCTCCACATATTTAAGACCCGTCTTATCCGCACGCGTCTTAGCTTGCGTCCTTAAAACCGAGAGTTTTGCCTCCGAAGTTGGGGCCGCAGGATAATTTCGGGTGGCCCCCTCTTCCCGCTTGAGGCCAGCGATGAACCATCCCTGAGTCCCATTCTGCAACGCATATACCGGGTTCGGCACCCCTAATGCTCGCAACGTTTCCGCACCAAGTATTGAACGGGTGCGGCCTGCGCAGTTTACAATAATTGTAGTCTCCGGGTCTGGCACGAGTTCGCCGATACGAAGCGGTGCTTCGCCGTTTGGACAACAAATACCACCAGGGATATTGAATGCGTGATATTCATCGTAGGGTCGGCTATCGACGATAATATGATTTGGGTTCTCCTTGGTCAGAGCTACAACCTCCTCCGACGTCAAGTTCGGCGTATGGAATTCGAGCTCGAGTATCTCACCGAAGGCCTTTGTTGGAACGTTTTCACCTTTGTAGAGTGTGTAACCCGCTGCTTCCCATCCAGCCGCACCGTTAGCCATAATAGAGACGTTGGTGTAGCCAAGCGCTTCGGCGCGTGCACCTGCCAGTTCAGCTATACCACCCCCGTTATCGTAAAGTACCATTCTTACAGAGCGCAATGGTGCCAATTCGACCACGCGAACTTCAAACCGACTATATGGTACCGAGACAGCGAAGAACGGATGACCATCACCGAATAGTCCATGCTCTCGAACATCAAAGAACGCGATCTCCTGTCCGTCTGATAACATCTCTTTAACGGCTTGCGGTTCTACCGTACTGATCATTTTTAAACCTTCCAAATTCTGATACACCTATTGTGAGACACCCCAGGTAACGCCAAGTTCCTTTAACCATCTGCGATAGGCTACGCAGTATTTATCCGAACGCACGTGAAGTTCTTCCTTAAGGTCTAATGGAAGTGGATGCGGTCGTTGGCTTTCGATAATCGGCTTGTCTTGATTATAAACCATATCCTGCCGTTCTAAGATTTGCGGTTCTGGCAAATCGAAGCCGTAATTAATCGCTATTTGCACCCAAAGAAGACAATCGTCCAACGCGAGAGGCGTCACCGCCATAAAGGTACAGAAGCGATTGCCTTCGCCGGTATCTTTCTCAAAATAGGCTGAGAGCGGACGGGAACAGTTGTATTGGTAGTATGCCGTCACCGGAATTCCACGGTGATCACCGAAGGGTTGGAAGCGCGCGATTGGTCCGGTGCGCACACCCTCCTCATCGGTAAATACATCGTAGTCGCCGATTGGTTCTGGGTCGTTCGGATCGCCGTTGATATTTGCATGTACAAAGGGGAAATGGGCAGCATCGAGAAAGTTCTCTACTGTGCGGAACGGATTGCCGTGATAATTGTATGGCCCGACTAAGACTTTTCGGTAGCTGCTATCCGCCCATTCAGGAAAGCGGGGCGGCTTCTTCGCTGGTTCACCCAACGACACCCAAATATAGCCATCACATTCAACGGCGCGATAGACAATTGCACGTGCCTTGACTGGCGGCTGCATATCGGGGTGCGCGGGAATTAACGTGCAGACACCTTCCGAATTATACCGCCAGCCATGATAAGGACACTCGATGTTTCCTTCGTGCACCCTTCCAGGTGATAATTTTGCTCCCCTATGAATGCAGTAATCCTTCCACACCACTACCTGACCACCGTGACGCCAAATCACCAGGTCTTCGTCCCAAAGCCGTGCCGACAGCATTACATCATCCGCAAGGTCGCGAGAAGCAGCAACGATATACCAATCGTTCAAAAGAACCGGATCATCGACTATCATGTTGAGCCTCGCAGATCAGAATTTGTGCTCAAACATAGATATGGTCCATGTAAAATTTTTCTATCTGCTGGAATCAATGAGAACACTTGGTAAAATAGCTTCATGGTAACTCTTTCCGTTCTCGACCTCGCCTATATTGGTGAAGGCTTCACCCCAGCCGATGCCCTGCACAATGCGCGGGATCTTGCGCAACATGCCGAAGCTGCTGGTTACGAGCGATTTTGGCTCGCCGAACATCACAATCTCGCCGGGATCGCCAGCGCAGCGACATCGGTATGTATTTGTCACGTGGCAGCTGGGACTAAGACGATCCGTGTCGGCGCTGGCGGAATTATGCTACCCAACCATTCGCCAATGGTCATTGCCGAGCAATTTGGTACCCTAGTAACACTTTATCCCAACAGGATCGACCTTGGCCTGGGGCGGGCGCCCGGTACAGATCAACAAACACTTCTGGCATTGCGGCGAGGTCCTAATTCCTCGGAAAATTTCCCACAAGATGTCTTGGAACTGCAAGCGTTGCTCGGCCCACCTCAAGATAGCCAGTTTCTTCACGCCATCCCCGGTGAGAATACCAATGTGCCGCTATGGATCTTGGGCTCCAGCCTTTATGGTGCCCAGCTCGCTGGAATGCTTGGCCTTCCGTTCGCCTTTGCCTCACATTTTGCGCCACAGGCCCTTATGCAAGCCCTATCAGTCTACCGCGATCACTTCGAGCCCTCAAAACAGCTCGATAAGCCTCACGTAATGGTTGGCTGCAACGTCATCGTTGCCAGGACAGAGCAAGAAGCGAAACGGCTTTTCACCTCTCCGCAGCAAAATTTTACTCGCATGGTGCGCGGCACACGCGGCCAACTACCGCCGCCGATCGACGATATAGAGGACTACTGGTCTCCGATAGAGAAGCAGCATGCTTCGGGCATGCTCGCCTGCTCTTTCCATGGCACCAAGAACAGCATCAAGGATAAACTTTTCCCCTTGATCGAGGAGACTGGCGCCGACGAGCTTATGGTTGCTGCCGCAATCTGGGATCATAAAGATCGGGTGCGCTCGTATGAGTTACTCGCCGAGGTGATTAGCTAACTTACTGCCTGCCTCATACCGCCTCGGCGTTCTCTGCCTGATCTTCACCTGACTGCGCAGCGTAAATAGAGGTGTAGTCGCCAGACCAGTCCGGCGGAATTTGGCAGGGCCGCGGGTCATGGGACGCCCACCTTACATGTTCTCCACGCACGACCTCATAGGTATGCGAAGAGGGATCAGGATGCAGCGTATAGGGTTTTGCATCCGACGACGTGTAGCAATTGAGCAACAATGGTCGTGGTGTTGCGGATTTACTCGAAGGTGAAAAATGCAGCGTACGGGCATTGTGAATTGTGATTGAGCCTGCAGGACCAGTCAGATAGGGCACATCGCTCATGTCGATAGTTGCCGCATCCTCATCGCTTAGCATACCGGTCCAATTACCATCCTTGTCGTATTGGTCAAAAAGCGGCTGGTTATGCAAACCAGGCTTTACAGCCAATGGACCGTTTAGCATATCCGTGTCGGCTAAATAGAATCAAATAGTCAACACATTGTAATTTGTATGTGGAAAAAACTGAATATCCTGATGCCACTACACTGTGTCGCTTTCGTTAAACCACTTGAAATTCAGTTTGGAATGATGGAATACCACGTTCGGGCCGACAAGGCCGGCGGCCACGTCCGCTATGATTGATTGCGCAAACTTGCAATAAGTTGCATGCTGGTCATCCGGCTTCTTCAGCCTCCGTAGTACCGGGTTTTCTGCACTGTGACCCGGGCCGATATCAAAACTCAAACCAGATTCTGTCTCCTTACGGCTCTCTTCCACGAACTCTTGGGTTACCGCCTGAATTTTAGACAATACGTCCTGCGGCACGAGGCTTTCGACACCGACGTAGCCTTGCTCAAAATACTGCTCCCGCTGTGCCTGCGTGAGAAGGCGTGCGGGATAGGAGAGAATTTCATCTGGTGTCTTTTTCGCTTTCCTTATTTGAAGCCAAGGAATGAGCAAGCTTCTCAGCCTCTTTAACACTCATCTTATAAGAATGGTCTGCATCAGGGAATACTCCTGAGCGTACTTCCGTGGCAAACGACTCAAATGCCGATACAGCAACGTCCACTACATTACCGTAACGCTTTGCAAATTTTGGTTTAAAGGTATCAAAAGCGCCTATCAAATCGTATCCATTTAACATCTGACAAGTGCCAGCAGCACCCGCTCCGATTGAGAAAGTGAAAATCGAAACCGCATCATCTACAGCCTTACCAACCTCAAACGGAACGGCTTCAATCTCTATACCGATAGCACCGGCCTCCTCAATGGCCTTGGCGTTATCGATAATTTTAAGTGCCTCTTCGGCGGTTCGGCCTTGCATTTTAAAGCCACCATGCTTGTGGACATGATGTGGTACTAAGCCAACATGGCTCATCACAGGTACGCCAGCATCAGCGACTGCCTTAATGATATCAAAAATCTCACGACCACCCTGTAGTTTCACCGCATCAACGCCACTCTCCTTCATAATTTTCACGGCATTCTGCACAGCTAAATCGCTGGTGGCGTACGAGCCGTATGGCATGGCCATAAGCGAAAAGGTATTTGGCGCACCGCGACGTACGGCGCGGGTGTGATGGATCATCTGCTCGACCGTCACTGCCAACGTGTTTTCGTGGCCGTATAGCGTCATCCCGAGACTGTCTCCAATTCCAACAATATCGATTCCAGCGCGTTCTGCCCAAGCGGCGCTAAGCACCTCACCGACAGCAACCATCACAAGCCGTTCACCAGCGGCTTTTTTTGCAGCCAAATCCGGGATCGTCAGTTTTCTACGCTCATCTGCCATTGAACCTCCCTAATTTTCTGTGATCTTTAGAATTAAAATTTACATGGAAAACAAATCGTTTTTCCAACTGCGAACCAAAGACTAGCCTCGATAAACCAACTTAAAACAGTTCAATCGAAATGCGACATCACCTCAACTGCAAACCGCTCCAAACGGTCGCTCGTTTCATTGAGGTCGCCACCGTCCCCGCCAATAATAAAATGCTCCAGGCCTCCATCACGTGCCTGGCTAATATCATCGATGATTGCGTCGGCGTTACCTGTGAAGCATAGTCGTCTGCCATCGCGGCCTTCGTGTTCCGACCCAACACGGCTATAGATCGCAAGCAGACAACCAATAACACTCTTGGGATCGCGGCCTTCTGCTTCGGCCATGGCGCGCACATCGGCAAGACCATCAATGTACAGTTTTGGTGTATCAAGCGGATTTTGCGGATTGGCGCTTACTGGATACCAACCATCACCAAGCCGCGCCGCCCTTCGGCGCGCGCCTTTACTCTCGCCTCCAACCCAAACCGGCAAGCCACCCGCTTGTGTCGGCTTTGGCGCAAACAAAAGATTTTCAAATGCAGCAAAGCTGCCAGCGTGCCTAGGCAAATCTGCCGTCCAAAGCTCCCGGAACCCCTCGATATATTCATCCGAAGCAGCCGCGCGGCTCTTAAATGGCGGTCCACAAAGCAATTCAATCTCTTCCGCCATCCAGCCGACCCCAACACCCGCGGTTAAACGTCCTTTTGACAAAACATCCACAGTTGCTAACATTTTTGCTGCCAATACTGGATGTCGGTGGGGTAAGACCAGTACTGAAGTCAGCAACCGAATTCGACTAGTGGCCGAAGCGACGAAGCTGAGTGCTGTAACTTGCTCAAGCGAAATACCAGTGTCCTGCGCAAAGAATTTTCCTGTTTCCGAATAGGGGTACGTGCTCTCAACATCCGTCGCGACTATCACATGATCGCTCATCCCAAAATATTCGTAGCCAAGGCTCTCTGCCTTTTGCGCAATGGCTTTTAGCGAATCAGGCTGACCCGCGATGCCCCGTGAACCAAAATGCAAGCCAAACTTCATTCATACCCTCTGATTTTCGCATCACCCCCAACCCAGAGCTGACTTAAACTAATTTATTTTCAGTTTACCAATGCCTGTCTCATTTTGACCAAAAGTACTAATTTTTATTTTATCATAATGATATTTCAAAATCTAAATACTCAACGATAATTTCACATATCATTCGAATTCATCTCATATCTATAGACTTGATGATTAAAAATTATTAATCATTGGATTAATTAAGTCTGATATATGCTAAAATAGATACTATTATCTGATATTTAATGAAAAAAATAACTTAGAAAGAAAAATAAAATGTGCAAATAATTTATTTTTTACATAAATTATTATAATAAGAGATGATAATTATTTATAATATTAAGATTCATTATTTCTAATATAATCATACTATATATTAATATTAGGATGATTAACTTCTTTGATACAAAGAGTTTTATCCGCGCAAATTTGTAATTAATTTTATGAGAAAAATGATGTGACTTTAACTCAATAAATTTACATTTTTATGAATATATATGCATATAATTAATTTTTTTTCTTCTCAATATTTTCGGTAATTACTTCTGATGTTATCCAAGGAATTTCATCACAATCATTATCTCTAAAAAGGTTTTTATGGAAGAACTTCCTGAGATTCAGAAGCTCATCCAACGTCAAGGGTTCAGGTATTTCAAAACTATATCTCCAAAGAGTTTTTTCTGCTGAATTTTTCACAATCTTCTCACTTGTTTAAATTATTCGGATAGCTATGCCAGCATGTCACGAGCCAACGAATTTCGACTTCTAAATCAACCATAAAATTTTATTAAACTGCAGTGGTGCCCGCAGTGACCACCATCACACCGACATTTTATTTAAGGTATAATTAATACTTTAGAATAAAATTTAAATTCTAATATATTTATTTAATTAAAAATATATTTGATAACTTTTTCCAATATTTTTTAACACTTATTTATATAATTTCCATCATCATCAATTCCAAATTCAGTAAGATCCTCTTGTAACGTGGGCCATGTGTCCATTCCTGCCGGATTAATTTTTTCAAACTTACGAGACTTTTTCGCCATCCCTCTAACATCATCGATTATGGTAATTGCCCTAGCTAAATTAACCACATCGTCATCTAAAAATTTAGCTGTATGCCTGTCGGCCAACTCTTCAGTCATAAGTTTTGTAAGAGTAAATTCTTCCGGTTTTTTACGCCGATTTTTATGACGATATAGCAATCCAAGCTCAACAGCATGGTTAAGACATTTCCGAACGCTCTCACGTGACGCGCCGGATACGCTTTCAATCTGCGATACAGTGACTGTGTTCTGAATGGTAAGAAGATCTATGCACACCCGACTGATTTCTGGAGTCTGAAGCGTCGCTGAGCGCCATCTGTGGACATTTGGCCCTTCTGGGCGTCGGCGAAGTAGGGCCTGCGTTCCTTTGGTCAAAACGTGAAAAAGATACCGTCGATGACGGAATAAAAAAGCATGGATAAGTGGATCGAACTCGTGATCGTTATTTTTATATACTTTTGCGCGTCGACTTAAGCCATCAATTGCGACTTTAGCTTGCTCTATGACATTTTTAAATCTTGGACCATACATAGGATACCTCCGATGAATTTAGCTAAACCAGGGGTTAGGATCGACCAATACAAGACGAAACCGTTTCTCAATATGGTCTGCTTCGGCGTAGGGTTACTTCGTGAAAATCTAGTTTTTCAATCGGAAAAGAATAGCACTCGAGAAAACCCCACAACAATAAGTGCGATGCCAAACGCCATCCATTTTATTCTTTTTATATCTTCTGTTTCAGTTTTATTTTTTTTCATTAAATTATATGAAATAAAATAAACAGTAATCATTCCAATAAATGAAATTATTATTTCTTTATTACTAAAAATATAATTATCTATAAACATTTTTTATTTCTATAAAATATCGTTATTTCTAACGAAATATTATAAAGGTGCATCCGAATAAAGTCATACTCGTACTCTCATGCTATTTATTTAATGTAGTTATCCAGGAAATTATGAGTCCGTGTGGCTAATATGTGTTCATTATCATACTGCACTGAAAAATTTTAAACATTTGCCGACAACTTAGGGACTAAGAGCACTAAACAGTTAAGCCCGATACAAAAAAATCGATTGAAATTTAATAACTCCAAGTTGTGTTACAAATTATATCTACAAGTAAATTACATTCATGTATCTTAAATCGCTTGTTGTTAAATAAAAAACCTCCCAGATAATATTCTGGGAGGTTTTTATCATTTCAGACTGTATCACCTCATTTGTGACAAGCCTAAATAAAATTTTAGTTACCTATTATTGATTAGGTACACAACTATACCAGCCGAAATTAGCCCTATAAGGCCTGCTCCTGAAAACTGACTAATCAGATTTATCAAATTACCTGCAACGTCTGCATTTATAAAAGCAAGAGCATTAGGGAATAGTATTTGCAGGACAACACCTAGTGCTATTAAAGCTAGCCCCATCTGGGTAACGGTTTTAAAAACGTTGGTAACTGAGTCTAACATTACAAAGGTCCTAGTTTGTTGAAGTGCTTTCTATCAGAACTGCTTAGCCCAAGCGAGCGTCGGTCAAACATCCATTAGGTAAAAGTTAGTATGTTTGTTGATCGTTACCGCCACCGCCAGAACCAGAATTATCTCGGCTTCTAACGATGTAGTACGCAACAATGGAAGCTGCGATTACACCAACTAATCCAGCATTTCCAAATTTACCCACTAATTCGCCGAGATTACCTATCACGTCTATACCAAAAAACGCTTTGGCATCGGTACCAAACAAAATTTGTAGCAAAATAAGAACTGCGACTAACCACAAAAGCAGTTCTAAAAATTGCCGCATCCACTTACGTGTTTCTTCAAGCATTATCTAACTCCAATGCATTATCGAAGACTAGATCAAAAAGCGCCTACAAATGCGCTGCTTATAGAATGATCAATTTTCTGTATACTTTGCAATCACAATTTATTACTTATGTTTTTCAATACGTTAAATATACAGAAAATAATAAGTTTGATTAAAATTTAACACTGTTTTTGAAATTGATTCGCAATTCCTTTGTTAGGTCGCTCCAATTCTGAAGTAGGCTGACCTTTTAAATCCATTCCTCATTAATCTTGTGCTGCTCAAAAAGTTAATAATTTTTAATTAAACAACGTAAGACAAAAATTTAATCGCCAAAATTTCACCCCGAGTCAATGACCACGGGTCGCGGGTATGTCGTGCCCCTAAAACCAACCGCATGTACACGTAATAAATAAGAAAAATTTTACCAGATATGTTGCTTTGGTAGTTTTTTTGCACCTTCTCTATAAATCTAACCGAATTTCGCTAGACTTATTTTTTGATGCTATATAGATGCTATATAATCGATTTAAGATTAGGCGTTTGTTCGAGGCGGCTTGAGCGGGGATTATAAGGGTATGCAAATTATTGATTATAATTCTGCTGAGTTCAGTTTGGCAGATATTCATATTCTGAAAGAATTGCCCTCCGAAGACCTGCGCACTATCGAGCGAAAATGCGAGTGGATTAAATTTGATGCCAATGACATCATTCTCGACCCCTCCGATACGGATAAGCATGAAGTTTATTTTCTCGTAGAAGGGAAAGTACGTATCGCAAACGACAGAGATGATAGTGAGGAAATTTCGCTCGCCGATTTAGATGCCGGCTCTCATTTTGGTGAGTTATCGGCAATTGATGCTCAAGGTCGGGCCGCTCGTGTTCGTGGAACGGAACACTGTATCATAGCGCGATTGGACCGGACGGATTTTAGGGCCCTACTGGTTGAAGTACCGAAACTTTCGTTGCAACTTATAGAACACTTTGTCGCTATTATTCGTAGCATGAATGAACGTGTAACAGCCTTGACGTCTTTGACACCCCACCAAAGAATTTTTACCGAGTTTTTACGCATATCTGAACCTAATCCAAATGGTGATGGCACTTGGGTTATTAGCGTGGTTCCGACACACAAAGAGATCGCAAGCTGGTCCGGGACTAATAAATCTGAAGTCGCAAATGCGATTGGAGGTTTAGTCCGAAATGGTGTTATGGAACGAAACCATCGAAGTTTTAAGATAAAAGACCATACCAAACTTAAATTACTTGCTGGTTTAAACTGATTATTTCAATAGTTTGACCATGTCCGGTCTCTCTATAATTATTATATCAACCTTCTCCATATTGGTTTTAAGCGCGGCTGTAAGTGATCTCTTACGGTTTCAAATTTCAAATGTAATCCCAATTTCATTATCAATTTTATTCTTCATTTCGGTGATATTAATTGGTTGGGATTTACAATCCACATTTTATAATCTTTTAACGGCCATTGTGGCATTATTCGTCTGCTTTATATTTTTTAATATCGGTTTTTTTGGGGGTGGTGATGCCAAGCTCATCTCCGCTATTTGCATTTGGTCGGGATTGGAAGGCCTTTACGAATTTATCCTTATAATGGCACTTATTGGTGGAGTATTAGCCATTATTCTGATGGGTTTCAGAAAGCTCAATATCCCACCTAATTTAAGAAATATCGCCTGGATTAACCGACTGCATGGGGCAAAGAAGCGAGTACCATACGGTATCGCAATTGCCGCAAGTGCCCTCACCACTTTTCATCAATTTCCTATTTTTGAGTATATAATAAATGTTCATCTGATAAGCTAAATCAGAATAAAATGTAAAAAATTTATCAATTTACCCAAATACCAATTTCCGTCGAAAGAAACCGGCGGAAATTAGTCGGTTTGAATAATTGATCACATTCTCCTGAGCAGCACGCTCCAAACCACTTTTATATCGATCACTAGACGATATCGCCCGTATTATTCGTAAAGTCATAACAATACTTTTTGATTTTCGGGCCAAAACTGATCGATTATTTGATAAATTCAGGCCACCGCGGGCCTTTCTTGCTCCATTTTCGATTGAAAGCTCGAAGATGCATCAATCAATGCACCTAGCCATAATTTTTTTGATCAAACATGCTCATTGCAATTTTAATCTATTATCCGATTGCGGATAAATTATTGAATAATATTCATAAATTTAAGTATCAGCGAACATTTTTAGAGATGATTTTTGATTTTTAATTCAAATACGAAATAGGGTCACAATCGTAATCTAGTGACGAATATCACATGCAAAGGAAAAACATATTGTTATGTTGGCTCCCGTTAGTATCCTATATCTCTGGTAATAAGCAGGATTAATGCAATGCTCACAAAATTTACATCTGGCGTTCGGAAGTTTATAAAAAACACCTCAGGCGCAACTGCGATCGAATATGGTTTAATTGCCGCAGGTATTGCCATCGCTATTGTGGCGGTAGTGGGATTATTGGGCGATCAGTTAAGTGGTCTGTTCACGCAAGTGGCCAATGCTCTCGGCGGCGGCTAAATAGAAATTTTAAGACGGTTAACACTAAAGCCCTCGATGTCAAATCGAGGGCTTTTTTTATGTTTCTCCCCGCAATACCTTACGGCAGTCCCCTATCTAATTTAGTGGTATTTTTAGGGTGCGCCGCGGCCGCGCAAATGCCTCTTCCGTTATTACTGGCATGACAAAATTAATGATTGGTTCGGCGAGTTTAATTCTTGCTTCGTGTGTATACGTAATTTTGACAGCAATAACGCTGTCATCCTGTGTGACCAGCGGTATAGCTCTTTCTGGAATATTGGTTGCCGCCTCAACAGTCCCTGCAGCATGCCTCCAACCAATTGAAACATTTCCATCACTGTCTGCCTCAACACTGGTGAAATCAAAACCCATCTTGCTTGTGGGATACGGCCTCATCACAGCCTTTGCCGCTGCCAAAATGTCATCCAGCTCGCCGGACGTCACCGATTCTTTCTGAGCAATGAGATCGGCAGTTGTCTGTGCTGCAACAGTCACTTTACGACCTGATAAATGTAGCTCTATTGTCTCAACTACGCCTATCCAAAGGATCAGCGTAATCGGTAAAATTAAAGCAAATTCGACAGCGCCAACTGCATCGCGATTAAGTAAAAAGTTCTTAACCTTTGACATCAGAATGGTTCATTACGGAAGGCCGCACTGCTAACGAGCAAACGTGTTTCACTTTCACCATTATTGTTAAGAAATTGCCCGAGGAGTGGTGTTATGAACTGAAATTCATATATGACACGCGCAACGATGACGTCGCCGGCGGCACCAGGCGCGAAGGTCTCATCACCATTATTATTTTCTATTGCCGGTGGATTGGCGGCACTAAATTGGGCGAAATTTCTGACGTCAACACGCAACTCATTACAGGCAACGACGTTAAACATATTGTTACACAATTGTTCCTTAAAGGCCTCAATAGGTGCGGCGGACTGCTGAATATTACCCGTCCGAATTTGACGTCCCGCTTCAGCGGTTGCCCCCTCAAGAAGAACGGCAATGAAGTAGAAGTAACCAGTTTCGAGCATCGCCATTAGGATCGTGAGAAATGGTATTGCCAATAATGCGAATTCCACAGCGGCAGACGCACTCTTATCCTGTTTCAGACGTTCAAAGTTTTTTTTAAGGTGTCTGTATAGTAATTGGGTTGGTTGTATTATCAATGGACTACCATAAGGTAATGTTATCGTCCTATACGCAGATTACTCAGTTCGGCACCTATTGAAAGGAAGGCTTCGCTCAATGCTTCATTATCTGGCGAGTTGAAAAATTTATCAGCATCCGAAGCACATTCCCTAAAGAGTTCCTGTGTTGATGAATCTGTTAGCTGAAAAACGATCGTGTATATTATGATCCCGGTATCTTTTATATTCTCGCAAACGGTTCTCAGCTTCTGGTCTAATTGAGCCTGCGCAGTATTAAAATTATTACTCGTACCTAAGTTATTTTCACTCAAATACCCGTAAGCAGTATAATGAGAATTATATTCTGCTTTTGTAAAAGTGCATTGTCCACGAGCTTGAGATATCAAATTTTGTCCATCAGTCAGTATTACTAAAACCTTGTTGAAAGAAGCATCATTTAATTCCCGTCCTTCAGTAAACGGCGGTGTAGGTGACAATACTCTCCAACCCCAAACTGCACCAAGATTTGCCATTGTACCGTTACCGGCCCAGGGCATCATTTGAGCTACAGCAGCCTCCAAAGTTGATCTCGAGTTTGTCAATGGCGTTATTGGATCGGGACATGCCTGATTAGGACCAAACGTTAAGTTTGGATTAGGAGAAAAAAAATTTTGAAACCCTTGGATCTCGCTTGGGGATATATCTAACAATGTTTGCCCAGAAAACTGATGTGAGCCTGGCCCCGATGGACTACTCGAAAAAACATCACCAGAGCGTCCGTTGGGATAGGGTTGCACAAACGCACTGGGGAACCACCAACGATTTTGGCAAAATGAGTGAAAAAATTGACCACCAAAGTGCAGCACAAAATCTTCCGCCTCCCAGTAATATTGCTCCCATTTGCCACTACTTCCTGTTCCACCATCGAATTCATCTGTTAGGTCATGTCCAGACGAACGAGCTAGAACGCAGCCTTTCCATTCAGAATCGATGGAATCTCCATAATCATTCGGCGGACTTGGAGTATTAACGAAGTCAGATTGATCTTTCCCAATATTTACCGTAGCAACAAATGGAACGAGACCCATAAACAATTTCTCGGGGTTTTGCTCATCCTTAAAAAGGATGTCAATCATATCCTGAGCAGCGATCCGCAACGCATCAATTTTACCGTTATTTGCCATTGAACCGGTATTGTCTAAAGCCAACACAATTTCGAGACCGGTCGTTTCACGAACAATCTGAGAATTGGCTGTGACGGTGATGGAGTTCATGCCGATTAGTTTTAAAAAAGCTGTCTCGATATTGGCATTAACAGATAACTCAATGACACCATCATTAATCGTCATCGATGGGGCAGCGGGCACCCCAATTTTTTCTGCTGGATAATTAGCAAAGAAGTATTTTTTTAAAACGTCATCGAGATCGCTTGAGGTGCTCGACCCAACAGCCAGGCCAGCCTGATCAAGTGCATTGCTCAAGCGGGCTTTCACCATATAGGCACGGCTGTAGTCGACTGCAGCTCCGCTACCAATAACGATTGGGATCATGGCTAGAGCCATTATAACGGCGAAGTTAGCCGACCGGTCTTTCAAGTAATATTTGAATTTATACCAATACATCAGTGCCGGCCTCGGCCGTAATTATAACATTCCAATTTGCATCAAAATCCCGAGAACACCCACTATAACTACCTTTTTTCTTAGATGCATGTGACCGGCATCACTGTATCCAACCCAGTCACTCTAGGCAGAATTACCAGTGCTACTGACTAATGCTGCCCGGAGGCTGGGGCGATCCACTGCCGCTACTTTGAGCAGTTGCGCTGCTTGACGAACTCTTTGCTGCCGGGTCGTGGCCAGGATTATTAACTTGCACACAACGTGGCAGACAATTGAGTGTTTTCACGCTGTCAGATCCTAAATTCACTGTAATTTTATTATTTGTCGATGGGATCACATTTACATCGATAGATCGGGCCGTTTTACCAGATTTCGTTAATACGTTGATGCTGGTCTCGCCAATTGCCTTTCCAATCACAAATATCACACGCGGAGATTGAACATTGATGTCCGCGATCGAGGGATTGGAAACAGACACCGTTGACGCCGGTTCATCCAGTTTGATGACCTCCGCCTTATCTAGTGCCACGATAATTTTTTGATCCGCATGACCGACTGGCATCACACAAAACATCAAAAAAGCTGCTACACTTATAAACATCAAGTGTTTGATTTTCAGATGCATCGGTTCCAGTATTCGCATGGTTTCAGCTTAAAAAAGTTTACACTAAATATGCCGTGTGACCTAGCCCCTAATCTGACGCATAAGGCCTCGTATTCAATCTTGGAGTAATTTTCAGGCATGAAAAGAGAACATGGATCTGTGAATGGGCAAACCAAAAGTGATAGCGTAGTTGCTACATTAAACTAACAGTGCGCATTTTACGCATGATTTCCGGGCATAGCGCCCCCCCTTTAGGAGATTAATATTGTGTTTCGGAAATATGTTTATCTTTCAATTCTGTTGGGCTTTACAGGGTTTACGTTATCCGCATGCGTCAGCGAGAGCACAAAGTCTGCCATAAAAACAGATACTTTATCCGACGCGCTTTGGGAACTTGCTAGAAGTTCAGAGGACGCAAATAATTATGAAAAAGCCGCCTCATACTATGACCGACTTTACACACGACACCCAAAAAACCGAAATGCACTCCTGGGTTACGCCCGGAACTTGAGGTATCTCGGGCTCGCAAAAGATGCCATCAAGACCCTGCAGTCGTGGGAGGCCGAAGAAACCGACCTTTATATAAAAATTGAAATAGGGAAAGCTCAGTTAGCTGCATCCTTAATTAATGACGCCAAGACTACTCTTACTCAGGTAGTCGAAAAGGATTCAAATCTTTGGGAGGCCCACTCTGCGCTCGGAATTATTTATGACCGATTAAAGGATTTCAAATCAGCACACAAATCCTATCAACGCGCACTCACACTATCTCCCGACAATACCAACATCAAAAATAATTTTGCTCTTTCCCTATCTCAAAACGGAAAAATAAATCGCGCGATCACGATGCTCGAAAAGATAATCGAGGACAATCAGGCTGGGCCACAAACACGTCAAAATTTAGCGTTACTTTTTGGCTTGAACGGTGAATTTAAAAAGGCGCATGCCCTTGCCTTAACAGATCTCCCTAAAGACCTTGCCGCCCGCAATTTACTAATACTAAAAGAACTTCATGCTATTAAAAATAGCAAATCAAAATAATTATTGAATAAAGGTATAATTTTACATAAATATTAATAATATTAATATTTATTTTTATATTTCAAATATAGTATATTTAAAAAAATTTTATTTTTACATTGCTGTCATTTGCAAGACTGCAGGTCCCACTATGACGAGAAACAGCACCGGTAGGAAAAAAATTATCATCGGCACCGTAAGTTTTGCGGGCAAGGCGGCACCCTTTTGTTCTGCCTTGGACAATCGCTCACCACGGCTCTCATCTGAGAGAACCTTAAGGGCTACGCCAACAGGTGTGCCATACTTATCAGCCTGCGAAAGGGCCGTAACGAGTGATTTTGCAGCAAGTAGACCGGTCCGGTTGGATAGATTTTCATATGCCTGAGCACGATCCCCTAGAAACATCAATTCCGCCGATGTCAGACCCAATTCTTGAGAAAGTGCAGCACTTGTACCAGACACTTCCTCAGTAACCCTTGAAAATGCCGCTTCAATGGATAGGCCCGCTTGTACACAAATCAGCAGGAGATCTAAAGCATCTGGGAATGCTAACGTCATCTCTTGCTGCCGTTTTATGATGGCATTTTTTACAATTAATTCGGGTAACATGAAGCCAATTAAGCCTGCAGACGCAGCAATAATAAATTCTGCATAAAATGGAAGATTATATTTTTGATCGCCCCAAAAAAATAAAAATGCGAGTAGGATTGCCCCCACAGAAATAGCAAAACGTAGGAAGACAAATGTTATAACTGCTGATTGCTGGCGCCAACCGGCTAACATCATTTTTTGTCTTAGTTCTGGTGCTTTAAGAAGCTTTGAAAGATTGAAATGTTCCAAAAAGCGTTTCATCACCTGCACACCAGCCTGAGGCCGTTGCCGGGCTCTTTGCTGAGCTAATTGCTCTTGCTGCTGTCGGCTGAGTTCCTCCCGCCGCGCTGTAATTTCCTTTTGCCGCGAGGCTCTCTTATCCTTTCTGAGAAATGGGATCACGACAGCCATTACAGATGCAAACGCACCAGTCGCAGTTAACACCAAAATAATCGTTTTCGTTTCAGGCAGGAAAAACATGGCTTACATATTAAAGTTTATCATTTTGGACATAATCAAAATCCCTATAGCCATCCAACAAAGTCCACCTGCGAGCATTGCAATTCCAAGTGTCTCAGTGAAGAGGATACTAATGTAATCAGGATTAATTATTGCGATCATCCCTGCGACACAGAATGGCAATGATCCTATTATTGCGGTCGAGGCTTTGGCTTCACTTGATAGGGCTTTAACCTTATCCCTCATGTTTTTACGTTCTCGGAGGATGTTGGACAGCCCCTCTAACGTATCTGCCATATTACCACCGGTCTGCCGTTGTATTAGGAGTACAATTGTAAAGAATTTAAATTCGGCTGTCGGCATTCTCTCAACACCGCGCTGAAGTAATTCTTCAAGCCCAATACCTATGTTTTGCCCCTCAACTATGAGCCGAAAAAATTCGTCTACAGGGTCAACGGCTTCACGCGCAATAATTTTTAAGCACTCCCCAACCGGCAGACCGGATTTTACCCCCCTAACCATAATATCCAGGGCATTAGCAAAGTTCTGCGTAAACTTTTTCTGCCTTGATTTGGCCATCTGTCTGACAAAGAGTTTTGGCAATCCAAATGCGCCAACTATCGCCGTGAATAAGCCTACCAGTAATGGCAATTGAAATAGAAGAGCCAGCCCACCGACGCCGGCGCCGACAATGCCGGAAATCAAAAAGTATTTCCTCAAGTTGATGTCTAGGCCCGCTTGCAAAAGTTCCGCACGGAGTTCTTCTCGACGACTTTTCTGATTACCTTTTTCTTCGAGCTCCCGGAGTTTCTCTTGTATGCGACGCTGGCGTGGGTTGATGGACGACTGTGTGGCTCCGCCCGAGCCTTTCCCAACCAAGCCATAGCTTAACATCCGTCGACGTAGCCGCAGTTTTGGTCTTAGAATGACGATATAACCCACGCTGCCGAATAGCATAAATATCAGCATGACCGTCAGAGACGTTAAAACGACTAAATTACCGGGATCGATAGCAGTCTCTGGACTAACCATTGGCAACTCTTAGGGCCCCAGCAAGTTTATTTTCTAAGCCAAAATAACGTGCCTTGTCCCAAAAACTTGGTCGCAGACCTGTTGGCTTGTGGTGCCCAATAATTTTTCCGTCATCATCTTCGCCCTCTATTTCAAAGACAAACAAATCCTGCAATGTAACGACGTCCCCCTCCATGCCAATAACCTCAGTAACGTGTGTGATTTTGCGAGAACCGTCTCGTAGGCGCGCAGCTTGCACTATAACGTGAATTGCTGAAGAAATCTGCTCCCGCACCGCCTTTGCCGGTAAATTGAAGCCACCCATAGCGATCATATTCTCAAGCCGCGATATGCCTTCTCGTGGATTATTTGCGTGCACCGTGCCCATTGAGCCATCGTGTCCGGTATTCATAGCCTGCAGTAAATCAAATGCTTCAGGCCCGCGAACTTCGCCCACTATTATACGTTCAGGTCGCATACGTAAGCAGTTTCGAACCAAGTCGCGCATGGCAACCTCGCCTGCACCCTCCAGGTTTGGCGGCCGGGTTTCTAGGCGAACAACATGCGGATTTTTGAGTTGTAGCTCAGCAGCGTCCTCACAAGTAACCACTCGCTCCCCATCGTCAATGAAGTTTGTCAGACAATTAAGAAGCGTTGTCTTGCCCGATCCCGTTCCACCGGAAACTAAAATGTTTAAACGACTGGCTCCAATAACTTCAAGAACAGTGGCACACTCTGGCGATACGCTGCCAAATTCAACAAGATTATCGAGCGTCAGTTTTTCCTTCTGAAATTTCCGAATGGTCAACGCAGCTCCATCAACTGCCAATGGTTTCACAATTACATTTACGCGAGAACCGTCCAACAGGCGGGCATCGCAAATCGGACTTGCCTCATCAACTCGCCGTCCTACAGCGGTCACGATCCGCTGGCAAATGTTCATCAACTGAGCGTGATCTCTAAATTTTATATCTGTCAATTCAATCCGGCCGTTACTCTCAATGAAAACTTGATTGGGGCCATTTACCATTATATCCGCGATGTCATCACGGGCGAGCAATGGTTCTAGAGGCCCAAGGCCGAGTACATCATTACAAATATCCTCTATGACATGCTGCTGCTCTTGTGCACTAAGCACCAAACTTCGCATTCCTATAATTTCGCTTACAATATCGCTGATTTCTTCGCGAACTTCAGAATGCTCAAGCGCTGCAAGCTGCGACAAATCAACGGCTTCAATCAGGTCATTAAAGACACTTACTTTAATTTCTTGTAATTTTTCACCCAACGGCGCCGAATTTGATCCTGATACATCGTGTGATTTATCTGCTTCTTTAATTGAACTAATTTGGGTATCGATAACAGCAGCCTCAGGAGAGTTGGGATACTCCTCAACATCTTCAACAACTGTTACTGGGGCAATTACTGTCTTCCGAACAAATTTTATCTCGCCTTCATCAACTACGCTTGGCGCTTCTTCCCTAACCGGAGGTTGTGACGACGGACTTTTATCTCTGCGACCGAATTTGCTCATTTGCCAAATTTAAGAAAATTGATTGGTAAAAAGTTCGATTTGTCATTTTTGACTTCATCGCGTCCACTAACTACAGACGCGAGTTCAGAAAACCGTTTTGCTGACTTGGATCGGCGGTTCTCTTCCGCAACACATTGCCCATTGTTTAAAGCTGTTCCAAACAGCCCCGCCTCAAAAGGAATACTAAGAATTGGGGTAACGCCAAGCGGACCTCCAAAGTCTTTAGGTCCAAGCTCTGACACTTTAGCGAGCCCAATTTTATTAAACACTAGGCGCGTTGGTGACCCAATATCACGTTTCTCTTGAAGCCTATCGAACATATTTTTAGCATCACGAAGATTTGCTAGATCGGGATACGCCGTAACGACAACTTCATTGGCATCAAGTAGTATTTCATTTACCCAGGGGTTCCATTGATGCGGCAGGTCAATCACTATAAATGCCGCCATGCGGCGAACTAAATCTAAAAGCGCCTCAAAGGCATCCACTTGGACATCAAAATCGCCACCAAGCAAAACAGGCGCAGGAACAACGGATAAAAAATCGTTATACTTAAGCATGAAGCGTTCCATTAAAACGTCATCCAAACGGTCCGGTTGGGCCAATGCATCCGCGATACTTTGCCTCTGTTGTAAATTAAAAGATAAAGCTGAAGTCCCAAAACACATATCCAGGTCGATTAAAATTACTTCTTCAGAATATTTTTGACCCAGCATATAGGCGAGATTAGAAGCGATTGTGCTACTCCCGGTTCCGCCTCGAGTACCGACACACGCGATGACACGTCCGAGTTCAACAGCCGAAGGATCAGCAAATAGCTGATGTATAGAAGATTGAATGATTTCTGAATCAATTTGACCACAAATATAATCGCTAACACCCAATTCAATCAGGCGGCGATAAAGTGCTATATCATTTTCATGACCAATAAGAAGCAGGCGGCTATCGGGATCAAAGACCTCGGCCAATGCTTCAAGCTTATTAAGAAGTACCTCTTGGCTCTCATTTACTTCGACTATCATTAAGTCTGGGGTTTCGTTTTGGGACAAATGGTGTATTGCCGCGTCGATACCGCCCAAATCTGAAGAAATTGTGGCGCGAGCAAATTGCCGCGAACTTTTGACACCAGCCAAAGCGCCAGCTGTTTCATCACTTAAAGCAAAGCCTTTTACGGTAATTCGCAGCAACATCTTTGATAGCTTCTTCCCAAAGTTTCATATGTCAATTTGATGATGGTCCGGCAAAATTAGCGGCCTCCGATTTGGGCCGATCAGCACCGGCTGCCGAGCCATCACGATAAACACGAATTACGTTATCCATCCGGCGGGCATCACTTGCGATGATACCCTGTGGCGACCGTAAATCCCCTGGATCTGATAACATCAGCCCCAAATTTCGATAATAAGAGCAACCAAAATTTACATGGGAACTATTAGAGGGGTTGTGGCCTGTTTCCCCAAACCAATTACCACATTTGGGGACAGAAATGACGTAGCCTTGAAAGCTGAACTCCACTCCCTGCGCATCTGTTGCCTGAGCTTGTCCGCGTTTTATTATAATCGAATCCGGAGGTATTCCTCCTGAAATAAGTCGAGACAAAACCACATGTTCTGTCTCATTTTTTGCGCTAGCCGACGTTGCAAAATTAAGTTTGCTACGTCCTCGTTGAAGATATTCTTTAATGTAACGACGAAAATTTATTTCGTCATTCGCAAATGCTTTTCCTTCTTTGACATGAAACTTTAAATTGACACCAAATGTAACTAATTCAGCATCAATTGCGGATTGCTGCGAAATTACCCTTGGAGTTTCCAGTTTCTCAGCACAGGCGACCAGAAAATTAAGCGCCGTAAGGCCTAGCATCACACGGCAGAGCAGAAGTATTTCTATGTTATTATTTTTTTGGTTCATTTCATAATATATCCAACCGGACCTTGGATTATCGGAATTTCCTCCATCGTAACCTTACTGTCGCCATATTTTTTGTATAACCGTCCTAATAAATATATGTCGATATCGCTTGCCGAAACGAAACCATCGGTTGGTAGATTGAGTTTAGAAAACGGCTCCAATGGCCTGACTATATAAGGTGTGACCAAAACAACGAGTTCGGTCTCATTCTTTTTAAATGCCTGGCTTCGGAACAGAGCTCCAATTACCGGAAGATCTTTTAGCCAAGGCACTCCATCAATGGCGTTGACCTCGTCACGTTGCAAAAGCCCAGCAATCATCATACTCGCGCCGCTTGCTAAGTTAACGGTACTATCAGCACGGCGAATAGAAAGCCCCAGTACATCAACTGTTTGGTTATTCGCTCCAAATGGCAGAACGAGCTTATTTTCATCAGCCTGACGGCTCACCTCAGTAGAAATGCGCAAACTGACTTGATTTTTATCGAGAACGACCGGAGTGAAACTAAGTGCCACGCCAAACTCACGAAAATCCACGATAACATTGCCTTGAGAATCAACGCCTGATGGCGTTGGAAGCTCGCCACCGGCAAGGAAATTAGCTGTCTCTCCCGAAATTGCTGTAAGTGCTGGCTCAGCTAACGTTTTAATTAGTCCCTGTCTTTCTAACGCCTCAAATGTGGTTGTTTGAAGTCCAAGCTTATTAAACGTTATTGTGCCGGCCGCCGCTGCTGCTGCCGAAGCCGGAAAAATTGAGGTCGTCGCTAACGTATGTGTGCGATTTCGGAGTAAACGTGCAAAGCCTGTACTCGTTCCGAGGTTTTTAATTGTAGAACGCGCCATCTCTGCTACTCGAACTTGCAGAAGCACCTGCAAATCTTTCAGTATTCGTAGCATATTGATAACGTTATCGTCTTCCTTAACGAAACGCCGCGCAACATTTGTTGCATCGACAGATTCACGCGACGAGCGAACCGTTCCGGTCAAGACAAGACTGTCACCAATACCCTTAACATCGATGTTTGCATGAGGAATTAGTGCATTAATAGCCTTCCGGGCTGCATCAATATCACTCTCAATTTCAACTAAAAAATGATCAACTATTTGCCCATCATTATCGACAAAAAAGACATTGGTTGTGCCAAGTGAATTGCCAACGAGATACACATCTGTCGGAGTTTTAACGATCACATTCGCTATTTCGGGATTTGCAATAACAACATCACGAATTGGTTTTTCAAGTCGAATAAAATGCGCCTTATTGAGCGGGATCGATATGTTTTTTGCCGCTGGGCCGGCATTAGATGCATTAAGTGGCTTCTGAATAACTAATTGACTAGGTAATAAAGTGTTATTTTTAGCACTCTGATCGGCGAGTACCGTACTGGAGATAATCATGAGCAAAACGAGCAAAACGCTCATGGTTCTGACGCACGAGCGGGAGCAGGATCTGCTGTAATAAAATGTGGGAAATGCAATCATCTCGATGGAAATTCTTGTGTCGTTTCCACGTTGCCACGTATTACCCGAACTCTTGCAGTGCCTGATACACTCTGTGATTTCTGTGGGTTTAACGATGTAGGCTTAACACCATCGTTGCGCTTATTCCCCGTTTGCTGAGCAATAATATTTCGGAGGGTTGGGCTAATATCGATATCGGAAGTGTAAGTCTCTGATTTAGTTTCCGTTTCATTATTAGCGTAGCTACGCAACGCGAGAAATAATTTACCCATAGCACGGCCAACCGCGAGAACCTCCGCCTGTTTCTGGGATACTTCCAGAGTAACTGATTTTGGAACTTTCGAACCCTTTTCTAAATCCTTAAATTCCTGATCAATTCCAACAACCCTTACATTTTTAAGGATTGTCTCTGTGCTAAATTTTGCCGGCCCAAAAGAGGCTTCATTTTGAGAGGCATCACCACCTTCACTCCTTGGGCCTGTAGAGCGTTTTAACTCTCTTGTTAACTGCTGGACATCAAAAGTAAGAAGGACGTCCACCTTATCGCCAGGCAGAATAAAGCCGCTGACACCAGAAACTGCATCTACTTTTATCGATACCGCCCGATGGGTTTCTTTGACGATACCTGATAAAAATCCGCCTTCACCTTTACCTCTCCTAAAAACCATCTCTTCGGTCAGCGGTGTTCCAGCTGCAACACTTTGACGGATTACAGTACCGACCAAATTTTTTAATAATTTGTTTTCTTCTTTACCCGCGGAAATGAAAATCGGTTCAACAGCATCAGCAGGCCATTTCTGCCAACGAATAGACCCCTCAGTTATAGTTGTTCCCAGGGTAATTCGCTGATCAGCAACGATCACGTAAACAACAGCCTCCCTTTCGGTCTTTGGTAACTCTGGTTTCACTTGAAGGTTAGCTTGAGAATTAATGTAACGATTTGCAATAAGCGCAGCCCCGCCAGCCGTAACCACAGCCAACAGAACAAATCCAAAAATTACGAGGCGCATATCGTGCTACCGGCCATAACGAAATCCAAAATTCGCGCGTGGACCCAAATGGTTAATTTATATATAGCAAGAATGCATGCGGCACAGTTTTTTGTCCAACTTCGTGCGGTCCACTTACGAGATTTAGCTCGGCGTCAACGGGACCGACAAAACAAAATGCATTATGGATTATGGAACCACATTGTTGCCGGTTCCCATCGTGCTGTGCACCGCGGATAGAACAAGTGGCCGTTTTATATATACTTTCCGGCTTATACATTTAAATAAACGCCGCTATTTAAATCGCTGCGCAGAGTGGCCCGTCACATAACCCCCCTTCCCTTAACGGTCGTCACCATCGAATATTTCCGCTACGGTCAATGTCTTTAACTAAGTTCTTTGGCTAGATTAAACCGATTTGCAACCGACTCGTGGTTCCATCGCATGTATTGAAGACATTGCCTCTACTACACACTTCCGGATAAAAATTTGCGCATTCTTCGTTGTTAGTAAGAGCTAATTAAAAAAAACCGAGCCACGGCTGACTGGTCCGCAGTAGAGGACTTCTCAAAATCTTATTATGAAAAAACGGCCCATCCCCCCACAAACCTAAAATCTAAAACTCGTTGTAAATTTTAAAAATTGCGCAAATACTATAATGCAAATCATGTTTAATCTTTAAATTGATCAAAGCAGGTGTTCCAATGCTCAGAAAACTCAGTTTGGAAAGCCAAAAGTTGATTCGTGATTTGTCTGGAGTATCAGGATCCGAGTACGCAATAATTGGATCAGGTATCGCCATTGCTGGCATAGCATCGGTCGCCTTATTGGGAGACCAATTAGGACTAACTTTTGGAGACGTTGCCGAAACAATAAGCCCTGACAATCCGGAACCGCAAGCTGAAGCGAGCCCCTCAGAAGGCGCAGGAGGTTCAGCCGGGGTTGGCACTACATCTGGCTCAGGAGGATCGGGAGGCTGTTGAAATAAAATACTTCTAACAAATACCGTATCAGCTAAAGAAAAAACTTTTTTTATATTTTATAATTAATTTAAAATTATCGAATTGCTAATTTATAGCACAAAACCAACGTTCCCAATCTCTTACATTACCAAACAATCGTTCGCCAGAAATCGTCTCATAATGTGTGTCGATAAATAGTTTTGGAGGCCCGAATTTTAAATGGTATTGAATTACCTTAATGATTTCATATCCTTTTGGCTTTCCGAAGCTTGGCTCTGATAATTGATCTTTCAAATAACCCGTCATAAGTGCAGATTTATCCGAAATTAAAATTTTACAAGGTCTGTGATGTGCAGGTAAAGGCCTACACCAATCCCGCCATTTACCATCACGGAACTGCAAAATCTTTTTCTCCGAGAGGAAGGGATCTGTATATCGCAAGCGTTTGGTTTGAAGCTGCCCGCCGTAAAACTCTTTATGCTTGAATGAGCACGTCATTTCAATTTCTTCGGCTGATGCGCTGAAACTATAAAATATAAATCCAAAAATGATGGCAATTAAAGAAGTTCTGTTCTTTTCCATTGCTGTGTGTTTCGGCTCAATAGTGTTTTAAAATAGGTTCCCGTGGGATAACTATTATACACAAAAACCATAATTGCAAAAATATATTAACAGACCTATCTATTTTAAAATAAAATTATTTATTTTTTTGTTTAATTATATATATTTTTTAATTAAATTTTTTTTATCATTTAAATAAATTCACGGGCGATTAACCCCATATTTCTTTTGTAATCGTCTTATACCACCCTTCCGCATATCGCGCCTCGAGCCTGCGGAATTCTTTACTTTGTTTAAGTGGACTTTTGCCTCCGGCTCCCTCAATTACCTTTATTTTCTCTCCATCAAATTCGTAGACCTTAGCCACGGAAATGCCATAATCTGGCGCCACTAAGCTGTAGCAATAATTGATGAATTTTGGATTACTTAATAGCTCACCATTCAGAGAAGATACAATCGACGCAGCGCAAACTTTTGCTTGGCTATATGCAGAAACACCAGATTTTGGCATGGGTGAACTAATGGATGCATCACCAATTACGTAAATATCCTTTTCAAGCTTAGATTCAAAGGTTGCATGATTAACCGGACACCATCCAGACTGATCTACGAGACCTGAATTAAATGCAATCTTGCCCGCTTTTTGAGCCGGTATAAGGTTGATCACATTCCCTTTTACCTCATCAATGTCGGTTACTAACGACATTCTATCAGGGATTACCTCACGTACCGTTCCGAATTCATTTTTGTTTCGGTATTCGATCATATTTGGATAAAGATTTGCCCAACCCTCTTTAAACAACCGTTGTTTCCCAAATTTATTCTTTGGATCAAGTACAATGATCTTCGACTTCGGTTTACTTTTCTTAAAGTAATTAGCTACCAAACTAATACGCTCAGCCGGACCAGGGGGGCAGCGAAATGGGTTCGGGGGTGGTGAGATAAGGAAGGTACCGCCATTTGGCATCGCAAATAACTGCTTACGAAGCAACAAAGTTTGAAAACCTGCCCTCCACGCGTGAGGAATTCTACTTTCTATTTTCTGACTGCTTCCAATTATATTTTTGTACACAAAATCAATACCAGGAGATACGATACAGCGATCGAAAGGGATATTTCTTCCGCTTTCCAAATTTATTGTCTTATGAACAGAATCAATTTCTATTGCCACATCGCAAACCACGTTAATATTCTTTTTTTCCAAATACTTATAATTTCTGATAATATTCGAATATTGTTTCACTCCGGATATTACCAGATTGGAAAAAGGACAAGTCGCATAAAAACTATTTTTCTCAATTAAAATTACCTCTATATGAGGATCAATTTCTTTTATGAAAAGTGCCGCTGTTGCACCACCAAAACCACCTCCTATTACTACCACTTTTGGCCGATTAACTTTATTTTTCGAGAACGCGTTTTTACTACTTATCGCAGTTATTCCTAAAGACCCTAAAAGGGAATTAAATTTGCGGCGTGATATACTTTTATAAATAAATTCAGATTTTTTAGTCATTTTTATTAATATTTTTTGAAATATTTTCTAAGTCTTTATCTGAAAAACCCTTCACAATACGCTGCATAATAGTCGAATGCTTTTTTCCAGATTTATAAGACTTAACTATTTGTTCAATTTGTTTTTCGGTAAAATGATTTATTTTCGGAATTTCTGTATCATATTGACCTGCCACCGCGTGACATGAATTACATAAATCAACGAGTATCGTCGTCCGCACCTGATCGGCTAACGCTGATTTCCCTATTAATAAAAATAAAATTACTGCAGAAAATTTGCCGGTCAACATAAAAATAGTTCTAAATTTCATAATAATTATATTAAAATTAAAAAATTATCTCCGTTAATTTTATACAGAAAGACAAGTACATACATTACATTTTTCACAATATATTTCTATTTTATTTTAAAAATAATACCGTTCTAAACCCCATGACACTAACCTTGTATAGATAAAATTAAACCGAAACATAATATCGTAAATGTTAGTAATTTCATTATTCTATCGAAGGTAAAATTACACTTTTCACTCATTTTTTCAGCATTTTGGTTTAGATGCCGAATTTCGTACACGTAAAAATCATTCTATTAAACGGATAAACACATGTAAGGATGGATAGAAAATTCCGCAATAATTTAACATATTTTATTTGTATTCTCTCTTGAACTAAGTTGTCTAAATGTATATTAAACGCACCTGTAACATATGCTTCATTATAGGAATTGATCATGGATGAGTCATTACTCACCAAAGGACAAATACGTAAACTCAATGTTCTAAAAAAGAGTATTGGTGATACTTTAGGCGAACAGGCATTCTCAAAATGGCTACGTGCTCAAAGCAAAGTTTCCGTTGCGAAAAAAGACCCTGTTGCTGAAAAACTTAAAGTTGCGATTTCAGGACTAGATTCAGATTCCTCGGTAAAGCTTGGAGCCAAAGGTTATACAATTAAACGAGCACGGGGTAAGGGCGCATCAGGGTTTATTATAAACAAGAATACCTGAATTATCTCCTGCTTGAAGCTATAATCCATCTGACCTCCTTTAATGGCCATCATTTCAATGGGCATTACAGTGACGGTATCAATTCTGGTTATTCAGTTTAAACCCTATAACTAAATAAATTATTTCATGTTGAAATCGTTTTTTAATATAAATATTTTAATATTTTATCTTATTCATATTTTTACTTAATTTAAACTTATAAACTCCGAAAATAAGGCCGTTACTCTCGGCTAGACTAAAACAAGCATGGATTTTTATTAAACCGGCTCGAAAACAAGATAGCTGATAGAATTTCCAATAATATTGTATGCAACTCCCTTGCGCCATTTTGCCCAGAACCAGTAAACTTTGTTCAAATTGGGGAGGTGTTTCCATGTTGGAAAGCGAAATTAGAGCTGGATTGACCATTAAGCCACTAGAAGGCGCGCACTTTGGTGCTGAAGTCATTGGACTTGTGCCGCGTGAAATTAATGAAGCGCAGCGTGAGGCAATCTGGGAGCTCTACCGCGAAAGACACGGGTTGCTTTGTTTTTCCTTTGGACGCCTATTAGAAAGTGACGAATTACACGCACTAACGGCGGTGTTTGGCGAAAACGAATTTGGTCCGGGGCGAATCAACGGCATAGGAAAAAAGCCCGTAGCGGGCGAAGAAACCCTTACGGTCAACGAACAAGTTGCCGCGTTAGAGGCACAGGGTATCGACCCTTATATGGCCTACATTGGCAATCTTGAACATAAGACACTCAAGCGAAAGCCCGTCGAAAAGACGTTTTTTGGTGAATGGGAGTGGCATACTGACATGTCCTACATCGAGATGCCGCCAACTTTCAGCTTACTTCACGCGCGCGTTGTTCCAAAGGAAGGTGGCGACACCGGATTTTGCAGTCAGGTAATGGCAGCAAAAGCTTTACCCACAGAGCTACGGCGACAAATTTACCACCTGAGTGCCAAACACGATTCTACATACGGCTCAAGCGGTAAGATCCGTCCGGGCATGACACCGCCTCCCTCTCCGATTGAAGCGCTTGGGCATATTCATCCAATACTGCGTAAACTGCCAGCAACTGGCGAGGAAGCCATTTTTCTTGGCCGACGCACTAACGGTTACATCGTTGGCCTGCCATTAAAAGAGAGCGAGGCCTTACTCGACAAATTATGGAAACATTCGACCAAACCGGAATTTTGCTATCGGCACAGTTGGAAAATCGGACAAGTTGTCGCCTGGGACAACCGAATGATGTTACATATGCGCCACCCTGTGGACGAGAACCTCGATCGGTTCATGTGGCGTACTCAGACCAAGGGTGAGGCGGTGATACCGGTTTCGTAAAATAAACTAATGCAGAGCTGTTTTTATAAATCGGGTAACAATCACCTAAGGCGAAAATTCCAATGAAACAAATTAACCTTAAACCAATCAATGCCAGAAGCGTTTGGCGTGGGCCGGAGTTGGCAAAGCACGAAGAAGATTGGACTTATAGGTTAAATGCCGACGATATAGCTGCGCTCGACGAGGCGGTCTCAAACATTACTGCAAAGAATATGGATGTCCTTGATATAACGCAGGACCAATTTGCACTGGCGGGCTTAGCTGATGTCCTGAAAAGTATCGGAGAAGATCTCCAAAATGGCCTTGGTTTCAAAATGATCCGAGGCGTGCCTGTCAAACGGTATGATATCCGCGAAGCGGCAATCGCTTATTTTGGAATTGGCTCGCATTTGGGCGAAGCGGTATCGCAAAATGCCCGGGGTCACGCTCTGGGTCATGTCTGCAACCTCGGCTTCGATCCGAGCCTACCAACCGCAAGAGGTTATCAAAGCGCCAACAAACTTAACTTCCATACCGACCCGACAGACTTGGTAGGTTTGATGTGTCTGCGCAAAGCAAAGTCGGGCGGATTGAGTAGTATAGTCTCGGCCGGAACTGTCTATAACGAGATGCTAAAAAAACGACCGGACCTTGTGCAGATACTTACCGAGCCATTATACCGCGACAGACGGGGTGAAATTCCAAAAGGCCGAGAACCTTGGTATCGACTACCTGTGTTCAATTTTCGCAACGGCCATCTTACAACAAATTACGTTCGCAGTACGATCGAGAAAGCCCAGCGTTTTGAAGAAGTACCGCGTCTCACAGAGACGCAACGTGAAGCATTTTCTCTAATTGAGAGTATTGCCGCTGATCCAACGTTTTATCTCAATATGGAATTCCAGCCGGGCGATATTCAACTGCTCAATAACCATTACATCATGCATTCTCGAACAGCTTACGAGGATTATCCGGAACCAGAACACAGGCGGCACCTATTGCGCCTATGGCTCGCCACTAAAGCCGGCCCCCCCTTGGCCGATCCATATTTTGAATTTATGGACAAAACAGCTTCTGGGCGGCCGAATGGTTACCTTATGCCAGGCGTAAAACTCACGGCCCCATTAGTCATCGAAGATGGTGGCCCTGGCGCGAGTGAAAGCCGTTTTGCAAGGCATTAAATGCTGAACCTAATTATTGGAAGTAATTTACTAAATTGGTAATGAAGTCAGACGTTTAAAAAGCTTTTTTTCACTTTGCCAGACAGTGACGTTGAGACGCGAATTCTAAGTGTGCGGCTAGTACTATACTAAAAAAAGCCGCTTATATCAGGCCTACACACTACCCACGCCAAATACGGCTTTTATTGCATGATTGGTCTCATGCATCCTATCAGGGCTCGAAAAAAAATAATTATCGTAAGTCATCGGTGTACTTCAACAATTTCCGACATAGTTCGTTCTCAGCTAACGCTACAATACAAATTTTTCGAGTTGGGGAATTCATGCAGAAAAAACAATTGATGGCCGGTCTGGGTGCATTGATAGTTGCAAGTAGCATCGCTTCTGGAGCGCTTGCCGGAAGCTATCCATCTAAACCAATTACTATGATTATTCCATGGAAGCCTGGTGGTACTACGGAAACGATGGGTCAAGTTTTGTCAAAAGCCATGGCAAAGGAACTTGGTCAAAAAGTTATCGTAAAAACCCGTCCAGGTGGTGGTGGTGCCATAGGTTCCACTGTCGTAGCAAAATCCAAGCCTGATGGTTACACGATAGAGTTCGTTGGTATTTCGACTTTGACTTGGCCACCACTGACACAAAAAGCGATTAAGTATAAAACGTCCGATTTCGATTTTGTTGCGGGCGTCAGTCAATATCAGATGGCTATTGTCGCAACACCCGATAAACCATACAAAACCCTTAAAGAATTGGTCGCTTACTCAAAAGCAAACCCAGGTGTAAATGTCGCCGATATGGGTGGCATGTCCAAAGCATTTGTAAATTTCATCGCGGCTAAAGAGGGTGTCGATTGGACTGCGATACCAACCCGCGGCGGTGGTGAAATGATACCATTCATCCTTGGGGGAAAAGTTGACTTTGCCTACAGTGGCGGAATCCATCAGAAATACGGCGATAAATTATTTGTAATAGCGTCATTGCTTTCAAATCGACTACCGCTGGCGCCAAATGCCCCTTCAACGCAAGAACTGTATGGTGTCGCAATGCCTGGTGATAACGGGATTGTTGCGCCGAAAGGAATTCCAGAAGAGGCCCGTGCTAAACTGGAAGCTGCAGTCAAGGCATCAATGGATGACCCTGATTTTACTAAAATCTTGGAAAGAATAAAATTTCCGAAACGCTTTCTGAGTTCTGCCGAATTCCAGAAAGTTGTGGATGAAACGGTAGTGAGTCTCAAAAAAGTTGGTCGTGCGACCGGCTATATAAAATAGTCATTACGAATAGCAGGTTGGTTAGGCTTTGTTTTGTCTTTCCAACCTGCTCCTATCAGCGGTTATTGCAAAAATATTCTTTGCTTTCGAAAGTTTAAGGAGGGTGGTTTTCGGTGCGACAAACGCATATCTGGTCGAGTGTGATTATCAGCCTGATTATGCTGGTTTTTCTTTTGTATTTAATCCCGAATTATACGTCACCACCTGACAGTAATCTTGACCTTAGTCCGAGCTTTATTCCATCTTTGGCAGTCGCAGTGGCGTTGTTGCTATCAATTCTGCTGGGTGTAACAGCCTATTTAACAAAGAATAATGACGGGGATTTACACGAAGAGTTTGGCGTGGAAGCATCGGGCATTGGTTGGCTTGAAATAAAAAACTTGGGTTTGTGGATTATGCTTTCTATCGGCGCTTGGTTTGGAACCACTTATATCGGTTTCGAACCGACAATGACGGTTTGTTTAGCGATTGGATTAATATTCTGCGGCTTAAGAACCCACTGGTTAACAGCACTGATTGCAGTTTTAACGCCCATCATACTTTCACAAGGTGCCTGGTTAGTTTTTACCACAGAGTTGCCAGGATTCTGGAGAACTTAAGGAAATATAATTATGGAAATGCTCCAACACCTTGGCGATGGTTTTGAAGCGGCTTTTACCCTAACGAATATGATGTTTATATGTGGCGGAGTAACGCTTGGTATCATATTTGGTGTTACACCGGGATTAGGTTCTGTTACCGCACTAGCCATTTTAGTCCCAATTACATTCTATTTTACCCCTCTCGCGGCTATTGCTTTTCTCGTTGGAGTTAATAAGGGCGGCACATCGGGTGGAGCCATTCCAGCTATTTTAATTAATACACCGGGAACCCCGGAAGCAGCAGCCACTGCACTTGATGGTTACCCTTTAACTCAGAGTGGTAGACCGCTCAAGGCGATGAAGACGGCGCTTTTTTCATCTGTCTGTGGAGATACTTTTTCGGATTGCATGCTAATTTTACTTGCCGCTCCTTTCGCGGCTATCGCCCTTACCTTTGGGCCACCAGAATTCACATCCATCATTATATTTTCATTTACGTTAATAGCTGCTTTAGCTGGAAAGTCGCTTACAAAAGGAATAATGGCAGCAGCATTTGGAATGTTTCTAAGTACTTGGGGCCTAGATCCAGTTGATGCTTCTGAGCGCCTTACATTCGGTATGGTTGAGTTATTTGATGGAATTCCGTTAACACCATTCGCGATTGGCACCCTAGCTTTAAGTTCGGTATTGGCACAAATCTTTGCGTTAAAAAGAACCGGTGAACCAGAAAAAATAACTACAGACCTAGGATTTAAAACTGAAAATAAATTACCGGCAAGAGAATTTTGGGGTAATTGGAAAACTGTGCTTCGTTCAGCCTGTATCGGCACCGGTGTTGGAATGCTGCCAGGGCTTGGCGTCTCGCTTGCTGCATTTCTTGGTTATGGAGCCGCTAAGCGCGCTTCTAAAACCCCTGAAAAATTTGGACAGGGAACAATTGAAGGTATTCAGGCTACAGAAGCCTCAAACAGCGCCGTGGTTGGATCTAATTTGATTCCAACTATCGCCCTTGGAATCCCGGGTAATGTTGCCGCAGCACTTCTTATAGGTGCTTTTATGATCCATGGAGTAGTGCCTGGCCCTTTAATGATGGTTGAACACGGAGCATTGGTTTATTCAATTTTTGCATCAATGCTTATGGCAAATGTCGCGCACCTTATTATCGGTCGTATCGGCATTACCGTATGGGTAAAATTCGTTCAAATACCAAAGAAAATCATTTTGCCGGTTGTAACGGTCTTTTGCTTTCTTGGCGTTTATATACCTTCTAATTCAATGTTTGATGTAGCCTTACTGCTGATCTTTGCAGGTGTGGGTTACCTGATGCGTAAGAGTGGATTTTCAATCGTCTGCTTGGTTATCGGTTTTTTGCTTGGCCCAATGCTCGAAATGGCACTTCGCCAAACAATGTTGATGCACAAGACAGATTTAACGATACTGCTAACAAGACCAATATCTCTGGTATTTTTGGTTCTGACAGTGTTTTTTATTTGGCACTTTGGTCTGCGGGGACGTTTTAAAAACAAAACACCCAGCGAGAAAAGTTAAAACTTAAACTGCTAGCGACAGCGATAGCAAAGCGTTCCTTATTTTTGGCAACTCTTAGCTTGGAATGGGCACAATCTTTCGTGAAAAGCACCAATGGGTTAAAAACAATTTCCGTCAGGTATCTCTTTACCTATTCATAGATTGTGCGTCTACCGACCACGGCTCCGTATCTGGATGCTTCCGAACATACCTTGGCAAACTTTACTTAAAAAAACACGTTACTGATCTGAACAGAGACGCCCGCAGCCAACAAATGTCTTGAAAAGGTAAACTAGGGTGTGGCTACAGCCACTCCCTAGTTAAGTGTTAATCTTCCAACGCTTCTAAAACTTTGGGCGGCGACATCGGCAATTCGTATAGACGTTTACCACTGGCATCCGCGATAGCATTAGCAATTGCTGCAAGAGGCGGTACCAGCGGGATTTCGCCAACGCCCTTTACCCCATAGGGGTGTTTTGGATTAGGAATTTCAACGATTACCGCATCAATCGCCGGCAAGTCAGATGCGACCGGTATTCGGTAGTCGAGAAAACCGGCATTATCCAGGCGCCCGTTTTTATCATATATATACTCTTCATTGAGAGCCCAACCAATTCCTTGAGCGACGCCACCTTGTATCTGGCCTTCTACAAATGCTGGATGGATTGCCCGACCGACGTCCTGGCTTGCCGTGTAACGCAGGATTTTGACATTTCCCGTTTCTGGATCAACTTCGACGTCAACCATATGGGCGCCGACTACTCCCATGTGACCAGATGTATTCTTCGAAACAGCCGCCGTGATCGGTCCTCCAGTTCCCTCCATCTTCATTGCTAATTCCGCCAGAGTAAGTGGTTCAAAATCACCAGCGTTTGAACTGGCGGGATGAACCGCGCCATCGCGCCATTCAACAGCTTCCACGTCAATGCCCCATATACCCGCAGCCCGGCTCTTCAAGATTTCGATAACCTCGTCGGTAGCCTGATCAACAACAATACCAGAAGCAAAAGTCACCCTGCTACCGCCGGTGACTGCGCTGATACCAACGTTGTTGGTATCACCGATTTGCGCTTTGACCATACGGTAATCGATGCCTAGTTTCTCTGCCACAATGTTAACCATTGAGGCGCGACTGCCACCAATGTCCGGATGCCCCGTGATTACCAACGCAGTCCCATCCTCATTAATATGCAACTGTGCACTAGATTCACCACCGGCGTTGCCCCAATAGCCAATTGCGATCCCGCGACCTTGGTTTGGTCCTAATTTCACTTTGGCATTGGGATGATTACGAACGGAATCGATGCATTCCTGGATACCCGCTTCGCCAATCTTAGCTCCATAAATGGTGGGCTTGTCCGCCGCCAGAGCATTTTTCAGGCGCAACTCCCATGGATCCATATCAAGTTTTTCAGCGATTTCATCAAGTATCGCCTCAAACACATAATTACCTTGCGGCGCGCCGGGCGCTCTATAGGCAGCAACATTCGGTCTGTTAGAAACAACATCCAAACCCTTTAGATCAGCATGCGGAATGTCGTAGCAGGAGAAAGAAAAGTGACAAGCTCGGCCTACCGGCGAACCTGGATAACAACCTGCTTGAAAGTTATATGCACCCTCTACCGCCGTAAGCTTGCCGTCTTTGGTAACACCCACTTTGAGGTGTGCGGACATACCGGGAGCTGGCCCGGTGCTTTGAAACACTTCCTCGCGACTGTTTTGCATTTTGACCGGGCGGCCACATTTCTTAGACATTACCATCGCTAACGGCTCAAGATAAATGATGGTCTTGCCACCAAAACCACCACCGATTTCGGCCGGAATGGCTTTAATATCGCCGGTCGCCATACCAGTTATCGTAGCGGTCAGGCCACGAACCATAAATTGTCCCTGACTGCTGCTCCAGACGGTAGATTGGGCATCAGGCTTGTAGCTGACGACGCAGGCCTGTGGCTCGATATAACCCTGATGCACCGCGGCAGATTTGTACTCACGTTCGATAACTAGATCGGCTTCAGCAAAGCCTTGTTCAACATCACCGGCTTTGACCGTCATAATGTTAGAAATATTAGTCGCACCGTCGATCCCATCAGTTTTAATCCAATCATGCAAAATTGGCGCGCCCGGAGCCATCGCCTCGTCAACATCAATGACATGCGGAAGAACTTCGTAGTCAACCTCAATCAGTCGAAGGGCCGCCGAAGCGATGCTTTGAGAGGTTGCAGCAACCGCAGCCACAGGATGCCCCGTGTAGAGAACTTTTTCCTGCGCCATGCAACATCGAGAAATCCAGCGAATATCGTTCGGACCCGTCGGTAAAGGCACATCCAAAGGCAGCAAGGCCAAGTCATCGCCCGTCATCACCGCTAACACGCCCTTCAATTCTTCCGCCTTCGAGGTATCAATTTTCTTGATCAGTGCGTGGGCGTGCGGACTTCGAAGTACCTTACCCCAGACCATGCCAGGCATATTGAAATCCGCTGCATATTGAGCCGATCCGGTGACCTTTTCAATTCCGTCGGGCCGCGGAGTACTCTGGCCTATCCATTTATTTTCAAGCGATATGTCGTTCATTTTAATCCATCCTTCTCCACAACAGTCACTATGAGTAGCTCCGATAGCGTGCCGCGCCGACAGCCGACAGATCGTCCGCCGAACTTCGTCAAAGTGTGAGTGTTATTTTAAGCGGTCAGACGTTGGTACAAAACTCGATTTGATAATATGAGAAACCTTCATGCAAATCAACGGATCAGATTATTCACACAATGTTTCGCCCGCAACAAAATACGCATCAAATCAGATACTTATAAGATAGGGGCTATTTCCACTAAAATTATATACATTTTATATTCATTTATATCTTTAATTGTTTCGTC
>CEUN01019668.1_pt1 | contig 55421 bp, 46 predicted proteins | sample 361501 | NCBI WGS metagenome assembly CEUN01 (sample SAMEA2622801, study PRJEB7988) | marine metagenome | biome: marine biome (ENVO:00000447); feature: marine epipelagic mixed layer (ENVO:xxxxxxxxx); material: "saline water (ENVO:00002010), including plankton (ENVO:xxxxxxxx)" | depth 120 m | reverse complement strand
AGCGAGCATGCCTTCAGCAGCATTCGTGTGCCAATCGGCGTTCTTGTCGGTGGTGACGGGCCGACGATCCTGCTGACAGCCGGCAATCACGGAGACGAGTACGAAGGACAGATCGTTTTGCGGCAGCTGATGACCGCGCTGGCACCGAATCAGATCTCGGGCCGGCTGATCATGATGCCGGCGCTCAACACGCCGGCCATGCTGGACAGAGCTCGAGTCTCGCCACTGGACAAGGGCAACATGAACCGGGCCTTTCCCGGTGCGACCGATCAGGGACCGACCCGTGCCATTGCAGGATGGGTCAACGAGCATCTAATCGCCATGGCCGACCTGATCCTCGATTTCCATTCAGGCGGCACGGCAACCCAGTATGTCGATTGCGCCTTCCTCTGCCGCGGCGATCAGCCCGAGCTTGATGCGGACAATCTGGCGTCAGCCGAGTGTTTCGGAGCACCGCACACCATGATCTGTCCCATCGGCGGACCCTATTCCGGTGATTTCGATACGGCGGCCTACCGTCAGAACACGCGATTCCTGTCTTGTGAGCTTGGCGGTATGGGAACGGTCTCGGCCTCCTCGCTCGATCATGGCTGGCGAGGCTGCCTGCGGCTGTTGTGTCGCGAAGGGTTGATCGACAGCGACCTGCGCGATGCGCTGGGCGGTGATTCGCAGGGAGCCGCTACCACCTTCCTGAACATCACCGACGGCGCTTCACTGCTTACGACCGATTGTCACGGCCTGGCCGAGCCACATCTCGTACTGGCTCAGGAAGTCGAGGAAGGTGCTCTTGTGGCGACGATTCACGATGTTCATCGCTTTGGCATGATTGCCGGCACACTTGTGGCGCCGCAAAGCGGCCTCCTGGCCGTGCGGCGGCGGAACCCAGTCGTCAAACCCGGTGATCACCTCGCCATGATCTGCTCAGTGATCGACCGCGCGGACCTGACTTAGACCCGGGTCGCGGGCGTATCAGACGACGGTGCAGTCGAGGGCCGGAAGTCCGGCAACGTCGGCATGAAGGCTGTCGCCCCGCTCCACCGCAGCAACGCCGGCGGGTGTGCCGGTGAAGATGATATCGCCGGCGCGCAACTCCACAAGACCGGAGAGATAGGCGATCGCTTCGGGCGGCTTCCAGATCATCTGGTTCACATTACCGCTCTGACGCGTCTCGCCGTTCACCGTGAGACTCATGGGCGCATCGTCGATATGGCCGCAGGCATCGACCGTCATGAGCGTGCCGATGGGGCCTGACTGGTCAAAGCCCTTGGACATGTCCCAGGGACGACTTGCCTTCTTCGCGGCTGCCTGCAGGTCGCGGCGGGTGAGGTCGATGCCGACGGCATAGCCGAAGACATGATCCAGAGCGTCGCCCACGGCAATGTCCCGCCCGCCCTTGCCGAGCGCCACGACAAGCTCAAGCTCGTGATGCATATCCGACGTGGCACTGGGGTAGGCGATTTCGCCACCACCGGGAACGATGGCTGTTGCCGGTTTGGTGAAGAAGAACGGTTCCTCGCGGTCAGGGTTTCCGCCCATCTCGATGGAGTGATCGGCATAGTTGCGGCCGATGCAATAGGCGCGGGCGACAGGGAGTAACGCCTCGCTGTCCTCGATGGCGAGCCCGACAGGATCAAGCGGGGGAACGGCAAATGTCACGAGGGAAACTCCTGTCCTTCTACTCGGGCCGCATGACCTGATCGCGGTGGCCCAGTTTGCCCTCGCTGACCATGGTACCCAACGTGTCCAGGATGACACGGCAGGCGAGCTGGGAGGTGTTGTCGTTCACGTCATAGGGCGGTGAAACCTCGACCACTTCCATGGCGCAAAGGCCTTCACGGGCGATCAGGCGTACCATCTCGAGCGCCTCGCGCGGTGTGAAGCCGCCCGGTTCCGGTGTGCCGGTGCCCGGCGCGTAACCGGGATCGATCGAGTCGATATCGAAGGAGAGATAAACCGCCTCAGCGTCTTTCCAGGCGAGTTCCAGCGCCATTTCGGCGGTGCCGGCGATACCCAGCTCCTCGAAATCCTTCATGGTGATGACGCTGGTGCCGCGGTCGCGCGCGACCTCGGAGCCCGGACGGTTGCCGTACCAGCCGCCGATGCCGATCTGCACCAGGTTCTTCGGCGGGCAGTTGGAAAGCCCGACATCGTGCATGTGGTGGTGATGTTGATGGGCCTTGGAGTGATCGACGCTCTCGTGGTTGTTGGTCGTCCAGTACCACGGAGTGGTGTGCATCCGCTCGTCCATGTCGATGTCCTGGGTGTCCAGGTGACGGTCGAAATGGATGATGCCGACATTGCCGTCGATGTGCGGCGCGACACCCCTGACATTGGGATAGCCGAGACTGTGATCGCCGCCGACGATGACGGGGAAGGCGCCAGACTGGAAGATATGCGAGATGCCCTTGGAGACCTGATCGAAAGTCTTTTCGATGTTGCCGGGAATGACAAAGATGTCGCCGGCATCGCAGATATCGAGCTCTTCGAAGAGATCGACGGCCCCGTCGACACAGTAGCCGTCATAGACCGCCGAGATGCGCCGGACACCCTGGGGTCCGAAGCGGGTTCCGGGACGGTAGGTGGTGCCGGTGTCGAAGGGCACGCCGACAAAGGCGGCCTCGTACTCGCCGACCTTGCGAATGTCCTCGCAATACGGCGTCTTCATGAAGGTGTTGATGCCGGCAAAGGCCGGGAGGTGGCCTCGGCTGAAGTTCGAGATGGTGCGGTCGTTGATCGACTCGGCGGCTTCGAGCCCGAGCTCCAGTCCGCGTTCGATCTCCTGCTGCTGCTTGGTCTGCGAGATGCGCTCAAGGCGCTTCAGGTTCCGGTTGCCTCTGAGTTCGCCGCTCTTGGGATCAGGCATCACACACTCCTCAACTTCGATAATGCGGTGGACACGATAGTGCCGAGGCCGGCCCTTGGGAACCGTTGGGGCTCAGTCGTTGTCGTCAAGCCCGGACCCGGCGCCGGTGGCACGGGACTGTTCGGTTGTCGGAACATAGGTGCGCTGGGCGAAACCATCGAGAACACGCCAGATGTCGAGGCGAATGGTGTGGGCATCGGGCTTATTGGAACGGGGCGTCCAGGCGCTAGCTGCGACGCGGCTCACGACCAGGCGTTCTGTGGTACCGGGCCAGGGTGCCTGCAGATCCTCAAGCGCCGGCCCCGTGGGGGTTGCATATGCTGTCAGAGCCTGCAGCTCCATCATCAGGGTCATGTCGAGGTCTCGGGCAACACGGCACAGGAAGGGCAGAACGAGAATCGGAAGGTCAAGAGCGCCGGCCGCCATGTGTCGAGAATCCGTGATCTCGTGTGCGCGATCCGAAAGCACGGTGCCCAGATGAATGGGGCACATGGGTCCACCCCTGCCGTGCCAGACGGGACCGTCGGCGACCGGCGTGTGGCGTTCGTTTTCGCCGTCGATGATCTGCAGCAGGTTGGCCAGCGTTTCTGGACCCGGCAGGCCGTAGGAGGCAAGCCAACGAGCCGCACGTCCGGCCTCCTGGGCCATGCCCCAGGCAAACCCGGCCCCGCGTGCGGCCTTCAGCCCCATGGCGTCGATTTCGGCCAGCGAGACATCCCAGGCTCCAGTGACGTCGGTGGTTGGAGCGGCCGGGGTTTGCGCGGTGGGATCACTCATGCCGGTGCCTTAAGCAGCTCGTGCGGGAAGGTAGCTCCCTGATACATGCAGATGCGTACCCAACGGTCCGAACGCGGATCGAAGCGTGAGGCGCCGAAGAAGGAGAGTTTGCAGCGCAACAGGTCGATCGGAAGCATGGTGGCGTCGATCAGGTTGTCGCGAATCTCGGAATAGGGGAATCGGGCGGCAATCTGGGCGCGGCGGACCATATGACGGTGCTCGGGGTGGGCGAGCAGAAAGTCGGCCACGAGGTCTCCGCCCCGCCAGGCATCCAGCGCTGTCTTCAGCCGCGCCGCGTCGCGGCCGGTGGCGAGGGGTTGTTCGAGGTGGCCGCCGTCCTCGCTGTGCCGCTCGCCCAGGCGCGGCTCGAGTTTCTCTTCGGAAACGTACCAGAAGCGGGCGTTGTGGTCCGGTGTGTCGTAGTCGGTGTCGAGCGCCCAGTCGTAGCTTCGGACCATGAGATCCCGAAGCTCCGTGACGGTCTGGCCACCATTGATGCGGAACTCCGAGTCCTCATCAGCCGCCATGCAGGCGGTGAGGTCGTCGATCAGATCTCCGTGCGGCTCAAGGATCAACGGGACGAGTGCCTCCTGTCCTTCGAGACCCAGTGTCTGCTGGCCCCAGTGCCACAGGCGATCCCACGGTCTGTCCCCGGCAAATGCAGCATTATCGGTCGTGTGTCCGGTGATGGTCTCGAGATCACGGCGCAGAACGGCCAGCTTGTCCTGCTGAAGCGGATGATCGGACGTCCAGAAGCGGGCGTTGCGAATGGCGGCCTGGAGCGTGTCGCGGAAGGTGGCAATCTCTTCCGTCCCGGCAATGGGCAAGGCGCGGACGCGGGCGAAGGCCTCCTCACGCGCGGCGATCCAATTGTTAAAGAGCACGGGATGATTCATCAGGAACGGAGCCATGCCCAGACCGGTGGAGTTGCCGACGCCGAACAGGCGGCGCAGGTCCGGATCAAGCGTCGTCGCCCGCTCGCCGCCCCGACAACGGGCCAGATGTTCTGCGAGATCGAGGGTGAAGGCGCGGGTGAGCCAGACCGAGAGCATCTCGGCCTGAAAGGGGCCGCTGACATCCGGACGGTCGGCAATCTTCACACGGTCTGCCGCGCCGAACTTGCCGGAGCCGTAGACGGCCGTGGTCCGCATCAGGTAGCCGGTGCTCTCCACCCGCTCGCGGTCGGGCTGCTGGCCGGATGCCAGGCTTTCGACGACATGGTTGAACAGGCGCACGGAACGGTTGGCGCGGGAAAGTGACAGTTCGTTGTCGGACACCCGACCGGCTTCCTGCTTCGGCACATTGGCTTCCAGGCGCTGCAGGTCCGCTTCGTCGGGGATGCCGTCAAACAGGCTGAAGGTGGCGTCCCAGGCTGTGGCGATGACGCGGTCCGAGCGCATGTCGTCGGGCAGATCATGGGCAAAGGCCACAAGAGAATAGTCACGTTCCGGGCCGTAGACGGTGTAGACCGCGCGACCCAAACCGTTTTCGTCGATTTCCCATAGCCGCCGTTCGAAGCGCCAGTCTTCGCGCTCCACCCGCCGTAGCAGCGTCTGCATGAAGGACAGGCGCGTGGCATGAAACGAACCCAGCCGGTCGAGCCGCATGACCTCGGAAGGCGACCGACGATAGCTTACGGTCGTTTCGCTGCTGGCGTCTGGGGCGTGTCGCATGGCCTCGTGCCTCACGGGTTCCCAAAGGTTATCAGGTGTTCGTGTCTTCCAGACTCCTGTAGCACAATGCGGCCCGTGGGGAGGAATGATGTGAACGACAATTGGCGCGACGCCGCTGAGGGTTGGCTGGAACATCTCGGCGAGAGCGGAGACTGGGGCTGCACGGCCATCCTGGATGCCTCGATGACCAGAACATCGGTGTTGTTTGGCAGGGAAGACATCGGCTCGGCTCCGGCAGATCAATAAAGGATGCAATTGTTTACAATCTGATTGGCTTCACAATCTTGTCGCGGCTGGAAGGATTACAGGCAGGTTGAGGTCAACAAGAGTGCCGCAACAACAGGTGACGCACATGACGATGTTCAAGGCGGTGGTGTTCGACTGGGCCGGTACGATGGTCGACTTCGGATCGTTTGCGCCGATGGGCGTGTTCGTGGAGGCCTTTGCAGCGTTCGGCATCGAGGCGACCGTCGAGGAGGCCCGCGCGCCAATGGGCATGGCCAAACGGGACCACATCCGGACGATGCTGCGCGAGGGACGAATTGCGACGCAGTGGCAAGTGTTGAACGGAGCCGCGCCGACCGATCGGGATGTCGATGCGCTCTACGAGATGTTTGTACCGATGAACGAACGGGTTGTGGCCAAGTATGCCGATCTGGTTCCCGGTGCGCTTGGCACGATCCAGGACCTTCGCAGACGTGGCATGAAGATTGGTTCGACCACCGGATACACCCGTTCGATCATGGCCCACGTCCTGCCGGTGGCTGCAGCCCAGGGCTATGAACCCGACAACCTCGTCTGTTCCGATGATCTTAAGGAAGGCAGACCCGGGCCGCTGGGCATGTACCAATGCTTCATTGATCTCGACGTCTATCCGCCGTCAGCTGTGATCAAGGTCGACGATACCGAGCCGGGGATTACCGAGGGTGTGGCGGCGGGCTGCCTGACCGTGGGTGTATCGCTGTCGGGCAACTATGTCGGCAAGACTCCGGACGAGCTAGCGGCCATGTCGGAAGCGGAGATCGCACCGTTGCGTGACCACGCCGTGGCTAAGCTGAGGGCCGCCGGCGCCGATCACGTCATCGATTCCGTCGCTGACCTGCCGGCCCTGATCGATGGGTTGGAAGGTGCTTAAACCCGCTGCTCAGGGTCGCCAGGCGAGCAGCCACTGGGCGGCCATGGCCGGTCGTTCGTTGTCCTCGATCTCGATCCTGACATCGAGCGGCAGCAGGGTAACCTCCCCCCGTTCCGTCGGGCCGTCAGTAGAGGTCCTGAAGTGCCCGCGGATGCGGGATCCCAGAGGCACCGGTTCGATCAGGCGCAGACGGTTGAAGCCGTAGTTAAGGGTGTAGCCTTCCTCCGTCATGTCGCCCGGCGTCACGAGGCCCAGCGCCTGCGAGCACAAATGGGAAAGCAGGGACATGGTGAGGAAACCGTGAGCATGAGCCTGTCCTTCGATCTCTATGGCGACGGGATCAAGCGTGGCATCGGCGAAGGCCTGATTGAGAGTCGCGTCGACGAGCAGCCAACCGGAGACACCAAGCTCGGTGTCCGGACGGTGCAACCGTTCCAGGATAATCGATGTCTCGGAGCTCATTGTCTCTGTCCGCCCTCAGCGCCAGACGCCGTCGATTCGGTCAAACGAACCGGACGTGAGATCATCGATGCCAACGGTCAGCTCGGCCTTCGAAACCTTGTCGTCGCTGGCGGTCATGGGAAGGCTCTCAACGTAGGCGAGGTAGCGAGGAATTTTGAAGGCGGCAAGGCCGTCTGCGCAGTGGTCGAAGACCATCTGCGGCGTGATGTCCTCCGGCGTCAGGTCCGGTGCGAGACAAAGGTAGGCCTTGACCTCTTCACCGCGCTCCGGATCAGGCACGGAGATCACAGCGGTCATGACAATCCCGGGCAGGCGGGCAAGGCAGCCTTCGACTTCTGCTGCTGAGATGTTCTCTCCTGAGCGTTTGATCATGTCTTTGATGCGTCCGACCAGATAGTGGCCGCCGTCTGCGTCACGCCGCATCAGGTCGCCGGTGCGGAACCAGCGTCCCTGGAAGCTCTCACGGTTGGCGGTGGTCTTGCGGTAGTAGCCGTGGAAATGTCCGGGGCCGGCCGTCCAGACTTCACCGGTCTCTCCGTCGGCCACATCGTTGCCATCCTCATCGACGATACGAATCTCGCGTCCGGGTGCCGGGACACCGACCGAGCCCCTGCCCGCGAGGTCGGGGCGGTCAACGGGCACGTAGAGACAGAGCCCATTTTCGGTCATCGCATAGGAATCTCTGCCGACAAGTCTGAAGCGCTCTTCGAGGCGCTCCAGGGCACCGCCAGGATAGTACCAGGCATGGACAAAGCAAAGGCTCTGGCCCATCTCCGCAGGGTAGTCTTCCATGACATGGAGCAGCGGGACAGGGATCGCGCAATAGTCGATGGCGTAGTCCTGCACCCAACCGAGGAACTTCGCGATGCTGGGCCTCGCGGGGCAGTAGACCGTGGCGTTGGCGAGCAATGAGGCAACGAAGATGGCGTTGCCTTGGATGTAGAACATCGGCTCCTGAATCAGAGACCGGCGCGGCGTGTGATCGCCCTGGGCCAACAGCGCGCAGGTGGCGATCTGCAGCCAGTACTGATGATCGAGCATGCACCCCTTGGGAAATCCTGTGGTGCCTGAGGTGTAGAGAATGGCGACGACATCGTGCCGGGTGACGTCGTCGCGCGGGGCCTCGGGCAGTGGGGCGGAGTCGGTCAATGAAGCCCAGAGGGCATAGGGACTGTCGGTGCGTTCCGTGCTGCAAACGATGATGTTGGCGTCGGGCAGGCGTGCGCTGCGCTGTTCCATCGCATCGAACGACGACAGGCAGGTTTCGTCGATCACTAGGTAGTCGACATCGGCGTCGTTCAGAACGTAGTCGAGCTCCCGGCCGGTGAACTTCGGGTTGAGCTGGACCGAAATGGCACCCAACCAGGCTAGTGCCAGCCAGGTGAACGGGAATTCAGCGATGTTGGGCAGCATCAGCGCGACATGGGTCCCCTTGCGGACACCCATGGAAGAGAGGCCGGCGGCAACCCGCCTGACTTCCTCCTCAAGTCCCCGGTAAGTAATTGTCTTGTTCTGGTCGAAAAAGACAAACGCTTCACGATCCGGCGTTGCGCGTGCCCGTTCGGACAGCATGTGCGGGATCGAGACCGGCAGCGGTGGTAGACTGGAACCGGACTGAGACATGCGAGGGGCGGCTCAGATCTCGGCCACGAGTTCGACGATTTCACGTTTGAAGGGTACGCCGTCACCGACATGGTCACCCAGTTCACGGGCATAACGGTGGCCGCCGAAGACGGCGGCGGCGATGGGTCCGGGGCCGTAGCAGTCGCCAATGCGCGAGATGCGGCGGATGCCGGCGGCTTCGTTCGCGGCTTTGTCGGCCATGAGCTCGTGGTAGAGCGCATCGTTCGGATTCTGGCCGGTGACCATCACCACACTGCTGCAGTTGATCCACTCTGTACGGCCGGAGTAGATGTCGGTAATCTCGATTTCGCCCATGTCGATATCTGTCAGGGTGTGGTCGAGGTGGAGCGCAATGCCGAGCTCCCGCATGCGCGCCTGAATGCGTCCGATCTCGAGCGTGAAGGCGGTCCATGACGAGACCGAAGCGGAGGGCGTGACGATGCTGACCGTGCGCCCGGCGCGGGCCAGGGCTTCGGCGATGACACCGCCCATGTAGTAGTGGTCATCATCGAAGACGACGACGGGGCCTTCCACATCGGCGCCGGCCACGATGTCCTCGGGTGTGAAGATTTTCTGGGCGAACTTCAGGGCGCTCTGCATCGCATGGTCGTGATAGCGGCCCGACCCGTCGCGCCGCCATGTGGCGCCGGTTGCCAGGGCCACAAGGCTGGCACCGGTTTCGCGCACGGTCTCGGCGGTCATCTCCGAATCCATGAAGATCTCGACATTGGGCAACTTGTGAAGCTGGCCGATGCGCCAGTCCTTCACACGGCCCCAGGCCGAAAGGCCCGGCAGGCCCGATTCCCAGGCCGCACGTCCGCCCAACTCGTGGCGGGCTTCTGCCAGCATGACGTCGTAGCCGCGCTGACCAAGGGCTCGCGCCGCTTCCAGGCCGGCTGGTCCGGAACCCACGATCAGTATCCGGTCGTCTGTGTTCTTGGGCGGTATGACCTCGGGATGCCAGTCACGCCGCCATTCCTCGCTCTGGGTCGGGTTCTGGGTGCAGCGCATGTAGGTGTTCTGGTTCGCGGTGCCGATGCAAATGTTGCAGCCGATGCACTCGCGAATGTCCTCGATTCGGCCTTCCTCGATCTTCTTCGGCAGAAAGGGATCGGCGATCGAGGGCCGCGCCGCGCCGATCATGTCGAGCACGCCGTTCTTGATAAGCGAGACCATCTTGTCGGGGCTGGTGTAGCGACCGACACCAACGACAGGCTTGGAGGTCAGCGACTTTACGAAGCTGGTGTGTTCTTCTTGGTAGCCCTCTTCGGTGAAGCGCGACGTTTCGCTGTCGTTTTCCCAATCCGCCACGTTAACGTCCCAGAGATCAGGCAGCTCACCCAGCATCTCGATGACGGCGCGGCCTTCTTTGTCGGGAGTGATGCCGCCGGGACCCAGCAGTTCGTTAACCGCTAGGCGCACGGCGATGCCGCAGGTGTCGCCCACAGCGTTCTTGGTGTCCTCGATCACCTCGCGCAGCAGGCGCACGCGGTTCTCCATTGAGCCGCCGTATTCGTCAGTACGGGTGTTGTGGCGCTGCGACAGAAAGTGCATCGGCAGACTGAGACTGTGTCCGGCGTAGACATACATGATGTCGAAGCCGGCCTCCTTGCCGCGCAGGGCGGCGGCCCGATGCCAGCGGCGGTAGTCCGCAATGTCGGTCTTGTCCATCGCACGGGCATGGAAGGGCATGTTGCCGTAGGCCGGGCGTCCCGAGGGCGCCATGGCGACCTCGCGGCCAATGTAGTTGCCGGCGTGATAACCCATGTGGGTGAGTTCGAGACCCGCGAGGCCGCCGTGCTTGTGCACCTGGTCGGCCACGCGCGCGAGGTAGGGAATGTCGCGGTCGTCCCACAGGCGGATTTCACGCTCAGTGTCCGAAGTAACATGAATGTCGCACTGTTCGGTGCAGACGACAGCCCAGCCGCCTTCGGCTTTCACACCCCGCATCACGGCCATGGCCGTGGGATGCTTCCGGCCCATGCCGTTGCAATGGGGAACCTGATAGAACCGGTTCCTGGCCGTGACCGGACCGATCTTCACCGGTTCGAAGAGGATGTCGTAGCGCGGATCGCGTGCCATGGTGCCCTCCGTCGAGCGTGCAGAGCCTGACGCGTTGTGCTTCGGTGCGCCAGACCCCGTTCACGAATTGGCGTGAAAATTCATTAGCAATGTTTCATTATTCGGATGCTGTTCAAAGACGAGAAGTTTGATGATGTCGTCCGTTGTCGCGATGAATCAGGGCCGAATGTGGCAGACTGAACACGATCTCAGGGTCGACCTGGCGGCTGCTTTCCGGCTCGCCGACCGGTTCGGATGGTATCAGCTGGTGTGGAACCACATCACCGCGCGCTGCCCGGACAACCCCAACCACTGCCTGATTAACCCCATGAGTGTGCGCTGGGACGAGATGACCGCTTCTCTGCTGGTGAAGGTGGATGTGGAGGGCAACACGATTGAGGTGATCGACGGTGAGGGACTGGCGCCCAAGACCGGCTTCGTGATTCACAGCGGTGTGTTTGAGGCCCGAACCGATTGAGGACGGCAATCCGTTGCTCAGCATGCCCAACGTCGTGGTGACGCCCCATTCCATGTGTATGACCGATAGGAGTTACAGTGACGCATCGCAAGAGGCCATTGGGGCGGTGCTGGCCGTCAAACGCGGTGAGGTGCCGGGCAACCTCGTGAACACGGCGGTCGTCGACCATCCGGGATGGCGCGCCAAACTCGAACGCCGGTAGGCTCCAGGCGCGGGCGTTGCCATCGGGACCCCTGGGATGGAACAGTGTCCTGACCGTCCATCGGTCTGAACTGAGGAGGCTTCGTCGTGGCGCAGAACGTTCTTTTCATCTGCTCGGATCAGCATCAGCGAGACATCACCGGATGTTACGGTGACCCGCTGGTCAAGACGCCGAACCTCGATCGCCTCGCGGCGCGCGGCACGATCTTCGACACGGCCTATTGCGCCGGGCCGATCTGCGTGTCGACACGGGCTTCGATGCAGACCGGCCGCTGGGTGCATCAGCTGGGCACATGGTCGAGTGCGGAGCCCTACACCGGGCATATCGAGGGCTGGGGTCATCGTCTGCTTGCGGAAGGACGTGAGTGCTTTTCGATCGGCAAGCTCCACTTCCGTTCGAACGAAGACAACAATGGGTTCTCCCATGAGGTGATTCCCGTCCACATCCTGGACGGCATCGGGTTCACTTCGACCATGGTCCGTGACCGGGACTTCGGCTACCCAAGCAATGAGGACTTCGCGAACGATATCGGCCGGGGTGAATCCCGTTACACCAGCTACGACCGCAAGGTGTGTGAACTCGCCTCGGCGTGGTTGCGGGATGAGGCCCCGAAGCAGGAGCAACCCTGGACGCTGTTCGCCTCCTTCGTGGCGCCCCATCATCCGATCGTAGCGCCTGACGCGTTCTATGACCTCTATGACCGCGATGCGATTGATACGCCCCGTCTGCGGGGGGCAGATGAACGCCCGGATCATCCTGTGCTCGATGTCACACAGACGGTCTGGGACTACGACAAGCACTTCCGCGACGACGACCATATTCGTGAGGCGAGGCTGTCGTACTACGGCTACGTCTCATTCCTGGACGACAACATCGGCAAGATCCTGGCCGCACTTGAGGACTCGGGCCAGGCTGACAACACACTGATCATCTACACCAGCGATCATGGCGAGATGCTGGGCAACCACGGCATGTGGGCCAAGATGAACATGTACGAGGAATCCTCGGCCATCCCGCTGATCGTGGCGGGCCCCGGCATTCCTGAGGGTGAGCGTTGCGATTCCGCTACGTCCCACGTCGATCTGCACCAGACGATCCTGAAGGCGCACGATCTGGCGCTTGGAGATGATGACAGCGAGCTGTCAGGGTTGGCCCTGCAGGACCTAATCAGTGGCGATCACAGGGACCGGGGCGTGATCAGCGAGTTTCATGAGACTGGAGCGATCACAGGCATGTTCATGCTGCGCTGGCGAAACTGGAAGTACATTGCCTATCCGGGCTATCCACCCCAGCTCTTCGACATGGTCGCTGATCCGATCGAAGCGCATGATCTGATGGGCGACCCTGCCCATGCAGAGACCCTCTCTGCCTGCGATACCAAGCTGCGTTCGATTGTCGATTACGAAGCGGTCAACGCGCAATGCATGGCCGAGCAGGCGGACAAGGTTGCAGACCTGGGGGGGCGCGATGCCGCGCTCAATGATGGTGAGCACGCCTACACGCCGATGCCGGATGTGACCTAGGGCGGGAGAACCTGATCTAGGCGTCGAAGCCCGGATACTTGCGGTGGGCCAGGCGCAAGGCAGCCTGCCAGTAGCGGTCGTAGTCGTCGGCTTCGGCGTTCACGGCGTAGGCGGCGAGGTCGTCGATGGCGTCCTGCGAAGGCGTTACATAGGGCTGGCCGGAGCCTAGGACATCGACCTGAATCTTGCAGGCGGTTTCCAGGCGCATCATCAGCCAGAAGGCTTCGGACATCGTGCGGCCGCCGGAGAGCAGGCCGTGGTTGCGCATGATCATGAGCTTGGCATCGTCGCCCATGTCACGGGCGAGCGCTTCACACTCGGCTTCCGGGCTGGCGACGACATTGTGGTAGTCGTGATAACGCACCAGCTTGATGACTTCGTTGGCCTGCTGGCTGATCGGAAGCAGACCGCATTCCATGGCCGAGACGGCGCTGCTGGCACGGGCGTGCGTATGGAGCACGACGTTGAGATCGGGGCGCGCTTTCAAAACGGCGGTGTGAATGAGATGCCCGGCCTCGTTGGTGGGATAGTCGCCTTCCAGCACATTGCCCTCGAAATCAACCTTCAGAAGGGTCGAGGCCGTGATCTCATCGAACATCAGGCCATAGGGGTTGATGAAGTACTGATCATCGGTGCCCGGTACACGTGCGGTCAGATGTGTGTCGATCACATCGGTCCAGCCGTAGAAGTGCGAGATACGGTACATCGCCGCAAGTTCCACGCGGACGCGGCGTTCGTTGAACTCCTGGCTGACGGGTTGTGCGGTGGCGGCCATGTCGGATCCTCGAAGTTGGTTCGCTGCGGCCATCGTGACGGGTTGTATCGGCGGGTTCAAGCAGCCTGAGTTGCTTTGCCCCGAGCCTGTTGTGGCCATGATCGGCAAGTTCGGGCCGACACAAAATGGAAAGGGCCGGGTGTTGCCACCCGGCCCCTTGCCGTTTCAGTCAGACAGGTTCGTTCAGCTGCCCGCCATGGCTTCGTCCACGAAGGGCTGCCACTTGTCGGGATTGGCGTCGATCCACGCACGGGTGGCCTCCATCAGGGGCACACCCTTGTTGTCGATCTCATCCATCAGGACTTCCTGCGCCGCGTTGTCGATCTGGAAGCTCTGGATGAAGTTCGAAGCCACCGGCCATTCATCGAACATACCGGGCCAACCGGCCTTGAACACGCGCGGCTTCTGCATGCTGTACTTCTCGACCAGGTCCGTCGGCATCTCGACCCAGTTGTAGTCATGCTTGAACAGGACCCAGTGCGGCGCCCAGAACATCATGATCAGGGCAGACTGACGGTCGACAGAGGAGTTCAGCTCGGCAACCAGAGCGCCTTCCGATCCGGCGGGTACGACGTCGAACGGCAGGCCTTCGTTGCGCACCATATCGCCACCACGGCTCAGCCACTCGGCGGGGTAGTCGAGGTAACGGCCGTTGGGGAAGGTCTCAGGCGTTGCGAAAATCTCGGAACAGCCCAAGAAGGCCTCCCAGTCGGGCAGGCCGGGGCAGAGTTCTTCGACATGAATGGGATAGAGCCAGCCCTCGCGTGCGTCAATGCCGACCTCACCCAAGTCAACAATCTTGCCTTCTGCCATCAGGGTCGGATAGAGCTCGCCGAGGTTGTTGTCCCAGAGTTCAGGTGTGAAGGTCACATCACCGTCTGCGATGGCCTGTGCTGCAGCCAGCGCACCCACGGCCACAAACTCGACGTTGTAGCCCATGTCCTGAAGAATCTGGCCGGCGATCGCACCGCCGATGGTGGCTCCGGTCCAGTTATGGAGCGGAATAATGATCGCCCGGTCACTTTCCGGTACGTCGGCCGTTGCTGTTCCAGCAACACTCATCGCCATAACGGTGCCTGCAACAGCACCCAACAGTTTTCTACTCAGAACTCCCATGGTGTTCTCCCTTGTCTCAAACATCTCTCGAGGATGCGTAGTTTCCGCAGCCGTTGAAGCCGCATTCTTGTGCAGTCAGATGACAAACATGCCCCGTACTTTTTAGATTTGCGAGTCCTTATGCAACCGAAGAAACCGATTCTTAGACAGGCCCGGTTGGTGTCTTCAGCCCTCGGTGAGCTGGGGCGCTGCGGCCTTGCAATACGCCATCTTGCGCACGAGCTTGTCACCGCGGAAATGAAGTAGATCCAGCCCGCGCAGCCTCATCGGCTTGCCTTCGATCTCCATGTTGAGCGTCCAGCTCGCCATGACTTTGTCGGACTCGGGCTCAGCGAAAAAGTCCTCGTCATCAAAGCTGATCTTGCCGCGACTGCCGCAGACCAGCGGCACAAACGCTTCCTTGATAGCGGCGGGCCCCGTGTGGCTGCCGCCGTTGGAATCCTCATAGACTCCGTCTTCGGCAAAGAAGGCCGCGATCCCGTCAATGTCCTGACGGTTGAAGCAGTCAACGAACTGATGTGTGAGCTCTTCGAGTTCCTTGCGTCGATCGGTCATGTGTTTGTCCCTTTGTGTCCTGGTGGTGTGCCCGTTGGCGGGTGCTGTTGTTCAGTGGACAGGCGAAAGTGCGGCCTTGTAGTGGTCCCAGATGGTGCGGCTCATGTGAACCGCACCGAACTCCCGGCCTGCCACATAACGATTCCAGTCCTGATGGCCCACGGCAAGGTTGTTGTACTGGTCGGATGTGGCCGCGTTGTCTTCACGGTAGGTCTGGTCCCAGACATCCGATAACGTTCTGGAGTAGTCCGGATCGGTTCCAGGACGCGCCAGCCAGTGTGTGACATGGTGGGTTCGTCCGGCTGAGATCGGCACCATGCCGGTCATATGCAGGATGTCGCCCTCTCCGATGCAGACGAAGCCGGGGAAGACCTGGAAGGCATACTGCTCGGTCTCGATGGGGGCGTTGCGCCGGTCGCCGGGCTTGTTGAGATAGTGGCTCATCAGATAGCCCGGCCCCATCTCCGAACTGTAGCTGCCTTCGCCGGAGTCATAGCTGTCGGCAAATGAGCTCTCGTGGATCGTGGGGCAGTGGTAGCACACCGTCCCGTTATCGTACCAAAGCTTCCAGTTGGTCGGGATGTCGTAGACGACCTCCTTGTACGGAATCCACTCTGCCGGATCGGGATCAAAGGCGATCTCGTCGGCGGTTTCGAACAAAGTAGGATACGTCTCGCGCATGCAGGCGGCCTGGGGATCCGGATGGATGAAGATCGCTGCTCCCCACTGGTCGACCGCAACCCGCCTGAGACTCAGATCGTCCTTGCAGAACCCGGCTTCGCCGTCGGCGTCAGGGGCGTGTGCCAGCGCTCCGTCGAGGTTGTAGGACCAGCCGTGATAGCGGCGCACGAGCCTGAGGCACTTCTACTGATCCCGTTCGGCCACTGTGTAGCCTCGGTGGCGACAGATGTTGAGAAAGCCTTGCAGCCTGCCGTTGCGGTCGCAAGTGACTACAACGGGATACCGGCCTACCTGCCGGACGGCCACGTCACCCGGCTTCATCACCTTGTGTACGGGACAGAAGAACTGCCAGCGCCTGGCAAAGATCGCTTCGAGATCGAAATCGAAGATGTCCTGATCCCAGTAACAGCGGGTCGGAAGGCTCCAGTTGTTGGCGATCCTATCCTCGATTTCAGCGATGTCGAAGCCCAGTGCTTCGGCGGTTTTTGCGGACATGGCATGACCCCGGCAAATGCGTTGATGACATTCTAACTCAGTTCGTGAAAAAGATGGAAAACAATTTCACGAAGAAGGGTGGTAGCGTTTTCATTCGCAAAAGGGGAGGCAGCGATGCGTGCGGCGGTCTGGCACGAAGACAACAGCGAACTGGTGATGGAAGACATTCCGGAGCCGGAGATGTTGCCTGATTCCGTAATTGTGGACGTGGTGGCGGCCTTCGGCACTGGTGGACTGGCCGAGCGGATCAGAAACCCGCCCGACATGATGTTTCCGCCGAAGCCCTTTGTTCCGGGGCTGGATACGATCGGTCGCGTGAGAGCCGTGGCCGACGGTGTCACACATGTGGCCCCGGGCGATCTCGTCTATTGCGACCACTTTTATGGTTCGCGGGTTGCCGGTGGCATCGACGACCGGTGCTTGCTGGCATCCTTCGGGCTCGGGGAGCAATCGGACCGGCCGCTGGCCCGCTGGCGGAACGGTAACTTCGCGGAACAGATGATCCAGCCCGCCGAGTGCATGGTGCGCCTGGGCCGGGCGACAGAGAAAGCGACGCCAGCGCAACTGGTGCGCCTGGGCTGGATCGGCACAGCCTACGGCGGCTTTCTGAACGCGGACCTGCAGCCGGGTGAGACCGTGATTGTCAGCGGCGCCACAGGACAGGTCGGCGCGTCGGGCGTTTTGATGGCGCTTGCCATGGGTGCCACACGCATTGTGGCGACCGGGCGCAGGCGGGCGTTGCTCGATGAACTGACCGCGCTCGCGCCGAATCGGATCGTGCCCGTGGTGTTGAACGGCGACGACAGCGACGGCGCGGCCATCCGTGATGCCGCCGGTGGCGGCGCCGATGTCATGTTGGATGCGATCGGATACGGGGCAGCGCCTGAGGCTACGATGGCAGCGCTCGCCGGTCTCGGCCAGGGTGGGCGCGCCGCTCTGGTGGGGGTCGGGTTCACCGACCCGCTGACGCTTGTCTATGAAGACATCCTGTTCCAGGAACTTCACATCATCGGCTCGATCTGGTTCCCGCGTGAGGCCGGCCACCACATGGTCGCCATGATCGCGTCCGGGCAGCTCGATCTTTCGGCGGTTGAACCGATCGTTTATCCGCTTGAGGAGACCATGGCTGCGCTTCTCAAGGCGGAGGAAAGCGGTCTCGGACTACGTCACGTCGTGGTGCAGCCGAACGATCCCTGACGATCTGGATGTTCCTCCGCTCTCGAGTGTTGTGTTGCGTGAAATTACATGGAAGAGTTTTCACGGATAAGTAAGAGGTAAGATCGCCGTGTCATCTGCCGACCGGACGGCTGCGAGCCGTGTGACCGACATTCTGGGTGCGGAGGCCCTTATCCGGCTTCATGCCGGTGTGGACGACGGCAGCGCTCTTCCCAATGTCGCATACACCAGCAACGACTGGCTCGAACTGGAACGACGTCACCTGATATGGCCAATGTGGATGCTGGTCGGATTTGAAAGCCAGATTCTGGCGCCGGGCGATGCTCTGCCGGTTCGCGTGGCCGGCTGCCCGATCGTCCTTGTCCGGCATCACGACGGTTCGATCGGGGCCTTCCACAATGTCTGTCGCCATCGCGGCGCGGTGATCGTGACTGAACCCTGCAGCAGGCTGGCGGCCTTCACCTGTCCCTATCACGGCTGGGCCTACGGCCTGGACGGCAAGCTGCGGACCCGTCCGCATTTCCGGGGTGGCGGCAACCATGATGTCCTGCAGGATGGCGATGAGCGCGGCAACCTGCGTCCCGTGCGCTGCGAGAGCTGGCGCGGGGTGCTGTTCGTGAACATTTCGGGCGACGCCGCGCCGCTGGCCGAACACATGGCGCCAGCCGACGCGCACCTGGATGGCTGGGAAAGCCGCGACTTCACCCACGGCGGGTGCCTGACCTACGACATCGACGCCAACTGGAAGCACATCCACGAGAACTTCATCGACGTCTACCACAAGTTCGCGATCCACCCGGCGCTGTGTGAGTTCGCTCCGATGGAAACCAGCAACCCGATGACGCCGGTCGCACAGCACATGACAATGACATGGCATGTGATCGCCAAACCGCATGAGGGCAGGGGGCAAGGCCTGCCTTACTTTGAGGGGCTGCCGGACGTGCTGCACCGGGAAGGGCGCATGTTTACCGTGACGCCGACCTGCAACATCAACATCTGGCCCGATCACATCGCCTTTCTGGTGGCGGAGCCTGTAGCACCGGGCAGGACCAGGGAGATGATCCACATCGTCTTTCCGAGCGAGGCGATGGCGGGGCAGTACGATGAGACGCGTGCGAAGGTGTTCGAGACATGGGATTCCCTGAATCAGGAGGATATCCACCCGCTGGAATCCATGCAGGCCGGACGTGTCTCGCCGGGCTTCGACGGCGGTGCGTTCTCGCCTTTCTGGGATCCGGCGACACAGCATTTCGGCCGCCAGATCGCCGACCTCATGATCGCCCACGAGGCGAGGCGGCCATGGGCATCCCGTTCTTGATCCCAAAAGAGACCATGGACCGATTGTCGCGGCCGACAGGCGAGGGCGCCGCGTGTCTGCTGAATGCCTGTTACACCGATTCCGGCTGGCTCGAACTTGAGAACGAGTGCCTGTTTGCGCAAACTTGGATGTTTGCGGGGTCGATCGACAATGTGCCGCAACCCGGCGACGTGTTTCCCACGACCATCGGCAACAAGCCTGTGGTTCTGGTTCATGGACGTGATGGCGAGATCAGAGCCTTTCACAACGTCTGCCGGCACCGCAGTGCGATTGTGGCCGAACAGGCCTGCAGCAACCAGTCGGTGCTGACCTGCCCTTATCACGCCTGGGCCTATGGACTGGGTGGCAAGCTGCGGACGCACCCGCATTTCAACGGTGCCGATGTGCATGACGTCTCAAGGGACGGGCCGGGGCTTGTACCGATCAGGCTGGGCCTGTTCCACCGCACCATCTTTCTCAATCTCGACGGCAAGGCTGCGCCGTTCGAAGACTATATCGCTCCGCTCGCACGGCGTCTTTCCGGCCACGATCTCTCCGCGCTTCGGCTGGCGAAGACTCTGGTGTGGGAGGTCAAAGCGAACTGGAAGCTGGTCTTCGAGAACTACTTCGAAAACTACCACATCTTCGCCATCCACCCCCGGCTCGACGCCTTTGCACTGATGACCTCACGTCAGGGGTTCGAATTCGAAGACAAGCTGTTCCACACCGAGGTAGCCTTCGGTGAACCCGAGGGAGGGCGCGGTGTAGGGCTGCCCTATTACCCCGGCCTGACGCCGGAGCTTGAGCGGTTGGAAGGCGGCTATCACCTGTTCCCAAGCTGCTGTTACCAAATCTGGCCTGATCAACTCACGGTGTTTCAGGTCCTGCCGGTTGCACCGGATCACACGATCGAGAACCTGCATGTCTTTATGATCGGCGATGCCGCGACGGACGGTGCCTTTGGAGGCGCACGGCAAGGTGTCTACGACATGTGGGACGAGCTGAATCGTGAAGACATCAACGCAATCGAGTGGATGCAGCAAGGCCGTTATTCACCGGCTTTCGACGGCGGGATTCTGTCGGGACACTGGGATCCGTCGCATCAGCATTTCGCGAAACTTGTTGTCGAGTCCATGGCGTGAATATCGAGCCGTTCATCACACCCGAAGTCAGGGACCGGCTGTCACGGCCTACCGGTGACGGTGGAAGCTGTCTGCCCAACACCTGCTACACCGACCCTGCCTGGCTGGAGCTCGAAAACGAGCGCCTGTTCGCAAGAACATGGATGTTTGCCGGGTGTCTGGATCAGATTGCCGAACCCGGCGACGCGTTTCCCACAACCATCGCAGGCAAGCCTGTGGTTCTTGTTCACGGTCACGATGGTGAGATCAGGGCCTTCCACAATGTTTGCCGTCATCGGGGGGCAATCGTTGTTGAAGAGCCCTGCAGCAACCAGACGGTCCTGACCTGTCCCTATCACGCCTGGGCCTATAGTCTGGATGGTGCGCTGCGAACACGACCGCACTTCGAGGGGGCGAACCGTCACGACCTGTCGCGGAGCGGGCCCGGTCTGGTCCCTATACGGCTGGGCCGTTGGTTCCGCATGATCTTTCTCAACCTCGATGGTCAGGCCGCGCCGTTCGAGGATTTCATTGCGACCCTGGCCAACCGGCTTCCGAAACACGACCTTGGTGCGCTGCGTCTCTACAAGACGGTCGAGTGGGAGTTCAAAGCAAACTGGAAACTGGTCTTCGAGAACTACTTCGACAACCACCACATCCCGACAATTCACCCTCGCCTTAACGCCTTCTATCCGCTGAGCAAGCGGTCGGCGTTTCAGATCGACGGTGGTCTGCTGCGCACGGAATACCTGATCGATGAGCCGCAGAAGGGACGGGGCGTGGGGCTGCCTTGGTATCCGGGGCTCACTGGAGACCAAGCGCGCTTCGCGGGCGGGTACTTCCTGTTTCCGAGCTGTTGTCTTCAGCTCTGGCCCGACCAGCTGACTGTTTTCCAGCTTTTCCCCATTGGGCCCGAACACACGGTCGAGAACCTGCACATCTTCCTGATCGGTGAGGCGACAACCGATCCCGCCTATGCCGAGGCGGCACAGAGTGTTGCGGATATGTGGGATGAGTTGAACCGGGAAGACATCGGTGCGATCGAGTGGATGCAGACCGGCCGCCACTCCCCGGCCTTCGACGGCGGCGTCCTGTCGGATATCTGGGACCGTCAGGCACAGCATTTTGCCAATCTCATCGTGGAGGCGATGACGTGAGTCACCCGCAGTTTCCCCACCTGTTTTCGCCGCTGGAGATTCGCGGAAAGGAAATCAAGAACAGGGTCTTCGTTCCCGGCCACAATACCGCGTTGAGTGAGGGTGGCCGCGTTGGTGATGCGATGATCGCCTATCACGAGGCGCGGATGCGAGGCGGTGTCGGCATGATCATGACAGAAGTCCACTGCGTGCATCCGACCTACATGCCACAGGGCCGCGCCTGGGCTTCCAATGACGAGTGCTTGCCGGGTCTAAAACGGCTGGGACAGAAGGGCCGGGACTACGGTGTGACTATCATCGGTCAGGTGTTCCATCCCGGCCGGGTGGCGGCAGCCTCGATCGACGGCACCAAGATGACGGCCTATGCGCCGTCCGAGGTGCCCGATGAGATGTACAAGACCGTACCCACGCCACTGACGGCCGACCTGATCCGGGAGATCGTTACGGCCCATGGTGATGGCGCGGCGCGGATGGCGGAGGCCGGACTCGATGGGGTCGAGATAATTTCGTCGATGGGTTACCTCGCCAGCCAGTTCATCAATCCCAGGCTCAATCGCAGGACCGACGAGTACGGCGGCAACTTCGAAAACCGCATGCGCTTCGTGCGAGAGGTCGCGGGCGACATCAGGGCCAAGATCGGGGATGACATGATCCTGGGTCTGCGCATTTCGGCTGACGAGATGGACGAAGAGGGGCTTACAATTGAGGAGTCGCGCGAAGCCTGCGCCGCGCTCGATGCCGATGGTGTGCTCGACTATCTCAACATTGTGCTGGGCTCGACAGCGACCTACACAGGCTGGCAGCACATTATCCCGCATATGCAGTACGACGCCGGCTACACGGGCCAGAAGTCGGGCGAACTGAAATCCGCAGTGAAGCGCCTGCCCGTGATGATCGCAGGTCGAATCAACCAGCCGCAGATCGCCGAAGAGATCGTCGCCAGCGGCCAGGCCGACATGGTCGGCATCGTTCGGGGCCACATTGCCGACCCCGAGTTCGTCAACAAGGCGCGTGACGGACGGGTGGATGACATTCGTGCCTGCATCGCCTGCGACCAGGCCTGCATCGGTCATCGTCTGCGAGGGTTCCCGATTTCCTGCATCCAGCATCCGGAAACAGGCCGTGAGCTCGACTATTACGCCAAACCGAAGGCCGAGACCGCACGTCATGTGCTGGTGGTCGGCGGCGGACCGGGTGGCATGAAAGCGGCGGCTGTGGCGGCCGAGCGAGGCCATCGTGTCATCTTGCTTGAACGCTCACCGCAGCTCGGTGGCCAGGCGGCCATCGCCCAGCTCCTCCCTGGACGCGCTGAGTTCGGCGGCATCGTGACGAACCTGACCCGTGAATGTGAGATTCATGGCGTCGACATCCGCAAGAGCACCGAAGCGACGCGGGCTCTGATCGAGGCCGAGGCGCCCGATGTCCTGATCATGGCGACCGGTGCGACCGAACAGCGCCCCGATCTGGAAGGCATGGACCAGGCGCATGTGGTCGGTGCCTGGGATGTGGCCAGGGGTACGGCCAATGTGGGTGGCAAGGTTGTGGTTTATGACTGGCACGCTAATTGGATCGGTCTAGGCGTCGCCGAGAAGCTGGCACGGGATGGCTGTTCGGTCAGGCTGTGCGTGAATGGGCCGATGCCCGGCGAACACCTGCCGATGATGGTGCGCGACGGCTGGATGGGGCAGCTCCACAAGTTTGGGGTCGAGGTCATTCCATACACCCGCCTCTATGGCTGTGACGACACCTCCGTCTTTATGCAGCATGTCACCAGCGGTGCGCCGATCATCTGTGACGATGTAGAGACCCTCGTGCTGGCCGCGCCTCATAAACGCGAGGCGGCGCTGTGGGAGGAGCTTTACGGCGGCGATGTCGAGCTCCACATCATCGGTGATGCTCTGGCCCCCAGAACGGTGGAAGAGGCCGTACTGGAAGGCCTGCAAGTGGCGTTCAAGGTGTGATGGCATGACCAGGTTTCCGCATCTCTTCCAGCCCATCGAATTGGGCGCCCTCGAAATGAAGAACCGGGTGATTTTCGGGCCGCACGGCACCAGCCAGGGCCGCGCTCCGGGCACCATGCCTGATCTCGTGGCCTATCATGAGGCGCGCGCACAGGGGGGCGTGGGGCTGATCATCACCGAGGCCCATACGGTGCATGAGAGTTATGAGGTGCGGCACAACCTGCTGGCCGTGAGCGACGATGACGCCATTCCCGAACTTCGGGAGATGGCGGGCGTGGCCCACAAGCATGGCGCCCGCATGTTCGGGCAGCTCTTTCACCCCGGCCGCGCCGTTGCGAACCGGAAGAACGGTGCGCTGCTCGCGGCCTATGCGCCGTCGGAGCTGCCGGATGAGCGTCACCACGTGATGCCCGCCCCGATGTCCGAAGCGATGATCCGGGACATAATCCGGTCCTACGGCGACGGCGCACGGCGCATGGCTGAGGCGGGGCTCGACGGTGTCGAATACATGATTTCGATGGGCTATCTGCCGGCCCAGTTCGTCAATCCGCGCGCCAATCAGCGGACCGACACCTACGGCGGCAGCTTCGAGAACCGGATGCGGTTCGTGACGGAATCTCTCGCTGCCATCCGTGCTTCGGTCGACAGCAAGACCGTGGTCGGCATCCGGATCTCCGTCGACGAACTGGACTATGGCGGGTTGTCGCAGGAAGAGAGCAGTGCTGTGGCCAAGGCGCTCGCCGACGCCGGGCTGATCGACTACGTCAACGTCATCGGCGGTTCCGGTGCCTCGGTCGGCGGGGCGGTTCACATCGTGCCGCCGATGTTTGTCGAGCAGGGGTACCTGGCCGATCCGGCCGCGACGCTGAAGCAGTCCGTGTCTGTGCCCACGATGCTCGGAGGCCGGATCAACCAGCCGCAGACGGCTGAGCAGATCATCGGCTCGGGCCAGGCCGATATGGTGTGTTTGGTGCGCGCCCTGATTGCCGATCCTTTCTTTGCTGCCAAGGCCGAAGACGGCCGGCCGGACGACATACGTGCCTGCATCGCCTGCAATCAGGCCTGCATCGGCCACCGGCACATGGGTGCGATCGTCTCGTGTATCCAGCATCCGGAGACCGGCCGCGAACGGACCTTCCCCCATGCCAAGGAGAAGACAGCCACGGTCCGCAAGGTCATGGTGATAGGCGGTGGACCCGGTGGCATGAAGGCCGCGGCGATTGCGGCTGAACGCGGTCATGAGGTGACGCTCTATGAGAAGGACAATCAGTTGGGCGGGCAGGTCCGCTTGGCCCAGATGCTGCCGGATCGTGCCGAGTTCGGCGGGATCGTCACTAATCTCAGCCGCGAGATGGAACTCGCGGGTGTCACGGTGAAGAAGGGCGTGGCTGTTGATGCGGCCATGGTCGCGGCCGTTGAGCCCGACGCCGTTGTGGTGGCCACCGGTGCGATGCCTTATTTGCCGGCGCTCGACGGGCTGGATGAGGTGCATGCCGTGGATGCGTGGCCTGTCATCAGCGGTGAAGCCAATGTCGGCGGGCAGGTCGTGATTGCGGACTGGCGCTGCGACTGGGTTGGCATGGGCGTGGCTGAGATGCTGGCTCGGAACGGCTGCCACGTTCGGCTTTACTGCCAGGGCACGCAGCCCGGCCAGAACCTTCAGGCCTATCTGCGGGATCACTGGATCGGCGTGCTCGACAGCCTGGGCGTCGAGACCAGGTCCTACGCCCGCCTGTTCGGGGCCGATGACGACAGCGTGTTTTTCCAGCACATGACCAACGGTGAAGCCCTGGTTGCCGAGGAGGTCGAGACTCTCGTCCTGGCCCAGGGCCACAGGCGGGATTCGGCCCTGCTCGATGAACTCCGGGAAAGCTGGTCAGGCGAGCTCCACGTGATCGGTGACGTGTTGTCGCCGCGAACGGCAGAAGAAGCCGTTGTCGAAGGGCTTCAGGCCGCGATGGCAATCTAGTGTTTGAGGGTTCCAGCCACGGCTTCGATCATGGCCGGTGTGGTGCCGCCGCCGCCGCCGATCATGGTTGCCCCCAGTTCGGTCCAGCGTTGCACCCGGGCGGCGTAGCCCTGCGGTGTCACCTGCTCTGTGAAAACCCATTGGCTGCCATCACAGTATCCGGTCCTGTTAGGATAGGCGCCCAGCGGGCCGTGCCATGCGGCGCGAATGGCCGCCAGAATGGCGTCGATCTCGTCGATCTCCGAATGCATGGCGTAGATCGCGTCGACGCCCGAACCCGCAATACGCTGGACGGTGTCGGTCACGGTCTCATGCCCGAGCGTGACCTCACTGGCTTCGGAGATGCTGGTGAGGATCGCCGTGCCCTGGTCGTCGATGGTTGCGCTCAGCGACGCGACGACGGGCCTGTCGAACTCCCGCGCCACGGCGACACCGATCTCGATGTCGGCAGCGGTCCCGGCAAGAAACTCGAGCAGAATGAGATCGATCCCTGCCTCAACCAGGTGACCGATCTGCTCCCGGTAGTTCGCGGCAAGCAGGTTGGGATCGTCTTCACCCCAGGTAAAGGCGCCGTCCATGCTCGGATAGCGCATCGCCCCGTTGCCGAAGGGCGAGGCGGATCCCGCGACAAGAACCTCGCGACCCCGGGCTGTGTTGTTGATCGCGTTGCGCGCAATGTCGACAGAGGCGCGATTCCAGGGTGCAATAACCTCGTCGCGCCCCATCGTTCGCAGAACATGGGCGCCGGTGGAGTAGGTGTTGGTGGTGATGATGTCGGCGCCGGCGCGGATGTAGTCCTCATGGACCGCGCGCACGATCTCCGGATGGGTGGCACTGCAATCGGCCCAGGCCGCGTCGGAGGTCTGCGGCGCACCGCGTTCTTCAAGCTCGGTGCCGTTCGCACCGTCCAGCACGACCGCCTTGCCGCCGCGCAATCGTTCGATGACAGTCACCACCAGCCTTCAGATGATCTGCAGACAGTCTGACACGGATCATGTGCGATGGTAGGGTCACGCAGAGAGGTCATCACAGGGACCGAAACGGGGATAGTGCCGTGAGCGACCATGTCGCCTTAAAGAAGCTCTACGACGCCTCGACCACCAATGAGTTGCGCGAGGCCTATGACGCGTGGGCCAGGACCTATGACAAGCAGATCATGGTCGACTACGGCTGGTCGGGACCGCGGCTGATTGCCCAACAGGTGCGACCGCTACTGGCCGATGATGCCGCGATTCTGGACGCTGGAGCGGGCACGGGTGCCGTGGGACTGGCCGCGCGTGAGCTGGGGTTCACGACGCTTGATGCCTTGGATCTCTCGCTCGACATGCTGGAGATTGCCCGGGATCACGGCGTCTACCGCGACATCCGGGTCGGCATTCTGGGTGAACCGCTCGATTACGAGACCGACAGTTATGATGCCGTGGTCAGCGCCGGCACCTTCACGCCCGGCCATGCGCCGCCCGAAGGCTTTGGTGAGCTGATCCGGATCGTGAAGCCGGGAGGCGTGATCTGCTTCACGCTGCGCCATGATGTCGTGCCCGACGGTTTCTACGAAACCTTCGAGCGCCTGACGAATGAGGGCCGCTGGGAGCAGCAGTTCGTCGGTGAACCGTTCCAGGGGATGCCCGGCGGCGAGCCCGAGGTGCGTCACAGGGTGTGGCTGTTCAAGGTGCTGTAGCCCGACCATGTCGACCGTGTGCAACAGGCGGGACCTCGATTTTCTGCTCTACGAGGTGTTCGGGGCCGATCGGCTGGCGAAACGGCCGCGTTATGCCATGCACGATCGTGTGTCGTTTGACGCTGTGATCGATCTTGCGTTCCGGCTGGCCGACGAACATTTGCAGCCCCATGCGGCAAGGGCCGATGTCGAAGAACCGTTTGTGGCCGACGGCAAGGTTGTGCAGATTCCTGAGACCAGTGCGGCGCTCGAGCAGTTGCGCGAAGCCGGTTTCTTTGCGGCAACGTTCGATGAAGAGCTGGGCGGCATGCAACTTCCGTTCACCGTGGGCCAGGCCTGCGCAGCCCTGTTCAAGGGAGCGAACGTTTCGACCACCGGCTATCTGCTGCTGACACGGGCGGCGGCCAATCTTTTGGAAGCACACGGCACCGAGGAACAGAAGCAACGGTACATGGCGCCGATGAACGAGGGACGGTTCTTCGGCACCATGTGCCTTTCGGAACCCGACGTTGGTTCATCGTTGGCCGATATCCGTACGCGGGCGACGCCGCGTGGCGACGGCACCTATGCCATCACCGGCAACAAGATGTGGATTTCGGGCGGCGCGCATGAGCTGGCCGAGAATATCGTCCATCTTGTGCTGGCTAAGCTTCCCGATGCACCGCCGGGCGTGAAGGGGATCTCGCTCTTCGTCGTGCCGAAGTATCGGCTGGACGACGAAGGCCGGCCTGGCGAGATCAACAACATCGAACTCGCCGGCCTTAACCACAAGATGGGCTATCGCGGCATCACCAACTGCCTGCTGAACTTCGGTGAGAAGGGCGAGACTATCGGCGAGCTGGTGGGTGAGCCGCACCGCGGTCTGATCGCCATGTTTCACATGATGAACGAGGCCAGGATCGGGGTCGGCCTGGGCGCCACGATGCTGGGATATTCCGGCTATCTCCATTCTCTGGCCTATGCGCGGGAACGCAGGCAGGGGAGGCCGCTTGACGGTCGTGACCCGACATCGCCGCCGATTCCGATCGTCGATCATCCCGATGTCCGCCGCATGCTGTTGCAGCAGAAGGTCTATGTGGAGGGAGGTCTGGCCCTTGGCCTGTGGTGCGGCATGATGGTCGATCACGAAAAGACGGCAGAGAGCGAACAGGACCGTAAGCGGGCCAAACAGCTGCTCGACATCATCACGCCGATCGCCAAGGCCTGGCCCAGCCATTTCGGCCTTGAGGCGAACAGCCTGGCGATCCAGGTACATGGCGGCTACGGCTACACCCGGGATTTTCCGGTCGAGCGGCTTTACCGCGATAACCGGCTCAACCCCATTCACGAAGGCACGCAGGGCATTCAGGGCCTGGACCTGCTTGGGCGTAAGGCCATGATGGATGGGGGGGCTTGTTTCCAGGTTCTGTCGGAAGACATCGAATCCATGGCCCAGGAGGCAGATGCTGCCGGGTTCACAAATGAAGCTTCGGTTGTGCGCGAAGGCTGGAGTGCCGTCTCGGACACTCTTGATGCCGCGCGTTCGCGACTGGGTGAGGGCCACATCGCGCTGGCACTGGCACATGCCACGACGTTTCTTTACGGCTTTGGCCATCATGTCGTCGCGGCGTTGTGGCTGCGTCAGGCGGCGATTGCGCATCAGGCGCTCGAAACCGGCTGCAGCGCTGACGATGACCTGTTTTATCGCGGCAAGGTGCAGGCCATGCGTTACATGGTGAAGCACGAACTTGGTCCTGCCCGTGCCTGGCTTGCTCCGACGGAACTGGGCGACCCAACGGTTCTGGACACACAGTCCGACTGGTTGTGAACAGCCGCTTTGCGGCGGTGTGCCTGAAGCTCTAGGATGGGTGCCGTGTCGCTCTGTAACCGGAAACACCGACGTGGCCACCGCCAAAAAGCCTGACCGGCAGTTCAACGGGATCCTCTCTCTGGGAGCCGAAATCCGTGCCTTGCGCAAGGTCAAGGGCATGACGCTGACCGAGTTTGCGGAGAAGACCCACAAGTCGATCGGCTACCTGAGCCAGGTCGAGCGGGATATCACCAAGCCTTCGGCCGGTGTGCTTCAGATCATCAGCGAGGCCTTGGGTGTCGATGTCGGCTGGTTTTTCCCTCCCGGAGACGATGTCGATCCCAAGGAGCAGCGCTACATCGTTCGGGCCCGCAACCGTCGTCGGATTGCATACTCCGATATGGGATTCGCCGACTATCTCGGTATGAGCGACTTTCTGTTGTCGACCAATGTCGACAGCAATCTGGCGATGGGTCTGACCAATCTGGAGCCCCAGGGATCGACCGGCGATGATGCTTACACATATCGCGGTGAGGAAGCTGGTTACATCCTCGACGGAACGGTTGATCTGACCATCGACGGAGAGAGCTTTGTGCTGGTGGCCGGCGACAGTTATTCCTTCCCACGCACGCTGCCGCACCGATTCTTCAATGCCGGACCCGACGTGGCAACGTTCATCTGGGTTATCTCGCCGGTCGATCTTCGGTCAAACTATGTGACCGACGAGACCTGACATGGCGAGTGGCGGCAGGAAATCAACAAACAGACGCGCATTCCGGCGTGACGACGATCATCGCTGAGGCTCTTCAGGACCGGTTCTTGGCGACAGCCATGCCGCATGATCGATGGGGTCGAAGGGCCAACAGGGACGCTGCAACCGGAGATAGGGGCCCAGGCGGGTGACATCGGGATGCGTGATGCCGATCCCGTCGATCGGAAGAAACTCGTCGATCTTTCCCGCCAGTGCCTGTCGGACGTGCAGGGTCAGCCCCTTGAAGACAACGGCCTGCATCGCTGTGACATCGAAGCCGAGAATGGCGAAGAGATCGATGTTCTCGGTCACAAGCTTGCGTTCGGTGACCAGGACGATAATGCCGTCAACATCAATGGCCGCGACAAGCCCGACATCGACGGTCCGGCCCGACCAGGTGTCCGTGGGCACAGGTTCCCGGCTGAGACGGACCACACGACCGCTGATGTGGACAGGCGTGCCGTGGAGACGATCGGTCTTTGCCCCCAGCGGAGCTGTGACTGTGCCTCCTTCGCCGGCCGAAGCTGCGCATTCGATGATTTCGGAATCGTGGATCGATGAGACACCACCTGAGGTGATACCGCCGTCCATCATGGCTTTCAAAATGACCACGCTGCCGCATGAGCCGCCTCCTGCGGGATCATCAGCTTCATCGACGAGAGCTGTGGGGGCGTTGGACCGGAGTGCCCGGGTGACACCCGCCTCGGGTGTGACAAGATCGATCAGAAAGGTTTCGCGGCGGTTCCATGCATCGAGAGCCAGGTCACGGGCCATCGTCTCAGCGAGATTCGGCTCGTTGCGGGTCGTGGCAACGACGCTGAACCCGGCCTGGGATTGATCCGCGCCGTAGAAACCGGCGTGGATCGAGATGTCGATGACTTCCGGCCGGTTTTCCCGATCTTTCCGCAGGGCGTGAAGCACCTCCATGGGGCCGTGGTCGGTCGCCATGTTGATGGCCGGAAGCAGCATGGGGGCGCGGACCCGGACCCGAGCGGGCTTCAGATCGCCGCGGACCACCTGTGACAGAAGTCCGGCGGCCTCAAGACCGCGATCCCAGGCATCGCGGTGCGGCTCCTCGTTGAAGGCCAGCGTGATCGCCGTGTTGTCCAATAGAAGCTCTGATGTGTCGGAATGCAGGTCCATTACGACAGCAATGGGCGTGTTGGGAGGTAACGCATCAGCCAGTCGGGCCACGAAGACACCCTCCGGGTCATCAGCCTCCGGCCCGTCACCGGTCACGCTCATCCCGCCGTGCAGGGAAAGGAGAACGCCGTCCAGATCACCGGCCTGATCAATGACCGCAATGAAGCGATCGAGCATCTCGTGAAAGAACGCCGCTTCGACGGGACCGGAGGGAAATGTCGTTGCTGCAGTGGCAGGCACGAGGTCATGCCCGTGCTCGACACCAAAGTGGATGAAACCACCGACCACGGTCTTCTTGCCTTCGTGTCCGGCGACGACGGCCTCGCCCTCGAGCAGGGTGGCCGCGGCAAAGTCCGACCGCGTTGTGGGATGCTCGCAGAAACTGTTGCTCTCGTGGCTGAACTCGCCGATCAGGAAGCGCATAGGGCCCAATACGGAGGCTGGTCAGTACCGCGCGACACCGAAAATCTTGCTTTAAGAATGTCTCCCAGTTCCATGCGATGCGCCCTTTCGACTGTGCTGCGTAACAAAGGGAGTTTATGGCGGGTCCGGCCCAGTCGTCACCGATGAGTTGCGGAATTGTACGGAGAGAGCCGGGTACAGGTTCGCAACTTGTTCTGAGGCAAAGTGAGCATGCCGGATCGAGGGGTAAGATGTGGATGGTCCGAACCATGTGCCGCTTTCCGTTGCACTGACCGGCATGACTCGCTATATCCTGATAATACGAGCAGGAAACTTCGTTTCATCAGAGGAAACAAGTCATGTGCGGTATCGCAGGGATTTTGTTGAAGCGCGACGGTACCACCGTCGACACGGGTCGTGCGCTGATCGACATGCTAGACGGCTGTCAGCATCGCGGCCCTGACTCCACCGGATTCGCCCTTTATGGCGACGACAACCAGGGTCAGCTGAAGTTGCGTTTCTATGTCGGCAACGACAACGAGGCCGGTGACGCGATTGATCGCCTGAAGGCCGTGTTCGACGAGCACGGTGCAGAGATTGTCGAGGATGAGCGCATCGGCGGTGCCTACCGAGTGATCGTGCGTTTCGGCGGCGATCTCCAGAAGTTCTCCTATGCGGTCGAACATGCCGCCAAGACCATGTCGATCGGCGAAAGCCTCGAGATCGTCAAGGATATCGGTGGTGCCCACGATGTCGACGACGTCTATGACGTCCATGTCTTCAAGGGTACCCATGGCCTGGGCCATGTGCGCCTGGCGACCGAATCCGATGTTGAGCCCGAAGCGTCTCATCCGTTCTGGGCCACCGGTTTCTCCGATGTCGCGATCGTCCACAACGGCCAGATCACCAACTATTGGAAGATGCGCCGCCGTCTTGAGCGCCGTGGCTTCGAGTTCGCGACCGACAATGACAGCGAGCTTCTGGCAGTCTACCTGGCCGACAAGATGAGCCATGGCATCGAGCTCAAGGAAGCGCTGAAGACTTCGATTGACGACATGGACGGCACGTTCTCGTTCCTAGTCTCGACCAAGGAAGAGATCGGTTACGCCAAGGATCGTCTGGCCGCCAAGCCGATGATCATGTTCGAGAACGATGATCTCATCGCCATTGCATCCGAAGAGGTGTCGCTGAACCGGCTGTTCCCGGGTCAGGCACTCGACACCCGTGAACCACCGCCGGGAAGTTACAACACATGGTCACGATTGACCTGAGCGACCTTGAGATTCGCGAGGCCAACGAGCGGATCCGCGAAGCAGCCAGCCAGGGCGAAAGCATCGAGGTTCTGAACCCCGATGCCCGCCATCATATTGGCGTGGGCGTCATCCACCCCGTGGATATCCATGTCCGCGGATCGGCCGGATATTTCCTGGCCGGGTTGACCGATACGCCGCGCTTTCATGTGGAAAGCAATGTGGGCTGGGGGGTGGCCGACAACATGTACCGCGGCTCGGTCGTTGTTGGCGGCAACGCCGGAGCCATTGCCGGTGTCGCGATTCGCGGCGCCGAACTGGTGATCAAGGGCAACATGGGCAGTCGTGCCGGCCAGGTGATGAAGAAGGGCACGCTGCTGTGCTGTGGCAATGCCAACTTCATGGCCGGCTACATGATGTACGGCGGCCGCATGATCATCCTGGGTGAATCCGGTGAGCGCCTAGGTGAAGACATGTCAGGTGGAGAGATTTTCCTGGGCGGCAAGTTGAACTCCCTGGGTTCGGATGCCGAACTGACCGACATGGATTCGGCTGAAGCCGACGAGATCATGGAGTTCCTCGACCGCTACGAGATCCCCTTCAAGGGAACGTTTAAGAAGGTCGTCAACGCGGGCAAGAAGCTCCGCTACGGAACATCAGAGCGTCAGATGCGCTCGATCCCCTACTTCAACTTCTCGGGCGATAGCGACTACTGGAATCGCAAAATCCAGGAAGACGTCTATATCAAGTCGCAGATCGGCCGGTACCGTGTGCGCGGGTACGGCGGCGCACGTGAGCTGCCGCATCTGGCCGACATCGCCTTCCGCAAGGACATCACCATGGCTGCGATTGGAGACGATCCCGTCGGTGATGTCGAAATGCACACCAAAATCGGCGGCAAGAACGGCGCCAATCCGCTGGACCTGACCATGCCGGTGCTGATCGCACCGATGAGCTATGGTGCCTTGTCGCGCTCGGCCAAGCAGGCCATCGCCATCGCCTCGGGTATGGCGGGCATTGCCGAAAACACGGGCGAGGGCGGCATGAGCGACGCCCAGCGCGATGCGGCCGGCCAGCTGATCTTCCAGATGCTGGGCGGACGCCTGGGTTGGAACATTCACGATATGAACCGTGCCGACGGCCTGGAGATCTACATCTCCCAAGGCGCGAAGCCGGGCTTCGGTGGCCAGCTCATGGCCAAGAAGGTGACCAAGGAACTGGCGGAGATCCGCGGCATTCCGGCCGGTATCGACCTGCGTTCGCCTTCACGCCATCCGGACATCCTCGGTGCGGACGATCTTGTCATCAAAGTCGAGGAGCTGCGCGAGGCCACGGGATACCGCCTGCCGGTCAGCGTGAAGCTGGGTGCGGGCCGTATCCACGACGATATCAAGATCGCGGTGAAGGACGGCTTCGACTTTGTCGAACTCGACGGCATGCAGGGCTCGACCGGTGCCGGTGGTGCCGAGGTCATGGAGTATGTCGGCATTCCGACCCTGGCCGCGATCTGCGAGGCCGAGACAGCACTCGCCAGCATCGGCCGTCGCCAGGATATCGAGATCGTTCTGATGGGCGGGCTGCGTGACGGTATCGACGCCGTGAAGGGCCTGTGCCTGGGAGCTGATGCCATCGCGCTGGGCACCGCGGCCATCATCGCCGGCGGTTGTATCGCCTGCATGCAGTGTCATGTCGGCCAGTGTGTGACCGGCATCGCGACGCAGGATCCCGAGCACGAGCGGCGTTACAAGTCACAGGTCGAGGCCCAGCACATTTACACCTTCCTGGAGAGTGTGCGCTGGCAGATTGCCGCGATCACCAAGGCGCTCGGCCACAGCAACGTGACAGGCCTGTCGCGCGACGATCTCGTCGCCCTGACACCGGAAGCCGCCGAGATCACTGGATTGCCCTATGAGTCCGAACGCCGGAACGCAGAGCTGTTCCAAGCGGCGGGTTAAGAGAGACCAAGGCCATGACCGAAACCAACGCGAACCTGATGCCTACCGACCAGATCGGTGCGGCCGGCGACAAGCACTACGTTCCCGCGCCCTGCCAGATCGCTTGCCCGGTGGGCACCGATGCGCCGTCATACATCGGCTACATCTGGAACGGCCAGTTCGACGAAGCCTTCGAGGCAATCACGGCGACCAATCCGTTCAGTTCGATCTGTGGTCGTGTCTGTGATGCGCCTTGTGAACCTGCCTGCCGCCGTGAGGCGAGCGATGGCGCCCTCCAGATCCGTAATCTCAAGCGATTTGTCATGGACAAGCTCGGCGCGACCTGGACGCCCGAGGCTGCACCTGTGACGCGCGAGCAGAGTGTCGGCATTGTCGGTGCAGGTCCCGCGGGCCTGGTTGCGGCGCATAATCTCACCGTGGCGGGCTTCAAGGTCGACGTCTATGAGATGACTGACCGCGCCGGCGGCATGATGATATGGGGTATTCCGGCCTTCCGGCTTCCGGCAGGCACGATCGAAGAAGATATGAACCGCCTGATGGCGCGGTGCCCGGGTCTCACGATCCACACCAACACCGGGCTGGGTCGCGATGTTTCGCTGGATGAGCTCAAGCAGCGCCATGATGCAGTAGTCCTGACCATCGGCTCCTGGTGGGGCAAGAAGATGGGCATTCCCGGCGAGGACGACAGCCGCGTCGTGGACGGCGTGGAGTTCCTGCGCCGGATCAACGGTGGCGAGCGGCCCCAGATGCCCAAGACCGTGGTTGTGATCGGCGGTGGTGACGTGGCGATGGACGCATGCCGTGCCGCCCTTCGACTGCCGGGCTGCGAGAAGGTCAAAGTTGTTTACCGCCGTGGGCCCGACGAGATCCCCGCGCGGAAGATCGAGCTTGAAGGCGCGATCGAGGAAGGCATCGAGTTCATCTACAACACACAACAGGTCGAGGTGATCGCCGAAGGCGACGACAACCTCAAACTGCGCTGCGTTCAGACTGGTCTGGGCGAAGCCGACGATGACGGCCGCCGCCGTCCCGAGCCGATTGCCGGATCTGAGCACGACATCGATTGCGGCATGGTGATCGCTGCAGTCGGTCAGTTCGGTGACTGTGATGATGCGGGAACCAAGGCACTGATGGGTTCCGACCGGGTCGACACCGCCTGGGAGAACATGCGCACCGGTGATCCCAAGGTCTTTGCCGCCGGTGACGGTGCCTTTGGCGGGTCCACGATCGTGATGGCCATGAGCCATGGCCAGCGTGTCGCCTATTACGTGCGTTCGTTCCTCGACGGTGATGAGAGTCCAGTACCCTACCGGACACCGTGGCGCACACGCCGTGTGCCGGTCGCACAGGACCTGAAGTGGGAGATCAACCAGCTTCACCACCCCGAGTTCCACGGCGTGGGCGAAAACCCGGTCGAATTCCCGGAGATCGAGTCGACCTACACCTGGGAGGAGGCCCAGGCCGAGGCCGCGCGGTGCTATCGCTGCGATGCCGAAACCGGTTCGGCGGATTATTCCGTGCAAAACCGTGAGGACATCTTCCTCATGGCTCGCATGGACAAGGCCGATGTCGCGCGCCAGGCCAAGATGCTGGCCAAGCGCCTGCGTCCCCGCGAGAACCCGTTCCCGGAGGATCGGGTCGCTACGGTCGACGATCTGGTCTTCCTACCGGCGAACCTCTCGCGTCTGGTGATCGATCCCTATCGCGAGGCCTGCAATGTGGCGACCGATCTCGGTTTCGGCCGTATGGATGTGGCCCAGCCGTTCTTCGTGACCGGCTTCGACAACGCACCGTCGTCCGTGAAGGCCGGTGTGGGCGCGGGCATGAAGGGCGCCGCCGGTGGTTACATCGGTGTGCAGCCGATCGACGATGAGACGCCGTGGCTCCAGCTCGTGATTCCCGGCCAGATTGCGCCGAGTGCCGATGCCGCAGGTCAGATTCATGTCATCGGGCCCCGCTTCGAGGCGCCCGAAAACGTCGGCCGCCTGCATGACGATCAGCTTCTGGGTCTTTCGGTCTCTCATGCCGACGCTCTAGAGGAGGCCATCGTGTTCGGATTGGAGAACAAGTTCGATGTTCTTCTGCTGAACGGCAACGCTACTCTTGGTCGTGACTGGCCTGAGCTGTCGGGGCCGCCCGATCTCAGTATGATGCGCGATGCGATCCGCATTCTGCGCCGCCTCAATCAGGAAGAAGAGATCGATCTTCTGTGGTTTGGCGGTGTGCGCTCGGGAACCGATGCCGCCAAGATCATCGGCATGGGTGCCAAATCCGTGGTGATGGGCATGACCGTGGCGTTTGCTGCGGGTGCGGAAATCGTGGGTGACCACGAACTGGCGTTTGCTCCGGATCATTCGGAAGACGAGCGGGGCCATGCCGTGGCCAACATCCTGAAGTCGGCGTCCGGCGAGGCGTCGATGATGGCGCGTTGCACGGGCAAGACCAATCTCCACAATCTCGAGCCTGAGGACATGCGTGCGCTGACCCTGGCAACAGCCGAGGCGACGGACATCGTCCTGTCCGGAAAGCACTGAGATCGAATTGTTTCAGCGCCGCTGAAACAATTGAAACAAACGGTGATGCAAGCCTGAAACTCAGGTTTGAGAGGGTTGCTGGTTGGAGGTTGACAAAGCCGCTTGCCGCCCTTCTTGACCGGATTATGCGCGCGTGAGCACACCTGACACCGATGATGTGCAGCAAAGTCTGAGAGAACAGGCCCTTGTTGACTTCGCCGTGGCGCAATCACGAGCGATCTTCTGCACCGCCGAGATCGAGGCCACCGAAGATGCCGTGGAACGGGGCGCTCCGTTGCGCTTTGTCAGCGACAACGTCACCCGCATCACAGGCCACAAGGCCACCGACTTCACGACGGACCGGTTGCTCGGGCGTGGTCTGATACATACCAACGACCTCGGCGCCTATCAGGCCAAGGTCGCCAATCTGCCCGAGACACGACAGATTCATCAGACCTATCGCTACAGAACCGCATCCGATGAGTGGCTCTGGTTACGAGATGAAATACGCCTTCTGCCCAGTGAGGCGGGCAAGCTGCGGGAGTATGTTGGTTGCATGGTCGACATCACCGCAGAGAAGGAGGCCGAGCAGGCCCTTCGCCACACCGAGGCGTTCAACCATGACATTCTCGCAGCCTCGCAGTACGGAATCGTGTCCGTCGACATCAGCGGGATTGTCGTTGGTTTCAATCTGGCGGCAGAGGCTTTGTTCGGCCACACATCCAGGGACGCAATCGGCCGGCCTGTTGCGGAACGACATCACATCGCTAAAGGCTGCTGAAGAATCCGCGCGTACCAGCAATGGGTTCATTCTTCGCCTGCTTGATGCCTGTCCGGTGCGGTTTGGTATGACACGTCTGGATAATGGCCTCGTCATCTACGAGAGCCCGGCTTCCAAGAACCTCTTCATGCATGGCTAGCCGGTTTGAGAACGATTCCCAACAACCAGGGCTGAGCATTGTTCCCGATAAGTCCGAGTCCTCTCTGCTGACGTGTCACTTTTGAACTGACGCGCACTCCAATTTTGGGGCAGGATACTAATTGATGTCGCCGCTACTAAATATGCTATATAGTAGGTCCTTGGAGGGTGCATCAAACAACTAACTCTCTAGCTAGGAGGTTTTAAAATGGATGTTCTTGGTAAAATTAAATCTTGGGTAATGCAGTTAACGGAAATTGGGCTCGCTCTTTTGGCCCTAGGTATCGTGCTTCAGCTTCTCTTTGGTCAGAATGTCGCGTTCATCACCGGTGACGTGACTGGCAACATTATGGGCCTTGTCGCCGAACTCGGCGGAGCTGGCGTTATTGGTCTGGTTGCTATCGCTATCATTCTGCATCTCTTAGGAAAGAGAGCGTAGACGTAACTGGGTAAGTTACCCAATGGCATCTGCACGCGCCCGAGGCCAACCTCAGGCGCGTGCAGATGTATCACTCTAAAATTACTGACTTGAATAACTGCCGTCAGAGACAGATTCGAACTGTATCTTGACTATCGCGTCCAGAATGGTCGTTATCAGACGTGGACACGAGGAACATATAAATAGAGGTCGTTATGTTTTAAGACGGCCAGAGAGCTCTACGAGCCTAGGATCAGGCGCACGCTCGCTACAACTGGGCGGCGGCTCAGGGCAACGATCGCCACAGCGAGTCCCGCGACTTCGTCGCAAACGCTAAAGCGTAAAATGAAATGGCTGACTTCGATTGTATCATCATAGGTGCCAACCTCAGCGGTGCTGCGATGTCTTGTGCCGTTTTCTGCAATACCAAGATGCCGGAAGGCACCACACTCTACTCAGGCTGTTGAGTGTTGAATGAGATGGAGTAGTACTCAGACAGAGTGGGAAAGTGCCGAAATCATCCCCTACCTATTTCAGTGCGATCCACGAACAGAGAAGCTCGCATCAAACTTCTCACTGGCAGATCTCCGGCTGTGACGGTGAATGGGTATGTCACTCGTCCATCGCCACGCCATTCCGCGCCGCTTATTGTTATCTCACTTTCGTTGATTTCGTCACCTGAGACCCACGTCAGAATTGCATTCGGCGGGTCTTAATTGAAAGTTCTTTATTTGTTCCATAATGCGGCAAACTCATGGGCCGTCATGTAAGCGTGCTTGCGATAGGAGTGGTCGGTGAAGGCAAAGATGTCCCGGTCTGGTGGGAGAGGGAGATCTTTCAGCTTTACTCGACGCACACGATCTGTTCTTGCGCCTGGTTCTGGCACAGCAGCTTCAAGACATTGGGCAGGGCAAAGCGCCAGGTTCAAAGGTCGATATCGCCGCTCTGGATCGCCCGACGCGGAAGAGGCTGCGGAAGGTCTTGCGCTCGGTGTCTCATCTGCCGCAACTCGCACTCGATGTCGCCGCGTGCGGTTGAACCGGCATGACGGAGTTGCATTGTCGTGGTACCAGCCCGAAGCAGACAGTGAGATCCCATTTCTTCTGAAGGACATGCGCCATGCTGATTGATGGAGCCTGGGAAAAGGCCGACCAGCAGTTCGATGTGATCAACCCCGCCGATGGCTCCGTTCTGGAGGCGGTGCCCGATGGTGGTGCCGACCATGCCGTCCGTGCTGTTGAAGCGGCTCATGCAGCGTTTCCGGCCTGGGCCGAAACCACGGCCTATGAGCGCGCCGCCATCCTGATGAAAGCCCATGCTCTCATGTTGGAACGGCGCGACGAGCTTGCTCGCATCATGACCCTTGAGCAGGGAAAACCGTTGCGGGCCGCGACAACGGAGGTGCGCTATGGGGCTGACTTCCTGAGCTGGTTTGCCGAGGAAGCCAAGCGTATCGAGGGCCGTACAATCCCCTCGGCACGGCGCAATCAGCGCTTTCTTGCCGTGCGGCAGCCGGTCGGTGTCGTGGCGGCGATTACGCCCTGGAACTATCCCGTATCCATGATTACGCGGAAGCTGGCGCCTGCGCTGGCGGCTGGATGCACGGCGGTTCTGAAACCAGCCGAAGCGACGCCGCTGACCGCAATCGCCATGATGCGTCTGTTTGAAGATGCCGGCGTGCCCAAGGGCGTCGTCAATCTGGTGACCTGCAGCGACCCTGTTCCAGTGGGCAAGGTGCTGACGACCCATTCCAAGGTGCGCAAGGTCACGTTCACCGGTTCAACCGCCGTGGGGAAGATGCTGGCGGGCAAGGCAGCTGCCAACATGAAGCGTGTCTCTTGCGAACTCGGCGGTCATGCACCGTTCCTGGTGCTGGAAGACGCTGATCCCGTGCATGCCGCCAAAGGCGCCCAGCTCTTGAAGTTCCTCAACACCGGCCAGGCCTGTATCAGCCCGAACAGGATCTTCGTGCACCGGTCGAAGGTGGAGCCTTTTGTCGCGACGCTGACCGAACGGGTCGGCAGGATGAAGGCCGGCAGCGGCCTCGAAGAGGGTGTCAGCATCGGACCTCTGGTCAATCAGGCTGCGCTGGACAAGATGTCGCGTCAGGTCGATGACGCACGCAGTCTCGGTGCCGGTGTCGCCTGTGGTGGTGATCGTCTGACCGATGGCGGACTGGATCGCGGCTTCTTTTTTGCGCCGACTGTCCTCACCGATGTCACGCCCGACATGTTGATCTACCGTGAGGAAACCTTTGGTCCGATCGCCGCAATCGTGCCCTTCGAGGGCGAGCAGGAGGCAATCGCCATGGCCAACGATACGAATTATGGGCTGGCGGCCTACATCTACACGCGTGACATCGCTCGGGCTTTCCGGACCTTCGAGGCGCTCGAATTCGGTATCATCGGGATCAACGACATCAATCCGACGTCAGCCGCTGCGCCTTTCGGCGGCATGAAAGACAGCGGTCTGGGCCGGGAAGGCGCTCACGAGGGCCTCGATGAATATCTCGAAACCAAGCTTGGCGGTTTTGCCATCTAGGTCGAGTATGGTGCCATGAGTTTTGTTCTCGACCCCAGGCTTGAGGCCGACACGCGGCCGGTGTGCGATCTGACGCTCAGCACTGTGCGCCTGATGAACGACGCACGGTTTCCGTGGCTCATCCTGGTGCCGATGCAGCCGAACCTTGTCGAACTGACGGAGCTCGATCCCGACCAGCGCCATCTTCTTACCGAGGAGATCGACGGCGTATCGCGTGTCCTCGGTTCCATCATGTCCGCCGACAAGATGAACGTCGCGGCGCTGGGCAACATGGTGCGTCAGCTCCATGTGCATGTCATTGCGCGCCATGATGGTGACCATGCCTGGCCCGGCCCGGTCTGGGGCGTCGGTACGGTGGAACCATACGACGACAGGGCTGCAGATGCGCTTATCGGGACCCTGCGAAACCACCTGACGGGAGCCTGACCCCATGACCCTTGCCTCGCGATACGATGTGATCATTGTCGGCGCCGGTTCGGCGGGCTGTGTCCTCGCCAACCGGATCTCGGAGGATTCCGGCGTCAGTGTGCTTGTGCTGGAAGCCGGTGCGCGTGACTGGAGTCCGATGATCCGGATGCCGATCGGAGAGGTTTTCACCGTTGGCGGTATGCATGACTGGAAGTTCGTGTCCGAGCCCGAAGGAGAGCTCGAAGGCGCCCGTGTCGGCCTGCCACGGGGCAAGGTGCTGGGGGGGTCGTCGTCGATCAACGGCCAGCTCTACGTCCGCGGCCACGACAGAGACTACGACGAATGGGCACAGCTTGGTTGCCGCGGCTGGTCGTTCGAGGATGTGCTGCCCTGCTTCAAGAAGTCCGAGCGGTGGAACGGCCCGCCCAGCGAGCGGCGCGGGACAGACGGCCCGCTGCGGACGGCCCTGGGCCGTTACGACAACCCGCTCTATCAGGCGTTCATCGATGCCGGCTCAGAACTGGGTTATCCGGTCACCAATGACTACAACGGCGCGCAACAGGAAGGGTTCGGGCCGTCGCAGTACACGCATACCCATGCCTTTCCCCTGAGGCACTCGTCGTCGAATGCCTATCTGACACCAGCGAAACGGCGCCGGAACGTGCGTGTCGAAACGGGGGCGAGGGCGCTGAAGCTGCTCTTTGACGGGAATCGCTGCACAGGTCTCTTGGTGGAAATCCGGGGCAAGCAGCACGTCATTCATGCCGGCCAGGAGGTGATCCTGTCGGCGGGCGCCTATCAGTCACCCCAGTTGCTGATGCTGTCGGGGATCGGCAACCCGGATGATCTGCGGCAACTGGGAATCGATGTGATCGTTCCGCTGCCCGGTGTGGGGGCGAACCTACAGGATCACTTCGGCTCCATGGTTCAGCACCGCTGCAAACAGCCCATCACCTACTATCAGCTGCGCAACCCGATCCGGCTCGCCGGCGCTCTGATACAGCTCGCGCTGACCCGCAGCGGACCGCTTTCTGTGTTCCCGATGAATGCCCAGGCGTTTGTGAAATCGGACCCGGCTCTGGAACGACCCAACATTCAGCTCTTGATGTTTCCTGTGGCCAAACCGGCCGAGAGCGATGCGTTGCACCACGCCAGCTACGACGGCTACAACATTCATTGGGCGCAGCTGCGACCCTATGCACGCGGCAACGTGACGTTGCGTTCGGATTCTCCCTACGACGCTCCGGTCATCTGGCACAACTATCTCGGCGATCCGGAGGACAAGCGTGTGAACCGCGAGGCCTTCCGGATTTCGCGGCGTATTCATGCCGCCCAGGCCTTCGAGCCTTACCGCGGTGAGGAAGTCGATCCGGGCGAGCAGTGCCAGAGCGATGATGAGATCGATCGGCACATTGCCCGTTTCTACGCCACGCACTATCACCCGGCCGGGACGTGCAAGATGGGGATCGACGACATGGCCGTTGTCGATCCGTCGCTCAACGTGCGCGGGGTCGAAGGATTGAGGGTGGTCGATGCCTCGATCATGCCGAGGCTTGTCGGAGCCAACACCAACGCACCGACGATGATGATTGCCGAGCGTGCGGCGGAGCTGATCCGTGCGGGCTAGGCTAACTCGACCGAATTTCCCTGCTGCTTCGCCGAACCTCATTTGAAGCTTGCAAGCCCCCAGCGAACGATGAGTCTCAGGATTCTAACCTACGTTCGTGAAGAACATCCGCTTCTGCAGCGCGTGGCGTTCCGTCTAATTGAATCGGTGGGCGAGTGTGCCCGATTTCTGCGCGACTATCGCTATGAATTCACTCCTTGGCTGGTAGCCTCTGAACGCGACACTCCTCTGATTTGGAATGACGGATTGGGTCGTCTCGGAATTCAGCGCCGTCTTCACGGTGAAAGCTGGCCGCCGACGATTCCGAAAGACGACGCGGTTCTTATGGTGGCAAACCATCCTTTGGGTGTTTTTGATGGCTTAACAATGCTGGCGTTTGCCGAACAAATGGGCCGTCGCTTTCGTATCTTGATCGATCAGGCCTTGTTGCGATTTGAGCCGCTAAGAAAGTTCGCCTTATCTGTCGACTTTTCCGATGCGCCTGCGGCCAAGACCACCAACATCGAAAGCCGCCGCGAGGCGCGCGCCTGCTTGTTACGAGGCGAGATCGTGATTGTGTTCCCGACTGCTGGAGTCGCAATTGCGCGCAATCCCTTCGGCCCGGCCGTTGATCAGCCCTGGGCCGGTTGACCGCCAGTTTGATCCTGGAGACGCGGGCCACCACTGTTCCCATCTTCTTGCCGGGTAGAGCCAGCAGATTGGCCCACGCGCTTGGGAAGATCAAAATCGATCTTCGGCGAACGCTCATGGCGAGCGAGTTTTGCCGGCGCTGTGGCTCTCCGATCGATGTGCATATTGGTGCGCCGATAGACTTTGAACAGCTTCGCGCCATCGGGCCCCGAAGTAAGATCATGAGCCACCTGCGCTGTGTTGTTCTGAGTCTGGAAAGTCGCGCGGCCTGACGGGAAACTCTTGCGCTGCACAGTCAGATTTCCAGAGAGTCACGACGTCAATCTCTCGCTGAGAAACTGCAGCATTGCTGCATTTCTACATCAACAAGAACAGAAGCTTGCTCCTCGGTTTTTTGATGGGCCGACTAACTGTTGGAAAACAAGGAAGAAAAACAAGACCGGCTTCAGTGATTGAACTGGCACGGCCCTTGCGGGTTAGGATTGTGGGGCAGCGGTCGATTCGTTTCTGCATCGAACGATCGCCAACACCTGGGGGCATGATTGATGGCGGTGAAAAAGACGGTGAAGAAGGCCGCGGGTCGTGGGGGCAAAGAAGGCCTGCGCAGGCGTGGTGTGAAAACCGTCCATGTCGCGATCCCAGACCTCGATGCCAGTCTTCGTGAGCGTCGTCTGGCGCTGGACGATGTCGAGACGGCCTTCGGGCCGGGCGGGACCTTCGTCAACGTGCTGCACAAATGGGATTCCGGCGAGAGCGTGATCGGCGAACCGCCCTTCGTGGGCGAGGCCATGTCGCTCGATTGGAACAGCGTCAGGGATTACCCCTTCGAGGCCGATGCCGCCCTGGTGTTTTCCGATTATGCCGGTCCGTCGGCTCAGCTCAGTCCGCGCGAATTGCTGAAGGCGCAGATCAAGCGGGCCAGGGCCATGGGTTTCAAGATCCAGGCAGCACTGGAGTTCGAGTTCCATGTTCTCGATGAGGCAGCTGAGACTCTGCGCGATCAGGGGTTCGACGGGTTCGGCATGTACGCGCCCGACAACCGCTGCTGGGCCAGCCAGTCGGCTGCGATCTACAGCGACTATGTCGCCGATCTGAACGGTGTGCTCGATACGCTGGGCGTGGGTGTCTATGGTCTGGGCCTCGAACTGGGCCCCGGTTGTTTCGAGGCCACCCTGCGGGCGACCGATCCGCTGCGCGCGGCCGATGATGCCGTGCTGTTCAAGACCTTCACCAAGGCATTTTCGCGCCGCCGCGGCCTGACAGCGACCTTCATGGCGCAGTTGAGCGCACAACACGCGGGCCTTTCCGGCCATGTGCATCTCTCGCTGTCCGACGCCAGGACAGGCAAGCCCCTGTTCCATGACGCCAAGGACAAGGACGGTATGAGCAAGACCATGCGCCACGCCATCGCGGGCCTGGTCGACCTTGCGCCCGAAGCCCTGGCGCTTTGTGCCCATACGGCCAATGCCTATCGGCGCCTGACGCCCGGAAACTGGGCCCCGAAGACGGCGACCTGGGCGGTCCAGAATTATGCTGCTGCGGTGCGCGCCGTGCCGTCGCCCGCGAAACTGGCACGCATGGAGTTCCGCCTTCCGGCATCGGACACCAATCCCTATCTCGCCATCGCTTTGACCCTGGCCGGTGCGCTTCACGGCATCGAGACCAAGGCCAAGCTGCCCGCGCCGATCACGCGCGGCGGACCCGATGAAACGCCGGAAGGTGTGCCCGGCCTGCCGCACGATCTGCTTGAAGCCGCCGACCGTCTGGACGTCTGCAAGCCGGCACGCGCGCTGTTCGGTGACCGCTTTGTCGATCATTTCGTTGCCACACGCCGCCACGAAGAAGCGGTGATCCGCAAACACGTCAGCGCCTTCGAACGGGCGCGTTACATCGAAGCCGTCTGAAGCGGCCGAGGGGAGGAATTCACGTGGACAAAGATGTTGACGTCTATTGCCATTCGCCCGGGCGCGATGAGCTGATCAAGCAGGTTCGCGCCAAGATCGACGAATTGGGTATCGACTTTATCTACTACCAGTACATCTCGATCACCGGCCGGATCATGGGCAAGGCCGTGCCATCGCCGCACTGGGAAACCATGGCGATGAAGGGCATCCAGACCTGGTACGGCGGCATCGCCAATGTCTTCCCCGATCGTGCGGGCAATCTGCTCGGGTTCGATTCCAACGCTCATGAGCTGGTCGGCATCCCGGATCCCGACACCTTCTGTCAGCTTCCCTGGAACAAGCGTGCCGCGCGCGTGTTCTGCACGGTCTTTTATGGCCGGGAGGAAGACGAGAACCCTGGCGGCTTCATGGAAGAGGATTGCCGCGGCAACCTGCGCCGGATTCACCAACAGTTCATGGACGACCATGACGGTCTCCACATGCGTCACGGCTGCGAGCCGGAGATGAACTGGCTGAACCGCGGTGAAGACGGCATGCCCGACGGCGGCCCGACCAAGCCCTACGCCTATCACATCGACCAGTTCGAGGCGCTCAGCCATGTCTACATGAAAGTGGTCGATTACGGCCAGGCCATGGGGCTCGACATGATCCAGGGTGACCATGAGGACGCACCGGGCCAGCTGGAGCTCAACTTTACCTACGACCACGCCTTGCGGACCTGCGACCGGCTGACGACCTATCGCCAGATCTGTGCCCAGGTTGCCCGCGAAGAAGGGCTGATCGCCAACTTCATGGCGAAATCCTTCATGGGCATGCCGGCCAACGGCTGTCACCACAACATGTCGCTGTGGCGTGGCGGTGACGATGAGGTCGTTGCGCATTGTGGTGATCCGCGTCCGGGCGTCGATGACGTCTACAAACACAGCAAGGGCGGCGGCAATCTCTTCATCAGTGATCCGAAGGACTGGATGCCCGGCCCGATCGGACTGAATGCCATCGCCGGTGTGATGGAGCATCTGCCCGCGCTGACCGCCATCGGGTCGTCCACGCCGAACTCGTTCCGGCGCATGCTGGACCTTGGCATGTGGGCGCCGGTTTATGCCGACTGGGGCTATCAGAACCGTACGACATCGCTGCGTGTATCCGCCCCGGGCCGGTTCGAGTACAGGGCCGTGGATTCGATGGTGAACCCGTACCTGATGGCGTCATGCCTGCTGACCGCCATGGATGACGGTATCAAGCGGAACGTCGATGCCGGTGAGCCCGAGCAGCGGAATATCTATGACGCTATGGAGGCCGGAAAGCAGGTCAAGCGCCTGCCTAAATACTTCGGCGATGCGCTCGATGCTCTGGCTGAAGACAAGGTGGTGCAGGCCGGCATGCCGGGCCGCCTCTACGAGGTTTATGACGAATACAAGCGTGATGAATGGGATCGCTTCAACGCCGAGGTGAGCAGCTGGGATCTCGAGAAGTACCTCGACTGCCTACCCTGATCGAAGGAGGACGACATGTTCGAACTGACACAGGATCAGATCGATGGTTTCCGTGCTGATGGCTATGTCTTTCATGATGGCATGATCGACGATGCAACTGTTGAGACGGTGCGTCGCAGCTATGAGCGTATGTTCAGCGGAGACTTCGCGACCGGCGTTCTGCCGGACGAGGTCAACTGGCAGGAAGGCAAGAGCGATCCGTCTCTCACCCGTCAGATCTGCTGCGGCTGGAAGGGTGATTACGATGTCGCCCGGACGGTGCTCCGTGCTGATATCGGCAAGGCCTGCGCGCGACTGGCCGGCTGGCCGGGCGCTCGCGTCTTTGTCGACAATGTTCTGTGGAAACCCGCCGGTACACGGTCCCTGGGTCTGCATCAGGATGCAGCCTATCTGCCGTGGATGAATCCGCAGGAGATGGTGTCCTGCTGGATTGCCCTCGACGACACGGCGGCAAACGGCGGCACAATGGAAGTCGTGAAGGGCTCGCACAAATGGGCCGTTTCGAAGCCCGAAGGTGAATTCCACGGGCCGGACGATTACCAGAAATACATGCGTATGGCTGCGGAGCGGGAAGGTATTGCGGAGGCTGAAATCGTTCCCATCGTGGTCAAGAAGGGCGGTGGCTCGTTCCACCACGGCCTGACGTGGCACGGTTCCGGACCGAACCAGTCCGACAACCCGCGGCGCTCTCTGGTGGTCCATTGCATCTCGTCGGAAACGAAGTTCGTTCCCGAACACATCGGTATCGGCGTCGGGCCGATCTATGGCCGCTACATGCGCCACGACGGTAACCCGGTCATGGATGAAGCCTACTTCCCGATCCTGTGGACAGAGGACGGCTACCGGACGCCCTGGATCGACGACTACATGGCGGCGGCCTGATAGAAGATGCCGTGCGCCGCCACGGCAGCAAACGAGCGACCGCCCGGGCCCTGGGTGTTGATATCGGCACCGTGGTGCGGAAGACCCAGCGGGGTCATCGCTGATGATCAAGATCATGAAATCCAAGAATCCGGGCTTCGACGCCCCGGCCAGCCCTAATTCGCGGGGAATGGGTCGTTTCATCGCTACCTGTTCGGCGTTAAGATAAGTGCGTACCGAACACCGTCAGGGAACATCTCGACCTCACCAAGAGGACGGTGGACACAACAGGGTAATGGAGGAGTCTTAAAGCGATGAAGTTGATAACCAAAAGGTTGAGTACGGCGGTCGCTGCCGCTGCTTTTGCCGCAACCGGGTTTGCTGCTGCAGCACAGGCCGAGGGCGAACTCAACATTCTGACCTGGGAGGGTTACACCGACCCGAGCTTCGTGTCAGTCTTCGAAGAAGCGACGGGCTGCACCGTGACGCCGACCTATGTCGGCTCGAACGACGAATACCCGGCCAAGCTGGCCGGTGGTGGCGGTGTCTACGACCTGGTCTCGCCGTCGGTCGACACCACGACCATCCTGATGAAGGCCGGTCTGGTTGAAGAAATCGACACGAGCCGGATCGAAGGCTGGGACGACATCTTCCCGCAGTTCAGCAGCCATGTCGGTGTGAATTATGACGGCGGTGTCTACGGTGTTCCCTACACTTGGGGTGCCATTCCGTTCATGTACCGCGCCGATTCCTTCGATGTGGCGCCGACCAGCATTGCTCAGTTCTGGGGCGACGATTCGCTGAACGGCAAGATCAGCCTTTGGGACGACAAGACCAACATCTATATCGTCGCCCGCATGATCTATGGCACCGATGTGAACGTTTATGATCTCGACGACGACCAGCTCGCAGCCGTGCGCGACAAGCTGATCGAACTCAAGCCTGCGATCCGTAAGTACTGGTCGACCGCCGGTGAGCTGGTGAACCTCTATGCCAACGGCGAAGTCACCATCTCCAACACCTGGGGTGGTTATCAGTCGGCTCTGCTGGCTGACGAGGGCATCGAGATGATTGAGTTCATCCCGGTCGAAAATGCCGATGGCTGGGCCGATGCTTGGCAGATCGTCAAGGATTCGCCGAACGACGATTGTGCCTACCAGTGGCTCAACTTCTCGGTCAGCGCTGAAGGCCAGTGTGGCGTGGTTGGTGTCACCGGGTACTCCGGTTCCAATCCCGTTGCTCTGTCGACCTGCCTGACGGACGACGAGATGATGGCGCTCAACATGTCCGACTTCACCTACATCGACGGTCTCGTCCTGTGGGAGGAGCCCGCCCGTGTCGATGCCTACATCAACACGTGGAATGCCGTGAAGGCTGCGCAGTAAGCGCTTGTTGACTGGTAAGGTGGGCCGGCTCCGACGTTTGAGCCGGCCCTCTTCCTTTTTCCTTTTGATTTTAGAAACACGGGCGCGGCGCGATGACCAACATCCTTGAACTGAGCAACATCACGAAGACTTTCCGCGGCGGCGTTGTCGCTGTCGACGATGTCTCACTCGACATCAGCGAAGGCGAATTCCTGACGATGCTCGGCCCGTCCGGCTGTGGCAAGACGACGACCCTGCGTATGATCGGTGGGTTCGATTATCCCGACAGCGGCTCGATTCTTCTGGATGGCAAGGACATCACCGATGACCCGCCGTTCCGCCGCCCCGTGAACATGATGTTCCAGGACTTTGCCCTTTTTCCCCACATGTCGTCGGCCGAGAACATCGGCTACGGCCTCAAGATCGCAGGTGTCAGCCGCGCCGAGGTTGAAGAGCGCGTGCGCGGCATGCTCGACATGATCGAGTTGCCCCTGATGGCTGACCGTATGCCGTCGCAGCTTTCGATCGGGCAACGCCAGCGCATTGCGCTAGCCCGTGCCCTGATCAACAGCCCGCGTGTCCTTCTGCTGGACGAGCCGATGTCCGCGCTCGATGCCAAGCTGAAGGAAACCATGCAGGTTGAACTGCGCCACATTCATGACCGGGTCGGAATCACGTTCATCATGGTTACCCATGATCAGACTGAAGCGATGATCATGTCTGATCGGATCATGGTCATGCGCGCTGGCGCGATCGAGCAGATCGGCTTGGCCACGGAACTCTACGACCGGCCCGAGACAGCCTATGTGGCCGAGTTCCTGGGCGCTTCGAACATGATACCAGCTTCAATCACCAGGAGCGCTGCAGGGTTGATCGCCCGGGCAGGCGATATGGAAATCAAGGTTGATGGCGCTGAAGGCAACGTCGATGACGGGGCTGTGCGGTCCCTCTTCATTCGGCCAGAGAAAATCAAGCTCGCCAGGGATGCCGCTGCATCGGACGGTGCCAGCACATTCTCAGGCGTGGTGAAGGAGCTGTTTTTCAGTGGCAATGCCGTACGCATTGATCTCGACGTCGGGGCCGACCGTCCGGTCATGGTGCATCACCAGCTTGATACCGGTCTCAACGAAGCGGGCCTTCCGGGTGTCGGTGCCACGGTGACCTGTTCGGTACGCGCCGACACGGTCCGGCTGTTCGACACGGCCGAGGTGGCGGCTATCGAGGCCGAAGAGGCCGCAGCATGAAACACAAGTCTCGCCGCATCTTCAACTTCTGGGCCCTGTTTTCAGGACCGGCCCTGTGGTGGGGCACCGTTCTTCTGGTGCCCTATCTCATCATGTTGGCGATCAGCTTCTACTCGCGCCAGTTTCCGTTTCACGTGCCGGACTTCCAGTTCGGCAACTACGCGGCGCTTCTTGAGGATTCGCAGTACTACACCGTGCTGTTCCGCAGCCTCTGGATCTCACTTGCGGTCTCTGTCACGGCCTTCCTGCTGAGTTATCCTCTGGCGTACTTCCTGGCCTTCAAGATGCGTTCGGGCCGCCTGCAGCTCTTTCTTTATACCGCGACGATCGTACCGCTGTGGGTGAGCTACCTGCTGCGTGCCTACACCTGGAAGACTATTCTGGGCAGCGAGGGCATCCTGAATTCGTTCCTGATGTGGATCGGGATCATCGACGAGCCGTCAACGATCTTTCTCTACAATCAGGGTGCCATGATCATCACCATGGCCTACATCTTCACACCCTTCATGGTGATGCCGATCTACGCGTCGCTCGAGAAAATCCCGAAGAGCCTGATTGAGGCGTCAAAGGATCTCGGTGCACCGCGATTCCGGACCTTCCTGAAGATTACCTTGCCGCTCTCAATGCCGGGCGTGCTGGCTGGCTTCACCTTCACCTTCGGCCTGTCGATCGGTGACTTCATCTCGCCGGTCCTGGTCGGGGGGCCGTACTCGAACATGATTGCCAACGTTGTGGCGACACAATTCGGCATGGCCATGAACTGGCCGCTCGGTTCGGCGCTGGGTGTCGTTCTGCTGTTTATTGTTCTTGGAATCATCACGGCCTCCGACAAGCTTGAGCGTGTCGGCCGGCTCAACATGGGTTAGGGATAGATGATGGCTGTCACAAGCATGAATGGCGCAGATCCCCGCAAGCGGCCCATGGATGTGGGCACAACGGGACTTGGCGTGGCTGCGATGTGCGTGCTGGCGTTCCTCTACACGCCGATCGTCACGCTGATCATCTTCAGCTTCAACTCGAACAGCATCACCCGCCTGCCGCTCGAGAGCTTCACGTTCGACTGGTATACGAAAGCGTTGGGCAATTCCGACCTCATGGATGCCCTCTGGAACTCCGTGTTCGTAGGTTCGTTCGCCGTGGTGATCTGTCTTGCCATCGGCATTCCCACAGCTCTTGCGCTCGATCGTTACGACTTTCCGGGCAAGACCGTGTTCCGTCGTCTGGTGATCCTGCCGATTACGCTGCCCGGTCTGATCACGGGCGTGTCGATGCTGACCTTTTTCCGTTCGGTGGGTGTCGACCTCAGCATCTGGACCGTCATCATCGGCCATGGGACAGCACTGACCGCGATTGTCGTCACCAATGTTTTTGCACGGCTTCAGCGGTTCGATCGCCGTGTCGAAGAGGCATCGGCTGATCTTGGCGCGACCCCGCTTCAGACCTTCTGGTTCGTTACCCTGCCGAACATCCGTTCTGCGATCATCGGCTCGTCTTTGATTTCGTTCACGCTTTCGTTCGATGAGATTCCGGTCACCTTCTTCCTGACCGGTCGCGACAACACCTTGCCGATGTACATCTGGTCGGTCATCCGGCGTGGCATCACCCCGGAGATCAACGCCATCGGCACGATCATCGTCGTTGTCTCGATCGCCCTGATTCTGATCTCCGTGTTCATGATGTACAACGAGAACGAAAAGGCGGGGCCGGTCGCGCGATAGTGACCGCTTAACTGTTTTTTTGCGCGGCGATCAGGAACTCCCGGTTGCCGTCGGCGCCTGTCACGGGGCTGTCGGTGATGCCGAGCACGGCCCAGCCGGCGTCGTTGCAGAGCCAGTCTGAGATGTCGGTGCAGACGGCGTCATGGATCTCCGGGTCACGCACGATGCCGCCCTTGCCGACCTGGTCCTGACCTGCTTCGAACTGCGGTTTGATCAGCATAACGAGATGCGCGCCAGGTGCGGCGAGCGCCAATGATGCCGGAAGCGCGACCTTCAGCGAAATGAAAGAAAGGTCGCCGACAACGAGCGTGGGCGGTGTTGTGATACTTTCCGCATCCAGTGTCCGTACGTTGGTTTTCTCCTGGACCGTCACGCGCGTGTCCTGACGCAGAGACCAGGCTAATTGGCCGTGACCGACGTCGACGGCGGTGACATGGGCGGCGCCTCTGCTCAAGAGCACATCCGTGAAACCGCCTGTCGATGCGCCAAGGTCAATCGCGATCGCACCGCTGGCATCGATCCCGAAGTGTTCGAGTGCGTGATCCAGCTTCAGTCCGCCACGCGAGACCCATGGGTGGTCACGTCCGCGAATCTCAACTTTGATGTCGGGGGCAAACTGCTGGCCCGGTTTGTTGATTCGCGTCTCGCCGGTGAACACCAGACCTGCCATGATCAGAGCCTGGGCACGCGTGCGGCTCTCGGCCAGACCACGCTGGACAAGAAGCTGGTCGATCCGTTTGCGCTTCACCGTTGCCATCGTTCAACGATAGAAGATGTGCGGCCCGATCTGAACGGTTTGTATGTAATCGTCAGCCCAGTAGGGGATGACATAGTCCGCATGGTACCAGAGTGCGCCGCTGGTAGGATCGCTGTCCCGCCCAAGCATGACCTTGCGTGCGATGGTGTGGGACGCCCGCCACATGCGCATGTCGTAGGGCCAGTCATCGAGACCGTCACACCACCAGCTGAACTGGCACGCCCCGCCCTGAGCATTCTGACCACCCTGGGCAACGACGTCACAGATAGAATCCGGAAACAGTAAGCTCCTTACTCTGTTGAGGGTGACGTGAGCCACCGCACGCAGGCCGACCTCGCCTTCGCCGCGAGCTTCCCAGTACATGTTGAGAGTCAGGCAATCGACTTCGGAGAGGTTGAAGATGCCGTTTTCGGCGCGGGAGTGCGGCGCAAGAACAGTGATGGCCGCCACAAGCAAAACGGCCCGGCTCAGGAGCTTGGCAAAAAACATCGGTCCGTCTCCGCGCTCAGGCGCGTGCCGGTGTTTCCGAAGTGTCCCTGCCAAGTGCCGTGAGAGCCGTTTCGACAATCTGCGGGGCGTTGAGACCCGCGGCATCGTACATGTCGTCAGGCTTGGCCTGATCGATGAACGTCGCCGGCAGGATCATGGGACGGACCTTCAGGCCGTTCTCTAGAAGATCATTCCGGGTGAGATGGTCGAGGACATGCGATGAGAACCCGCCGATCGAACCTTCTTCGACTGTGATCAGCACCTCATGCTCGCGCGCCAGGCGCGTCACCAGGTCGGTGTCGAGAGGCGTACAGAAGCGGGCGTCGGCCACGGTCGTCGACAGGCCGCGAGCCGCCAGTTCGTCGGCGGCCTCCATGCACTCCTGAAGCCGTGTGCCCAGCGACAGCATGGCAATCGTGGTTCCTTCCCTCATGACTCGCCCCTTTCCGAGTTCGATGGGAGTACCACGTTCGGGAAGCTCCAATCCTACGCCTTCACCGCGCGGATAGCGCACGGCCGAAGGGCGGTCATCGATCTGGGCGGCGGTTGCCACCATGTGCATCAGCTCAAGCTCGTCGGCCGCAGCCATGGTCACGAAACCGGGCAGGGTGGCGAGATAGGTGACATCGAACGAGCCCGCATGAGTCGGGCCGTCTGCACCGACAAGGCCGGCGCGATCTATGGCGAACCGGACCGGCATTCGCTGGATGGCGACGTCGTGGACGACCTGATCGTAGGCGCGCTGCAGGAAGGTTGAATAGATAGCCGCGAATGGCTTGTAGCCTTCGCAGGCGAGACCTGCCGCAAAGGTCACGCCATGCTGTTCGGCGATGCCGACATCGAAGGCACGGTCCGGGAAGGCCTTGGCGAACTTGTCGACGCCGGTGCCCGATGGCATCGCCGCAGTGATCGCGCAGATGCGGTCATCCACTTCGGCTTCGGCGATCAGGGCCTTGGCGAAAACATTGGTGTAGCTCGGAGCTTTGGGCGTCGGCTTGGATTGCGTGCCGGTGATCACGTCGAATTTGGCGACGCCGTGGTACTTGTCGTCAGCCTTCTCGGCTGGGTCGTAACCTTTGCCCTTCTGCGTTACACAATGGATCAGGACAGGGCGGTCTTCATCGGTGTCGCGCAGGTTCTTCAGAATCGGAACCAAGTGATCCAGATTGTGGCCGTCAATCGGGCCGATGTAGTAGAAGCCGAGCTCTTCGAACAGAGTGCCACCGGTGACAATGCCGCGGGCATACTCTTCAAAACGCTTGGCGGCCGTTTCGACCGTGCGCGGGAACCGAGAGGCGATCTCCTTTGCCATATGTCGCGCCGAGCGATAGGTGTCAGACGAGAGCACCCGTGCCAGATAGGCACTCATGGCACCCACGGGCGGAGCAATCGACATGTCATTGTCGTTCAGGATTACGATCAGGCGGCAATCGCGCGCACCGGCATTGTTCATGGCTTCATAGGCCATGCCGGCCGACATCGAGCCGTCACCGATAACACTGATGACCTCGCGTCGCTCACCCTTGAGGTCACGAGCCACCGCCATGCCCAGGCCGGCGGAGATCGAGGTGGAGCTGTGTGCCGCCCCGAACGGGTCATACTCGCTTTCGGCCCGTTTGGTGAATCCCGACAGCCCGCCTTTCTGGCGCAGGGTACGGATACGGTCGCGGCGCCCGGTAAGGATCTTGTGCGGATAACACTGGTGTCCGACATCCCAGATCAACCGGTCGTGTGGCGTCTCGAAGACGTGATGGATTGCCACCGTCAGTTCCACCACACCCAGGCCGGCACCGAGATGCCCGCCGGTCGTGGAGACAGCGTCAATAGTCTCCCGACGCAGCTCATCAGCAAGCTGGCGCAGTTCCTCAGGTGAGAGGTCGCGCATGTCGGCGGGAGCCTTGATGCGGTCCAGAAGCGGGGTTGAGTTTGAGATTGTCACCGAAACAGGGCTCCTGCGCTCACGACCTGCGGGCAACGATGAAGCGCGCCACCTCTCGCAGGAGTTCGGCAGCCTCGCCGAATGTTTCAAGGGATGCAATGGCTCTGTCCGAAAGCGCTTCGGCCTTGGCGCGGGCCGCGTCCCGGCCCAACACGCCGACCAAGGTGGCTTTACCGGCTGCGGCGTCTTTGCCGACAGCCTTGCCCATGGCGTCCTGATCGCCTTCCTCGTCGAGGAGATCATCGATGATCTGGAAGGCAAAGCCGACATCGCGGCCGTAGGACAAGATCGCTTCGCGCTGATCAGGGTCTGCCTCGCCCAAAATCGCCCCGGCTTCAGCGGAATAGGTGATCAGGGCTCCGGTTTTCAGTGCCTGCAGGCGTTGCACGGTATGTTCGTCGACGGCGCAGTGCTCGACGGCCAGATCGATCATCTGCCCCGCGACCATGCCATGGGCGCCCGCGGCCTCGGTCAGGCCGCGAACCAGGTCAATGCGTACGGCGGCATCGTAATGGGTCGCGTCGTCGG
>CEUN01000937.1_pt1 | contig 55648 bp, 42 predicted proteins | sample 361501 | NCBI WGS metagenome assembly CEUN01 (sample SAMEA2622801, study PRJEB7988) | marine metagenome | biome: marine biome (ENVO:00000447); feature: marine epipelagic mixed layer (ENVO:xxxxxxxxx); material: "saline water (ENVO:00002010), including plankton (ENVO:xxxxxxxx)" | depth 120 m | reverse complement strand
GATTAGCCTACCAATAAAAAAAGCGAGATGTCACGTCTCGCTTTTTTTAATATGTCTTTTTTTACGCCCAGCTTCATTAACGCCCAATCGTTGGTGGATTGGCTTGCAGGAAGTCTCGTGGGGACCGTGTCGTATAGTACGGATAGGCATGTGTTCCCACTGCGGACGGATGAGCATTCTGCAGCATCTGATTTTGAGGATATCCATGCTGAGGAGCCGGAGCCTGAACATTCACCTGAGCGGCCTGCATCGGCGGTTGCATCATTTGTCGCTGTCCAGTACGCATTTGATTCTGCGCACAACCCACAGTCGATATCGCGATACACATAAAACCTAAAACTAGTAACCGCTTCATTTGCTCTCTCCTGAGAATCACTCCCACTGTAGACACCATTGACATAATTCGGTCCCTACATACTGTTCTTGTGCAGGCATACAACGCCCTAGTCTTTTCTTCGGACACTATAAGCGTCAAAGTTCAACAAATCGTTAAATCAATTACATTCCGCACTTTGGACAAGCCACTTCGATATTGGATGAATCACTCAAATGTGTTAAAAATCAGCAGATTCAGACGGTTTTAGGCACGTTGACCTGTAAAGGCACATTTATGCGGAATTTCTTTCGAGCAGTAAAAATAGGGCTGCAATACCGCTTAACATGCCTCGGGGTCATCGCCTGTAGCCTGTTTGTCGCTTTTTTCTGGAGTGCCAATATCGGCACTATTTATCCGCTGGTCGAAGTCGTCTTTCAAGGCAAGTCAGGCCCTCAATACTTGACCGAATCGATTACCGAATTGGATGGTCAAATCCAAGCAAAGCAGGCTCTGATCCAAACCGAATCAGATCCTGCGAGCACTTCATTTCTTGAAGCTCAACTTGTAGGACTCGAGGAAGAACGAGCGTTTAAACAAGATCTACTCCCAATAGCCCAGCAGTGGTTACCAGCAACACCGTTTGCGACGTTGATTCTCGTCGTCTGTTTGATGATTGGGGTTACGGTCCTCAAAGATCTGTTGCTTATGGCTAATATTATTCTCTCTCATCGCTTTACCCAACTCTCCGTCTTCAATCTGCGTAAGGACTTCTATCGTCGTACACTCAAAATGTCGGTTGGATCCTTCAACACCGATCGCACAACAGAATTGATGAGCCGCTTCACGAATGATACTGAAGTGGTGACGCACGGGATCATGCAACTGTTAGCTAAAGCCATTCGAGAGCCGCTCAAGATGGCGACCTGCCTGATTGCGGCTGCTTTTATTTCCTGGCGTCTACTAATCTTCTGTCTGATTATCGTCCCCATTGCCGGCGTGCTCATGGGCTACCTATCGAAAGCCTTGCGACGGTCCAATCGTAAAGCAATGCAGGAGATGGCAAAAATGTACGGCCTGATCGGTGAGACCTTTAAGGGGATTGTAGCCGTCAAGGCTTTCAACATGGAAGCTTACGAACGTAAACGCTTTCATCACTCAGCGAAGAACTACTATCTCAAGGCGATGAAAATTGCTAAGTATAATTCGATGACCCGGCCAACCACTGAAATTATGGGCATGACCATTGTTGGTCTAGGGATGTTATCCGGTGGGTACCTGGTCCTCAATCAGGAAACCCATTTGCTCGGAATTCAAATGTGTGTCAACCCAATGAGTTTTGGGGACATGATGACATTTTTCGCGTTTCTGGTAGGTGCGAGTGATCCATTACGCCGAATCGCTGATGTTTTCAATGTAGTACAGCGTAGCTCCGCAGCAGCTGACCGGATCTACGAAATGCTGGATAGAGAACCTGATTTACCTGAGATTGATAACCCGCTTCCTGTTACACAAAACGTACAGCGGATCGAATTCAAAGGGGTTGATTATCAATACACTGATGAGTGTATTGTCATTGATGATGTTTCTCTGGTGATCCCCCAGGGGCAGACGGTTGCTCTGGTAGGGCCGAATGGTTGTGGCAAAAGCACGTTAGCAAGAATGCTTCCGAGGTTCTTTGATCCATGTCGAGGTGGCATCTTCATCAACGACGTCAATATTGCGGAAGTCCGTAAACGCGACCTACGGAAGAAAATTGCCATGGTCACTCAAAATGCAATCATGTTTGATGACACGGTGCTAAATAATCTGAAATACGGAAAACGAGACGCCTCACTCGACGAAGTAATTGCCGCAGCCAAAAAAGCCAAAGCTCATCAGTTCATTGAAAACAAATTGGAAGATGGTTATCAAACCGTGATCGGAGAAGGGGGCGGTAAATTATCCGGCGGTCAGCGACAGCGACTGGCCTTGGCCCGAGCAATTCTTACCGACCCTGAAATCATCATCCTGGACGAAGCGACCAGTCAGGTGGATCTGGAAAGTGAACAGGTCATCCATTCTGTACTCAAAGATTTTCTATCCAATCGCACAGCGATCATGATTACCCACCGAATTTCCAGTTTACAACTGGCCGACAGAATCATTGTCATGAATCAAGGGAAAGTGGTAGACGACGGTACACATGAAGAGTTGATTCAGAGAAGTACAATCTATCAAAGTATGGCAGCTCCCGGATTAAAAGATATTGCATGAATAAGTAGTTCATGAATACTTTTGGCACGCTAGTTGCAATCCTATAACAACACCAATAAATTCCTGCCTGAAAAGAGAAGACTCTAAAGACCAACGGAAGAGGGGCCGGACCAGAGAAGAGGCAAATGATCAGGGCCGGAATACAGGCAGAAATTTGATGGTTTTCCAGGAGGACTAAGGCGAATGACACTATGAATTAAGTGTTTTTCGGATGTTAGTTACAATCAGAAGAGACTTGAACAGACCTTCGAGATTAACTGGATTTGAGGCAATATCAGGCAACTTGCTGTTACAGGATCATGCTTGAATTACGATGATGGGGATCATCTAATCCAACGCACCTGTAGCACATAGCCTGTATTGTTTTGATACACGTGTAGTATATTAGAACACCTTTTCCTATCTGTAACGATGATCGCTCGCTTTGGGCGGCAAAACATCAGGATCAAACCGTTTAGTGTTTGGCTTGGCTGTTTCTGGCTATTTCTAGCGGCCAATAGGAAGAGCTGCCTGCAATATGCTCTGTAAACCCTTTATTTAGTGCATTTTTGTGCAAGACGCGTAGAATATTTTGTTTTAGAATTAGAAGGTTAGTAGCGACCAAATTAGGGGGTATAATTATCTATCTCCTTTTTACGACAGCTGTTTTTCCGTTTTTTGGAGAATCCTGAGTACCCGCCAAGGGTGTAGTGCGTTACTAAACTGTGGGCCATGATTTGTGTCTAATCCAGATAGGAATTAATCGAATGAAACGTCAACTTTGGGCTTTCGCATTATTGGGTCTTCTTGCCCAGATGGTTTCTCTGCCAGGCAGCGCCAATGCTCAGACTGAAGCCTCGGATTACGGAATTCAGGAAGTTGCCCAGATCAATCGGCTCATTCGCCAGGGCTGGTTGGATTATGAAATCAGACCCTCTGTCGCAGCATCCGATGGTGAGTGGGTGCGACGTGTTTACCTGGACATTTTGGGACGCATCCCATCGGTCGAAGAGCTTCGTGAATTCACTCAAGAGCGTTCACCGGAAAAACGAAAAGCCCTCGTCACTAAGCTACTTTATGACGAAGAATACACGGAACAATACGCGAACAATTGGACAACTATTTGGACAAACGTACTGATTGGCCGGAGCGGCGGAACCGAACGAAATAGTCTGACCAGCCGACCAGGTATGCAAAAGTACCTGCGAGACTCTCTGGCTCGCAACAAGTACTATAACGAAATGGTTTACGAACTGGTTACAGCGACTGGCTCAAACACACCGGGAACTGACCAATTCAATGGTGCTGTCAATTTCATGACGATGAAACTTGAGGAAAAGGCGGCTCAGGCTACAGCCAAGACCTCACGTATCTTTTTGGGATTACAGGTTCAGTGCACGCAATGTCATAACCACCCATTTAACGAATGGAAGCAACAGAAATTCTGGGAGATGAATGCTTTCTTCCGTCAAACCAGAGCTTTACGTCGCTACGAACCTGGCACTCGCAATGTTTCGCACGTTGAGTTAGTTAACGAATCCTTTCAGGGAGAAGGGTTAACAAAGGATCCTGACAAAGCTGATATCTATTACGAATTACGAAATGGTATCACTAAGGTTGCTTACCCAGTCTTTGTAGACGGTCAAACAATTGACCCCAGCGGTTATGTCGAGGACGTTATTCGTCGGGATGAACTCGGGAAGTTGATGATGGAATCCCGCTATCTCGATAAGATGTTGGCCAATCGAATTTGGGCGCACTTTATGGGATATGGATTTACTAAGCCCATCGATGATATGGGACCACATAACCCTCCAACACATCCAGAATTACTTGACTATCTAGGCCAGCAGATTCGCAAGAAAAACTTCGACTTAAAGCAAATCATTTCCTGGATTGCTCTTAGCGAACCGTACGCACTTTCAAGTCGCACCAATTCCTCCAACGAATCGCTGGATGATCCTCTGTTGGGTGAGTCTCCTAAGTTCAGCCGCTTTTACATGCGTCAAATGCGAGCTGAAGAACTTTATGAATCATTGCTAACAGCAACGCGTGCTCACGAAGGTCGCGGAGACTATGAAGCTCAGGAAGAATTGAAATCACGTTGGCTCGGACAGTTTGTCGTTGCTTTTGGTAATGACGAAGGTGAAGAAACAACGAATTTTAATGGTACGATTCCTCAGGCCCTCATGATGTTCAACGGAGACCTGGTAAAGAAGGCGACTGATAGTAATAAGGGCAGTTTCCTAAGTGAACTGGCTGAAAGTAATCTAAACAACACACAGAAAATAAATCACTTGTTCGAAGCTGCGTTTGCTCGCAAACCCAGCACCAATGAGGTTAAAGTTGCCAATCAATTATTGATTGCCCGCAAAGGGGATCTAACTGCAGCATTGCAGGATATTTGGTGGGCTGTTCTTAACAGTAACGAGTTTATATTAAACCATTAAGGCTTGGTTGTTCTGATGGGAGAACATGGCTTTAAATATAGCGGAGATTAAACAATGAGCAGATCATCAACACCTAAAGGAATGTCCCGTCGACACTTCATGTCGCACATGACTGGGGCTTCCGCCATGACCATGCCAGCCTTGGCCATGGGTAACACCTTGCTAAACAATGCCGAAGACCTGAAGCGTCGACGCAAGTCAGCTATCCTTCTCTGGATGGGTGGCGGGCCTTCCACGATGGACATCTGGGACTTAAAACCTGGAGCTCCTACCGGCGGTCCATTCCGTCCGATTGCCACCTCAGGCGACCAGCAAATCAGTGAGCATATGCCATTGATGGCAAAGCAAATGCATAACATGTCCATCATCCGAAGTATGAGTACTCGGGAAGCAGATCACGGTCGCGGACGTTACTACATGCATACTGGTTATGTTCCAAACCCAAATATTGAACATCCAAGTTACGGAGCTGTACTGAGCCACCAACTTTCACACCAACGTCCTGAACTGGAAATTCCTCCGTTCGTAACAGTCGGTGGTGGAAGCGTTGGCCCAGGATTCTTGGGTATGGCCTGGGCTCCGTTCTCAGTCAACTCCAATGGGCAGGTTCGCAACCTGCAGATGGGTCTTGAAGACCAGCGTCTGTACCAACGAATGTACGCTCTGGATCTCATCGAATCCGGCTTCATCAATCAACGCCGTGGTTCTGCAGCATCTGACCATCAGAAGATTCTCAAGAAAACCTTGAATCTGATGACAAGTTCACAAATGGACGCTTTCAAAGTGGCTGGTGAACCAGAAGACGTGAAGGAACGCTATGGAAACACCAACTTCGGCCGCGGCTGTCTCATGGCACGTCGTCTGGTTGAACAAGGAGTTCCATTTATCGAAGTCGGTCTGGGCGGCTGGGATAATCACCAAAATATCCACGCGACACTTCGCGACACCAAACTTCCGGAACTGGACCAGGCCATGAGTGCCTTGGTCGAGGACTTGGAACAACGCGAATTGCTTCAGGACACCGCGATTATCTGGATGGGTGAGTTCAGCCGAACTCCTCGGATCAATGGTAACGCTGGTCGTGACCACTGGGCACGAAGCTGGAGTGTCGTTGTTGGTGGTGGTGGCCTCAACGGTGGCCTTGCCATTGGAGAAACAAATTCCGATGGGACACGGGTAGAAACAGAACCTTACACCTCTCAGGATGTAATGGCATCTGTTTGTAAAGGATTGGGGATTTCACTCCAAACAACCTTTACTAGCCAAAACGGCCGTCCTATGAAGATTGCCAATAGCGGCAAAATCATCAAGGAATTGTTCAGCTAAGAGCAACGCCTTTTAGATCTGTTTATTCAAGGGGCGAGTGCATCCCATAGCACCGCCCCTTTTTTGGTTTTTTTGGGTATTTCCGAGTACAACTCACGCAGTTCATACGCTCTCAATACAGGGTAAGTTACGCCAACAATCATGAGCGACAGAATGCCAAACTCTGAGCCTCCTGACCCTCTGAGTCCCGAAGAATTGATACAAAAGTATCAAAATGGGATTTGGCGTTACTTGCGTGTACTAGGTTGTGAAGCATCGCTGGCAGATGATATCACCCAGGAGACCTTTTTGAGAGTCATCCGAAAGGGTTTTGAGCAGTATAACGATGCTGCCACAGCCGGATACCTACGAAAGGTAGCCTACAACCTGTTTATCTCTTTCATGCGAAGAGAAGGCAGAAAGGTTGTTACTGACGATATCGAGCAATTAGATGCGAATTGGAATAAGTGGGCTGGAGCAGATAATGGCGACGGCCTATTGGATATGCTTCGAGAGTGTTTGGAAGGGCTAACCGAACGAGCTCGAAGTGCCTTGGAGCTCCGATTTAAAGAAGAACATACACGTTCTGCAATTGCGAACCATTTGCAAATTACAGAACACGGTGCCAAGAACCTAATGCAACGGGCCAAGAAACAACTACGAGACTGTGTGGAACACAAAAATCAGGCGGAATTCAGTTAACGTATGACAAACACACACGAAGATTTTAATGATCCCCTTTTGGATGTGATGCTCGAAGAGCTATTAGGTGATACTGCGCCTCCAGATCTTTCATCTGAAATCCTCGCCCAGCTCGGCCACCAAACAGTTGATTTAGCGAGTCAGATCAATATCAACGCTCAGCCCGCCCGGAGACAGTCTTCGTTCATACCTTCGCTCTCGCTGGCCTTATCCGCCGCCGCATGCATCCTGGCGGTTGTCGCTATTGTGCTCAATGCCAAGTCCACTCACTCACCTCAATCACACGAAGAAGTGGTGGCAGATTCTTCACCACCATCCGATGCAGGCAACCTTACTCCCAATCAACTTGCCAACGACCAAAATCGTCAGGAACAACAGGATCAACCAGAACAACAGATGAGGCCAGACGGTTCAACGCCATTTGAGCAGCCAAAGCCAATCGCTATGTCGGATGATAACTCGGTAAATCCGGAATCGGTCACCGTGCCTGAATTGACGCCGGCCACCAACACATGGAAGCATCCGCTAGCATTCGTTTCCACATCTAAGATCACTCCTTTGAGTCAATCGGAAGTGCTCGCAGGTATTTCTCACGAACTCAATAAACAATGGAATGAACAGGGAATTATCCCCTCCGAATTTGCAACTAATACGGAATGGGTTCGTCGAATCTATTTACGACTACTTGGACGTGTCCCTACTTCGAGTGAGCTGATGCCTTTCCTTGAACAGGATGTTACTGAGCAAACGCGTGAAGCCTTAGTCAATCGTTTGTTATTCTCGACTCAGTATTCGGAAGAGTACCTGCAATACTGGACTAATCTTTGGACGAACACATTAATTGGTCGCCACGGTGGAACTGGCAAGGATAAAGCTCACCGTGAAGGTCTGGCGAAGTATCTGTACGATTCTCTGCAAATCAATAAGCCATACAATCAAATTGTCAGTGACCTGATTTCAGCGACTGGAAAGTCACACCCTGATGCAGAGGGTTTTAACGGAGCTGTCAATTTTTTGCTCGCTGCCACGAACGAAGACGATACTACCTTAGCGACTTCCCGAACAACGAGCCTCTTCCTGGGACAGAAACTTCAATGTGCCCAGTGCCATAACCATCCGTCTTCAGACATCGGACAAAATCAGTTTTGGGAAATGGATGCCTACTTCAGTCAATTGGAGATCGTTGCACTAGGTAAGGAAAAAACCGCTGGATATGAATTGCTCAATACAGACTTTCGAGGAGTCGAAACTCCTAATGGCGACGCGGGGAACTACTTTGAACAACCCAATGGGGTCGCTCGATTGGCTTTTCCTGCATTTTTAGGACACGCAGAAGCCTCGGCGAGTGGAGCCATAGAGAATTTCGACCGCCGTGGGAGACTGGCATCGTTGGTTAGTAATTCGCCACTCCTGGAACGAACTTTGGTTAACCGGATGTGGAGTCATTTCTTTGGCTATGGTTTTACCACCGAAGTGGAGGACATGGGACCACATGTCCAGATTACTCATCCTCAGCTACTGCAATCGTTGGCCAATCAGACCCGAGCGAATAAATACAATTTAAAACTCCTACTGAAGTGGATCGCACTATCCGATCCCTTCCTTCGATCCAGTGTCTATTCCAAGTCCAACGACATCGATAGCCCAGAACTTGGGGACCAGCCACTGTTTAGCCGCTATTATTCCCGACAGCTTGATCCCGAAGAAGTCTATCAATCGTTGTTAGTCCTAAGTGGAAAGACTCGGAAAGCGAACTCCTTTGGGCAACAGCAATTAGCTCAACGCAGCTGGCTGGGTCAATTCACTCGACAGATGGAAACCGATGAAGGTGAGGAAACAAACACATTCAAGGGAGATATTCACCAATCATTAGTATTGATGAACGGTGATTTAATGAAACAGGTTACTTCACTGGAAGAAGATACGGTACTCAAGAGAATTGTTGCAAGCCAGCATCCCACTCAGGAAAAAGTTCGTCAATTATTCCTAGCTTCACTTGCTCGCTATCCCTCTGATGAAGAGCTAAACCAGATTAAACAATTGTCCGTAGAAGCTAAGGTAGCAGAGCAGCAATTTCTACAGGATATCTGGTGGGCTCTACTGAACAGCAGTGAATTCATTCTTGATCACTAAGGTCACTCATCGGCCACAGAGCATCGGAATCTCATTGGCGGCTCAAGTCAGTTTTCATGAGTAGGTATTCCTGAAACTAAACGTGCTTTAGAAAGCCTCGTTGACTCATTCAGTTAACCGCCCCATACTGTCGGTTTCGCGTTTTAAATGCCTCGGTCTATATCAGCCGTTGAATTCTAACGCAGTATGACCATTCGATGAGCGGAAGTATGGATGCAGCGGCCAACATCATCGTTAATTCCAAAACGAATATGCGTCCAATGCTGCGCCTGGCTTTACCCGTGGTGATCGAGCAATTGATGATCATGATGGTGACCTGGACGGATCACTATCTCACTGCTCAGCATCTCGAGACTCCTCACTTAGCAGCCATAAACCTAATGGCTTATGTACTATGGGTGCTTCCCTCCATCTTTGCCGCCATCGGCGTGGGTGCCACCGCCTTGGTGTCTCGGTTCTTCGGAGCAGGTGAATATAACAAAGCAAAGTATGTGACTAATCAGGCAATTACTCTCGCGTTAATACTGCTCACAGTCATTACTACCGTAGCCTGGATGTACCCGCGTGAACTGATCGATATTATGCAGCTTCCACCGGCGGCGACCGATGCAGGGGCTCAGTATTTCAAGATCATCATTCCTGTATTCCCATTTGCCATCATGCACATGATTGGAAATGCCTGCTTACGGGGAGCCGGAGATATCATGAGCGGCTTTGTCACCATGCTGATCGTGAACATAATCAATGTGCTTTGCAGCCTTTGTCTCGTTACGGGCTGGGGACCATTCCCTGAATTAGGTTGGGAAGGCATTGCGATTGGAACAGCGATTGGATACGCCGTAGGTGGTTCAATTATTATCGCCTATTTGATTCGCGGACGTTTTCATTTGAAGCTCCACTTATCAAAGATGAAGCCTGACTTCAAAATGATTTCCCGCATTCTGAAGATTGGAATACCAGGCGGGATCGACATGCTAACCGTGGTCTCATTTCAAATGTGGTTTTTAGCAATTGTCAATTCCATGGGAGATGTCGCTGCGGCGGCTCATGGCACTGCCATACGTATCGAAGCGTTAGCCTACTTACCTGGTCATGCATTCTCTGTGGCTGCCACGACCATGGTCGGTCAATTTTTAGGAGCCGGAATGCCCGGTCGCGCCAGTCGCTCTACATGGCTCGCCTGTCTGTGGGGAGGGAGTGTCATGTCATTGGCAGGCTTGATTTTCTTCTTTTCCGCCGACGCTATTACTGGCATATTTGCAGGAGAAAAAACGGCCGAAGCTGTCGGTATGGCCGCTCCATTGATACGTATTGTCTCAATCAGCATGCCTTCTCTGGCCATCGTCATTGTCATGACTGGTGCTTTACGCGGAGCGGGGGATACCATCTTCCCGTTGCTCTTTTCCTTTGTCGGATTACTGTTTGTTAGAATTCCACTCGCCTATTACTTGTGCTGGGATCAAATATCTTTACCCTTCTCCGACGTCGTTATAGAAGGCTATGGCATGGGAGTCCAAGGCGCTTGGTATGCAATGGTAGCGGATATTGTCTTAAGAAGCCTAATGGTACTAGGCCGGTTTCAACAGGGTGGTTGGAAGCACATTAAGGTATAGCAACGAAATCTATTCAGCCTCTTCCAAAGCTTCTTTACGGCTAATTAGCTTGACTAAGGCTGCGCGCAGCTGTCTAACTTTAATCGGCATTTGAAGCAGACCCTGTAAATTACCGAGTTTCGCTCGGCTCGCGAATGTCGACTGGTTCTTTTCGACAATAATCACGGCTGGTACTGATTCGGTGCGATAGTCCTCACGCATTTGGTTAAAAGCCGATAGAGCATTCTCCTCCAGCGCACCTGTACAAAAGATGGCACAATCAAACTGTCCCGGACTATCTTGTAGTCGTTGCAATCCACGCTCGGCATTCGACACAAGCAGGACTCGATAGCCTCGTTTCCCTAGCTGAGCTCGTAGCAATTCCTGCATTTTCTGACGTGAATCAACTAACAGTACGGTCTTTCCTTCACCTTCCTGTTGAATCACTCCTCGTTTGGCAGGGGTTGCCTGTTCTTCCTCTCCGTCCTTGTTAGTTAGTACTTCATTACGTTTAAGCAAGACACCTTCAGCCTCTTCGACTTTATCAAGGTCGGATTTTAAGAGTTCATAATTGGGATAGCGTTTATCGGGATCAAATGCGATCGCTTTATTCACAATATTAATGACCGTGTGAGGCAGGCCAGTAACATATTTTCCGATGGGTGGAATATCCCGATAACGACCAATATTGAGCCTTTGGATTCGGTCTCTGGTTTCGACCAATGGAGGCTTACCAGCTAACAAATGATAAAACATACATCCGACAAAGAAGATATCGCTCCGGATGTCGTTACGAGGAACCTGCGTTGCCCGTTCTAACCCTGCGTAGTCTATGGACCGCGGGTTAGATCCTTCTTCTTTCTTCTTTTTTTCATCCGTGGATACAATCGTAGCCAACCCGAAGTCAGCCAGCTTGGCCTGTCCTTTACTCGTCACCAATACATTCGAAAGCTTTAAGTCACGGTGAGTAATACCTTCGTTGTAGGCATATTGCAGGCCATTACAGATTCCACGAATCAACTTCATGGTCTCTCCGAGTTCCATATGCTTTCGTAGCTTCACAAAGTCACGCAGATTCTGGCCTTCAACAAAGTCCATGACCATGTAGTAACGCCCTTTATAGGAGTCTACATCATGAACCGGAATAATATTCGGGTGCCTTAAAGGCATGACCATCCGGGCTTCACGCATGAACTGCTCGGTCGCTTCCATATCGTCGCTATAGCGATTTCGAAGTACCTTGACTGCTCGGACTCGACCAGATTCAGTGTCGACACAGCGATAAACACGAGCAAATGTACCAGCCCCGACTAAGTACAGGACTTTATACTTTCCATAAAAGTACCCGTCGCGATGGCCTTTGGTAAGTCGGTCCAATTGCCAATTCGTGATCAGCTCTTGACGCGTTAATACGCTAACAAATGCGTCCATCGAGGCATCAAGCCCTCCGGCTGCAGTTAACGCATTTTCAGATTCCTGCGTAGAGAGCACGCCGGTCTCAATACAAAATCGTGAGAGTTTTTCAGAGGTGATTTCAGACATACAGATCTTTGCTCTAGATACTATTCCTACGAATATGGCATAGAACCATGGCGACTCTGTAATTATCCGCTAATTTGAAGAATTGGTCAGCAGATTATTCGCTCAAATCAATCAGTTTTTATGTTTAGGCTCTACTGCTTGGCCAACTCATCGCGTTCACGGCGAGTTGCTTCCAAATCCAAGAGCACATACTGTAGATCCATTCGAAGCTGGTCCAGTGTCTCCCGAAGTTCATTAATAATCCACCGACGGCCTTCTGCCTGGATTTTCAATGCGATCACAATGGAAGAGAGCTTATCCCCGTTATCACCAGGTACCTCTTCGGCCAGCTCTTCAAGTCGCTCAAGCAGCGCATTGGGAGATTCGATCTTCAACAAAGCATCAAAATCAGGGATATCTTTCATTACCAACTTACTTGCTACGTTTTCAACTTCTCCAGCAACCACATGAAACTCTTTGAAAAGAGCCATTTGAACCACCCATAAAGGGCATGATTGATCTGGATGAATATTCCAATCAGTTCTAAAATCCGTGTTAAATAAATCGCATGGAATTGGCCTAAACTATTGCCAAAATGGAATAGTTTTGGGGAATCTGGCAATTAACTCAGAAAGACGTGGAATGGATCCCGGGAGAGCGGTTCGTAGGAGTGCAGAACGCCCGATAGGGGGTGCTTGGTGGCTCTGTGTTGCTATTCTCTTTTTTACCTTTTCACTCAGTCTTTTCGCCCAGGTAACCGATTCGTTCGAATCTAACCAGACGCAATGGAAACGAGTCACGACAGATGGTCAGGTTGTCACCGTTACACACCATATGGATCAACAGCATGCTCATCACGGACGAAAGAGTGAATATCTGGAGTTAATCGCCGGGCAAAGCACACATATTCACTATGGATACCGAACTCCCAGCGTCCGTCTCATTGATGAGCTAAATCCATCTGTGTGGATTCAGGCGAATCGTAATCACATTCAACTGATTGCAACCGTCGTCCTCCCTCGTACCAAAGATGCCCATACGGGTCAGGCATTAAAAGTACATGTATACGGAGATGCCTATAACAACGCCGGTTCGTGGCAACGACTTAGCGTCCGCAATCTTCACTCCCAGTTACAACGCAAAATTCCAAGCCTGCGAAGCCAATACGGACCTGAGGTCGACGCCGGCCAAGCTTATATCTCTCAACTCCTGCTCAACGTCTATAGTTCCCCTGGCAGGTTGAAGCTCTGGATTGATCAATTCGAAATGCAGACCCCTAGAGTTTCCACCCCTGCGGTCGAACAGGCCAGCTATCAGCGTGACGGTGAGTTACAATCTCGCCAGTTTGATGAAAACCAAAGTCAGATCAAAATTCAGGAATCTGTCTTAATGGTAAATGGTTATCCATTTATGCCAAAGATCATCGAGCATAACGGTGAATCGCTCGAGTTCCTCCACTCGCTTGGTTTCAACACTGTCGCTCTAAAGCAGTTTCCCACCGGCCGGCAACTAGAGATCGCTCAACGTCTGGGACTCAAACTCATAGCTCCTCCAAACTTAACGTCGGATTTATCCGCCTCGGCAAACCTAAGTCCGATCCTCTGTTGGGGTCTCGGTGGCTCTCTAACCAGTAATCAATTGCCGCAACTTAAAGAACAAGTAAGTCAACTACACCAGCTAAATTCATCAAAGCAACGTCCGTTAGTCGGAACCATTGAAAGTGGTTTTGATGACGTAAGTCGTTATACCGACATTTGCCAGCTCTACTGGCAGCCACTTTTTAAAAGCCTAAGTCTGCAACATTCCACCCAACAGTTGGTTCAGGCAATTGGTGAAGTTCGGCGAGGAAGGAATATCTGGGTTACCGTTGCCAGTCAAATCCCACCCAACGTATTGCACCAGCAGCATGCCCTGATAAATTCGCAGCCACAACAACTCTCCAATAAACGGCTCTCCACCATCGTTGGATATGATCAGTTGTCACTGAGCATTCATAGTGCTTTGGCAACGGGAGCACGAGGGATTCAAATTCAATCGTTATCACGGTTAGATCAGACCGACGCTGATACACTTCAGCGAGTGCGAATACTGCAACGAATCAATAATGAACTTACCACAATTTCTCCGTGGGTCTCCGGAGGTGTTAGTGAAGGTGAAGTGCAAGTCAGTCGAGATGATATCACGGTCTATATGACTAAAACGGACCGAGCTCGATTACTATGGGTATTCAAAAACGAACCCGATCAACAAATCGTAAGCAAACCAACCGACCAACAGATTGTTGAATTCACCATCTCTGGAATCCCAGTCACCTACCGACCATATCATGTGAATTACAGCGGAATTGAACGACTACGTGGGTCTCGCGAATCCTTCAATACTATCACTTTGAAACGTGATGCAAGCGTTTCTCGGATTGTGCTAACGGCAGACCCACTTGTAAGAGATTACATTCAAAGGAAAATCTACACCCATCGCGAGAGCACACTGAAATTAACCTACGATCTGTTGCAGCATGAACTCATCCGTCTCCAGCCACTCATGAAAATTACCCCTCCACAAGCTGCCACGCTTGAAGGACTTCGTATTGCTTATGGGCAGGCAGAGACTTCCTTACTCAAAGCGAGGAAGTCTCTATCAACCAATGAGTGGGATGTTGCCTATCAACTTCTCACTCAATCGGAAGACCGTCTTCGACAGTTAAAGCTAACCGCTTGGAATTTCACCCAGGGGACTCGTGTAACCGATACAGGAAATGCACTCACTCTGGGAATCACCAGCCTTCCTGAGTTCTTTGTCGTTGAAAAGCAACTCCAGGCTTCAAAGTGGTCAGCCAATTTGCTACCGGCGGGAAACATGGAGACACTGCAACAAATTCAGGCTTCCGGCTGGCAGCACCATCGACACAGTCAACACGTTGTTCAGTCACTCGTGGAATTGACTCCCCATTTCCCGCGGGAAGGTTCCAGTAGTCTCCGTTTACAGGCCTGGACTAGCGGCACCGATGAAACTAGCGGTATCTCGTCAAATCCTACAATACCTTCGTTCCTAGAGGCTCCCGTATGGATCACCTCTCCCTCGGTACCCGTACTACGGGGTGACGTATTACATATAAGAGGTTGGGTAAACATAGCAGAACCCCTACAACATCACGGCGACGGCCTTGTTATTTACGACTCCATTGGTGGTATCACCATGGCTGATCGTTTTCATCATACGGCGGGATGGAAGCCTTTCTCTTTAGTCAGGGTTGCGCCTGAAGATGGTACCGTCCAATTGACCTTTGCATTAATGGGGCTCGGGGAAGTCTCGCTGGACAATGTCAGTATCCAGAAACAAATTCCGCATTTGTCCTCCCAGACGCCGATACAATTGAATTCTTCGGACAGCATGTTCCCTACTTTAGCCCCCACAACTAGATAGGTTTACAGTCGTTCTATTCCGAATCGTTACCTACGCGGTTTTAGAAGACGAGAAGGAGATACCAACTTGCAATGGCTATCTGAATTTGGAATCTGGATTGGTGGCGGAACTCTTCTATTTTGTGTCGTCATAGCTTTCTACTACCTTAGGAAAAACCGTAAAGCCCCATCGACGGATGATCGCGTCAATCTCACCATTGCGATTGGACAGCTGCCGCAAAAACCCGTGGTCACCGAACCGTTTCGATTGGAAATCTATGGCAGTCCTGTAAGGATTAGGGCATTGGTTCTGGCGCCGATTGGACGAGGGCAGATGCTGCCGGATAAAGAACACTTTGGAAACATCCTTAATCACTTCGTCCCAAATTTCACAGATATATTAGAAGCCCATCAACCGATTTTCCGACAGTGGCCGGAACAACTGAGTTCAAGTGGGTTCATTCAGTCTTTCTTCAACAACCTGGCAATCCCCAATAAAGGGCAGGGTACAATTTGGTGTAGCATCGCCGGTAAGATCGAAGTCATCGGGGCAAGTTATCTGATCGGGATGGTATGTAGCACGGATATCCCAAATAGTCTCAGCCAAATTACGGTCCAGCACCCTGGACAATGGCTGGACATTTTAAGAGTTCATCAGTCATAGGATACTCGATCAAAATGACTCAACTTGCTGAACACGCCAGAGCAATCTGGCAAGCCGGAGTTGATGCGGTTGATAGTGAAAAACTGGTATCGTCTGTAATCCATGCAACACCCCAGTCCATACAGATTGGCTCGCAGGTTTACGAATTAACTGAAGCCAGTCGAATCCTGGTAGTCGGAGCAGGCAAAGCCGGCAGTGGTATGGCCAGTGGTGTGGTTCAAGCATTACAAGATTGCAATAAGCCAATTTCAGGCTGGGTGAATGTTCCGGAGGACTGTGTCCGCTCTGTACCTTCTATCACACTGCACGGTGCTCGCCCGGCCGGTATTAATGAACCCACTAGGGCCGGTGTTACAGGTACCAACGAGATCATCCGAATCCTGCAGTCAGCACAACCGGACGATCTATGCATTTGCTTAATATCCGGCGGTGGATCTGCATTACTCCCTTCGCCAATTGAAGGAATTTCATTACAAGACAAACAGACAATTACCAGGCAACTAAGTGCAGCTGGTGCCAACATTGCCGAATTAAATGCTGTACGGAAGAAATTGAGCCGAGTGAAAGGGGGTGGGTTAGCACAATTCTGCACACAATCCCGTCTTTCCACTCTTATCATTTCTGATGTACTGGGAGACCCCTTGGACATCATTGCATCGGGCCCCACAGTGTCAGACCCGAGAGGGGTTGAAGATGCCATCAACACCATCAAGAGTCTACTTGATCTTAACGATCCTGTCGTCACGACGTGTCTAGAAGCTCTGCGACAGTTTACTCCCGCAACTCAGACATTCGAGCATTGTCATACCCAAATCATTGGCAATCTGGAAACGGCCGTATACGCTGCATCTGACAAAGCACAACAATTAGGATATCTAGTCGAAAGTATCGCTCATCAGGAACTTGAAGGGCTTGCCGAGGAAGTCGGGCAAGCTCATGCAAGCAAATTCCGCGAGATGACTCAACGCAATGGCAAGCACGTTTATATATCCGGTGGTGAACCAGTGGTTCAACTGGCTGCAACAAATGTGCGAGGGCGTGGCGGCCGTAATCAACAGTTAGTGCTCGCAGCCCTAATCGACCAAATCACGCATCACTCAGATCTATCACGCTGTATGGAGGCAGGGGCAATTCTCTCGGGGGGCACAGATGGAGAAGACGGACCAACAGATGCTGCGGGAGCATTGATTGATCAACAACTGATCGAGCAGCTACTCTTACAGAAACTAGACACTGTTGATTTTCTTCGCAGAAACGATGCTTACTCGTTCTTTAAACCACTAGGCGGATTGCTTTGTACGGGGCCCACTCATACCAACGTCTGTGATCTGCGGGTAGTCTTAGTCGATACGGCTGTTAGACAATAAAAAAGGCGAGTCAGATTTCTCTGAACTCGCCTAATGTACGATGTACCCAATTGACTAGATACGTCAATTCAATAGGTCGCAGTGCAACAGTTAGTCCCACCACCACTGATTGGCTTGAAGCCCTGTGACCGAAGTCCGCTCGTGAATCTTACGAACAACGTTGTCTTCGTCCTTTAATAGGTTCTGTGAAGACAGAGCGGTTAAAGGCTGAATCTCAACTCCGCCACCAATCGGTGTCATTAAGGAATTACCTTTCCAGACTGCATTGACTGCTGTATCAACTGTCTTTGGTTCCGGGTAAACCTCAACTGAAAGAATCTTTTCGTTGCCTAGCAACCCAAGATCCCAACTTGCTTGTGTATAGTAGTCTTTGTCCTGGATATAAGCAGCCACAATTAGCATATCGATTAAGTTCCGCATTTGAGCATACACGGGAACTTGACTGGCAAGCTGAGGATATTTTGCGGTAAACGACTGCTGGAACGTTTTACTAGCTCGGTCCACAACGCCGTTTCCGACACGTGTACCATCTGCCTGAACCAATTCGTCGGCACCAACCAGCTTGACCCCATCTCCTACTAACTGCATCGCTAAATTATCTTCGCTAACACGAACACATTCATAATTAGGTGTGAAATACCAACGCGCCATTGCATTTCGATTCACCGACGATGGTACAGCCGCACCGATGTAGGTGCGAATATCAACCGGTGGTTTTTCCAATCCGATTCCGATCAATTTCATACGATAATCAGCTTCCACTAATACCTGAGCAAAGTGCGTTTTAGGTGAAATGCCTGAGACAGACACAACTTGCTTACCTAGGCTTTGTTGCAATCCTGCTACAAACTGCTTGGTGTTTCTAGGATTTAACGCAGGAGCCGCCTTGATCATGTACTGTTGCATACGCTGCAAACCTTCCTGTGTCGGGTCGATTGAGACTCCCACAGTGTTTGCCTTTTTTCCGGCAGGCCCAAAACTACGTAAGGCCACGATTAGATCCTGAAGTTCTAGCACTGCGCGTCCGGAGGTAACTCCTACAGGTCGCCCGGACGGATCCACAGCATATCCTTCTGCAGGACCAGCAACGACAATATCGCCAGACTCAGGGTAGGAGAACACATAATCGATACTAGTTAAGCCTGCGAGGTATCGCATATCATCACTCACCCCTTCGCCTGCTTCCAATCGCTTAGCAATTTCAGCTTCTAGGCGTGTCAACGAAACTTTTCTTAATTCGCTTTGTCGCGCTACGTTAGGATCAAGAACCTGACGGGCTTCCTGAATTCGCTTTTGAGTGAGTCGAATATCGAAGTGCTGTACCTTTAGAACGCCCTGGGGGTTAATAACCACACCAGCACCACCACCCTGGCCGCCGCCCTGGCCGCCACCGCCGAATCCGCCGCCGCCTTGGCCGCCACCGCCGAATCCGCCGCCACCGCCGCCAAAACCGCCACCGCCAAATTGGGCATGGGCTGATGGTGACATAGCTAGTAATCCTGCTACGACAATCAACGATAATAACTTATGAATGCGTTTCGACGTTGACATGATCAGATTCCTCGTCTCAGTACCTCTCTGGGGTACTACATAATAATTGATGTTTCTCTTGTTCCGTAATCCAAAAGCGGCTTACTTTAAATGCCGCACTTTTGAATTGACCATAGTTTGATACTCTGGACAATTTGTGCGCACAAACCGTCTTTTATCTCATCGAAACGAGGCCTATTCCGATATTAGTTCGGTAATCTAGAGAAGGCAAGAAAACGAGGATATTTGCCTGAGAAGAGTGCTCTAATTGTCTTAACACGTAATCTTGACGGATTAACCGTTATAATCGTTACCCTTTGACAAAGGAAAGTGTCCTAGCCGCTGAAAAGTAACACCGTCCTTTGTAAGGTCCCTGAAGAATCCTAGTTATCTAGTAAGAAGAGTCAGGGGGTTTTTACGTTGCTTTAACGGAATGGTAACCGGGACACTCTGGCGATGAGATTCAAACACACCTGCGATCATTTCGACAGTTGTTCGAGCTTCAAACATATTACACTCTGGTAACCTGTCTTCCTGAATAGCTGCCAGAAGATCTACACAAGCCGCAACATTTCCAGCATGCAGCGATGTATCCTGTACCGGTTCGGGCTTACCTAATCCAGCCGAGGTAACTCGTTGCCAAGCAGCACCTGAACGACCAGGGCACCAATTTGGATCCTCCAGCAGGTAAGCTAGAGGACGGTATCCCGTCTTAATATCGATCACGCCTTTACTACCATAGATTTGTAAGGCAAACCGAGCACCTTGACCTGCATCCTTTGTAGATGCGAAATACCCAGTGATTCTATCCTGCATCCCATAGGTCGCGTGAAGCGAATTGGCTGCCAATGGACCAATCCCCTCATTACCTTCATAAACATCTCCCTTTCCAATTGGACTTCCATCCTGAAAAGCCTGAGCAAAACACCATTCAGGCTCACCACCAAAGAACTGCATCATATTGAAGACATGGCTTCCCAGTACCCAAAGGTCCTCACCGCCACCTCGACGATCTTCTTTCCCGCGGCCGCGTAGTTCAAGTACCTGACCGATTTTTCCATCCTCGATAAGTTCTTTAATAACTCGCAGGGTCGGGCTATACCTGGTCTGGTGAGCAATCGCTAACTTGATCTGATTCTGCTCGCAAGCAGCAACCATCGCATCTGCTTCAGCCAAAGTTCGACAAAACGGCTTTTCCATATAAATGTGCAAGCCACCTTCTGCAGCTTCGAGCACCATGTCATGATGTTGATCCAGCCATCTCGGGCAAATCGCTACGATATCTAATTGCTCGTCGGCCAACATTTTGCGGTAGTCACTATAAGCCTGATTCGCTTCCAGACGCTTTTGCGCAGCAGCTCTTCCAGCTTCGTTCGGATCACTGACTGCCACGACTTCACAATTGGGTACATGGGCCCAAACGGTATCGATACCATGCCCATAATTTCCACGACCTGTATGTCCAATAATACCAATTCGATAATTTGCCATAACGCTTTACTCAGTATCCAATTCGAAAAGAAACTCCATCTAGGAGTGTGTGTCCTATAGGTTATGATACTAATAATCACCAAACCTCTGGGATCTTTTCCTTCGTCATGACCGAGCTTGCTCCGCCACATTCCGATGCTTCTCAAGAAATTGCTCATCAGAGTCGTGTAGCTATTGTTGGTGCGGGGATCTCAGGACTCTCCACGGCGTACTACCTTCAGAAACAACGGCCCGACTTACAAATAGCAGTATTGGAAGCCTCTAATCAACCTGGTGGAATCCTGCAGACCGTACATCGCAATGGATTCCTTATCGAACGTGGCCCGGACATGTTCATTACTCGTGACCCCGAAGCGATGGCACTCTGTAAAGAAATCGCATTCGACGATCAGCTGATTTCTACCAATACCGCTTTCCGGGGAGCCTATTTAGTACACCGCGGCAAGCTTCAAAAGATGCCACATGGTTGGACGATGATGACGCCCACTAGTTTATGGTCTATCGCAAAGACACCTTTACTGAGTCTACGAGGCAAGCTGCGGGTACTCGGTGAGTTATTCGCTTCCAAACGTAAAGGTGATGAAGATGAAAGTCTGGCTTCCTTTACCAAACGTCGCTTGGGACAGGAAGCCTTTGACAACATCATTCAACCATTGATTGGCGGAATATACACCGCAGATCCTGACAAGCTGAGTATGAATGCCACTCTAAAGCCCTTCGTCGACATGGAACGACAAGGCGACGGATTAATCCGAGGGGGCTGGAAGCAACTTCGGCAAAAGAAGGGCGACACCACCAGTAGTGGAGCTCGGTATGGCATGTTCGTCGCGCCCAAAGACGGAATGCAGTCTATGGCCGAAGCCATAGCCAAACAGTTACCTATACGAAGTTTGGAGTACAACGTATCAGTAACTGCTGTTATGCCACATGAAAATGGACTCGCGGTAACCGTCGACGGCGAGTCTACTCCGCGTCATTACGACAAAGTCGTCCTCGCCACTTCCAGTCAAATTACTTCTAGGATATTAAAGGACGGATACCCTGAATTGAGTGAATCGCTGAAGCAAATACCACTGGCAGGTGCCAGCATTCTTTCAATGGGTTACCCACGTTCAGCGATACGGAATCCATTAGACGCATTTGGCGTAATCGTTCCTATTAAAGAAAACCGGCCACTAATTGCAATTAGTTTTTCCAGCCAGAAATTTCCAGGACGCGCTCCGGACGATCATGTCTTATTCCGAGTATTCATTGGTGGAGCCTTACAACCTGAGTTGATGGATTGGACTGACGAACAATTGATTGAGTCAACTGAGCAACAATTAGAAGAATTGCTTGGAGTGTCTGGCGAACCCCTCTTCACTGAAATCACTCGCTGGAATAATACGATGCCACAATATCATGTTGGACATGTCGAGCTAGTGGATTCCATTGAACAACAGATTGCAGCGCTACCTAATCTGGAGTTAGCCGGCAACGCTTATCGAGGAGTTGGGATTCCACTCTGTGTTCGCAGTGGAATTCAGGCGGCCCGAAACGTTATTCACTCCAAGCCAGCTGATCAATTTTAGCGGCCAGAATAAAATCGTTTTCGCTTAATCCACCGATTGCATGAGTCCAGATTTCTATTGCAACATGGCGATAGCCTTCCAGATGCAAATCCGGATGATGGTTTTCAGCTTCCGCTAATTCAGCAACACGGTTAAAGAAATCGATCGCGGCCATGAAATTAGGCGATGTCCATTCCCGGCTAATGCGACAGCCGTCATGTGAAATCTGCCATTCGGGATGATTTGCAATTTGCTGTTGAGCTTCTTCCAATGAATATTTCGGAATCCCACCTTCACATGGGACACACCGTTTTTTCAGTAATTCACAGGACTCCTGAATCTCAATATTCATTTTCTTAAATCGTCTTCAGCTGGGAACGATCGACTTTTGGCTGGCCCTCACGTTCCTTCGCTTTATTCTCGCGCCAGGGCATCTTGTTCTTATAAGACTGCAACTCTTTTTCCAAGTGTTCTTGAATATCTTCCCGACCAATTTCCACGGCCTTCCTGGCCCACTTCTTGGCATTCTCGAAATCGCCAGATTCGGCATAAGCTGCTGCTAACGTACTGAGAATGTGGGGCTTCTTATACTCTGACACTTCGCACGCCTTTAAAGCTAATTCAAGAGCTTTATCGCCATCACGCACTTCGTCCTGATCTGACGTCGCAAGCGTCCATGCCCAGTTATTTAGTAGATTGTCATCAGTTTGATTTTGCTTGAAGGCTGATTCATAATCAGAAACTGCTTTCGCATGCTCTCCCATACTCAGATAAATATCCGCTCGAGAATACAAACCCTGCCAGCCTTCCTTGTCACGTTCCACGACGATGTTGGCATGTTTAAGTGCACTTTCAAATTCCTCGGCCATGGAATAGTCCAAAGCAGTGCGTAGACGAATTTCATTATCTGCCGGTAAGAACTGCAAGATCGCTTCCAATAGTTTGGCAGCTCGGTAATAGTCCTGTTGCTGTTCCAAAACTCCGGCCCGTAACAAATAGAGTTGTGGAGAACCTGGATTAATCTGTTGGATTGCATCCAAATCTTTATTCGCATCCTCAAGACGGTCTTCGGCTAGGGCGACGTTCGCTCGAAGCATTAAGGCGCCTACACTTTTGGAATTTAGTTTGATCGCCTCATCCAAATCCTGCTTCCCAGCATCAATATCGTTCTGCATCAGATGAATCCGTGCACGCAATTCGTATCCGGCAGAAGATTTGGGCTGTTTTCCAATCGCTTGATTTGCAATTTCAATTGCTTTATCAAATTCATTCTGACGCGCCAAAGCTTCGGCCAAAGCTGACATCGCCAGCACATCATCCCCATCGATTTCTAACAGACGCTGTAAATCCTCCGTCGCCTTGTCGAATTTATTATCTTGCGTATAAATAGTCGCTCTTGCGGTAAGTGCATCGGAATTGTTCTCATCAAGTTTGATGGCTTCGGATAAATCCGAAATCTGTTGGGCTTTATCAGAACGCAGAGCGGCCCGAGCGATCAACGCGTTAGCTTTTTGCTCGGCATCTTCATACTGTTGAAACGCCTTGGTTGCCGACTCAATGCCACTCTTCCGATCCCCTCCTGGGAGGACCTGCAATTTCGCGATGAGCAAATGAGCATCCGCAAATTCATCATTTAGCTTTGTAAGTCGAACCAAATCACTTAATGCCAACCGACGCATCTCCACCCATTGTTGTGGTGGACGTCCGGACAACAATGGATTCGAAATCTGTTCAGCTCGTTGATAAAGTGTCGCTGTAATCAACTGCGTCGCAAATTCCTTGCCATCTTCATCAAGCCCCTCTTCGATAGCCTTTTCGGCTAGATTCACAACATCTTCCAGTTGCTGGAAATTACGGGCGTTCAACTTGGCTTCTGTCGCCTGATCCAGATACTTTTGCCCCTCTTCATCGGCGACCAGCCAACTGGTTGTTGCCAATATAAGAAGTACAGTGATAAGTGTTTGAGCAGATTTCATAGTCTGAGCCTTAAATCGATTCGACTGTCTAAAAAGTATTAGGTTCAACTTAAATATTGGCCTGTGTCCAGGAACCGTCCACGCTACGCCAGACAGTACCGTTCGGACTCGCGTCCTGAAGGATTTCAGGCAAACGATGTGCACGTATATTATCGTAACATTGAAGCATCCCAAACCTCAAAAGAGATCCTGGAATTCCCACTGCCGTGAAAGCCGGATGCCCCGTCGCAGGGAAAGGTCCTCCATGATTCATGGCAGCCGAAACGGCAACTCCGGTTGGCATTTTATCATTAAGTAATCGACCAACCTTGACTCGCATTTCACTGGCAATGCGATCATAAGCTGCATCGTCAGAGCCTGTGGTGTCCGAATAAATACAGCCCGTTAGATTTCCTTCTAGTGAAGCAACCGTCTGAACAAGCTCGTCCACGGAATCAGCTACCAACAATAAGGAGCTATTTCCGAAGGCTTCAGTTTGCATGATTTCCGGATCTGCTAAGAACTGAGTCGCGGTCACTTTCAAGAGAGTGTTGGCATAACAAAATCGTCCATCATCAACAGCCGAATTTCCAACCAACAGTTCCGCTCCGGCATCAACCAAGACTTGTAAGTTGGTTGCCAGACTCTTTTCCACTCCTGCGGAAAGAAGAGTTCCCACAGGTGCCTCGGCAAACTTGGCAGTAATATCCGAAATAAACTGATCTGTGGTTTCGCCTGCGAGTAATAGGACGAGCCCTGGATTTGTACAGAATTGCCCGGTACCCATTAAGCAACTGCCGGTGAACTCATCTGCAATTTCCGAACCTCGTTCGGCTAGTGCTCCCGGTAGAACGGCTACAGGATTTACGCTGGATAATTCCAGATAGATTGGCTTCCCGGCCAAATCGGCAGCTTGTTTGAGCTTCAATCCGGCATGACGACTGCCAGTATATCCCGTGGCGCCAACACGCTGATCCGAAACCAAACGTTCGCCATCTTCGTGGCTGGTTCGATAGATCAATTGAACCATTCCCGCCGGCATGCCTGTCGCTTCGGCTGCTCGCTGAGCACACTCTGCAAACAATCTGGTTGTACCCGGGTGAGAAGAATTGGCTTTGGCAATCACAGGATTTCCAGCAGCAATCGCAGCGGCAAAGTCACCGCCCGAGGCACTTCCAAATGCCAATGGAAAGTTATTTGGACCGAATACACAGACAGGCCCAATAGCACCATAGACACTTCGTATTCCAGTCGAGGTATCGATCGTGGGTAAGGCCCAGCTTCCGTCCCGAGCTGCAGCCGCAGCTTGACGTAGCTGATTCGTCGTCCGAGGCATCTCTCCGCCAGCTAACCGAGTTTCTTTAGGATAGGCTGTCTCGGCGTGGGCCAGGTCTACAATCGCTTCTGCGTTAGCTTCGATATCATTGGCATACGCTTCCAGGAAATCGGCAATTCGTGCTCCGGATATTCCTCGCAAAGCTACCGCAGCGGCTGCGGCTGAATCTAAAGCCTCGTTACAATCTTCCCAGTTACTGACAGGATATTCTGCAGGAAGCAACTCACGAGTACCTGGGTTGGATGCCTGAAACGATGAAGAGGCATTGGCGTCACGCCACTGGCCTGCAATTAAAACTTTTTCCATTATTGGCTTTCTCTATTTGTTGTTGTGTGAGCAATTCTATGCAGCAGGGTTCAAAAAAATGCTCTAGGCATCCTGCACGACAGGGTTGGTTAATGTACCAATTCCACAAATGGTAATATGGACAACGTCTCCGGCATTAAGTGTAAAGTCACTATCCGGAACAATACCCGTTCCGGTCATCAGAAAGACTCCATTCGGAAATTCCTGTTCGCGACATAAGTAGCCGATCAAATCCTCAAACGTGCGATGCATTTCACTCACACCGGAATTACCTTCAAAGACGACTTCCCCATTTCGTTCAATTTGCAATTTGATGCCGGTGTCTTCACGAGCGGGCATACTTTCCAGCAAGGTTATACAGGGACCCAGACCTGCACATTGACGATAGACTTTGGCTTGTGGAAGGTAGAGTGGATTTTCACCTTCGATATCACGACTACTCATGTCGTTTCCGATCGTGAACCCAACTAATTTATTTTTGCTGGACACGACACAGGTGATTTCCGGTTCCGGAACATTCCAAGTCGCGTCATAACGAATACGAACTGGCTGTCCTGGTCCCGATACTCGGTGGGGGGTAGCCTTGAGGAACAATTCCGGGCGATCCGCATCATAAACAAGGTCATAACAGGAAGCACTTGTTTCAGACTCTTCCATGCGAGCTGTTTGGCTTCGTTTGTAAGTTACTCCTGCCGCCCAGACTTCCTGCTGATCGATCGGGGCTAATAAAGTCACATCCGCCAACGCTAATTGTTCGTCGGAAACCAATGCAGCGGCGGCTACCGCGGGTTCGTCAGCTTCGATGATATCTGCGAGTGAACTGAATGCCGAACCGGCCAAATTCAAGGGGCGGACGACGTCTCCGTCTAACTGCACCACTAATTCATCCCCAGCAGCTGTTCTACATTTAGCGAGTTTCATAATTATTTCTCCGTATATTCTGAACCTGGGTTACTCTCTGGTTAGCTCCAGATTTCGTTCAAACGCCGGATCCAATTTCCATGCATAATGGCTTCAATATCTTCCTGGCTGTACCCTCGATCTGCCAGCAAGGTGGTTAGTTTTTGCAAGTCCGCAATCGATTCCATATCGTAGGGGCACTGTTCGCGACCATAACCACCGTCCAAGTCTGATCCAATACCAACGTGACGCGTGTTTCCGGCGAGTTGACAAATGTGATCTATATGCTCGATGATACGCTCTATATTCACTCCTGCCGAGTAGGGCTGAGTAATGAAACGTTGCCAACCGGGTGCCATCATCCACGCATCAAATGCCATACCTAGGACAGCATCCCGTTCAATGATGGCCTTAATCTGTTCATCACTGAATTGACGCTGATGTGGAACCAAGGCACGGCAGTTCTGATGACTGGCCCATACCGGTCCACCATAAATCTCTAACGCTTCCCAAAACCCTTCATCTGTAAGGTGCGTGACATCCAATACGATGCCAAGATTCTCCATCTCCTGTAGCAGTTCTTTGCAAGGTGGCTCCAGGCCTCCTTCCGATCCGGTACCAGGTGCGTACCTTCCAGGCCCATAGTGAGCCGGACCGATCGCTCGCAATCCATACTCATAGGCTTTCTCCAGATAACTCAGGTCAATAATGGAATCTGCACCTTCCAGACTAAGCACATATCCAATAGGAAGATTCGATTTGTCTTCAGAGGACTCCCACAATTGCACGTGGGCATTGAGTGCTTCTCGATCCCTGATTTGAGTCATCAACCCCTTGTCTTCCATGACTCGATACCAAGCCAACTGTGCCTGAGTAATCGACCAGGCGATATCGGGACTATTCCACCCGGGAAGTGGATTATCAGGAGCAACATACCTTCCGATTTGTGTGGCAACGCATAAACCAATTTCTCCACGTCGCATTTCTTCTAATGTGAGTACGCCTTTGCCACGATCGGCGTAATCCATCTTACCGGCTTCACGTTCCCGGACATTTTTCAGGCTATCGGTTAGATCGCGGTTCCATTCAACCGCGTTCATGGAAATGTCGAGATGAGCGTCAAATATCAACATGGAGGATTACCCTTCCACTTTCTTATAAAAATACTTTTTAATAATGCTATCAGCAGGGGGAGGAGACTTGATGGTCACTATAAATCCGGTGACAAATGATGCAACCAAGCCCACAATGATTGGATCTGAACCCAACAATCGATAAGGCGTAAATCCATCTCCATTCAGAAATCCGACACAGTACATGGCTAGATGGGTTCCAAAGCCTCCTAACATGGCAGCAATACAACCCTGATGATTCGCTCGTGGCCAATACAGCGCGTAAACGACCGGGGCTAAAAAGGCCGCCGCCAGTCCACTCCCGGTGTAGACAATAATATCCTGTAAGAATTCAGGGGGATTCATGGCACCTAACAAAGCCCCAAACCCAACAACCAGCGTAAATATGTAACTGAGTTTTTTGATCTTTGCTTCGGTCGCCTCAGGATTCAAATTTCTTTGATAGATATCACGTACTAAGGCAGAAGAAATCATCAATAAGAAGCTATCTACTGTACTCATGACCGCTGCAAATGGAGCGGCGATTAAGAGCCCTGCGAGCCACCCCATACCAATATTCTCTGTAAGCACAACTGCAATTTGCGGCATAATACGATCCGGTTCAGACTCCATTCCTGGAATCAGAACACGAGCACAGCAAAAGATAATGACCAATGGGAAGTAGATGGCTGAGTAGTAGAGTGCGACTGTAAAAATCGAACGTCGCAGTGTCACCGTATCCTTGAATGCCATAAGCCGCACCATATTACTCGGCTGGCCTGAACCAGAGATGGCCCACATGAAGAAGAAGGATATAGCCAGACTCAACGGCAGAAAGCCATCTGGGTTTTCCCGATGCGGTCCCGGCGCAGTTACAAATGCTCCTGGCTCATCTGCTCCTGACACATACTTTTTCGTCTGAGGAGCAGTAACAAGCAGTGCGGATAGGCGAGGAGTCGTTTTGTGTTGTATCGACACCAACAAATCCTCTGCCCGCTGTATATCATCCGGCGAAACAATTTCCAGTACTTCAGCCTTCGTTACATCACTCGTCCCCTGAGGGATGACATAGCGTTTTCGCGTCTTGAATAATCTTAATTGGTCACCTGCCTCGTCTTTGGACCAAATCCAAGTCCCTGGTGGAATCGCGAAATCCTCTTTAGCGATCGTGGCTAGTGACAAAGTCGCCTCGCCAAAACGCGGCGGCAACATTTCCACCATCTCGGCGGTCACCAATGCCATTCCCGTCTTTTGTGAATCCTTTTCGCCAATTACGCTGGTGGCTTGATTGATGGCCAGAGGTAGCATAATGATCACACCCACGACCATGACAATTCCCTGCATCACATCTGTCCAGACCACTGCATGAAAACCACCGTAGGTGGTATAGACAATCACCGCGATTCCAAACACGACCAAACAAAACAGATAATCTGCCGAAACACTCGTGAGACTAGAGAACCATGAAGGCATGGAATCCACCATCGAATTAAATGCATCAATGGGTCCGAGCAAGGTTCGCAGGATTTCACTTCCAGCCTTGAACTGTGCCACGAGGTTAAACGTCATAAAAAAGATAATCAGAGCAACACTAATTAATCCAAAGGTAACGTTGTTAAATCGATCCCGAAGCACATCAGGGATCGTGATCGCTCCGGAAGTTCTAGCAACCTGATTGATCCGTTTGCCTAATAAACCCATGACACAGATAGGAACAACCATGTACGAGCCAATCCACAAAGCTAATACCCAACCATGGCTGTAGATTTTAGAGGGGAACCCCATAAAGCTACCGCCGGAAGAACTAGTGGCTGCCAGTGTCAAAGCAAAAGCCCAAACGCCAAGTCCACGGCTTCCCAAAAAGTACTCGCTCAGAAAGTTACGATTCTGCAACAGTTTATTGGAAAGTCCGGCAATTACGAACACTGCCACAATATAGATCAGGAACGTCACCAGGACGGCGTTGCCCGATTGGCTTTGGCCTAACAAAACAGGAAGAGAATTTAACATTATTCTTCACCTCCCTGATTTTCCTGCAGGTGTTCTTCATCACCGGCAATTCCCAGCTCATCGTCTTTCATGAAACAAAAACAGAACCAGGTGGTAAATAAATCAGCAGCCAGCCAGGGAGCTCCGATTCCCCAGATAATCCAGGAAGGAATACCAAACGTCGTAGGAATTTCAGCAGGATCGGCGATGTTATAACCATTAAAGTAGCAGTAAGGAACTGCCCAACACATTGCTACGAACCAACAGAAAAAAATGACTATTGCCTCGCGACGTGAATTCACAAACGTTGGATCCAGTTCATACTGCACTGCTGTTTGTGAGGATTCAGGCACGACCTGCTCACCGTCAGTTCCCATGGCAATTACCTACCCTCATACGATGGTTTGATCTATTTACGAAACCTTCATTTTACGGGTGTTAAACAGCGCGATGCAACTGGGCAGGACCCAACTCTCACATCTGTCGGGACTCGCCGGATGACGATATCTAACGTAAAATCATTTAATTATCCATCTTTTCAACCTGCTAGGTATAAAAATCTGAAAGAGGTACTGGCGTGTCAGCAGTCATCATGGATGGCAAAGCCATTTCAAAAGAGATCCAGGCGGAAATCGCAGCAGAAGTTGCTACCTTTACAAAGCAATCCGGCATTACGCCGTGCCTTGCCGCCGTACTGGTTGGAGACGATCCAGCCAGTGAAGTTTATGTGCGTAATAAACACCGCGCATGTGAACGGGTAGGGATTAAAAGTCAAATGCACAAACTCCCCGCCAGTACAACGGAAGAGGAATTGCTTTCACTTATCGACTCTTTGAATCAGGCTAGCGACGTTCATGGCATCCTGATCCAACTTCCGTTACCGTCGGGAATAGATACATTACGAGTACTGGACGCTGTCAATCCGCGCAAGGATGTCGATGCCTTTCATCCGGAAAACGTAGGGTTAATTTCCCAAGGGCGTCCTCGCTTCCTACCGTGTACTCCGCATGGAGTCCAGCAAATACTCGACCGTTGTGAGGTTGAATTGAGCGGAAAGCATGCTGTGATTGTCGGACGCAGTGACATTGTCGGCAAACCCATGTCGATGTTGCTTACGGCTAAAGACTCGACACGTGGACCGCAGGCTGCTAATGCTACCGTGACAATTTGCCATAGCCGAACTCGGAATTTGGCTGAGGTATGTCGTTCCGCCGATGTCATTATTGCGGCGGTGGGAATCGCCAATTTTGTTACAGTTGAGATGGTCAAGCCTGGAGCGGTCGTCGTCGACGTAGGTATCAACCGAACGGATGAAGGACTGGTTGGCGATGTAGACTTTGCCGCTGTTTCCCAGATCGCCAGCCAAATTACTCCTGTTCCCGGTGGAGTCGGTCCCCTGACAGTCACCATGTTAATGTACAACACTTTCGATGCAGCTAAACTGCTGAGTAGCTAACGTTACATCGACCTTTGCGAGGTTGCTGTCTCGATTATAATAAATGATCGGCTTAGCTCAGCTAAGCTGGCCTACTTACCAAACACAAATCAACCCTGCAGGGATTAGATCCATTTTCCCTGCAATGCGGAGCCTACACCATGTCTGCTCAAGACAAACAACCTCAGCCAAGTGCTATCGAAGTCTTTAAGAATGGCAGCCAATACCTGTCTGGTGATATTGGTACTGAGCTCACGGACGAAAATAACTTCTTTGGTAAAGGTAGTGTCCAGTTACTCAAACACCACGGAACCTATCAACAGGATGACCGGGATGTCCGTGGCCAAATCCAGGATGACGGGAGTAAGAAACGATTCATCTACATGGTTCGGACACGTATTCCTGGCGGACGACTCACAACCGACCAATTCTTGGCCCAAATGGATCTCTGCGACGAAGTGGGCAACAGTACGCTGCGGATTACCTCTCGCCAGACGCTGCAACTCCACGGAGTCATTAAGTCTGATTTGAAAGCCACCATCAAACGCATTAATGACACGCAGTTAACGACGCTGGCGGCTTGTGGTGATGTCGCACGAAATACCATGTGCACGCCAGCTCCTTATCAGAATGACATTTACCAAGAATTACGTGACCTAACTGACGAAATCGCTGAACATCTGCGCCCTCGCACCAGCACCTATCACGAACTCTGGCTGACGGATACAGATACTGGGGAGAAGTGTCTTGCAGGCGGCGATTCCGAGGCGTCACTTTCCGGCTATAAAGGGGATGATACTGAACCCATTTATGGTCGACAATATTTACCGCGGAAATTCAAAATTGGTATCGCGTTGCCGCACGACAACTGCAGTGATGTTTATACGCATGACTTAGGATTAATCGGCGTACTCGAAGATGACAAGCTGATTGGCTACAACGTCTTGGTCGGTGGTGGTCAGGGACGTACTCCCAGTGCCGAAAAAACGTTTCCTGCGTTAGGTCAAAAACTTTGCTTCGCAACACGGGATGAAGTGGTCAGTATCATCGAAGCCGTAGTCAAAGTGCAAAGAGACCATGGAAACCGTAGCGACCGGAAAGTCGCGCGGATGAAATACCTCATTCATGATTTGGGGCTTGATGCATTTAAGTCCAAAGTGGAAGAGTACTGGGGTGGTTCATTGAAGGAGCCTCATGCGACCGATGTTTACGAGCACGAAGACCATATGGGGTGGCATGAACAAGGAGATGGAAACTGGTTCTATGGTCTGAACATTGAAAATGGACGGATTAAAGATACCGAGAAGATGAAGCTGAAGACTGCATTGCGAGAAGTCTGCAATACACTCCGCCCAGGGGTCCACTTAACTGCCCATCAGAGCTTAATCTTCACAAACGTTGCGGACGACAAACGTGCGGTACTGGAAGAAATATTACTCAAGCATGGTGTTGTTCTCAGTGCTGATATTTCTAATGCCCGACTCTGGTCGATGGCATGTGTCGCGTGGCCAACTTGTGGATTATCGATTACCGAAAGTGAACGTGCTCTACCAGGGATGATTGATGAGCTGGATGTCGCGTTGGAGTCTATGGGGCTTGCTGATGAAAAATTCACTCTCCGAATGACCGGTTGCCCGAATGGATGTGCTCGACCTTACAATCCTGATATCGGGCTTGTGGGACGAGCGAAGAACAAATACACGATGTTCGTGGGGGGAACTCGGATTGGAAATCGTCTTGGGTTTATTCACAAAGACATGTTACCTGCCGAGGAAGTGGTTCCTTCGATTGTTAAACTGTTCGAATACTTCAAAATAGATCGACAAGCTGACGAATCCATTGGTGACTTCTGTGCACGTATGGGCAACGATGCCTTACTCGCTTATGCCGATAGCTAATGCTTTTAAGTTCGTGTATGTTTTTCGTCGCCTGATGAGCGAGTTCGCTTATGGCTATTGAGATAACCAGCCCCCAAAACCCTCGTATTAAAGAGGTCATCCGGTTACGTGACCGTCGAGGCCGGAGACGTCAGGAACGATTCATTATCGATGGCATCCGGGAATTGCGGCGAGCAATAGATTCTGAATTCGAAATTCTGGAAGTCTTTTACGATGAGGCCATGATCCAGGATCCCAAGATAAGTCAACTACTCAACACAGCGACAGATCTAGACGCTGAATTGATCGCAGTTCCGGAACGGGTGATGGAGAAGTTGTCCTACGGCCAGCGAGTCCTACCATTAATTGCCATAGCCCAGACTCCTGTCCCAATCAGTCTTGAGGATCTATCACCATCAAACAACACGCTGATAATCGTCCTTGAAGCACTTGAAAAGCCCGGAAATCTTGGAGCGATCCTGCGAACAGCGGACGCATCCGGAGTTGATGCTGTTATCATTTCAGACGGTAATAAAGACCTTTTTAACCCCAATACAATTCGCAGCAGTTGTGGTGCAGTCTTTCACTTACCAGTCATTTCAACCTCCCACAAAGAGTTAATTACGTGGCTAGACGGTCATGCTTTTCAAAGCTTCGCTACCCGCATCGACGGTGCCGTTGATTACACCCAAGTGGATTACACCGGCAAGACCGCCCTAGTCATGGGTACTGAAGCGACAGGACTCAGTGAGCGTTGGAATAATGAGAATTCAATCGCCATTAGCATTCCCATGCAAGGCATTGGAGATAGCCTCAATGTCTCCACAAGTTGTGCTGTCGTTTGCTATGAAGCCTTGCGGCAACGCCGTAGCTCCTAGGGAAATCGGACGACACACCCTGCATCGAGTCGTCTCCCATTCTCTGAATTCAGGCCCATCCGACTGGCCCGCGCTCCTGCTCCACAGGATCCAAAAATAGCATCAGCAAAAGAGGCTTCTAGGTCTGCTGAACTGAAATCCGGTGAATGGTTTGTCAATAAAACAAATCCTCGACTTTGAGTAGTGAGTTCACCGCAAAGTTCGAGTAATGGAAGTAGGTGTTTACTAATCTTCCAAACCTGATTCTTGGGACCATGACCGTACGAGGGAGGATCGAGGATAATGCCTTGATATTGATTACCCCGTTTTAATTCGCGTTGGCAAAACAAAAGAGCATCCTCCTGAATCCAGCGAATCGGAGCCTCCTGCATGCCACTCAAGGCGGCATTTTCCCGAGCTCGATTTACAATGTTCCCGGCACTATCAATATGAGTAACATGAGCGCCCGCAGCGGCAGCAGCCAGCGTGCTACCTCCCGTGTACGCAAACAAGTTAAGAACTTTCACCGGGTTTTGCTGGCCACGCTGGATACGCTGAATCTGTTGCATAATCCAATGCCAGTTTTCTGCCTGCTCAGCAAACACGCCAAGATGGCCAACCGGGCTTAATTGAAGCTCCAATTGAAAATGATTCTGATACCTGATTGCCCAGGGTGGAAATGACTCACCTCCCTTGCCAAATTCAACAGAAGACGCTGACTTAAGAAGCTTCCATGATCCTTGAAGGCCTGCTTTACGTTCAAAACGTAAATGAGCCGCTTGCCACTTGTCTGGTGAAGACTTTTGTTCATGTTCAGCTGGAGGACTAGGGCGATCGATGACCCATGAGCCAAATCGCTCGAGTTTGCGGCCGTTACCAAAATCCAATAATTGATATTGGTCGGTATCAAAACCTGCACCAGAATTCATCCACGCTTACCTTACTTAAGGGGTTGTGCACCTGATGGTGGTGACACCACACCAGGAGCGCCCGCAGCGGGCGGGACCGTACCATTGGCTGGCTGTTTAAATTCTGCCGGCAATATTGTGGGTTCTAATGCCTCATGAAACGAGAACTCACTATGATACTTAGGCTTATCTTTAGTGGATGCAATATATTGAGGGCGTTCGAACCACTTAGCAATATTGAAGACTTCCATATCGATATGGTGGCCAGCAAATTTCGGTTCATTATAGATAGTTCCCCATTGCAGCGGTCCCGCACCGAAGATCCACATATCGTTTGAAGTGGACCGAGCGTAATTAACACCGGACTGCCAAATCGGTTGGCGTTCTTCCTTGTCGTAGACAAAGACAGAGATTTTGGCGATTCCTGAATTATCATCTCGTTTTGCAACGGAGATTTCAGGTAGAACGGGAACGGTCGGCACACTCGGCATTAATGCAGTGAAGGCTCCCAGAGAGTTATTCCCAGGGATTCCGTAAGTGATTGTTTGACTGTCAGTTCCAAGAGCACCGACTCGAGGTTCAACGACATATTGTGCGTCAGTCACCGCATCAACTAACTGACAGTTATGAGCAAAGAGCTGTTGCCTTAACGCACTGATAATGTAGTTCGCGTTGACAAACCCGAACCCTTTAACTGCCGTAACGTACTTCGCATCCAGGAAAACTTTCTCGCCGGCAATATCACTAAAGTCCAGGTCACCGACCGTAAGATCTACCGCATTCGACATCAATAGTTGGTCCGTACCAGTCTTGGTTTTTGTGGTACCGCAACCACTGAACAGGCTACAACAGACCAACAACAACGCAAGGCGGAGCAAATACTGTCCGTTATTACGAATTGAACTCATTTCTCAAACATTTCACGCAGGCCCCCCTGCATGGAAAAGTCGAGCAAGTATACGAAATCCGGCGGCAAGCCTCCAGACGGATTTCAATGATCAGCGACTGGATTTTAAACGAGCGATAGCAGGCTACGGACAGCCTGACCAATATCTTTCTGTCGCATCAAGCTTTCCCCGACCAGAATAGCATCGACATCATGTTGAGCCAGCATCAGAACGTCTTCGGGCGTATAAATTCCCGATTCACCCACCAACAGGCATTCATCAGGTATCTGTTGCTTCATCGAAACCGTATGATCCAGATTGGTTTCAAAGGTATGTAGATTACGGTTATTCACTCCCACTAAACTGGCTCCCGCTTCAAGGACACGAGCACAGTTTTCCGGAAAATAGAACTCAACCAGAGGAGTCATACCTAATTCAATAGCTTCGTTATGCAGTTTTCGCAGCTGACAGTCATCAAGGCACTCGGCAATGAGTAATACTGCGTCGGCCCCGGCGACTCGGGCTTCAAGCAACTGATAGGTATCAAGAATAAAATCTTTGCGGAGAATCGGAATGTTAACGTGCTGACGGATAGCTATCAGAAATTCCAAGCTACCTTGAAAGTATTGTTCGTCGGTCAAACAACTAATACAGGTAGCACCATGGGCCTCGTAGGCTTGTGCAATTAAGACTGGATCAAAGTCCTCACGAATCAAACCGGCCGACGGACTGGCCTTCTTCACTTCTGCGATCAGTTTGATAGGACCATCTACTGCCAGAGCTCCAAAGAAATCTCGCACTGGTGGCGCATGCTCCAACTGAGCAGATAACGATTCTGCGGATACTCGCTCTTTCGCTTCCGCGATCTCTCGGAGCTTGGTTTCAACAATCTTATCCAGCACGCTACCGGACTCTGACATAGCCTTACCCTTTTTGCTTCAAATACCTTTCCAGGTATTTACTTGTACCTTCCGCACCTAAGAACCGAGTCATTTTCCAATATGGTCGTTTTCCACGTACAAACCGCCGTTGCGGTTCTCGTGGTCGCCCTTCGTTCTTGCAAACCTGACATTGTTGACCAGTATGTGTCAAAGCTGTCGAAATTGCACAGCAGCGACCACAATGCTGATCGACATACCAATACACGCCGTCCGTAACAGCTTCCGGTACCAACTGGATATGCAAAGGTATTTTTCGATCTACACTCAATCGTAACGCTGATTGAAACGCCTCCCAAGGGGGAGTTATCGCACAGGGAACGACTTTAAGTAATTCATTAACCACTTGAAGTTGAATCTGTCGTTGCTTGATGGAAGGGACTCGTGAAATCCACAGTCCGTACCATTCAGGGGACGTTCTGGGAAAACAAGTGCGGATACTCTCTTCCAGATAAGGCTGTTGCGTGAGAAGCAGCTCTAGTTGTTCTCTTAGATCCACCGTCCCAACTGGTACTTCATCCACTAGATCCGGCAGGACAATATTACTGACAGGCATGAGTCCAAAACAACCCACCCATGCCTGACTGTCTGATTGACGAACTGCATTTGCCGGACAGGGCTCACAGATTGAAGCCACAGAGGAGGGGTCTCCGTAAAACTCGAACACGTCATCAACCCGGAATCCCAGGACTTCGTTCGGAACCACATCGGATGATACAAGCGGTTCAATCGCAATACCGTCAAGCACGCGCGAGTCCTGAACAGCATTTTGGTAAACGCGAATCGCTCTGAGATGGCGTTCAGTTTTGTTAGGATCCTTCCACTTCGGAAAGTCACGTAACGGACACTCGTGTGCCAACGCCCAACGGATGAACTCAGGAGTCGTACCTTGCATCTGGTAATTCCTCCTATCAGAATTTCGCCAATCGAAAGTAGAGCGATACTGTTAGTGTTTAAAGTGTCGTCGCCCTGTAAAGATCATAGGGATCCCATGTTCATTACAGGCTTCAATAACTGACTCGTCTCCACGCGAGCCCCCCGGCTGAATAATTGCGGCAATACCTGCTTCTGCCGCAGCCTGAATTGAGTCTGGAAATGGGAAGAAAGCATCGGAAGACAAAACAGCTCCCTGAGCGCGTTCGCCGGCTTTACGAATTGCTATTTCCACAGAATCCACTCGGCTCATCTGACCCGCACCTGCGCCCACGAGAGACTGATCACGACAAACACCAATGGCATTCGATTTAATGTGCCGCACCATCTGCCAGGCAAATCGCAACTCAGCCTGCAAAGACTCATTCGGTTTGGTTTCCGTAACGACTTCCCAGGAAGGATAATCATCGACCAGGATGTCGGACTCCTGAATCAGCATCCCGCCAGTGATATGCCGATAGGACAATTCGCCCTGCTGTTCTTCCAGATTGCCCACTTGCATGAGGCGAACATTGTTTCGCCATTTTGGTTTGGTGGTAAGGATACCGATGGCAGACGCCGAAAAGTCCGGAGCCACAATTGCTTCGATAAACAGCCCTGGTTCGGAAAGTAGTTCTGCCGTTTCTTCATCCACGACTCGGTTGAATCCAAGGATGCTTCCAAAGGCACTCAGGGGATCGCCAGCCATTCCTTTGCGAGCCGCTTCCACTAAAGTCTCTCCGACTGCAGCTCCACAGGGGTTATTGTGTTTGATCACACTACAGGCGGGCTGGGCAAACGGTCGGACGATGTGTAACGCCGCATCCAAGTCCAGTAGGTTGTTGTAGGACAGATCTTTTCCATTGAGCTGCCGAGCATTAACAATGTTGGCTCCTGAACTTCCAACGATCGAGTAAACACCGGCCTGTTGGTGCGGATTCTCGCCGTATCGAAGTTCATTCTTCAATCGCATCGAGATAGTCTTATTCGTCGTGAAAATACTGTCGGATTCCGATTCGGCAAAGTAGCCGGAAATTGCCCGGTCATATTCAGCTGTCATTGCAAAAGCTGCGGCGGATAGTTTATCACGCATTTCCTGTGACGTGCTTCCGCTGGACGTGATTTCGTCAAGCACCGACGAATATTGCTCGGGGTTGGTTACGATCGATGTGAACTTTGCATTTTTCGCTGCCGCACGGACCAGGCTGGGGCCACCAATATCAATCTGCTCAATCGCTTGAGCTTTGGTAACGCCCGGCTTCGCAATGGTTGCCTGAAAAGGATAGAGATTAACGACCACTAATTCAAAGCTGAGGATATCATGTTCCTCGAGCGATGCCATGTCGTCCTCGCGATCATGACGACAAAGAATTCCTGCAAAGATTCGTGGATGTAACGTTTTCACGCGTCCATCCATCATCTCTGGAAAGCCCGTGTATTCAGCTACATCAAGCACTTCGATACCACTTTGCTCGAGATGACGACGAGTCCCTCCGGTGCTGTATATTTCAACTCCGGCTGTTTCTAAACCACGGGCAAAATCAACCAAACCAAGTTTATCACTTACACTAATCAGCGCGCGTCGAATCGGGGGTGAAGACATTAACTGAAACTTCCATGCATGATGTATGAGACTTCGAAGCAAACATATTTTGCTATTAACCTAATATAGCAACTCAATGCATGAGTGTGGTTTCTCGTGGCTAATCGGTCAAGTAGCCACGACGTTGAGGAATCCATCTCAGAAAGAAAATAAACTAAGTAATCGAATTAATCGAAGTACTCGAAGCCCTTGGGGATACTTCGGAAATGCCGAAGCTCTTAGTTTTGAAATGGATTCTTAGGAGCAGCTGCACCACCATTATTACCTGGCGCGAAGGGATTGTTCGCCGGCGGATTGTTCGCTCCACCGTTATTACCTGGTGCGAAAGGGTTATTAGCTGGTGGATTATTTCCGCCACCATTATTGCCAGGTGCAAACGGGTTGTTAGCCGGAGGTTTATTACCGCCAAACGGATTTTTCGCTGGGACGGCCGGAGGATTAGGCATCGGCTGGGCTCCGGGGGCCATCGGTTGATTTGGCATCGGTTGATTGGCATCGTCCATTTCATCCTCTACTACAGCCAACGCGGTTTCATCGATGTGTAGAAGAGGGTACTTCTGATGAATCTCGTGAACACACTGAATTAGGCCGTTACGAGTACCCATGTAAATACGATCCGTAAGTGGGTTACTCACTACAAAGTCAATTTTTCCAGCGCTGACTGTTTTGAATCGACCACCAGTCTCCAGATTCAAGATCATTAGATTTCCAAGGCGATCAAGTGCATAGAGACGTTTACCACTAGCGGCGACAATTCGCTGCAGATTAGGCTGACTCCAAATAATCTTGCCGTTTCGCATATCCAGACAGTAACAATTCTTATCTCTGGATACGATGTATGCCCGATTCTTTACGAGTACAGGTTCACTTGTGAGTACTTCCCCCAGACTCTGTCGCCAAACCATATCTCCGGTGGGTTCATCGATACAGTAAACAAAACCATCCCGACAGTTTGCAACATAGCGTCCGGGGGCCTGATAAGCGATTGGGGCAATCACTTTGCCCAAGGTGTTCACTCGATACCACATAGCTGCTTTGGCTGTTCCGGCTACGTAAACATTTCCTGCATCGGTGGACCAGGCAATACTACGCTGACCTAAAACAGGTTGTGAGAGAACACGTCCGCTCGAAGGCAATAATTCCGGCTGCCAGTTGAAGCGATCCAGATGATAAACTTCGACTCGGTTTTCAATAGACGGGACGAAAATTCGTTTACCCAAGGCTATCGGCCCTGCCCCTGGCAATGCCTGTAGCTGACGTGAATCAATAATGGCACCATCTGTATTTCGTAGTACGAATAGAGTAATTCCCGAAATTACAACGGTGTGTTCATCATTCGTACAGACGCCCGAGGTTGGATATTTGGTGTTTCCAACCAGAACCGTCCAATAGATTTCACCGGTTTCAGCATTGAGTAGCTGGACGTCACCACGATCTGAAACAACCGACATATAAACTTTAGGTACAGTATGTTCAATAATCTCGCTCTCGCCACCGCTTTGTCGGATCAGTGCAGACTGTTCTGTAGCTCGCTTACGTGCCTCATCTCGTCCGAGTGGACGTCCAAAGTTATCTAGATCCTTATCGCGTATGAAATAGGACTTATCACCTTCGGTAACTTCGAAGCTCCAGTCAGCTTCTGTCGAGCTGACATGGATATAGACATCTGAAATCTCTGTCGCATATGGACTCTTCGCTGTCTGTATATGCCAGGAGCGTTCCAACCCCAAACTACGAGCCGTATTATTCGTAATTAGTCCGGTCGACGACAATTGCCCAAATACCATGGGGCAAAGAGTAAACAGAACGAACAGTGAGTAAGCGTAAATCTTACGCATGGTCATTACACCTAAAAAATCCAAACAAATGACTTGCAGGTAGAAACCTATCAAGAGATGTACTCTGTAATTCTACAACGCAACCTTGCGAAGCAAAGAGATTTTCCTACTCATCTTTTATCGTCGTACCTACTATCGGGTTCTGTACTCAAAACACAAAATCTGTCTTAGACACTTGTTTTATCACAGCTTGAGCTAAACCAATCACTACATACCAAATCCTGCTTAATCACCGAAAAGGTCTTACAATCTGCGCAATCACACCCCTGAAAGATGCGTCGCAGTAGTCATTTTGAGCCGCATCAATCGGGTCCCCCCCATAGACCGCAGGTCCTTAGGTTCCTAAATTGAAAATAGGCTCAAACCTACGAATTAGCTCGTTGGTGTCAAGATTAGAGATCCGGAATAACAATCACCCTGGAGGAATTCCCCGGTGTCACTCCTGTCAGATTTGAATTCAGAAGAATTTGATGCGTTGGAGCAGCTGCTGGGATATCTCAATTTTTCTTCCGGTTCCCCGGATCCTCAATTCCTCAGCAATCTCAATGTGGTCTGGAAGCATCTGGCTGCCAAGTATCCGGATGACACCTGGACTCACCTCTATGACTTTTTGACCGATGCAATTACTCATTACTCCAATGAGAAAGAAGCCTTTGCTCGTATTGATCAGGCACGCATCGTTTTAGAAATCACTTTTGACCAATTGCTGCGTTCTTACTTCCTGTTTCATCAGGACCTGCTATTTCATTCCAGTGAGATCCAGGTCTTCAACGCGTTTTTCATCGGACGAGCATTTGAAGTCGTTCTAAAAAATGGTCCTGACTTCGAAACTCTGGACACTGAAACACTGATGAATCAATTCAATGACTTCATTGGGTTTCGTCCTGTCGCTACGCTGGAAACACAAAAGCATGAACCCTACATCAATGAATGGTTACGACCTGTTCCTTTATATATTCAAGGGGCTGGTGTTTGCGAAGGGCCGTATAAATCTGTTATCGAACTGACGATTCAGTTATTGAAAGAGACGGACGAGGGCATCTTACAACAAGCAGGGTTTCATCCTGAGAAACTTAAAGAACTGGCGATCGATCCAAGGGCCTATGACTTTGACCATCCGGTCAATAAACGACCTAATCATCACTTTGGCATGTGGGATCCACATCACATCGACAAAGAAGGTTACTACGATCGCTATATCATTCAAACGGTCACGCTTGATTCCCTTATGACCCGTTTCTCTGATCGAAATGACCTACCGAAAGAAGAACTACTTTTTGAAGCTTCAGCGGTGTTAGCCGGAACCATCCTGATGGCATCCGGAATCAGTGGCTGGGGACCTGCCTGTCATGACTCGACTATCAACCTGTCCAAACTCATGCCTAGAATTGCGGCTTATCGAGACGAATTCTACCGGAAATTGCTTGGAATCATTAACCGTGATCATCGGGATCGTCTGGCAGAAGAAGCGTTGATTCGGCACCAGCCATTTGGCGCAGCCCGCCAACATCTCAATGCTCAATTGACGGAAACGCGGGCAAGACAACTCGAGCATATTCATCTTGGACAGGTTTTCGCATTTATGGGGCACCACGATGCTGCCCGGGATAAAGTCAGTAAGGTCCCTGTCCCTTCTGCTCGTTTTCGCTGTCGCATTGCCTGTCAGTTAGACCAATCTCTGCAGGCACTCGATCTCGATGATTTAGATCAGGCTGTGGATATTGCTTCCTCGATCTTTTATCTGATCCAAAGATCAATTCAGTGCGGCGCCTTTGTAGACCCTTGGAATATTCTCGGGTTTGATTGCCAATTCAGTCTCTTTCCCGCGATGGAAAACAGCGTCCATGATCATCGCATCGACGAGTTAATTATCATCATCGAACAGTTCTTTGCCTTGCTTGCTAAGTCCTGGAGCGAAGCCGCTGCCAAAGACAATCAGGAGTTATGTCGCCGAATCGATATTCACTTTTATGAAGCTGCTGAATGGTGGCATAAATACGCTGCTCATGAGGTGAATAGTGTTCATGCGGCAGATCCATTCGAGCTCTACCATGCGGCAAAGCGTGTCGCCGACGCACTTAACTTGTGGTACAAGGACAACACCAGCGCTGGAAGCATCCGCTTTTGGGCACCCTATGTTGAACTGTTTGATTCTCCCAAAGCCTACTCCCTTGTGATCCATTCATTGCTGGAGCAAGGTGATCAAATCGCTTCCCGGGCATTGCTCATTCACTGGCTAAGTCAGGCGGACAATGTCGCACTGGAACAAAACGACTCCTCCTATTACATCCTTTCCCGACGTTGGTTACTGGATGTTCTAAGTCGATCCGCGACAGGATTTTTATCCTCACAGGAACAACACTCCCACGACACCCCTCAGGAAACCTGGGAGAAGATTCGAAAGTACTTTGATTACTTAGAAGCTAACTCAGAGGTTTATTGGAACATCCCATCCTTTGAATTAGGCCCCCCGACGATTGCCCACTCCGAGGAGGACTTATCAGACGCAAACAACACGGAAGATGATGAATACGATATCTTCAGTGCTGCCTATGAGGATGTCTCCTACGTGGACACAACTGATGATGGTATTGAAGGCAATATCTTTGATACCTCCAATAGCAGTCAGGATGAACTGCTGCTAGCCGGAGAACAAGTGGACGGTCGCCTGGCATTTCATGACAGCCTGGCGCAGTTGTGGAAGCTTGCCGGACTGGGACATGCAATTGCAATACGGCAAAGTAAAGAGCCCATCGAGCCGGAGATGCTTCAAGCCAGCCTAGATACGATTTCCGCATGGGCTCAACGCCTCCGACATAATCGCGATGAATTGGAACAACTGCTGGAGTCGATTGGCAACTACGTTATCGCTAGTCCGGTTGGTGATTTCGAATCCATGACCGAATATGACCGCCAGCGAGTCACACTCGAATCGTTGATGGAACGAGTTATCTCCACCATCATTGAAGTGACTGATACACGTCGCATTCTGGATTCGGTTGTTTTGTTCCTAGAACAGAACTTAAACATATCCAAGACTGATTCCACGATTGTGGAATTTCAGCAACTGACGACCACCATCTTTACCGCCTTAATACAAGGCGATTGTGATACCGTACGCGAGCATTGGCAATCACTCCTCGATGGTTTGGCACAACTTCCCTTGCTCTATATCCCCTTGTCGAAAGGAGGAGCTGCCAAAGAAATCGTGATTCGACGAGTGCGACAAAGAACCATTTCTGATTTACTTCTCTGGCTCCCACGTATGGGGCTGGTGGTGGAAACCTGTCAATTGCTTGAGACGGCCAGGAATATGGAGCGACAACATCCTGCGGGGTTGGGCGCCGTCACAGAATTTGACGAGTTATTCCATATTGGGTACGAAGCCATTGTTGAGTGCTTAATCAATTCAGCTCCCGATTGGCAAGAAAAAAACAAGTCAATGTCTTCTGGGGAAACACAACAGGAGCAAGTCGAGTCACCGGAAGATGAGCAGCTTGTGGAAACGTTGGAACAAGTTACTGAGGCCTTACTCAGTAGCTGGCTAGCACACAGTCAAACTCTGCGACTTTCAATCCTCGAACGTGTGGCCCACCGAAATACCTGGGACAACGTCGTCCAGTTCATTGAAAAATACGGGGGAGAAATTTTCACGCAGCAGTTTTTGGCGATCGGTAATATCCGAGGAATCTTGCTTCAGGGCGTGGATACTTGGCTTCTGGCCATTCGAGAGGAACCTCATCTGGAATTACGTTTACTCGACGCCTTGGAGTGTGATATTCCTGTCAAAGAAGCCAGCAACATTCTCTCGCTCATTCTTGAGTCCATCGTCGAGAATTATTCCGAATACCGGGACTACAACAGTACCACCACCCAGAGTGATCGTGGTGAACTCCTCTATACCTTATTGGACTTTTTGCGATTGCGAGTTCGCTATGATCGTATCTGCTGGAATCTCCGGCCGGTGATCCTTGCACACAAATTGCTTATTTCACACGAGAATGACTCCGCTGCTCATATCTGGCGGGAAAGCCTCACTGAACGAATTCAGGAAGAAGCCAATATGTTCGTTACACGCCTTCAAAAACTCCAGGCACAGTACTCGATTCGAATGAGGACAGTGGCGGACCGGGTACAGGAACGCTTCGTACACCCGATGGAAGTGGACCATCTGCGTTCTTTGGTCAAACCCAGCCTGGAAGAGAGTAAAGATATCAAATCAGGTCGTCCCAGCTTTGACGAACTACTATTGAAAACCAATGAATTATTAGAGAATCCTTCCGGAGCCGGCCTGGAAGTACCATCTTGGCTGATCGCACTCGAAGAAGAAATTGAACTACTACGATATCCAGATTACATCAAACACGATGAAAAGCGTTTGCGAGAAGTGATCCCTCAAATCAAACTATCCTACGACGAACTACAACAACAACTCACATGGTGGCTCGAGCAACAATAGTATTGCTCCATCCAGCAATCTTCTGTGAACCGAGTCACTACAGGAGATAAGGCCACAAGCTATCACTTACTAATAACCCCTCTTCGGTCAGGCATAGTCTTCCGTCCTGCCATCGCAATAGGCCCTGATTTACAAACTTAGTGATCTGGTCACCAGCAAGCGACTCAATCGTCACTCCAGTCTTTTGAAAGAACCAATCTGGGTTAATTCCATCGAGTCGGCGGAGAGCAAATACCAGAACTTCGCGATGTAATTCCTCACCAGAAACCAATTCAGATTCTGCGACAGCCGATTCACCTGCCAGTACTTTGGAAATATAGGTGGTGGTACTCCGATGATTGACTTCCCGGTAACCATTTACAAAACTGGCAGCGCCTGGCCCTACGGCGAAGTACGGATCACCAAACCAATATGCCTGATTATGACGACACTCAAATCCTGGTTTCGCGAAATTGGAAACCTCGTAATGATGATATCCCGCGGCCGATAATCGCTGACGGGCTTCAATGTAAAATTGCCGTTGCAATTCCTCATCGACCTCCAATAACTCTCCTCTTTCAAAACGACTCCAGAATGATGTTCCTTTTTCAATCGTGAGTCCATAAGTGGAGATATGTGTGGGGAGAAAGATAAGTAATGCATCCAGATCTGCTGACCATTGGGAGAGCGTTTCCCCAGGTACACCAAATATCAGATCCATGGAAACGGATGGAATTGGTTTTAGTAGCGTAAAACATTGCTCAAGCTGTGACGGCTGGTGACTCCGTTCCAATAGCGTTAACTTATCCATATCAAACGACTGCCCACCAAGGCTGACTCGATTGACTCCGTACTCCTGAAAGAGTGCCACGCTTTCTTCGTCAATATCTTCCGGATTGGCCTCGATCGTATATTCTCCGTCGGTGACCATCGGAAACCAGTACGCAATCAGGTCAAATAACTGACGCAACTCGTCAGGATGGAGCTGGGTAGGTGTTCCGCCACCAAGAAACACTGTCTCCATTTCCTGAGGTGCTCCCAGCGTTTCCAGCTCCATTTGTAAAGCCTGCAAATAAGAAGCATGTAAATCGTCACGGCCAGCGATGACGGTGAAGTTGCAATAGCCGCAGCGATGGCGGCAAAAGGGAACATGAATGTATGCGGAACGCGGAACCGGCATGGTCATCGATGATAACGAACCTTCTACAACCACAAATGCAAACGCTCGGCTAGAGAATCAGGGATCGCCGCATTCACTAGTTTCTTAACCTGATGGTAGTTATAGCGAGTACTAAAGTGGGAAGCGATGATTAATTCATTTTCGAATTTTTCAGCACGATCGATAAAGTCGTGCAGATGCATGTGCCCGTTCTTGCGAATTTTATCCTGACTGTGATCGTCCGAAACGAAGGTCATTTCAGTGATCAGGATTTTACATTGGTACAACGCTGGAGTGAGATCAAGCCCTTCCACACGTGTATCTCCTGTATAACCCAGCAATGGGATACGGACTTCATGAGATACTTCTGTACCGCTCTGACGAACATCCCTGATCTGTTCCCCGGTTAACTCTGCAAACTCAGGTTTGAGTTTATTGCGACGCTGCCAAACCAAATAGCTTAGCGAAGGTACGGTATGACGAGTTTCGCCAACAGTTACCACCATCTCGCGGTTCAGTTGAATTTCATCTCCGGGTTTTACTCCGATTAAATCACAAGGTAAACGCCCGCGATCCAACTTCGTAAATGCCTGAAGAATGGAGTGAACTGTTTCCACCGCGTGCGTTGGTAGATAGATTTTAGGGGGATCCATTTTCATCATGCGTCGCCTGGCCACATACACGGGCAAGGCAACAATATGATCCATATGGCAATGGGTAACAAACCAGTTAGGGGTACCCATAAAATCCCAGGGGTGAGCTCCCAGATCGAAGCCCAACTTCAACTCAGGAATCCTCCAGTAACTCTGAACCGCAGCGCGCGAAAATCCTTCGATCGTAAGATCGCCATGCGTTAACGTCTTGACGGGTAGATTTTTCACCGGCCGGCCTCTGATTCAATCCTGCATTCAAGTACTGAATTATGAATACGAATACCTAATCCTTCCAGCCTAATTCGCTTTTCAATTCCTTCGGAAGGTCGAAGTCCGGGGAACGTTAAGTCGCTACCGCATTTTTGTCGGCATATCGCCCAGCACAGGCTTTTTGTGATCGTATTCCTCAACATTGGAAATATCAATGTCTGTACGAAAACGTTGGCCGGCGGTCACCCAGATATCGCCTCCAACATTGTCTTGTACCGCATCCACCCCATGATGCCGAACCAGTTCAAGAATCGATAAAAACATCCCGATGATGGCAGTCTTATGCATACCCATTTGAAAAAATTGCGACAAAGCTACGCGACCTTCTTTCACAATTCGCCGATGGATCTGCCGCATATACACGTGGATGGGAGTATCGTCAAAAATCACCGTTTCCTCAGGTGCTACCTGAATATCCTTGAGAATTCTCCCCATAGCACTCACCAAATCCCACAATTCCACGTCCTGAATTGGCTGTTGTGCCATGTCAATTTTGCGTGGCGGAAGATCGTTGGTTTGTCGTCGATGACGCTGTCCCCAACCTCGAGCACGAGTTTCCAGCATCATGGCCGCATCGCGATATTGCTTATACTCCAGCAACCTCTGCACCAGTTCATCGCGCGGGTCTTCGATTTCCGGTTCTGGCTCTTCTACACGAGGTAGAACCAGACGAGACTTTATTTCGGTCAAAGTACTGGCAAGATCCAGAAAATCACCGACAGCATCAATGCTTAGTTGCTCCATAATATCCAGAAATTCCAGATACTGATCAAGCACTTCGGCAATGGGGATATCTGTGACCTCTAATTCATGTTTGCGCACCAGATATAGCAGTAAATCCAAGGGTCCTCTGAATATATTCAGTTCCACTCGGAAATCTTCTTCTACTTGTGACACGACGTAAAAACTCTGACACTAATATTGGGTTCTAATCAGACTCATCGATCTGCTTTAATTGCTGCAAATCGTACTCAGTATGAGACTTTCTTTCCTAGTCCAATTGTTTTTTAGTAATCAAGGAAAGGATCAATTCGTATTGATTTGTTGATCTAAAACGCGTATTGTGCAATTAAGAGCAGGCGATTCATTCTCACCTCGACTTCCCCCCCCCCCATAGTTACTCTGCTCTCCCACCTCCCATGGAAACAATCGAGCTCGCCGTAAGGATGACGTTCGGGATTCCATCACAGGCAATTTAGCCTGAGCTAATTTTAACTATGTAATTCAGAAAACTCGTTACCATTTCGAATGTATTCGGTTCCGGGAATGAGTACCGTTACCGTGACTTCCTGCTTTAGGCAAAGGTATATGTGTGATGATTGAAATAAAACACGCTACAACTCATGATGTTTTGTATCGGCTAGATGATGACACTTTACAAGAAGCTCATTTAGATAACGCTAAGATCGCCGGAGCGGATTTAGCTAATCTGGATTTACGAGGCGTCACCTTTCGTAATGCCGACTTACGGGAAGTGAATTTTTCTGGGGCCAATCTACAGGGGGCAATTCTTAAGAATGCTGACCTCAGTCGGGCTAACTTCGAGAATGCCAATCTGCAGCAAATAGACCTCACCAATGCCTTTCTGGATGATGCAATCTTCACGGAAGCTGATCTATCTCATGCCATTTTACGTTACAGCAAAATGACCAATGCTGACTGTAAAGGGGCTACATTTATTCGAGCAGATATTAGTCTGGCAGATCTGACACGTGTCAATTGTAATGATGCGAACATGGCCCACTGTGATCTACGAGGTACAAATCTTGCCGGTGCCAACCTAAATGGTGCAAACTTAACCGGTGCCAATATGCTCGACTCGAAAATGGTCGATGTGAAAATGGCCGGAGTACATATGGAAAACGCCATCGGGCCACATGGACAGTTAGTGCCAACACATCGGGAAGTTATCAGGTCGTCTCGCTGGTGGGAGTTTTGGAAACGCTAAGAAGCTAATTCCGGCATCACATACGGGCCTCTGGGAATCACTGCTACCGTCGCTTGGGGCCCATGTTTTTCCAACGCCTGAGCGACAGCAATCTCCACGCTCTCTGCACTCTCTACAAACAGTCGATTGATTGTCTCGGCGGGAAGCCCATCGGTGACCACCTTGACTTCAGCCTTTTTCAAAACCTTGGCTAACATCTCTAGTTGCCACTGATCCATAACAAAGTAGTCCGGTGACATGATCGCCTGCATGAAATCGTCGATGTCGCTGTGTCGCTCAAACAAACTGGCAAATTCTTTACTGCCAATCCCTTCGCTCATACTAGCAGCCACAATAATCGTACCGCCTGGCTTCACGATAGGCACGGCAGCCATCATGCCCTTTACACTTTGGTAAAACGTCGTATCCAGTGGATAGCCTGCCGATGAAGTGATGACGATGTCATAAGGATGCTTAACCCGGTCAATCACAATGTCCCGACAAAACGCTGCTCCTTCTTCAAAGGCGTAGATTTGATCACCGGCGACAAATTTTAATGGACGCCGATAAGCATCGATGACCACGTTGACAATAAAGTTGCATCCAGCCCGGTTGGCAATCCAGGTGTTTTCACTGTGGACTGGATTCCCTGACAATTGCCCGGTCGCAGCATTGGGGTGCTCCAGAAATCGAGGGCTATGCCACTCCCGAATCGTTTCAAGGCCAGCAATTCCAGGGCAAATCAATTTACGGCCGCCTGAAAACCCTGCCATGAAGTGAGGCTCAATCAACCCCACAGTGATCTTCATTTCCGCTTCCATATAGTGAGTATTAATCCACATCGGGACACCACGCGGCGACTTACCGAGATAGACTAGCTGCTTTCGGTCCTGAGCATCGTGATTAAGAATCGTATATTTCGCCGCGATATCTTCACCCACCATTTCCACGATTTCTTCCGGCCGACTGGCACGATGTAATCCTGTGGCAATCAAGATCTTGATACTGGATGGGGCCATGCCACCAGCCAATAGAGTCTCTAATATCGGCTCAAGAATTTGCTGATTGGGAACCGGGCGGGTGATATCGCAGATCACGATACAAGCAGAAGACCGCCCCTGAATGATTTCACTCAGAGGCGGTGCATGAGTTGGGTGCTTTAAAACTTCCTGTAACGCTTGACGATCTGTCTGGCCAGGTTGTTGAGCAATAGGGGTGGCTGATTGATAAGCTAAGGTTTTGACATCCAGATGGTCCGGCAGGGAAATCTCTAATCCCTCCTTCCCATAATCGAGACGGACGTCCATTGCCCCGCTTATTCTTCAGCTGAATCGGCTTCGACAGCAGTGTCTTCTTCGACCTGTTTCACCTTCTTCTTACGCTTCAGGGAAACTTTTTGAACACGTACTTTAGGAAGACCAAAAGGAGAGTCGCCTGTATTCCAGCGTTCTTCTTCGGCCAGTTGCTTCAGGCGTTCAACACGTGTTAGTACATTTCGACTTTGAATCGCACCACGTGAAATCTTCAAACTTTTATCAATCGTCATTATTTAAACTCCAAGTTCCTACTGGAGAGCGCAATATCGTTGTTGGAATTCCTCAGTATAGAACCCGTTCTGTGGTTCATCAACCGCTAAAAAAGAGGTCGCAAGACGATTCTCGGCAGTTTTATCAACGCAAAACGACTGTTTTTATAGTTTTTTCTCTCAAACCGTCACAGATTCGACACCGCTGATCATCTGCAAGAACTTGCCCGTGGAAGTCGGACGATCGTTTGGATTGACGGACATGCAAACCATAATGGCCTCGGCTAGTTTAGGATGCAATTTCGGCTTGTATTCAAGAATCGGAGTCGGTTCCAGAGTGTCATGGCTTAAAGCGGCTAGCCCCGATGCATCGGTGGATGGCCAGGGAAGCTCAAATGTCAGTAGTTGGTAAAAGGATACTCCCATCGCAAAAATATCCACGCGTTTGTCTGTCTTACGACGTCGCACAATTTCGGGAGCCATATAAAACGGAGTCCCAGTGCGATTGCCCGGCTGATGGAATGGTGGTTCATCCGGTAACGTCAAACCAAAATCAATTAGCTTCAACGAAGAGCAGTCCGGCGCTGCAATAAAATTCCTAGGACAAACATCGCGATGAATGAAGCCGGCATCATGGACAGCACCTAAAGCCTGGGCAAACTGACGAATGAGTTCCAGCCGTTTGCCTTCTAACATGGAATCCCGGTCGTAGATCATGGCATGCAGGCCACTCCCTTTGAGATACTCCATGACCAGATAATTACGCTTGTCTGTCCCAATGCCGTATTCATACGTCTTGACGACGTTAGGGTGCTCAATCTGAGTGGCGATCTTACCTTCGGCTGGTTTTTTTAGAGTCTTAAACCGCTGTTCGAAGAGAGCGGTCTTCTGAGAGTCAGCGATCTTTAGACCGACGATACGATCCGTGTCTCGGTCCCGAGCCATAAAAAACTGGGACATGGTACCGGAAACTGCTTCGCGAACAAATTCAAATCGCTTTTCGATATTGACGTTTTTGCGAAAAACGACCTGGCGGCTGTCCCCTGTTCGTTTGCCACCAACGAGCGCTTTGACGTTGTCAAATAAACCCATGAGGCTATCCCTGTTCAATCAGCCTGAAAATAATCTTCCGTTGCGTTTCCCTGACTTCCATTCCCCAATCGCCAATCAGGTTCCCGACTTATTTACCACAGTAGTCAATAGTGCGAGCGATTTCGCTCTTTAATTTTCCACGTGCGACAATTCGGTCCACATAACCGTGCTCAAGCAAAAACTCGCTGGTTTGAAAACCTGCGGGTAGCTCGATTCGAATGGTCGCCTTAATAGTTCGCGGTCCTGCAAAACCAATCAGTGCTTTAGGCTCAGCGAAACAAACATCGCCTAATGCTGCAAAGCTGGCTGCTACACCGCCCATGGTTGGATTGGTGAGCACGGAGATAAAAAATCCACCCTGCTGGTCATATCTGGCCAATGCGGCAGAAACTTTCGCCATCTGCATTAAAGAGAGAATCCCTTCGTGCATTCGAGCTCCACCACCGGAACCGCTGATAATAATCAACGGCAAATCCTGTTCTGTGGCCCGTTCGATCAGCCGTGTCAGACGTTCGCCGACAACCGACCCCATACTTCCCATTATGAAAGCTGAATCTGTGACGCCAATTGCCACACGTCGAGCGCGAATCATACCGCATCCGGTAAGGGCAGCATCCCGCAGCCCAGTCCGTTTTTGTTCCGCGACAATCCGATCTGCATACGACTTACGATCCTTGAATTCAAGCGGATCGGTCGGCATTAATTCAGCATCCCATTCCTCAAACGTCCCCTCGTCTAATACCTGACGAATACGTTCCTGACCGGATACATAGAAGTGATAACTGCATTCCGGGCAGGTGCCGAGGAGTTCATCCGCAGTTTTCTTATAAATTGTCTGCTGACAACCGGGGCACTTTACCCAAAGTCCTTCGGGTACGCCACGTTTCGTTCGTTTTTCAGTTTCCGTTGAGCTAGCCATTTAATATACAGTGTGCGGACAACTTATCTTTTTAAGTAGTAATAAGGTGCCTGTTATTATGGTCTAAATATAGAATTCTTCGACCTCAAAAAGGTAATGAATTACCCTATCCTGACACAAGATTAATGCCTTACTCCTTCCCGTTTTAAGCTGGATTTACCTTCTCGGCAACCCAAAACCACTGTTGTCAGGGAGATTACTGCTCGGCAGCGGCCACTAGATCTGCTACGGCCTGCGTATAACATTCCTGCTTAAATATCGCGGAACCAGCCACAAACCAGGTCGCTCCGGCTGAAAAACAATTTGAAATCGTTTCCACATTAATGCCTCCGTCCACTTCCAGAATGAAATCGAACTCCTGATTTCGACGAATTTCAACCAATTGCTGAAATTTCTCCAGTGCAATGGGATTAAACTTTTGTCCACCAAAGCCGGCATTGACGCTCATACAAAGCACTAGGTCACAAAGATCCAAATCGGGCAGAATAGATCCCAGAGGCGTATCTGGGTTGAGGGCCACTCCCGTGGCAACGCCTAAATCTCGAATTTGTTGCAAAGTTCCTCTTAAATCGGAGCAGGCTTCTACATGGACCGTGATGAGATCGGATCCTGCTGCGGCAAACTGTTCAACGTATCGTGAAGGCTCTTGGATCATCAGATGGACATCCAAAGGCAAATCTGTGTGACGTGCCAGACCTTCCACAATCGGCATTCCATAGGTCATATTCGGAACAAACGCACCATCCATGACATCTAAATGCAAGGCCTGTACCCCCGCTTTCTCCAGCAAGTCTAATTCACCACGTAAGTCACCAAAATCACAAAGTAACAACGAAGGTAAGATGACAGGTGAAGCATCTTTAATAGCTAAAATCTTTTCACGCGGAGTCATAAAAACCTGATTGCCTTTTCTTTAACTACCACTGATGGTCGAGAATTAGTGCTTGTGGAAGATCTTCAATGTCCTCCAGTCCAAACACCTGTAGAAAACGAGCCGTTGTAAAGTAAATTGTCTTACGTGGCTTCTCTTCAGTTCGCTCAAGCCTTAACATTTTGCGGCGAACAAGCTGAGATAGAACCGACCCACTGGACTGATCTCGCATGGCATCAATTTCCTGTCGGCTGATTCCCTGGTTGTAAGCCACAACTGCCAATACATCGATTGCCACTTGAGACAATTTCGTCTCGCGAACTGTTCCATAGAAACGCTCGCGAAGTCCATCGTACTGGTCACGCAGAGCCATCACATAACCAGCATCCTGACGTCGGATTTCGTAAACGGATCCTGCATCTTGGTAAGCAGAATTAAGATCAGATATCAGGTCATCGATTTCCTGTACCGACACACCACGCATCATTTTGGCAACCTGCGCGGGAATTAAAGGCTGCCCATTGGGGTCTCCAACAAACAGCATCGCTTCCAAAATTGATTTAGGAGATAACTCAGCCTCTTCCTCTGCACTCACAGCAACCGTAATGGGCTCTGGAATCACCTGGGCCTCCGCTGATACAACGGAAGTTTCGGTTTCGGTGGATGCCGAGTAAGGGTCGTCGCCGGCATGTATTAATTCGGCATAAGCTCCACTTAATTCATCCAGCGACGTGCCTTCATCGCCCTCAGGACGATAGAATTCACTCAGACCCATCTGCTCCGGATCCATTGGAACGGCTCTTGGAGTCCGGACTGACTGATCATTTTGTTTCTGCTCATCTTTCATGAGCGTAACTATACGAACAATTGCTGCATTAAGGGAAGACGGTTAAACCATCTGACAATGATCTATTCAGTCATATACAAAAAAAAATGTGACATGTCCCAATGATCTTTTAAATCATTGTTACATGTCACATTAAATTATTGGCTAAATGGTTGAATGCTTAACCATTCTTGGTTCAGCCTCACATAATAACCGGATACGGGCATTGAAGGGCCCATTTTCGTTGATTATTAGTGATCGTGATCGTGGCCACCACCACCCTGGAAAAATGCATACTCTGCATCCGTTTCATCACCATTAGGACAAACAACGCCAACAAACTTTGCAGGATCTTGGTTAATATCGATCAACACGATATATCGATTATAAACACCTCTTCCAGTTGCCCCGTGAAATGGAGCATCGGTTAGATTGGTAAACATTCCATCTCCACACAAAGAGCATAAGTCACCAACACCAAAAGCAATTAATACAGAATCAGCTTCTCCGCCAACTGCAATATTATTTACACCATTTTGTCCAGGTATCCATTGTGCCATGGGTACAGCGTTCCCAGCGGTGTTAAGCGTGATGTGAAAACCACGCCCGTTGTTACCATCAGTAGCTTCTGGCATTTCAAAAGCATCACCAGGGATTTCCATTTCAGCAATGTTTCCTACAATAGCCTTGTCTGTTCCATTGGGAGCAAAGATATCGAGTGTTTTGTCGCCGTCAGTGGCCACATTGCCTTTCTTATCCACGTATCGGAGCTCAGCAATACCGGCTTCGATCAGCCGTTCTGGATCAACGGTAGCAACCTGTAGTTTGCTAGCTAAACCTGTACTGAGGATAGCTAGCTTC